>ERZ779894.2519-NODE-2519-length-16024-cov-11.010959_pt1 | contig 16024 bp, 11 predicted proteins | sample MGYA00511587_ERZ779894 | MGnify/ENA primary metagenome ERZ779894 (study PRJEB29588, sample SAMEA2160490) | human gut metagenome | biome: human gut; feature: human-associated habitat; material: faeces | place: Denmark | collected 2008/2010 ... | reverse complement strand
CATCTTCTTTTTGTTGTCTACCTATAATAACGATTGGAGTAGTCGATTATAGACAATGCAATCAAAATATAACGCGCCGATTTATTGTCCGTATGATATAATAATAATCAGCAAACGGCATAGACCTGTAATATGCGGCTATAAAGCACGCGGCACTAATTTGCCGCAAAGCCGGAATAAAATTAAGAAGGAGAAAAAAATAATGCTCCAGGCAGGTAATAAGGCTCCGGATTTTAATTTAAAGGATAAGGACGGCAACAATGTTTCCCTTTCGGATTTCAGGGGAAAGAAAGTAGTATTATATTTTTATCCCAAGGACAACACTCCCGGATGCAGCCGGCAGGCGCAGGCTTTCGCCGCCTTATATGAGCAATTCAAAAATTTGAATGTCCAAATAATAGGCGTAAGCAGGGACAGCGCCCTTTCGCATCAAAAATTTGCCGATAAATACTCTCTTCCTTTTATTTTGCTTTCAGATCCCGGGCTGGAGGCAATCCAGGCCTACGGCGTATGGCAGGAAAAGAAACTATACGGCAAAATCAGCATGGGGGTTACGCGCAGCACCTTTTTAATTAACGAAGAGGGCAATATTGAAAAAATCATACCCAAAGCTAAGCCGGATACCAACGCTCAGGAGCTGTTAACCTGCCTGCTGGATAAATAATCCCCGCTGAAATTATACGTTACCCTTTATGTCATATAACGGGGCTCCGCGTTTAAACGCATTTGCCGCGCCGACAAGCTGCTTAATTGCTTTCTCGGCCTGCTTTTGCATTCCAGCGAAAGGTTTGGCTTCGTTCCTGTTAAATCCCGCTTAAATTATGCATAAATGGAGCTTAGACAATACAATCAAAGTATAATGCGTTTTTGCGGGAATGCCCGCCGCGTCCGCTTTGTTGCCCAGTCCTCAAAATACCCCGGTATGTTTTCGACTGTGCGCCTCGCGGCCATCGACGGGCATTCTCCGCAAAAATCTTCGACCGCAGAGGCGGGAGATTTTTCGTCTTTTCAAGGCGGCAGGACGCAGAAATACTGGAGTATTTCAAGGACGACAACGCAGTAAAACGGAAAATCTCCCCCTCTGCGGCGCATTGTACTCTGATTGTATTGTCTATATTAAAACAAGAATATTATTTCAAAGCCTGAATGATACGCTCTTGCTCGCCGCTGCCATTAGTTGCAAGCCGCAGAAGAGGAATCTCATATTTCTTCAGAATGGAGTCTTTCAGCGCATCGCGCTTAAGCTGCTCCGGTCTATTTTCATGGAAAGCAAAGCCATCCACTTCAATCACTAATTTACAGGACTTATCCTGCTTATAATAAACGACAAAATCTAAAGAGGCCCGGTTATTAACGTAAGCCAATTCTTCGTCTATGAGCAAATCTACCGAATTGATCAAATTGCGCAATAGCACGCCCCGCGTATAGCTGAAACGATTATATTCCGGCAGCATAAGGATTTCTTCCAGCAACACGCGTAGCGCTTCCTCCGACTGATAACGCGCTTCCGAATCCATTTTTGCTTTCAAAGGAAGCAGCTTGCGGGAATACTGCTTATACAACAAATCAAAAACCGATACAACCTGACTCTCAATTACATTTTCATCCAGCGTACTATACTGCATATAACGAATCAGATCGCCGATATCCTTTCCCTTTTTATAAAAAAGATCGTGATCAGTAACCAGTACAAATTGCTTAATTGCACGGGATACTGCCACATTCACCATGTGGGGGTCGTCTACAAAATTCATACCTTGCTGCCCCTGCCAAGAACTGTCCAATACAGTAGATAATATTATCAAATCTTTTTCCCGCCCCTGATATTTATGTACAGTATCGCTTTGGATACCGTCGGGCATCAGGCTGCCGGCTGCATTGGCCTGTTTTCGGTAAGGCGTCACAAAACCGATTTTACTATTCTCGGTTGCCAGGTCAGGATTCTTCAGGATTTCTTCAATCGTTACATCCAATTCCCGCTGATTATACGTCCCTTGTTTCTCCCCTTGCGTAACCCTGCGCATATGGTTTCCCTCGGCCGTTTTGTAAAGTACCAGCGGGGTCTGTGACAAACTGGGATTTGTATACGGGATTAATTTGCCTTCATAGTATTTCTGGTTGCAGAATTCAATGATTTGCGGATGACAACGGTAATGCTCTCGAAGAATTTCGCGCGGCAGACTATCGCCATATAAACCGATCACAGAGGATAAAATACTATGTTTAAAATAATTGTATACAGGGGCAGGCGATGCGTTTTTCAGCTTAGGCTCAATTTTTGCATCTATTATTTGCGGGAGCTGTTTTATATCACCCACCACGATCAGATTGCGGCAACAGGAAAAAGCCAGCACGCCGGTAATCAAGTCCACCTGCGACGCTTCATCCATGATGACATAGTCGAGCAAATAATTCTGAGGAATAGATCGGCGTAAAGCGTGAGTCGTGCTGAGAATAATGGGATAAGTTTGAACAAACTGCCCGAATCTGGCCTTAAAATTCTTTTTAGTAAAGCTGCCTTTGGGCAACACACTATGACTTTCATACAGACATTTGCGAAATAACTTTTCAGAATATTGCTGATGTTGTTCAAGCAATGCGTCAAACGACGCACCGTTCAACTGATTTTCTAATACCGCAATAGCTTTCTCCAGCTTTTGAATTTGCTTTTGGTAAAAGGATTGCTCAAGCAATAGTAATACCGAAGTCTCCTGCTGCTGAAGTTTTCGAAATGCTCCTCTATATTTTAAAAACATTTTCAATTTATATATCAACTTTTCATTATACTCTCGTTCCTTTGCCAAAGAGGTTTCCGCAAGAAATGAAATAATCCGATCTGAATTTGCCCTTAACATGGGAAGCTTCCCAATTTCCACGACATCCTGACGGCTGTAGTACTCGTTAAAATGCTCCTGTTCCAGCTGCCAGGCCTGAAGTTCTTGTTTCAGCTGCGCACGTCTTCTGTCTATCTTTAATAGTTCATTAAGCCGCACATTTAACATTTCAATGCTCTGAATAAGTTCTCTCTTCTCTTCTGCGCAATCCCATTCGTCCACATCGGGCACGGGCAGATTGGCAAAAAATGCGTCCTGATTTGTTTTTTTGCCCAACAATGCAGTGAGGAAGCCATAACCCTTATTCTCCATTTTTTCAATGACGTTCTTAACCGCCTCATTATTGTTGGAAACCACCGCCATGGTTTTCCCCTGAATAATCAGATTGGCGATAATGTTTAAAATCGTCTGCGTTTTCCCTGTACCCGGCGGTCCCTCAATCACAGATATAGAATAGGCAAGAGCATTTTCCAACGCAGCTTTCTGGCTTAGATTAAAACGGAATGGGAAAATAATGCCATTCATAGAGGGAGTTCTGCCTTCAACAGATTGTTGATTCAAATACCGTCCAAGCACACTCTCAGGATGCACAAAGGTTAATTGATCCATCTCCTGCTTTAAAAATGCTTCTTCAGTTAAATCGTTTGCTGTGTATTTAGAAATTTCGCGTAAATACGTTAAGATTTGTTGAGCATTTTCAGAAGACGAAGCATCTTCTACAAGTAATAGTTCGTCGGACCGTATCGTTTGAAAAGTATTGCTTTTTTGAATAATACGAATATAGCCTTTGAAATCAAGTATGAGCCGAGGTTCATAAACGGGAACTCCATTAACATAGGCGGCCCTTCCATTCAAGCTTAAACTTTTTGGATTTTCCAGAACCACCACATTAGCTTCATTATAAAGATACGAACGTCCATCAGAATATGTTATTTGTATCTTTCCATCGCAAATACCCAGGACAAAATCAATAATTGATTCCGTCTTATCTTCACCCTTAACCAGAATCATTGTTTTTTCTATATCCATATGATTATACCTTTTAAAACCATATAATACCCCATTTGTATTTACTTGCAATTATATTGTATTATAGATGATGTTAAAAAGCAATCTATATAAGACACTGGCGGACCGGGAAGCTAAATATGGCAAAAAACATGCGCCATTATGAGCAAATACGGACTAAACTCAAGAATTCAGAACCACCAATTTCATCAGTTGACTTTCTTATTTTAGAAAGATCCCCTTTTTGCGTCCGGCTCAAAAGTAATAATTAAAACTGCGAAACTCCGCATGAAATAAAGCTTTACAGCAAAAACACCATTGACGTCCATACTGCATTCAAATCTCACTGGTGCTTTCAATTGATGGGCCATTCCATATCAAAAACAAAAATTTTCTGCCTCGTCGGCGGTTTTGCTGTGACAAGGTGGTTTGTAGACTCAATAAAACGGGTATATAATATATTAAAATATAAATACTTACTTATATCGGGGCTTGACTATTTCCTTTTGATATAATTCCCATAATTCATTCCTTTTCTCCTCAGTAAATATTTCATCAAAGCAATTTACCATAGTATGACTATCTAACTTTAAAAACAACTGTACATTTTTTGTTATTGAGGACTTCACGTTAAATGTTAAATCATCTGGATCACAATCACATATAAAACCTAGATCAGTACGCTTAATTATTTGATCTTTTAAATAATCACCTATATAGTTGTCTTTCGTAATCTCAAAATAAACCCTTTCATTCGTTTGAAATAACTTTAATGAATTAATAGTTGCTTCTATACCATTTAAGTATTTTTGTTTTAATTCTTTTGTAATGTCTATAGCCTCATATTGATTGTCAATTGTATTCAAAACCTCTTTTTCCTCTTTTAATTTATACATTAGTTCAATGGTTTTATGTAAAGGAAATCTGAAAAATTCTCTGTTTGGGTTAACACGATAATCTGCAAGTCTTTTATGTATCTCTTTTTCAAACTCTTTACAATTGTCTACAAACATCTCAAATGCAACCTTGAAAGGAGTAGGTACACCCGTAGTTGCAGACAATCGCTTAGCTCTATCCTCTGATTTAAATGAAGTGCTACCTATTTTAATAAGATTAATATATGATTCGTTTATTAATATATAAACATATCCTTGATTCAATACACTCACTCCCAGATCTTGTTTTTGCTATATTTTAATTATTATACACTTAATTGTTGATAATGAAAATAGATATAGCATTTTCTTTTTTATATGAGATAGACAATTTCTAACCCATCTCTAATGAAAGAGAAGGTTCGACTTTGCTTACTGTAAATTATACTAATAAAGAAGATATCCGTTTCAGCACAGACACAAACCCCACCTCAAAAATAAGGTGCGCAATTTATCTGCGACGACACATCGTTGGCGGAGCAACCGCAACCAAGTGTGAACACCCCGATTTTACTTGATTTAAGCCATTAAAATAGTCGTTAACTTCATCAATAAGTACATCATCAATTTCAATAGGCTTTTCGCTACCGTTAAGTATGATTCTGAACTTGCCATCAAAGAGATAGATAGCGCTAAGATGTTAATTAAGCTGCTCCGTCTGTGTATGTCATTTAGATTGACATTTTTGATTTTGTACAGGAAGGCAATAACATCTTGCTTACTAAGGATAAACTGTTTGCTTATCTCTAAGGCGAGCTATTCCTCCAGAGACTTCTTTTTCTGCTGACGCTTGTTGATACGCTCGGTTATCATATCAACTGACTGACCGTATTCCAAAGCCTGCCAGAGGTTTTCAACGGCAACATTGGTTTCCTGAATAGCGACCTTAATTCGTTTTATTGTCGCTGTGTCCATATCTGCCTTGCAGACTTTGGCAACCTCGGCGGCAATTCTTTTTATGTTACTATCAATGAGCATCCTATAACACTAATTAACGATACGACCAAACTCCTTACTGACAACCTTTTTGTTGCACAGCTTTTTCTTTGCGTTCTTGCAGGCATAGTAGTGGTACGTCTTGCCGGACTTACTAGTGCCGCCGTAGCCAATCATCATTTCTTTGCAATAACCACAGAACAGTTTAGTGATGAGCATATATTCCTCTTGGCCACGAGAACTAGCAGGAGATTTCTTATTGCGGTAAAGCATACGCTGTACCCGTTCAAATAGTTCATCATCTATGATTCGGGGCATACCACTGGGAGTTTCGATATCCTTGTAAATGTAATATCCGATATACCATTTTTTCAATAGGCGATGCAGACTGTTCTGGTTAAAAGCCTTGCCGAGTGAGGTTTTAATCTGCCCTGCATTTAGATCCGTAATAATCTCCGTAACGGTTTTGCAACTGGCGTATTGCGCACTTTCATTGATTCACCTCCTGTAGAAGATAAATATCACTTTTTCTTTCTCATTTTTCGATAGATAATAGGTTTCAGCATTTCAACAACAGATTTCATAACATCTGAGTCTTGAAACATACGAATAAAAAATGCGTCGTTCTGCTCGTAACGCTGCGCAGCGATATTCTCAAATTCCTGCTCAAATTTCAGTCCGAACATTGTCTCATCATTGTTTTGCGCAAACCTGACAAGCGTATCATCCGCGAGAAAATCATTTTGAATCTGCTCCAACACCTTGTCCATCTCGGTAAACTCTGTACCGTATTTTTCATTGATCGAAGCAATGATCTCTGTCAGAGCATTTGACTTTTTCACATTTGCTCCCGCTTCGCCTTTGATACTGCCAAGACCGCCCTCGCTTCCTTCCAAGGAGATAGAGCCGTCGAACTCCTTTTCCAAACGATAGTATTCCATTAATATCTTATCGTCCAAGGTTATAAATGGACCCTTCTCTTTAGGAAGTACCTTGTATAGGAACTTTGCGTAAATACTGAACTTATGCAGTTCGCGGTCAAACATACGGCAAACCTGTGAAATAAAACCGTAAATGCGGTTAAATCTTGCAAGCGTTGTTCTGAAAACATTGCTGTCCTCATCACTTGCCGCTAAATATCGGTCATGCGCTGGGATAAGAGCCGATGACAGCTTACCCATTGAGACAGCGCTTTGTTCATCAGCAAAAAAGAATAATTCGGCAAAATATTCCACTTCGCTTGCGGTATATATCCTGTACGCATCCAGCGTGTTTTTAAGGTCATACAGCACATTTGGATCGGTTGCCCTTTCAAGAACAGTCCATTCATAATAGGTTGCAAAGGATTTTTGAATATCCTCCGCGCTGTTGACAAAATCCAGCACAAAGGTGCTGTCCTTGCCGCGCATGGTTCGGTTGAGCCGCGAAAGCGTCTGTACCGCCTTCACGCCGGAAAGCTTTTTATCAACAAACATCGTATGCAGCAGCGGCTCGTCAAAACCTGTCTGATACTTCTCAGCAACGATCAGCATAGAATATTCGTCACCGTGAAATGCCGATTTCAACTGACTTTCCTTGATACCGTTCATTTTTTCCTCGGTATAGGATTCCCCGTCGTCGTTCACCTCACCCGAAAAGGCAACAAGCACATCCAAATCATCGTAGCCGTGAGCCTTGATATAACGCTTGAACTCGTTAAAATACCGTACAGCGTGCAAACGGGAAGCTGTAACAACCATTGCCTTTGCCTTACCGCCGATCTGTTTTTGCGTTACCTCTCGGAAATGCTCTATCATAATGGCAGTCTTCTGCGCAATATTATGGGGATGCAGGCTTTCATATTTTTTAATGGCTTTTACGCCGGACGAAGTCTCAATCTGCGGGTCATCCGCAATCGTCTTGATGATCTTATAATAGTTTTTGTAGGTAATGTAATTTTTCAGCACATCAAGAATAAATCCTTCTTCAATCGCCTGCCGCATGGAATAAATGTGAAAGGCTTCGTATTCACCGTTTTCATTTGAAGTGCCGAACATCTGTAAAGTTTTTTCTTTCGGCGTCGCGGTAAAGGCAAAGAAAGACAGATTTTCGTGCTGACCTTGCGCTGCAAGCTCGTTTAAGATTTTATCCTGTTCGTCCGGCGTGTTTTTCTCTGCTTCTCCCTCCATACGAGCGTATTCTTCAAGGGCCGCAGAAGTATCTGCAAGAGCCTTTTTCAGTTTTCGGGCAGCTTCGCCCGTCTGAGAAGAATGCGCCTCATCCACGATAATCGCAAAGTTCTTTTTCTGCCCCATAACTTCCTTGTATATTACGGGGAATTTTTGCAGAGTGGTAATGATGATGGGCGCGCCGCCTTCGATCGCATCCTTTAACTGCGCGGCGTTTTTGTCTATCTTTTGCACCACGCCGTCTACATGGTCAAACTGATAGATCGTATCCTGCAACTGACTGTCCAATACCTTGCGGTCGGTCACAACGATCACAGAGCGGAATATTTTCTCGTCCAAATCGTTGTGCAGTCCCGACAGTCGGTGGGCAAGCCACGCAATGGAATTTGATTTGCCCGATCCCGCGGAATGCTGAATCAGGTAGTTGTGTCCGGCTCCGTTTTTCTTTACATCTTCAAGCAGCTTTGTCACCACATCAAGCTGGTGATACCGCGGAAAAATCATTGTCTCTTTGCGTATATTATTTCCATTCTTATCTTCCTTGATCTCTACCTGCAAGTGCATATATTTATGCAGTATCTCAAGCAGTGAATCTTTGGCAAGAATTTTCTCCCATAAATATGCAGTCTGATAGCCGTTTTCATTCTGCGGATTGCCCTTGCCGCCTACCTTGCCTGCGCCGTTTGAGCCTTGATTGAACGGCAAAAAATAGGTATTCGATCCTTGCAGACGGGTAGTCATAAAGACATTATATAAATCCACTGCAAAGTGAACCATCACACGATTTTTGAATTCAAAAATCGTCTCTTTTCCCGCACGGTCGAATTTATATTGGCGGATCGCATTGTCAGCGTCCTGCCCGGTGAACTGATTTTTCAACTCCATCGAAACGACGGGAATGCCGTTGACGAATAACACAATATCAATGCTGTTTTGATTATTCGGAGAATAATGCAGCTGACGGGTACAGTGAAGAATATTGCGCTCATATTGCTCTTTTGCCGTCTGATTGATAGAGGTTTCAGGCTTCCAATACACAACGCGGAAAGTAATGCCGCGATCCTTAAACCCGTGACGAAGCACAGAGAGCAAGCCGAGAGACTTGACCTCTTTGCAAAAGCGTTCTATAAACGACTTCTCACAGCTTGTCCCGTATATAGTTTCGTATTTCACCCACGATTTCGGCTGCGTGGATTTGACAAAGGAAATCAAAGTCGCCTTATCTAACGCAGTAACACGGTCAAATGCTTTCGGGTCTCCCTTTTCATATCCGCCGTATGTAAGGAGAGAATATTCAATATCGGATTCAAATTGTTTTTCTGTGAGGTTGATGTCAGGCATGATGCTCCTCCTTACCCGTAATCATTTTATTCCTCTTTAACTTTACTATATTTTCTCTTTTAGCTTGTTCTTCCTCACAATCTATAATATTGAACTTGAAAAAATTAAATTTTTCTTTATTATCATTGAAATATCCTTTTGCACTAAGCGTTAATATTAGGCATAACCTCCTCACATTCACGCTGTATGCTCGGCTTTCTCCCAAACATTCCGCACCCAAATAACTGGTAGAAACACACGCAGAATCCGAATAGATATCAAACTTATTTTTCTTTTCGATAATAAGGGTAAACTCATCAACCTTGTTAGAAAACTCATCTATTTTATCATTGTCAACATTGGGTGTACCCTGATGCAGCAAGGAATTTCGCAAACTGTATACCACTTCGCCGCTTAAATATGGCATAGGGCGCGTTTTGCAATGTTCGCAGGGGCACTTTTCATATTGCCCAATATATTTATCATACCAACTAATATAGCGCCGCCCGGATTTTGCTTTCGGAAATTCAGCTTTGCCGCATATATCCGGAAGCGTAAGCGCTAACGATAAAGCAGAAAAATAAGCTTCATTATCGAGCGCCTTGTTTATATCCTCTACTAACTTGTTAATCATTTCAGTATCACACCTCCAATTTTCCCGTTACAGCCTCATAAATGAGGCTCTTTTTGTATTCTGTAAGTTTGTCAATCACTGCTTGCTTTTTACTAATTACGATATCAATTTCTGTACACTTTGCAGAAAGATAATCTACAATTTCGTCTCGTTCGTTCGTAGGAGGATATGGCATTACAAATTCGTTCAATGTTCTTAACGAAAGATTTGCAATAGTTGAACCGCACAGACTTAACTCCATAATCAATCTTGCGACATAACTCTGCAAATAAAGACGAACAAAGTGTTTGTTTTCGCCATTCTTAAGCGTAATGTATCCCGCGCTCTTACCCAGAAGAACCTTTTCACTGTTGTAAAAAGAGGTTTTTCCGTATGTCGCACCATTTAGGGTAATCAATATTGTACGGTCATTGATATTTACAGGCTTATATTTGTGGAATTCCACTTCATTCAGCCGATCTGTATTTTCTTTAAATACCAAGGTTTCTGCTCCAATATTGTTACCATTTAGAAAATAGTAATCTCCATCCGCATCATATTCCGGTGTGCTGTGCAAACCATCACCAATAGCATCTGATATGTATTTGAATTTAATTACGCTCCAATGTTGTGGTATTCTTCCAATGGTATCATTTCCGCTGTCTTTCATCGGCACATCGGGGTCAAGCCCTTTTGTGACCGCTTCGGTGATTACCGCCTGTTTATACGCTTTCAGCTTGTCGATAATCTGCTGCTGTTTTTCTATATATCGGTCAATTTTGCCGCATTTGTCGTCGAGAAAATCGGCAATCCGGATTTGCAAAGAGTGGGATATACTAACCATTGGTATGTTTAACAAATCCTGTGCGTTTAATGAACTTCTTACGCCATTATCACCCAGATTATTAAAAATCTCATTATAGTACATTGACATAAAATAATAGTAGTAAAATCTATTATCCCGATTGTTGTTTCTCAAAATAATATATGCGGGTGACACAATGCCTGTATATGGAGATAAGCCAACACGGCTTGTTTTCACATTTGCGAGGTCAATTAGTTTAAATACCAATTCGTTTTCACATAAAACCTGATAAGTATCAAATTTTTCAGGCTGTAATCCCTCGGAATCGTCTTTGCTACGCTTTATAACACCGTTCATAGTAAGTGCAAGTCTTTCATAAGAATCGACCTGCTCTACAGCAAGCGTTTTTGTGTGTTTAAAGAATCTTTTGGTAGGCCAAATATCCCATCTTTCCGGAATTTGCCCAATCCATTCAATTCCACTGTCTTTCATTTTTCTCACGAAAATATCTCCTCTAAACTTCCGTCGAGTTCCTTTTCCAGCTCCACTATCTCCGCCATGATTTCCGCCGACGGTCGGGGAGCTTCGTATTTGTAAAAATATCTTGTAAACGGTATCTCATATCCGACCTTTGTTTTATTTTCGTCTATCCACGCATCGGGGGAAAAGGGCAGCACCTCACGCTCAAAATATGCCTGTATATTTTCTGTCAGCGGTACATTTTCGGTATCACGCAAAGCGGTATCTGGCTGCGGCTTGCCTTTCTTCAAAACAGGCTCGCCGTTTTCGTCTTTCAGCGGCCGCTCCACCGTGATTTTTGAATATCCGAATTCCTCGTTTGAGAAAATCTTGCTGATTTCATTTTCGGTAAAATCACCGTACACACGGGTTATCTCTGCAATCTGTTCTTCCGAAATATCGTTGCGCTTGTTACCGAGCGCTTTTCTGCGCTTTTCAAAAAGTCCGTTTGCGTTGATAAGCTGTACCTTTCCTTTGCGGTTCCCGGCTTTCTTATTAGAAAGCACCCAAATGTAGGTCGCGATTCCTGTGTTATAGAAGATATCATTGGGCAGGGCAATAATTGCTTCGAGCAGGTCATTTTCAAGAAGATAGCGGCGGATTTCAGACGGTCCGCTGCCCGCGTCGCCCGTAAACAGGGGCGAACCGTTGTGAATGATCGCCGCTCGACTACCTGTTGGTTTCATCTTTGCAACGGCGGTTTCAAGAAAGAGCATCTGACCGTCGCCCACGGCGGGAAGTCCCGCGCCGAAACGCCCGGCAAATCCGAGTTTTGCTTCTTTTTCAACGGCGTTCTTTTCATTTTTCCACTCACGCCCGAAAGGCGGATTGCTCAAAATATAGTCAAATGTCTGCTCCGCAAACTGATCGTCGGACAAAGTGTTGCCGCTCTTAATCTGCGTTGCATCATTGCCTTTAATAAGCATGTCTGCTTTGCATATGGCAAAGGTTTGGTCGTTGATCTCCTGACCGAAGGCAAGAAGCTCAGCAGTAGAATTGAGCTTATGAAGATAATTTTCCGCAACCGATAGCATACCGCCCGTTCCACAGGCAGGGTCATAGATCGTTTTTGCCACATGGTCGCCTGAAAGCAGTGAGTTGTCATTATAAAACAGGATATTTACCATCAGCTCAATCACTTCACGGGGCGTATAATGTTGCCCTGCGTCCTCGTTGTGCGCCTCGGAAAACCGACGGATAATTTCTTCAAAGATATAACCCATTTCCAGGTTAGAAATATGGTCGGGATGCAGATTTGCCTGTGGTGTTGTAAATTCTTTCAGCACGATATACAGAATATTTTTCTGCGCCATTGTGGTGATATGTCCGTCGAATTTAAATTTTTCGATAATCTCGGTCACATTGGGGGAAAAGCCGTTGAGATAGTCACGAAAGTTTGCTTCGATGTTATCCGGATCATCAAGCAGTTTTTCAAATGTAAATCTACTGGTATTGTAAAACTGATAACCAGATGCCTTGCGCAGCAAAATATCTCGCATCGGTAATTCTTTTACTTCTTCATACTTTTTCAGTACCGCTTCTTTTGTATCCGCCAAAATGCAGTCGAAACGGCGTATAACAGTCAACGGAAGAATCACTTCACCGTATTCGTGCGGCTTATATACGCCGGTCAGCTTATCGGCAATTGCCCAAATCAAATTCGCTTTTTCATTTATATGTGAACTTAAACTCATTTCAGGTGCTCCTTTACAATCCTGCTATTATAGCATAACAAAAACATGTCCCATAAAACGGTCTTAATTCTTGTCATCAGGAACGATTTCCATAATATCGGATATGTCGCAATTTAGCGCTGTACAAATACGTACCAGTACATCAGTTGTCATATTCTCATTTTTGCCTAATTTGGCAATAAGAGAAGGACTTAAATTCGCTTTTTCACGCAAATCTTTCTTTTTCATATCTTTATCAATCAATAGCTTCCAGAGCTTTTTATAACTAACAGCCATCATTACACCTCTTTTTGATAAATACACGTTTATTATATCATATAAAGTCTAGAAATACAATAAAAAATATAACATATTATATTTTATTAACAATAAAATATATTAATTGCTTTCTTAATCCCCTATTACATATTACAGGCGTAATCTTTGATAAAACAAAGAAGAATTTCAGCAATACAGACAGAAGGAATTGAGATGTTTTAAAGGGAAGTGTATTTTTAATGAGCAGAAAAGGCGTTGTCACAGTATGGCTGGAGCGATCTCCGCAGGCGAAAGGAAGAGCATATGGATGAAGAGCAGGTATGTATATTGCGCCGTTTGCTGACAGTCGTCCGTTGCGGCAATAGCACGGGAAATTGAGAATTGTTCCTGTCTCCAAACACTGCTATCCTATGCAATCATACAAGGAAAATTTATGGGGTTTAATAGAAAACCAAAACCCCGTCACCCTGCCAAGTTCAGCAGCAGACTATCAAAATAGCTAATGTGCGGCGTAGGCGCAGCCCGTCAAGGCGTCTGTCAAGCGGCAGGTATGCGTTGAGGCGTATATCCCATAATACTGACCAACTTTATCGAGAACAATTTCATATGATACTTTCTTCGGAATTCAAATGATTTGCAAAACGAAACACTATATTTCATATTCTCTATGCCAATGTAAAACGGCAAATTCCAAAGGAGGCGGGAATGTCTATGGATAAACTTACGGAAAAATAAACAAATGTCCGAAATGCAAAAATGAAATATGCAGGCATATAGGAATACCATCGCCACGATGTTAAGAAGTTTTATTCCGAATTTCCGAAGGATTTTAATAAGAACAAAAATCACAAAGAAAGAAGACGGTATTGACATACATTACTGACCTACAAAGCCATATGCAGCAAATGTCAGAAGAAAACCGCGATAAATATAATATTGAATTACCGCAATCAATCATAGAATCGTTTGCCAGATTTCTTGTGCGTGAAATGAAGAACTACTATGCCGAACAACAAGAAAAAAGTAAAGCCTTACAAACCGATAATAAAAAACAACAAAAACCGAGAGTTGAGGCTTAACCTTGACTTTCGGTTTTTCTGTGTTGACATTACAGAAACTCTTCTATGGCAAAACCGCCTTTAAAATAGTTAGTGTTCGTGCAATGTTCATTTGGTGGAGGCGAGGGGAATTGAACCCCTGTCCGAAAATGCGGTTGCGAAACTTTCTCCGAGCGCAGTCAGTTGTTATTATTCCCCTAGCCCGGCCTCAAATGACAAAGGCCGGGATCGGGTAGCTTCATATTTACACCTTGCCCTCAAAGCTTTGGGCAAACGGCGTTCCCTGCAATTATGACGCCGGTGGCCGCGCCTGCAGGCGGCACGGGCCGGCGGAAGCCGCAATTAAGCGGCTACAGGTTGAGTGTTATTTCTAGCGTTTATATTTACGCCCGACCGTTTAACGTGGTATCGGAAGCACGGCTCGCTTATTCCGCCCCCGGCATCCCCGTCGAAACCAGTACGCCCCCATATAAAATATTAAATTGATTAAGAGCATATTCCATATATTCATCCGAGCGGGAGAGCGCTTATTTTCCGCCCAAAGAATATATTTATTGAATATATTATATCATACTTGCATTTAATGCGCCAGCGTTTTAAAGCTTAAAAAATCTAAGCGGAATGCGCCGCGTCTTTGCGGGAACAAGGCATTTGCTTTCACTGCGCCGGCATAAAGCGCAGGGATATTTGAAAATAAGAGAGCGGATTAAAACGCAATATAAATTATAAAGCGCATATAACCGTTCTGGTTGGATTGTTTATTCGAAATTTTTAGGATCATAGAGCAGAGTCTTGCGCTCGTCGGGACCGAAGCCGTTGCCTATGACCTCTCGCGCGTCCACTATAAACAGAAACGCCTTAGCATCCTCCTGCTTGACAATGCGTCTGAGCTGAGCGGTCTCCGAACGCACTATCAGACAGAGCAGCATCTGTACATGCGCGCCCGTATAAGCTCCTACCGTATCAATTACCGTAACGCCCCGCTTCATCTCCTGATTTATTCGCCTGCTTATTTCTTCGCCCCGGTGGGTTATTATATAATACGCTTTTGCGCTGCTTACGCCGTCCTGCAATAAATCTATGGTTTTTGTGCTGACAAAAACCGCTATAAGGGAATATAGGGCCACCTGAACGCTTTTATTGGCTATGCCCGACGCCGCTATAATAACAAAATCGAATATAAGGATATATGTGCCCAGGCTGCGGGCGGGGAAGCGTTTGAATATCAGTTTTGCCAGGATATCCGTTCCCCCGGTGCTGCCGTTATTGCGCAGGACTATACCCAGGCCCGCGCCGTACATTACTCCGCCGAACACTCCCGCCAGGAGCGGATCATCCACAAGCGCGGGAATTTTGATATAATCGGTGGCCAAGGATAAGGCCAGAGTGCCTACCAAGGATTTTATCCCAAAGCCGCGCCCCAATTCTCTCCAGCTTATAAGAAAGAGAGGTATATTAATAGCTATAATCATTAAGCCGACGGGAATAGCGGGAACCAGATAATGAATAATAGTAGCAACGCCGCTGACGCCGCCGGGAGAAATATGATTGGGGATTATAAACCAGTTAAATCCGACGCCCGACAGCAGAGCGCCCAGTATAATAGCCGTATAATCGCTTATTTCCCTCAGAACATTTTTGTTTGGCTTTTTCATTGCTTCCCGCCTTTCCTTGCCGCATGCGTTTTTCTTACCGCGTGAATTTCATAAAATATTAACGCGCGCCTCTTGTATATTATATCACAATGCGCTTAAAAATTGCGTGCAAACCATAAAATCAGAGCAGAAGAATACAGATACGGCCGCATATGGCAGCCTGGCCGCTTAAATAACGGGCGGAAAAAAGCAAACGGGGGCGGCGCGTTGGCGGCCGGAAC
>ERZ779894.2517-NODE-2517-length-16029-cov-4.324027_pt1 | contig 16029 bp, 10 predicted proteins | sample MGYA00511587_ERZ779894 | MGnify/ENA primary metagenome ERZ779894 (study PRJEB29588, sample SAMEA2160490) | human gut metagenome | biome: human gut; feature: human-associated habitat; material: faeces | place: Denmark | collected 2008/2010 ... | reverse complement strand
CATCTCATTTGCCGTATACTGGCTCATTCCGATCCCATGTCCGGTTCCTCTTGTTGTCACCCGCAATTTGCCGTTATAACGCTGCAGGGTAAAACAGCTGGATGCCAGGTTATATTTATTTCGGAATTCTTCCCCGCTGATGGTATTATCTCCCACACGGATCTTTAATACATATCCTACAGAATCTGTTTCCACTACCTCCACATCCATCGTCCCTATATCTTTTTCTCCCAATACAACCGTCTGTATCTCATCTTCTGCATTCACATCCTCCGGGCATTCCACAATCTTCAGATAAGGATACTCCTCCTTTCCAAGAACCTCTTTCGCATCCCTGGTATATCCATTACTCAGATTAAAAAATGGTGTCATCGCCAGACCGTCTTCATAGAATAGCACTTGTCCTGCCGTGGATTCCAGCGCATTTTTTAACTTGCGGTAATTTTCTGCATATCGCATCCCCCACGCCGACTTCATCTGTTTCTCGGTCCAGAATTCTTTCTCAAGCTTCTGTCCTTCCCCCGCATCCCGGATTGCCCGGTAGACTTCTGTCCGCACCAGGATTGCCTGGGCCTTCAATGCTTCTTCTTCATATTCTGCCGGCATGTCCCTCGCCAATATTCCAATGCAATATTTTTCCACCGGCATCTTCCCACCGCCCTTTACATCTATTGTCATCTCATCCACTTTCGATGCAGTTACAATCTTTGGACCATTTACAAATACGGTTACAATATACGGCAATAATATTATGATAAGTGCCCAGCAGGCTGCCTTTTTTATTTTTTCTCTATAATACCTTCTGTTCCACATAAAAAAGCCCTCCCATACCTCAATGTATGAGAGAGCTTCTCTTATTATTCATATACAAAAGAACTTGCCACTGACAACTTCTCTTAATATTCTAATTCATCCTCATCGATCACAACATGATCCAGATGCCAGATATCATCTACATATTCCTGGATTGTTCTGTCGGCAGAGAATTTACCACAACAAGCAGTGTTCTTAAGAGCCATCTTAGCCCATTTTTCTTTATCTTTGTAAGCTTCCATTGCACGAGCCTGAGCATCTGCATAAGAACGGAAGTCCTTTAAGATAAAGTACATATCTGCTCTTGACCCCCCCTGATTATTCAGAAGGCTGTTGTAAAGGTCACGATACATCTCTGTATCGCCGTTAGAATATGTTCCGTCTACCATCTGGTCTACCACTCTGTGGATATCCGGATCATTGTTGTAAATGTCATATGGATTATATCCGCCGTTCTGCTCGTAGTTGATAACTTCGTCGGCACTCAGTCCGAAGATAAATGCATTGTCGATTCCAACTTCGTCTACGATCTCTACGTTTGCTCCGTCCATTGTTCCGAGAGTCGGTGCACCGTTCATCATGAACTTCATGTTACCTGTTCCGGAAGCTTCTTTGGAAGCTGTAGAAATCTGCTCACTGATGTCTGCTGCCGCGAAGATAAGCTCTGCGTTGGATACGCGGTAATCTTCGATGAAGACAACTTTCAGTTTGCCGTTGATGCTGCGGTCATTGTTGATCACATCCGCAACAGAGTTGATCAGTTTGATAATCTCTTTAGCACGGATATATCCTGCAGAAGCCTTTGCTCCGAAGATATATGTCTTAGGATAGAAGGACATTTCCGGATGTTCTTTGATCTGGTTGTACAGATACATTACATGCAGGATGTTCAGTAACTGACGTTTGTACTCGTGCAGACGTTTTACCTGTACGTCGAAGATCGATCTTGGATCTACTTCTACACCGTTGTGCTCTTTGATGTAAGCTGCAAGACGTTCTTTGTTCTTGAACTTGATCGTCATGAATTCTTTCAGAGCCTCTTCGTCATCCAGCCATTCCTTCAATCCGCTCATCTTGGACAAGTCTGTAATCCACTCTTTTGTGCCGAGCTTTTCTGTTACCCAGTCAGCAAGCAGCGGGTTCGCATGCATGAGGAAACGTCTCTGTGTGATACCATTTGTCTTGTTGTTGAACTTCTCCGGCATCATCTGATAGAAGTCTTTCAGTTCCTGATTCTTCAGAATCTCTGTATGCAGCTTTGCAACACCATTGACAGAATAACCTGCAACGATTGCAAGGTGTGCCATCTTCACCTGGCCGTCCATCAGGATTGCCATCTTCTTAACCTTTTCTTCATTACCAGGATACTGTGCTCTTACCTGCGCGATGAAACGGCGGTCGATTTCCTGGATGATCTGGTAAATACGCGGAAGCAGTCTTGAGAACAGGTCGATCGGCCATTTCTCAAGTGCTTCTGCCATGATCGTATGGTTCGTATATGCACAGCATTTTGTTGTGATATCCCATGCTTCATTCCATCCGAGATTCTCCTCATCAAGAAGAATACGCATCAGCTCTGCTACTGCTACTGTCGGATGTGTATCATTCATCTGGAATGTTACTTTCTCCGGCAGTTTGCTGATATCACCATGTTTCTTTTTAAACTTTGTAATTGCAGCCTGGATACTTGCTGATACGAAGAAATACTGCTGTTTCAGTCTCAGTTCTTTTCCTGCGATGTGGTTATCATTTGGATAAAGCACTTCTACGATATTCTTCGCAAGGTTCTCCTGCTCAACGGCTTTGTGATAATCTCCACGGTCAAAAGAATCTAACTGGAAGTCTACGATCGCTTCTGCATCCCAGATACGAAGTGTATTCACGATATGGTTGCCGTATCCTACGATCGGATAATCATAAGGGATCGCCATTACAGATTCATAGTTCTCCTGAACGAAGTGTGTCTTTCCTGCCTCATCGTATTCCACACGGATATTTCCGCCAAAACGTACTTCTTTCGCATATTCCGGTCTGCGAAGCTCAAACGGATTACCATCTTTCAGCCAGTTATCCGGTGCTTCTACCTGATAGCCGTCTCTGATCTTCTGCTTGAACATACCATAACGGTAACGGATACCGCATCCGTAAGATGCATATCCCAGTGTTGCAAGAGAATCCAGGAAACATGCTGCCAGACGTCCGAGTCCACCGTTACCAAGTGCCGGATCCGGCTCCTGATCCTCGATCACGTTCAGGTCGATTCCCATCTCTTCCAGAGCTTCTTTTACTTCCTTATATGCCGTCATGTTGATCAGGTTGTTTCCGAGAGCTCTTCCGAGCAGGAATTCCATGGACATGTAATATACGGTCTTCGGATCGTCTTTCTCATACTGTTTCTGTGTTGCAAGCCAGTCATCGATGATGGCTTCCTTTACAGCATAAGAAACTGCCTGGAACAACTGCTGTGGAGTTGCCTCTTCTACTTCCTTACGGAACAATGTCTTCACATTGTTCCGCACATCTCTTTTAAATACGTCTTTTTCAAATCTTGGATTATACATTTTCTACTTCCCTTCTTAAAAACTGGGCTTTGATTATCTCTTCTCTACACCAATCGTTACGGCTTCACCATTGATCTTCCACTCTTTTGTGTAGCCGGCAGGTGCTGCCTTTGTAACTTCCAGTGCCAGTGTCTCATCTGCGATCGTAGATGCATTGTCTGCAAATACTTTCTCTGCTTTCTCTGTTCCTTCGTAAGTTACCGCAATCTTATCCATAACTTCGAATCCGGCTTCCTTACGCATGGTCTGTACTTTACTGATGATCTCACGAACAAATCCTTCTTCCAGAAGTTCTTCGGAAAGGTTTGTATCCATAACAACTGTGATTCCGTTGTCATTCTCAGATACATATCCCGGCATCTGAGCGGATTCGATCAGCAGGTCCTCACGGAACAGTGTCACTTCCTGTCCATTGATATCAAGCTTCAGGGCATCTGTAGCATTTAACTCATCCATTGCTGCATTTCCTTCGAGGTTTTCGAGTGCTGCTTTAATACCTCCTAACATTTTACCATATTTTGGTCCGACTGTCTTTAACTGAGGTTTAAAAGTATATGAAGTAAAGTCACGAACATCTTGTGTAAATGTTACATTCTTTACATTTAATTCATCTTTTACAATGTCTTTGTAAAATTCCGGGATTTCGAAATCAGCTTTTACATACATCTGTCCGATTGGCTGACGGTTCTTGATGTTGGCTGTATTTCTGCATGCACGTCCCATAACAACCAGTTTCAGAACGTTGTCCATGTTAGCTTCCAGCTCTGTATCGATATGTGCTTCATTTACAACAGGGAAGTCACACAGGTGGATACTTTCCGGTGCGCTTTCATCAACGCTTCTTACCAGGTTCTGGTAGATCTCTTCTGTCATGAACGGGATCATCGGAGCTGCTGTCTTGCAGATCTCAACCAGTGCTGTGTACAGAGTCATGTAAGCATTGATCTTATCCTGCTCCATTCCCTTAGCCCAGAAACGTTCACGGCTTCGTCTTACATACCAGTTACTCATGTCGTCTACGAAGCTCTGAAGTGCCTTTGCAGCCTCTGGAATCTTGTAGTTGGACAGATCATAGTCTACTGCCTTGATTGCTGAATTCAGCTTAGACAGAAGCCATTTATCCATAACAGACAGTTTGTCGTAGTCTAATGTATATTTTGTTGCATCGAAATCATCGATATTTGCATACAGTACGAAGAACGCATATGTGTTCCACAATGTTCCCATGAACTTTCTCTGACCTTCTACAACGGCTTTTCCGTGGAAACGGTTCGGCAGCCACGGTGCACTGTTGACATAGAAGTACCAGCGGATCGCATCTGCGCCGTATTTCTCCAGTGCATCGAATGGATCAACTGCATTTCCTTTGGACTTACTCATCTTCTGACCGTTCTCATCCTGCACGTGTCCAAGTACGATAACGTTCTTGTATGGCGCTTTGTTGAAGATCAGTGTTGAGATTGCAAGCAGTGAATAGAACCATCCACGGGTCTGGTCAACAGCCTCGGAAATGAAGTCTGCAGGGAACTGCTTTTCAAATAATTCTTTATTCTCAAATGGATAGTGGTGCTGTGCAAATGGCATAGATCCACTGTCGAACCAGCAGTCGATAACTTCCGGTACTCTGTGCATCTGTTTGCCGCAGCATGGGCACTTGATCGTTACATCGTCGATGTATGGACGGTGAAGTTCGATATCATCCGGGCAGTTGTCAGACATTTCTTTCAGCTCTTCGATGCTTCCGATCGAATGCTGGTGTCCGCACTCACATTCCCAGATATTCAGTGGAGTTCCCCAGTAACGGTTACGGCTGATACCCCAGTCCTGAACATTCTCAATCCAGTCGCCGAAACGTCCTTTACCGATACTTTCCGGGATCCAGTTGATTGTGTTGTTGTTAGCGATCAGGTCATCTTTTACTTCTGTCATCTTGATGAACCATGATTCACGAGCGTAGTAGATAAGTGGTGTATCACATCTCCAGCAGTGTGGATAGCTGTGTTCGAACTTCGGTGCATCGTAGAGAAGTCCACGTCCGTCGAGGTCTTTTAATACTTCCGGGTCAGCCTTCTTAACGAATAATCCGGCAAATGGAGTCGTCTCTCCCATGTTACCTTTTTCGTCTACTAACTGTACGAATGGCATGTCATACTTACGTCCAACCTTGGCATCGTCTTCACCAAATGCAGGCGCGATATGAACAACACCGGTACCATCTGTCAGTGTTACATAAGTATCACATGTAACGAAGAATGCTTTCTTGTTCTGCTTAGAAGCGCAGTCATAAGCACACTGGTATAATGGCTCATATTCTTTGTATTCGAGATCTTTACCTTTGTATGTCTCAAGAATCTCGTATGCTTTCTGTCCTTCTTCTGCAAGTTTTCCAAGTACTGTATCAAGAAGAGCTACTGCCATGTAGTAAGTATATCCGTCGGCAGCTTTTACTTTCGCATAGTCTTCTTCCGGGTTTACGCAGAGTGCGATGTTGGATGGAAGTGTCCATGGTGTAGTTGTCCATGCGAGGAAGTATGCATCCTCTCCTACTACTTTGAAACGAACGATTGCAGAACGTTCTTTTACATCTTTATACCCTTGCGCTACTTCCTGTGCGGAAAGCGGAGTTCCACAACGAGGGCAGTAAGGCACGATCTTGAATCCTTTGTAAAGGAGCTTCTTGTCCCAGATTCTCTTGAGTGCCCACCACTCAGACTCGATGAAGTTGTTATCGTATGTTACATATGGGTCATCCATGTCAGCCCAGAAGCCTACGGTATTAGAGAAATTCTCCCACATACCTTTGTATTTCCATACGCTTTCTTTACATTTCTTGATAAATGGTTCGATACCGTATTTTTCAATCTGGTCTTTTCCGTCCAGTCCGAGAAGCTTCTCAACTTCGAGCTCTACAGGAAGTCCGTGTGTATCCCATCCGGCCTTTCTTGGAACTTCGTATCCTTTCATTGTACGGTATCTTGGAATCATATCCTTGATAACACGTGTCAGAACGTGTCCGATGTGCGGTTTTCCGTTGGCTGTCGGAGGGCCATCGTAGAACATATAGATCTCGTTGCCTTCACGGTCACGCATACTTTTTCTGAAGATGTCATTGTCTTCCCAGAATTTTTCTGTCTGTTTTTCTCTGTCTACAAAATTAAGATCCGTAGAAACTTTCTTATACATATTTACCTCCATAAAATTAAAACATAGAATAAAAAAAGCTTCCGCCCTGTATAGGACGAAAGCTGTACTTACGTTTATAAACCACCTAACATACCATCATATGTCTTCCCTGTAACGGAGGAATGCCGTCAGTTTTTACTTGGCAGTCAGGCTTTTGTTCACACCCTGAAACCGTTCAAAATCTGCAACTCAGAAGTGATATTCAGATATATCTTACTTGTACCGGACTTCCACCATCCCCGGCTCGCTGCTGCGTTCTGTTATATCCTACTGTCTTCGTCAGCGTTTTTCACATTCCTTATTATATGCAGTAATCCTAAAATCCGTCAAGGGTTTTTACCTTTTTTAATCGGTTTTTCTCCATATTTTTCATATATTTTCTATTTTTTATCTTCTACGGCGTATAAGTAGCACGATCAGACTGAAGATCAGAATCACCAGTGCTACGCATCCTCCGGCGATCACATATTTTTCTGTACTTGATTTTCCGGCAAATTTTTTCTGTCCGAAATCCCATACTGCTTCTACTTTTTGCAAAAAATTCTTCCAGATACTCTTTGCACTTGATTTTCCACCGTTTTTCTTCGAATCACCGGAATTATCCACATCCTTCGGCTTACTGTCCACACGTTCTTTCCCGGTGCTTACTTTCTGTAAATACTTATCCGTAAATTCTGCCGTTGCACTTCCAACCTGATGGCCGTCATATATATACCGGATCGTTCCCTCTCCGGTATCTTCATCTACATCCGTAATTTCATAATCTATATCTTTGTATGATACATCCTTCGGCAGGATCACATATCCGTCCTCCAGCGGCTGATATTCATTTCCGCCTGTCTGCACGGATTCTGTATCCTCACTTCCATCTGACTGTGCCGATACAGCACTCTGGCTATCCGCAGCCGATATAAATTTCTCTACTTCATCCGGTTTCTTCTCATCTGCCACCTGAATCTTCTGGAAATTGTTAAATGCATATTCGAACAGATTCTTCGTATCCGGATATATATTCACACCATGTGTCCGAAGTACGACACATACCAGTTTCATATTGCCATTATCGGCCAATGTGATCAGCGTAGATAATGCATTCGATGTATATCCTGTCTTTCCTGCAACCGCATACTGGTAATAATTTTTATTTTCTTTGATCAGCATCTTATGATGCTGTGGAAATACATGTTCTTCCGTCGTATCGGATGCCGGGATCTTATAACTCTGCTCCTGGCAGATCTTCAGGAATTCCGGATAGTGCCAGATCTCTCTGCCGATCAAAGCCATATCGCGCGCACATGTATAATGATTGTCATCATGAAGCCCGTTCGCATTGACGAAATTGGAATTATTGCCGCCAAGGCTTTTACATTCTTCGTTCATCTGCTGGATGAACCAGTTGTAATCATGTCCGGCATTTTTCCCGACATTTTCCGCCACCGCATAAGCTGCTTCATTCGCTGAGGCAAGCAGCGTCGCATATAATGCCTGTTCCAGCGAGATCACATTACCTTCTTTTAATCCAACCGAAGAATCTCCCGGCTGCATAAAAGATATGCAGTCATTGGAAAATGTTACCTTGTCTGACAGATTGCCGTATTTTAAAGCAATAAGACTGGTCAGGACTTTTGTGATACTTGCCGGGTACTCATGTTCATCAATATTTTTCGCATATAAGATGCTTCCTGTTCCCGCATCCATCACGATTGCAGCTTCACCGTATGTGCCCGGTCCTTTTGGCCAGTTCTTCCAACCGTTCGACTGGATCTCCATCTTATAGGCATCTTCTTCTGCCTTCTTTTCCCGCTCTTCCGGCGTCATATCTTCTTCTTTTTTCTCTTCCTTCTTATTGGAATCATCTTTTGATGCGTCTGCCGCCTGACTGCTCTCACTGCCGCCAGGTTCCGCATATACTTTCTGGCTTACCGTTCCCGGTATTACTGTAAATAAAGCCAAGATCAATATTATAATCCTGGCCACAACTTTCTTGCTCTGTTTCATTATACTCGCCCGTTTACTGTCCCCTTATATTCATCTTTTGTAAATCACTTTAATATAACAACTGCTCGATCTTCTTTTTATTCGCATCAAAATCAACCTTCAGTACCTGCATACCCTCATAAGTGATATCTGTATACGTTCCGTCCTGTGGAATGCATGTCTGCTGCATCTTCAGATCGTCTACCGACAGAACATCTTTTGCCATAGAGTACATCTCCGATACACTCATATTCGTCTTTACATGATTTACAGCGTAATTGATCAGAGGCAGTAATGCGCTTGGATCCTTCTTCTCCATAATCTTACGGTAGATTCCATACATTACACTTCTCTGACGTCTTGTTCTTTCAAAATCATTGCCCAGTGTACGGTTTCTCGCATGCGCAAGTGCCTGGGATCCGGTCAGTGTCACATCTCCGGCCTGAATATCCGGCATACCATTCTCTCTGTAATAAGCAGCCTCTTCTTCACTGATGAATACGGTCACACCGCCAATCTCATCGATTACATTTACCAGATCATCAAAGCTGATCGTAATATAATTCTGAATATCAAGATCATATGTCTTATTGATCGTGTTGATCGTAAGTCCCACTCCGCCGTATGCATAAGTATGGCCCAGACGGCTCTTTCCATGTCCGTCAATATCAACCAGCGAGTCTCTCAGGAATGAGATTGCTGTTGATTTTCCTTCTTTTTTGTTAAAGGATACCATCATCATACTATCCGAACGTCCCCGGTCCGCATCCGGATCTCTGGAATCCGTACCTACCAGAAGGACATTATATACATCCTTGTCTTTTCTCTTTTCTTTGGCGATCTTAACTTTCTTTGCTTTCGGATCTACTTTGTCTGCCGACACAACCCCTACAGAGTCCCCGTAGAATTTCCACCAGATCGACCCGTAGATACCGCCAATCAGCAATACGATCAATAATATTATAATTCCTGCAATCTTACGTTTTTTGTGTTTTCGAAAAAACTTCATCTGTCTGTGTCCCCCTAGTCCTTGATCACACGGCCAAACTTGTCCGTCGAACCTTTTTCCATCTTGCCATAGTGACCGTAAGCTCCGTATTTACCATAACTTCCGTAGTGGCTTCCATAACTGCCGTAATTGCCGTAACGTCTGTATCCATAGCCGTATCCTTGTCCGCCGGATGAATTATCACCATTGAACACATATCCCAGCATATCGATTCCACTTAATGCAAGGCTTTCTACACCTTCTCTGATCTCGCGAAGCTTCGTATAATCATAGCGGATCACATAAAGGGCCGCATCTACATATTTGCCCAAAAGCGGTGCATCTGCCAGAAGTTCGGATGGCGCAGTATCCAGGATGATAATGTCATATTTGGACTTCAGAGCTTCGATCAGTGCTCTCATACGTCCGCTTCCTATCAACAGCGAATTCTCTCCATCCGGTGCGCCGCCGAAAATGACATGAAGGCTTCCGTTCTCATTCGTTCTTTCCTTCGGAAGCTTTACATTGGTAATTGCTTCAGATAACGGCACTTCTTTCTTAAGAACCGAGCCAAGTCCCGGATGTGGTTCCTGCTCGTTCATCACTCCTGCAATCGAAGGATTTCTAAGATCACAGTCGACCAGCAGTACTTTCTTTCCCTGCTGTGCAATGGAAATTGCCAGATTCGCCGAAAGTGTCGTCTTACCTTCTCCCGGGATCGAACTCGTAACAAGCAGGGTCTGGTATTCCTTTTTCTCCACATCTTTCATAATACGGATACGAAGCTTTCTTATCGCTTCCAGATAACTCATGGAGATTCTTTCATTTAACAGGCTCACTGAATTATAAAATGTCTCTTTTTTACGCTTTTTCGTGCGGACATACGGGATACTTCCCAGATCCTGCAGATTGATATTCTTCTTCAGATCCTTTCTTGACTTCACAGTCCTTCTGGAAAGCACATACAGCAGAAGAATCACACAACCTATGATCGCACCTTTTAAAGCTCCACGCTTGTAAGATCCACGTATAACCTCCACACGTTTGGTATCTGTCGGGATACCGGTCTCATCCAGAATCGTAAGCTTGGTCTCTCCAAGTACGAATTCCGCAACTTTCGGATAATTCTTTATGACTGATTTTAACGTCTTATATGCCATCTGCGGATCATTTCCCGATACGGATATTGTCAGAAGATTCGTTCCGTCATCCGCTTTAACATCGATCGATCCCGGCATAGAATCAAGCCCCATGTCCTCAGCAACTACATCCTTCAGTACACCACTGGTAAGAATATACGGGAACACTTCCGCCATCTGCTGGGCAGACTGTGCATTCACATAGTCCATGCCGCCGACAGATGTCACCGACACTGTTGCCGATGCCACATATTTTGACTGATAACTGGTACTCACCGAGAAATAAGACTGTACTGCGCAAATAATTATAAGCCCGATGAACAGCCACCACAGCCTCTTCACACCATGATAAACATCCAACATAATATTCGTCAGATCAATCTTCTCAGGCGCATCTACACGTTCACTTCCTGATTTGTCTCTATAATCGCCCATATACTCTACATTCCTTTACTTCTTCCATAATTGCCGTAACGTCCGTATTTGCTGTATTTACCATAATAATGTCCCACCGGACTGTCCACCAGGCCGGAGAACGATCTTACACCGTTCAGTACAACTCCCAGTACCTTACCTTCCTTGTCACGGAAAGCGTCCATTACTTCATTGATGTCTTCAGCCAGCATATAATTCTGCTTTGCCACGATCATAACCGCATCTGCACAATGTGCAAATATCTGCGCATCTCCGATGATTCCTGCCGGTGGTGTATCAATGATCACATAATCCACAAATTTCCTGCATGCCGTCATCAGCTTATAAAACGAATCCGAGTTAAGCATCTCTGTCGATGAGGAATAGCAGTTCTTTCCACCCATGAACAACATATGCTTTCTGGTACACGGAACCATGACATCCGCAAGAGATCCGTTCCCTCTCAGATACTCTCCCAGTTCATTCTCCTCTTTTGGCTCCATACCAAAGATCAGGAACTGCGACGGTCTTCGGATATCACCATCTACCAGCAGTACCCTCTTGGACTGTTCTGCCAGCGTGATCGCCAGATTGGCGGCAACCGTAGATTTTCCTTCATTTTCAGATACACTGGTTACCACGAGGACTTTCTGTTCATTCTTTGCCATCCGGTATTCTACCTTGGCCGCCAGTTTCTTATAACTTTCCACGAACCGGAAGCTTGCTACCGGATCATCAACCAGGATCGCTTTTTTCTTACGCCGGAATATATCCCGAATCGTCTTATATTTCCATTCATAACTGATGGCTCCGAGACTTCTGGCATCCAGCTTCTTCTCGATCTCATTCTCCTGTTTAATAGTATTCTTCATATAAGAAAACAGTCCGAGGAGGATGAGCACCAGTGCTCCTGCCACAAGTCCGCCCTTCTTAGCCTGTCCGCCTGCATCCAGCGGATTATCCGGTGTATACGGAATCTTCGGCTCCTCCAGCACATCCATAACCGCACTGCCCACGGTATACAGCGATACGCTGCTGTAGTTGTCCATGACCGTACGGATAATGTCTATGGACTCCTTCGGTGTATCCGCCGTCACACTTAAGACCAGCATATTCGTCCCTTCCAGCACCTTCGCATGGATATCTGCATCCAGCTCCTCTACTTTCAGCTTCTCACAGATCTTTTTCTCCATGATGTTACTTTTTAATATCTTCTCGAATGTCTTCGCCATTGTGTTGGCCGAACTCAGATTACTGTATGCATTCGCATCCCCTCTGGATGACACTACAAATGTCGCCTGCGTTGTATACTCAGGAACATATCTGCTGCTTACGACTACATAAGTCAGAAGTGCTCCCGCAATTGCCCCCAGAATAATCACCCACCAGTTGGACACTATATCATGCACAAGCGTATATGGATCCAGATCATTATCCATAAATACCGGCATGTCATTTCTATTACTACTCTCCATCCTGCGCTCCTTCCTGGTCCTGTACTACAACGAATAACTTTGTTACCGCAGTCGGTGCTCCTTCTGCCGTATAAAAATATTCCACCGGATAAACCCCTGCCTTGGAATAATCCACTTCTGATTTCACACTGATCGCTTCTCTTGTACCTGCAAGAGCCTCTCCGTCATCCGCATACGTATATGCTGCACCATTCATCTCCATACCTTTGACATAAGACATCGGATCGATTTCATGTCCTACTGTTGTATATGCGATATAATCCGATAATACCGGATATTCTTTCATCTGCTCCTGTCTGTCACCGGATTCTGTTACGGTCACTTCGAGAGGCACTGAACACACATCACCCGCACTGTTACTTACCTGTACGGTCACTTTGTAAATTCCTGCAGCTGCATTATACATACCATCATCCAGACTGGTACGTATCTGACTGGTCAGGTCACCGTCAAGGCAATCCTCTGCCTTCATATTCTCCGTAAGGTTCGCCTTCCCCACCTCTGTTGTCGAATATCTAAGCGGTGCCTTCAGATGGATCTTCGGCGGCGTGTAATCTTTGTACTGTACGGTTCTTTCCAGTGTCCCTACCTGATTCGCCTTATCGAATACCACATACGTAATGGTACGCCTGCCCGGCGCAATAAAATGCGACATCGAAGCGATACGTACAGACGATGTCAGGTCACCGTCACGGTTGTCTTCTGCTTTGACACCTTTCAGAAGTGCTTTCTTCTGCTTCTTCTGATCGGTCTGCACACTCAGTGTCACCGTCTTATCCTTGCATGTGATCACCGGCGGTGTATGGTCTTCCAACATCTTGGACTTCACAGTATATCCGGCAAATATGACACAGGATGCCACAAATATCAGGCATACTGCTATTTTTAGTCTCCTCATAATTCTTCTCCTTTATTGTTAATATAGCTGTTGCCGTCCGGAATACGGGACCGGTTCTAATCTCAGGATCTCCCGGTTGTCACAGATCCTTGCCGGATTATACTGAAACAGCACATCCAGATGGTTCTCGGAATACTCCCGGCTCAATTCTTCATACACATCCATCATATACGGCGTCCTCTGAAGCGGGCTGTGTGCATCACTTGCGATCACAGAGATCAGATTATGCCGCAAGAGACTGTCGGCCGCACGTTTCGGCCCTCCCCCGAATCTTCCGAGGAAGCTTCCCTTATTCGCCTGGATCACATATCCTTTTCTGAACCAGCGGTACGCGATCTGCGGATAATCCTGTATAAATTCATACCTTTCCACATGGGCGATCACCGGTCTTGCTCCGACTTCTTCAACTCTCTTCAGAATAGAATCCGCAAATTCAGGATCTTCATCAAATGCAAATTCCATCAGTATGTACCGGCTCTGATTAAGCGGCATGATCTTATGATTCACGATCAGCTCCGGAAGGTCTTCTGTCGAAAATACTTCCATTCCCGGCAGGATCTCTATCGGGATCTTCTCTTCCCTGACCGCTCTGACCACACTTTCATATCTGTCAATATATTCTCTCCCGAAATAATTCCCATACATTCCCGGGATATTGCAATGCGGGGTCGCTATGATCTTGTCCACTCCGCTGTCTGCTGCCATACGTGCCATCTCCAGCGTATCATACACATCTTCGGCTCCGTCATCAATCCCCGGGAGTATATGCGCATGTATATCTATCATCTCATCATCCTTTGTAATTTATAGTCTTTTTTATTATATCATTTTCAAATTATGGAGTAAAGAAAACGATACTTACTATTTCATTACTATTTCTTACTTGTCTCCTTCAGATATCTGACTGTTGCTTCTGTGTATCTGCACAAATATTCCGGTACGCCGTCTGCCTTTCCGGTCTCCGCAATTGCCGCTGCCACACAAGTGTTACATACCTTTCTAAGCTTACAACTACTGCATCTGGCCGAAATTCTAAGACTCTCTGTTTCTTTTTTTGTAAACTTCCACGCTTCCTCAAACTCCACATCCCGAAGCGGTATGCTTGGCTTATCCAGTACCACACAGGATCGCATCTCGCCCTGCCAGTTCACCACAAAAGAACTCTTACCGGCACGACACGCCATCTGTCCCGGAACTGCCTCTCCTTCCGGAGTATTCTCTGCTTCGTCTAATTGGATCTTGCGGTATTGGGCAAATACTTCTTCTCCCATCTCTCTTCGCAAAATTTCCACTCTTGCTTTTGCCGCCATCTCCGGATCCAGTCTGGCCTGATTATTATACGCATGATTTCGTTCTCTCACAGACGGATACATATAAGTATCGATCCTCACCGGGGCATCCAGAGATTCGCCAAGCTCTATAATCTTCATCCTGTCATCTACATTCGCCTTTGCAAGACTTCCATTCACTTTCACATCAATGTTCCTCTCACGCAAAAGCCGGATGCCATTCACCGCTTTGTCGAATCCTCCCGGATAATGACACAAACGCTCATAGGTCTCATTGCTTGCACCATATAATGTAATATTGATTCTTCTTGGTTTATTTTCCGCAAAAAAATCTGCCCACGCCTCATCGATCAACGTTCCGTTCGTGTTAATCGTAATAATCATCCCCAGTTCACGCAGTTTTTGATATAACTCGCGGAAATGTGGATACAACAGCGGCTCTCCACCTGTCAAAAGAACAAATAGCGTCCCGGCTTTCATCATATCTTCTGCTGTTTTCGTCCATTCTTCAATCGTGCGCAGCCTTCCCACCTGTTCCATCTCTTCTCTGCTCATACGCACATAACACATATCACAGTTCAGATTACAAAGCGGCAGCAACTCCAACACTCCATACAACGGCACCTTCTTCTCTGTCGCCATTGCAAACATCTGTTGCTCTATTGTCGTTCCATCTTCCATTAATTCCATATTGATTCCTCGATATTTCCTGTAGATTTTAAAAAAGAACCGGAAATCCGGTTCTTTTTCGATATGTATATAGATTTATTTTTATGACTTTGCTGTCTCCCATTCTTTCATATTAAGTTTTGTTGTTGCATGGCCATTATTACCGTCTGGTCCACGCCAAACAATAACTCCTTCACCCTTACTCTGCTTTCCGTTCCAATCATAATCTACAAATCCATCATAGAAAGTATCCGTAGTACTTGCCTCATGTTCTATACCACATGGATGATAAAAAGCACCTAAAAATTTAACTTTATCGTTTTCATTGTGCACTCCATCAACCGTTCCATCAGAATTCGGATAATAATATAACGGTCCTCTTGGTGCATCACAATTAAATTTATACACCGTTCCTTTATCACCACAAGCTGCCACATACTCATTAGCTACAAATCTTTCGCCTACCATAGTAGGTCTTACATATGTTCTCTTCATAACTATGTACCCCTCTTATTATCACTTTACTTTTTATCGTTCATTAGTTACCTACCTATATTATATTATTATAAAGAATTCTATCTTCAAATTCAATACTTATCTTTTAAATTTTATGTCTTCTTGTT
>ERZ779894.2516-NODE-2516-length-16030-cov-8.164632_pt1 | contig 16030 bp, 9 predicted proteins | sample MGYA00511587_ERZ779894 | MGnify/ENA primary metagenome ERZ779894 (study PRJEB29588, sample SAMEA2160490) | human gut metagenome | biome: human gut; feature: human-associated habitat; material: faeces | place: Denmark | collected 2008/2010 ... | reverse complement strand
CGCCCTTGGTCGCAACGATGCTCTCGGCAGCCCGCAGCTTGGCATAGCGGAATTGGGTGTCGATCACCGGGTCGGGGGTTTCGAGCACGAGGTTCGCGTCGATGCACTCCCTGACGAACGCCATCCGGGCGGCGAATTCGGCCGCCACGTCGGGGTGCAGGGGCTCTCCGCCGCCCGGGTAGGCCTGGAACACGGCGTCGAACGCGAGCGAGTCCCCCGCGGCAAGCGTAAAGGTGCCGCTGCCCGCGATGTCGCCCCGCACGACATAGCTGCCCGTGACGCCCTTGGCCGGATCGGTCGTCACGACCTGCGAGAATTCGGGTACGGAAACCGTCAGCGGCTTCGCCCCGACGTTACGCAGCGTGTAACGCTCGCACATGAGCGGCAGCGTACGCGAAGGGAAGATCGTACGCGTCATCTCAACGACGGGCTCGGGTTTCATGTCCCGCGCCGAACCGACGTTCATCTTGCCCACGCCCCAGCGGCTCCGCACCTCCAGCGCACCGTCGATGTCCACCTGCCCGACCCGTTCGTCCTGCAAGGCCAAGCCGTTGACGCCCAGTAGCGAAGGGATGTCCGCGGCCATGCGGTACATCAGGCTGGCGTGGGTGTTGTTAGGCAGGGTGCGCAGCAGGGGGAACACGAGCGAACGCTCCTGACGGAACGCCCCGCGCGAGTCGACGCCCCAGCGGAGCACGAAGGCCATTCGCTCGCCGCTCATCTCGATGTGGTCGTCGTGCGGGATGTCGCTGCCGACCTTCCACACGATGCCCCGCCCGTCGGGGGCGATCTGCCAGCGTTGTCCGCATACGGCAACTGCGGACAGCATGAAAATGCAAGTCAGTAAGGTTCTTCGGGTCATAATTCGGTGTTTTGTGATTGAGAGCCCTAAAGATAGCAATTATTCGTCAATTCCTACGGTGCGCACCAGCCCGCAGCCGCGTTTGAGCCGCAGCCGGAGCGTATGCTCCCGCTGCCCGGCAAAACGGGTGTTCTGCAACACGTAGAGCGGCAGCCAGCCATAGGCTTTCACGCCGCCGTATTCCGCCTCGACCAGACAGTTGCAATAGCGCACGCCGAACTCCTGCTCGGGTTCGAAAATTCGCGCAACGGGAACCGTACAGCGTCCGCGGCGGTCGGTCGCGGCCTCGGCCTGCGGCTCGGCGGTCACCGTATAGGTGTACCATCGCACGGGATAGAACCGCACGACAGCCCCTTTAGCCGGGCTTGCGTCGGCATCCGCCACCTCGACCCGGATACGGTCGGGCAACACGCCCGCCACCAGGTCGTCGATGTCGACATTGCGGTCGGCGGCATGGTCGATCATGCGGACGGCATAGTCGCTCCAGAGCTCCTCGCCATAGGGATAATTCATGATGCACCGCACGCCGGAAAACGCCTGTCCGTTGACGGGGTTCTTATCCGCGTCGACCTTCATGGCATAGATGTCGGGGACGCCCCGCGCATGACCGAACTCGTGGATGATGCCGTCGATGGCGTTCTTTTCGAACGGGCTGTTGAAACGGTCGTTGTGCGTGCGCGAATGGTAGATGGCCTGAATCCCGTCGCCGTACCAGCCGCCGCCCGTCTCGCGGGGATCGGATTTGTAACCGTCCATCACCACCAGATAATCGTGGTCGGGATGGGGCTTGCGGATCTGGTCGGCCGACACGCCGTCGTAGATGTAGAAGGCGTCCCAATCCACCACGAAATCGTAGACCGCACGCAGCTGCGCCCCGTAGTTGAAAGCACGGTTGACGCGCCGGAACATATCTTCGGTCAGTTGCACGACCCGGTCGCGCCCGCCCAGCGAATCGACCGATTCGCGGTCGATGCCGACCTTGACGCGGAAGGTATAGACCGGTTGTGCGGCAGCGCGGAACGCGGCGGCCACGACCAGGGCCAGGAGGGCTGTTCGCAAGGTATTCATCGGCATCAGTTTCTAAGCGATTCCTCGATCAGGGCCAGTTCCCCGGGCGTATAGGTCGCCGCCACGACATCTTCGCCCGCGGCCTTCGAAACGTAGGAGAGGAAGAAGAGGAATTTGTCGTAGGGCGTCTCGAGCCCTTCCTGCCCCGAGTCGCCGAGCGCGTAGAGTTCGCGGAACGCCTTTTTGTAGACGTCCCACCCGTAACGCTCCTTGATGCGCAGGAAGGTGTAATGCAGGGCATCGCCGTTGTTCTTGGGGATGCCGGCGCCGATGGTTTCGTCGTAGAAAATCTTGTAGTAGTTGATTACGTCGGCACCCCGGTAGCAGATGTCGCGCTGCGACATCGTACCGTCGCACGCTTCGAGGGCATAGGACATGCGGAAATTGGCGAAAATCTCGTCGTTCCAGTTCCAGCGTCCCGTACCCGAAATGTTTCCCTGCGAGAAGACATGGCCGATCTCGTGGATGATGCCGAAGCCCCAGTCGCCGAACTCGACCGTGCGGTCGAGCAGCTTCGACACGGCGACGTGGCTGTTCCACAGGATCGGGTTGCCGGCCAGCGCCCAGTAACCGGGTTCGATGCCCGGCGTGTTGAGGATCATGATTTTGCGCCCGTCGAAGGGCACGTCACCCACCAGGTCGCGGTAAGCTTCGTACGTGCGGTCGAGCTTCGAGAGCCAGGCGTCGATGTCGGCATCGGAGACGGTCACCTTGTCGCGGTCGAGCCTCAGCACGATGTGTTCGCCCTCGCGGGTATAGAGGGCCTCCTCGGGTGCCGGCGTGACCTTCACGTTGTCGTACCACACCGTCCCCGAGGCCTTGCCTCCGTTGTAGGTGCCCCAGGGGAATCCCAGGCCGCAGCAGACGACGGCTTCGCCCTGCCGGTCGGACACGAAATCCAGATACACTTCCGTCCAGTCGTTGGTGCCGTAGGCGAACTCCGAGGCGTTCCACGACTGTTCCAGTCCCTCGGGGTCGAGGTAGAGCACGGCGCCGCGGCCGTCCTGCACGCTGTCGCACTTCATCAGCGCACTCAGGCGGTAGAGCTTGCCGGGATGGAGCCCCGTAAGTTTGTGTTTGATGGCCAGGGCGGTCTTTTCGGCGCTGGCGATCTTCACGCATCCGCTGCCGTCGGCACCGCCTTCGGGCAGGTATTCGACCGTGCCGGGCACCTCCCCGGCGTTATGGTTCCAGTAGCGCGCGAACCTTTCGGGCCGGTCGAAATTGTCGGAGAAGACCTTGACCTTCGAGCCGAAGGCGCACAGACACAGCACGCACGCCGCGACGGCGGCGAGTAGAAATACCACTCTCTTCATTTTCGCATTGGGTATTAATTGCCGCCCGGCAGAGGCGACGCATCGCCCCGCGACGGGATACGGCGGTTATTATTGCAACTGTTTGCGGATCGAAGCCAGCTCGGCCTCGGTGAAATACTGCGTCTTGACATCCACATCGCGCCCGGTCAGCCGGGTAGCGTGCTTGGAAAGGAGCGAAAGCAGGTATTCGAACTTGTCGTATTTGCCCGAGGGTGCCCCGCCCGTGGTCGTCAGTTCGCGGAAAGCGGCCTTGAAGGGTTCCCAGCCGATGCCGCCCGGGCCGGCCAGGCGTCCGAGCATGTAATGGATGCCGTTGTCGTTGACCTGCGTGTAGACCGTATTGTCGTAATCCTTCTTGTACATGTCGAGGATCTCGCGCCCGGTGTAGACCCGTTCGTCCATCCAGACCTTGCCCTGGTTCTGTTCCAGGCCGTACTGCATCCGGAAATTGGCGAACATCTCGTCGTTCCAGTTCCAGCTCGAATTGCCCAGGTTGAAGACGTGCCCCAGTTCGTGCATCAGGCCGAAGCTCCAGGTGCCGTGCTGCGCCAGTTCCTCGAAGGTCGAGGTGACGGCCGAATAGTTGCTGCTCCACAGGATGGGATAGCCCGCCAGCGCCCAATAACCGCTTTCGAGCCCGCGCGACGAAAGGATCGCCAGCTTGCGCCCCTCGTGCGGGGTCGCCCCCACCAGGTCGGCATACGATTCGTACATCCTGTCCAGGTTGGCGATCCACTCGGTGATCTGCGACGCCGAGGCGTAGACCTGCGAGGGTTCGACGAAGAGGCGGATATGCTCGCCTTCCTGCATGAAAAGTTCGTCGGTGACCTTCACCACGCTCACGTTGTCGAAGTAGGCCGTGCCGGTCGAATAGCCGCCGTTGGTCGTCCCGCCGTAACGGAACCCCAACGCGCAGACGATCTCGGCAGTCCCGTCGTCCTGCGAAAGGAAGTCGAAATGGAGCGACGTCCAGTTCCTGAGGTTGGTGCCGTAGAGGAATTTCGAGGCGCCCCAGAACTGCTTCTGGGACATGTCGAACAGGATGGCGCCGCGCCCCTCGTCCTGCGGAATGTCCGAATACTTGACCTTGGCATACATGCGGTACATCTGGTCGGGTTCCAGCCCCGTGAGCTTCTGTTTGATGCCCACGCCACAACGGCCGTTCTCGGGGAACTGCTGGATCTTGATGCAGCGGCTGTCGTTGACGCCGGCACCCTCGACCACCTCGACCGTCACCTTGCCGCCGTTGTGGAAATCGACGCGCGTCCAGCCTTCGAGCCCCTTTTCGAAGCCGCTGTTGACGACCTCGACGGCATTGGGATCCACGACGGGCGGCACGGGAGGTTCGGGCCCGGGCTCGCCGTCACCGTCGCCGCCGCATGACCAAAGCGCCGCGGCCGACAGGACTACGCACAAAAAGAATCGCATTTTTTTCATAACCGGTATATTTAAAATTCAATCATTTCAGGGTTTTCAGCGCGGCGATCTGTGCCGGAAAGGTTACAGGCCGGAGCAGCCCCCTGTCAGCAGGGCAGCGGTTGCCGATGGCCGGGGGATACCCTGTGTACCCCCGGCCATCGGCCCTGCCAGACCGTCAAAGGTCTGCACGGTTGGACAGCACCACTTCGATACCGAATCCGCCCGTCGCGCCGTACGCACCGTCCATAACCCGGAGGTTGAAATAAATATCCCCCGTGTCAGTGTCCAGATAACTGCCGGAATCGACAATCTGGTCATAACCGTCAGCTCTTTCGTTGGGACGATCCGAGAAATCGACGAGTACCCGCCGGTTGGGATGTCCTGCGACCGTTTCGTCCGAAATATTGAAGTAAATCAGGCCGCCTGTCCACGTCTGGTTGTAATTGATGATGTACTTCTGCTTCTTCGCATTCCGCGACTCGGCATAGCCGTCCTGTCCTGCGATGAAAATAGCCGGTTTCAAAACGCGGTTGCTTTTTTCTTCGCCCCAGACTTCCTTGTCGTAGGTGCCCTTGAGCGTCTTGTTCACCTCGATGTAGAATGTCGACGGGCCGGTTACGATCGTGCCGTCCACCAGTTCGCTGCTCTTGAGGGTCAACGGAACCATGTATTTATCGGCGCCGTCGTAATCCAATTCCGACAGATCGAGCTCGAACGAGAGTTCGCCGTATTGGCTGCCGGCCTGAATTTCAGTCGGGGTAACGACCACCTTGGCGGCATCCAGCGTCTTGAATGCAGTCCCGTGCTCCGTGTTGTAGGTTTCGACCTTCTCCGGTTCGAATACGAAGTCGACGGGCTGGCCGACAGTCATCGGGGAGTTCATCTGCACCCTGATTTTTCCCTTGCCCGACGTTTTTGCGAGGTCGGCGACATTCGTTACCCATATTTTGAGTTCGGACATCTGAATCAAGACATAAACCGGCTCCCGCTGGACGACCGAATAGTCGTCGGAATGCATTTCGAGCGGCAGCAGGTAGGTGCCCTCACCGCCGATTGCAGCGCAATCGAATTCGATGCGGCTCTCGATTTCCAGCGTTTCCGTATCGAAATCCGATTCCTTGATTTTATAATACTGCTCGGGCAACAGCTGGTAAGAGGTGCCGTGCTCCTCGTTATAGGCATCGACTTTCGATGCATTGACCCGATAGCCGATTTTCGCCACCTCCAGCGTGTTGAAATTGGCCGTGGCGTTCAGCGTAATTTCCTGCGGCAGCGGAATGGTCGGGATGAACTCCAGCTGCGGCATCTGTTCGGGCATCTCCACCTGCACAATCGGCTCAACGATGTTCAAACGCAACAGCGCCTGCATCATCGAACCGCCGTCCTCGACGGGCGTGGAGGCATTGGAGATACGGATGGGGAGCAGCATGTTGTTAGCCGCAGCCATGCCTTTGGCCGCAATCAGGGCTTTGGGATGTATCCGCACGGAAATATCGACGGACTTGACCGTACTTGCAAGTTGCGCATTCTGCGGAATGTCGTAGAACTGTGCTTCCAGCAGTTTATAGTCGGTGTTGTACAATTCGTTGTATTCGGCGAGCAGCGTTTCGTCCACCACGATATCCAGTTCCAGTTCTTTCGACAGACCGGCAGTTCTCGAAACATTGATGACGGTTTCGTAGTCGTCATAGATGGATATGGTATTGACCGTGTACAGCCCGTTCTGTTCGAAAACCGGGTCGGGCAGAATATTTATGTCCGAATACTCCACGTCGCAGCCGGTGAAAGGCAGCGCCAGGGCCGCGAGCGCCAGTATCTTAAAAAACTGTTTCATAGCGAATTTTCCATTTTTAAGTTTAACATGTGTCCGGCTGCGGCCATCAATAGTAGGGCGCCTGCACCAGCTGCGTGTTGAGCATGATCTCCGAAGACTTGATGGGCAGGAAGTAGTGCTGGATGTCGAAGCGCTTGTTGGCCACCTTGGTCAGGGTGAAGAACGCCGGGTCGGTGGCACCCGTACCGCGCGACATGTCCAGTCCGTATTCGTCGTGGTTGAACTCGCCGTCGGGGCCATGGGCCGTGAACCAGCGGCGCACGTCGAAATAGCGGTTGCACTCCCACGCCAGCTCGATCTTGCGCTCGTGGCGGATCATCCCGCGCATCTCGTCCTGCGAATAGGTGCCCTCATAGGCCGGGATGCCGGCACGGGTGCGGATTTCGTTGAGGTAATAGAGCGCTTCGTCCTGCCGGGAGGTGCCGTAGTACTCGTTCAGGGCCTCGGCGTAATTGAGGTAGACCTCGCCCAGGCGGATGATGGGGAAAGGCACGTTGAGCATACGCGTCGCCTCGCTGGTCTGCTTGTTGCTGCGGTAATCCAGCGGGAGGTTCTTGCGCACGGAGAATCCCGAGGTGTTCTTGTCGCCCGGGGTGCTGCCGTTGCCGCTCAGCCCCGAGTACCAGAAATCGACCACGCCGTAACCGTCGGCATCCTGGTAGCTGTCGGTCTTGTTCTCGTAGGCGTACGACAGGCGCTGGTTGGGGAAATGAACCGAGGCATAGAACCGCGGCTCGCGGCCGACGAACATCCAGAACGTATTGGCGATGGTGCCGTCGCCGGCTTCGGACGAGAATTTTTTGGAGGCGAACCACTCTTCGAGCGGGCGGCTCGGGCTGCCGTCGGCCATGAAGAAATCGTTGATCATGCCGATGGCCAGCGAATAGCGGCCGTTCCAGCCGTACCAGCGCGCCGGCAGGGCGCACATGCCGTACCACTGCACCGAGTTGGGGTGCCCCCAGATGATCTCGGTATTCTTGCCGGCGCCCCAGGTGGTCGTCACGGCGCGGAGGTTATCCACGATCTCATCGAACGTAGCGTCAGCGGCCGGTTTGAGCAACTGGTATTCGGTCATGTCGATGACCGTCTTGGCGGCATCGGCGGCATCCTTCCACAGCTCCTTGTCATAGGTCTGGGGCATGAGCACCGTGCCGTCGTGGTTCGTCCAGTTCTTGTAGGCCGAATTGCCGTTGAAGAGCGGGCTGGCGACCATCAGCAGCATGCGCGACTGGATGGCCCGGGCGGCACCGATGGTGGGGAGCCCCAGCGTGAATTTCTCGTCGCGGGCGGCGGGCATGCCGTTTTCACAGGCCCAGTCGATCTCGCCGTTGATCCAGCGGACACATTCGTCGAGCGTGTTGCGCGCCTGCGAAGCCCCGATCTGGTCGGCCGAACGGCTGGTCTCCACGATGGGGATCGGGCCGTAGAGGCGCAGCAGCAGGTAGTGGTAATAGGCACGCATGAAGCGGGCTTCGGCACGCATCGTGCGGCGGTCGATCTCGCCCAGTTCGGCGCACTTGTCCACGTTTTCGAGGAACAGGTTGCAATGGCGGATGGCCTGGTAGTAACGCACGAAGAAATAGAGGTTGTAGGAACCCGTGTAACCGTAGTAGTTGTCGGGGCTCATCTTCCCTTCGGCGATATTGCGCACGTGCGATTCGAGAATGTAGGCCGATTCGTCGGTGCACCAGAAATAGGGAATCTGGCCGCTGTAATGCATCTCCTGCACCATGAAATCGTCGCTGTAAATGCGGTTGTACCACTTGGTGGTCTCGATCTTGGACGAGAAGATCTTGTCCATCGAGTTCAGGTCTTCGGGATCCTGATCCAGATAGTCGGCGCAGCCGGTAAACAAAAGGAGCGACGCGAGCATTAAATATACGATATTCTTTTTCATTCTTTAGGCTGTATTAGAAGGTTAAATTCACACCGACGAAAACCTGGCGCTGCATGGGATAGGCATCGGCACCCGTCTCGGGATCCCAGTAGTCGGAGATAAATTTGCTGATCGTGAACAGGTTCACACCCGTGGCATAGATGCGCAGCGAACTGCACCGGAGCTTGCTGGCCCAGGCCGACGGAAGCGTATAGCCTATCTCGACATTCTTCAGGCGCAGGTAGCCGCTGTCGCGCTGCCACCAGGTCGAAGTCTTGTAGTTGTTGGCATCGGCACCGTAGGACAGGCGGGGCGAGAAGGCGTGCGGATCGGGGTTGTCCACCGTCCAGCGATCCTTGAAGATGGTCATCACGTTACCCATGAACTTCGGGCCGCGGTCTGCCTGGAACGGGTAGAAATACCAGCCGCCGCTCAGGTAGGAGGAACGGTTGGCGCCGCCCTGGAAGAGGAACGAGAAGTCGAAGCCCTTGTAGTTGAGCGACGCTCCGAAACCGTAGACGATCTCCGGCATCGCGGGGTTGCCGATCCACGTCATGTCGGCCTCGGTGATCTTGCCGTCGTCGTTGAGGTCTTCGTAGCGGATGTCGCCGGCACGCAGCTGCTGCTTGTCCAGGCCGAACTGCGTATAGTAGTCGGGCATGTTGTCCAGTTCCTCCTGCGAGAAGAGGTGCATGGCACGGTAGCCCATGGTCAGTCCGTAACGCACGCCGCGCTGATCCTGCCACGGATAGGCATAGTACTTGCCGTCGTCGATCACCTTGTTGCGGGCAAAGGTGAAGTTTCCGCGGACGGAGACGGTGAGGTCTTTGCTGAAACGCTTGACGTATTCGGCCGAAACCTCGAAGCCGCGGTTCTCCATCAGACCCATGTTGGCGTAGTTGGTATAATCCTTGGGAAGCCCCGAAATCTCCGAGAACTGGGGTGCGAGGAAGATGTTTTCACGCCGCTCGTAGAAGAAGTCGGCATTGATTTTCAACTCGTTGAAAAACCCGGTTTCGATACCGACGTTGTATTTGGTCGACACCTCCCACGTCACGTCCTGGTTGGCCATGCGACCTTCGCCGATACCGCCGGCCCCTTGGTCGAAGTTGACGCCGAGGTTGCCGTAACCGTTGGCGCCGCTGTTGATCGTAGCCAGGTAGATGAAACGCGTACTGGGGATCTGGTCGTTGCCGACCTGCCCGACCGACGCACGGATCTTGAACCACGTCAGCACCTCGCTGTTGCGCAGGAAGCTCTCCTCGGAGGCCACCCAGCCGATAGCCACGGCGGGGAATACGCCCATGCGCTTGCCCTTGGCGAAGTTCTCCGAACCGTTGAAACCGATGTTGGCCTCGATCAGGTAACGCTTGTCGTAGGCATAGGTAAGGCGGCCTGCAAGGCCGAGCGAACGGTTGGGCAGCGACTTGAGGTAATCGCTCGTGGCCTCCTGCAACCGGTAATCCTTGGCGAAGCCGAGCAGCAGGCCGCCGACCTCGTGCTTTTCGCCGAACGTGCGGTTGTAATTGATCGCCGCCTCGACATACTGCGTACGGGAACCGTTGCCGGACTGTTTGTAATTCAGATACTCCTGTTTCTGGTCGGCCTGCCACTCGGTGCGGATCAGTTCGCCGTCCTGATCGCGGCCCGTGGCCTCGAAGAAGTTGATGTTGCGCGCACGCTCCTCCACCGAATAATTCACGGCGTCGTAGGCGTAGCTCACCTTGGCCGAAAGGCCCGGGGTGATGAACGAGAAATCCTGGTTGATCGTCAGGTTGGCGCGCAGCGTATTGCCGGTGGTCTTCTTCCAACCGCGCTGCGTGAGCATGTTATAGGGGTTGTTCAGACCGTCGCGGCCGGCCAGCTCGCCGTCCTTGAAGCGGACGGGGAAAGCGTTGGGCGCTGCGTTGATGATGTCGCGGTAAATGGCCGCCGATCCCTCGACGGGCTCCATATTCTCGGTCACGTTGCCCTGCACGCCGAGGTTCACCACCGTGGTCTTGGTGATGTCCATGTCGACGTTGGAGCGGAAGTTATAGCGCTTGTAGTTGACATTCTCGCCGTAACGGCCGATCTTGTCGCTCACCCACGAATATTCGCCGGGTTTGACGGCATACTGCCCCTCCTGGTTGTAGAAGGAGAGGGCCGTGAAGTAGCGGGCGAACTTGCCGCCGCCCGAGATGTTGGCGCTCACCTTCTCCGAAAGAGACACCTTTTTCATAAGGAGCTTCTGCCAGTCGACATCGGGATAGACTTCGGGGTCGGTCTGCATGCGCATGGCCTTGATCTCGTCGGCGCCGTACTTCAGTGCCGCCGAGGCATTCACGGCATCCACCGCCTCGTTGAACATTTCGGAGCGGGTGGCGGCGTCGACGAACGACAGGCGTTTGCTGGCGAACGAGAAGCCCTGCTCGTAACGCAGGTCGATCCGGGCCGGGCCGTCGAAACCGCGGCGCGTGTTGACCAGGATAACGCCGTTGGCGCCGCGTACACCGTATACGGCCGTGGCGCTGGCGTCTTTCAGGACGCTGAACGACTCGATCTCCAGCGGGTCGACATCGTTGAGCGGACGCTCGATGCCGTCGACCAGGATCAGCGGATCGGGGCTGCCCGTAAAGGTGGCGATACCGCGGATCCAGAACTGGGCGTCGTCTTTGCCCGGCTCGCCCGAGGTTTGCAGTGCGACGACGCCCGCCAGGTTACCGGCCAGCGTCTGGCTCAGCGACCGCACGGGGACGCGCAGTTCCTCGGGCCGGATCGTGGAGATGGCCCCCACGACCGATTCGCGTTTCTGGGTACCGTAGCCCACGGAGACGATTTCGACGCTCTCCATGCCGATGGCCTCGGGCTTGAGCGTGATCGTCACCGACCCGGCGCCTTTGGACGACACCTGTTGCGCCTCGTAACCGACATACGACACGACGAGCGTGACGTTGCGGTCGGTATTCTTCAGGTTGAAGGTACCGTCGACATTGGTCGCCGTGGCGATCGTGGTACCTTTGACCATGACCGTCGCACCGATGACCGGCGCACCGGTCTCATCGAGCACACGTCCGGAGATGCCGGTGGTCTGCGCCCACAGCAACGACGCAGAGAACACGGCTGTCACAAGTAATAGTGCTTTCCGGGAAAAACGGTTAGTAGAAAAACTCATACACACTAATTTTAAGGTTAAAAAATAGGTTTGGTTGGTATCCCGGGGGACGCCCCGCAGAAGGGCTGTCCCGCTAATAGCGAATTTATGACGGGGTATCGGGATAAAAGTCCGCAGGACACAACCAGGGGTCTGGAGCTACGATTTTTGCCTATTATGTACGATTTTATCCCGGAATTTTTTGCATGATACGCACGGAGCATCGTAAAAAAGGGTGCGAAAGGCATCCCGTCCGGGCGGCGGGAGGGACAAAAAAGCCGCACCACGGAAAGCGGTGCGGAACCAGCCGCCGGAAATTCCCGGCAGGGCAGCGAAAAACGGGCGGAGCGGAACGCTTCTTCCGCTCCGCCCGCTGCGGTATTATTCGGCCCCGACGGTCAGGCGGCCGACGGAGCGGCCATCGCTACCCCATCGGCGCGCCCTGCGGGACGACAGCCGGGAAAAGATTGCACGGCTGCCGGGAACTATACAGGGATAACAGAAGAGCGAGTGTGTGGAGGAAGAGGGCAACCGAAGGTTCCCGGAAACAGCCGGGAATAACCGGAGCGCAAGCGAGGAGTACCGGAAGCGAACGGGGATAACAGGGGACAGACGAGGACTACCGGAATAGACCGGGAAACAACCGGGCAGGGACTACCGCGGCAGCAGCCTGTCGATGAACAGCACGCCGTCCAGATGGTCGACCTCGTGCTGGAAAATGACGGCCGTGAACCCTTCGACCGTATCGGCGGCCATGCGCAGGGACTCCTCGTCCAGGTACCGGACGACGATCCTCTCCGAACGCAGGACACTGCCCGAGACACCGGGGATGGAAAGGCACCCTTCGGAACCCGGAAGCCGGGTCTGGGAATACCAGACGATTTCGGGGTTGACATAGAAGCAGAACGGCTCACCGGGTTTGTCGAAACGCTGCACGGCGATCAGCCTGCGTGACACCCCGACCTGGGGCGCGGCGATCCCCACGCCCCGGTCGGTCGTGTCGCACACCGTAGCCAGCATCCCCTCCTTGAGCATCCGGAAATGGGCGGACTGCAACTCCTCGCGCCCCAGCGGGACAGCCTTGCGGCGCAGGAACAGCGAATCGCCGGGGTCGGCGACCGTCCACAGGCGCATGATGTGCCCCTGCTGCGAGGCGATCACGCCGCATTCGGCATCGGTAAAGCCCCGCAGGGCACTGCATGAGGCCGCAAGGCACAGGCACACGATAAGCAGATTCTTCATGGAAGGTATGTTATGGCAGGTCAAAGGTAGCGAAAATGCAGTACGGCGGAAATTCCGCCGCACCGATATTCTACCGTGCAGTAGCGTATCACGGCATTTTATCCTATATTTGCCGTATGAACGAAAAATTACTGTTCCGGCGCGCCCGCCCCGCCGACACGGAGCGCATCATGGAGATCATCCGGCAGGCGCAGGCGCAGATGCGGGCACTGGGAAGCCTGCAATGGCAGGACGGCTACCCCGCACGGGCGGACATAGACCGCGATATCGCACGCGGATACGGGTATGTGTTCGAGAAGTCGGACGCGGCGGAGAACCCCGCAGCTGCAGAAACGCCGCAGAAGTACGACAAAGGGACGGTACCCGGCGGCGTGATCGCATACGGGGCGGTGGTTTTCGACGGCGAACCGGCCTACGGGGCGATAGACGGGGCGTGGCTGACCGGGGGCGACTACGTCGTCCTGCACCGGCTGGCGGTGGCCGACGGAGAGAAGGGCCGCGGCGTGGCGGCGGAGTTCATGCGCCGCACCGAAGCGCTGGCCCGCGGACGGGGCGTCGGCAGTTTCAGGGTGGACACCAATTTCGACAACCGCTACATGCTGCGGATGCTCGAAAGGCTGAGATTCGCCTACTGCGGCAAAATCATCTATGAAAGCGGTGAAAGGCTGGCTTTCGAGAAGCCTTTAGAAGCGTAAGCGAAAGAACCGGCCTTAAGACCGGTTCTTTCTGTGTGAAGTCAGGGATGCGTCGCAATGTTCCGGAACAAATCCGCCGGAGAAATCTTATAATAGTCACATAAATCGGCGATCGTAGTCAGCGAAATACTGTGCCGCCAGCTTTCGATCCGTGCGATATTCAGATCGGTATCGAAGCGTACGTTCTCCTGAGTCAGCTTGCGTTCCAACCGGGCCGCTCTCAGCCCGGCAACAACCTGCCCAATAAAAAGTCATTTCGCCGCTGCTTTTTCATAGCGCAAATTACCGGAATAATAGCCTGATTTTTTACTACACACTTGTAGCTTACAAAAGAAGTGCCCCGTTTCGAAGCTCAATCGCGGGCAGGCCGGGAACTCACACCCGTTTGCACCACAATCGCGCCGTTTCGGAATGTCAGGATAAAAGAATCCGCCCGCCAAGACGGCGTCACATCCCAAAACGATCGGTGTGACGGTAAAAAGATTCCCGTCGCAAGCTACAATTATCACAACCCCCAGCGGCCATAATACAGATTCTTCGGAAAACATCCGGTTCCGCATGGCCGGTACCGTCCGTGCGTGCAGTCACAACACGCGCGGATAATAAATCCATATTACAAAAAATAATGGAATAAAGCAAGCAAAACGGGGCAAAATCAACGCAGGGCCGGGTTTTCGGTGCGGTTTCGGACCGGGGAGGGGCAATTTTTCCGGGACAATACGGAGAGGAGCGGCTATCGGCGAGCGGAAAAACGACGGACGGGGGACAGCAGACAGGGAATGAGAAAAGTATAATACGGAGCGCGGGAGGGAAACGGGAGAAACGGGAGAAACGGGAGAAACGGGAGAAACGGGAGAAACGGGAGAAATCGCTGCGAATTTCGCCGGAAACACCGGGAGACACCGGAGACACCGGAGACACCGGAGACACCAGCCACTCAGGGAACAGCCGCCCCGCGCAACACCGAAAAACGCCGGCAAAAGGTCCTGACACAAAAAAGCGGCCCGCATCGCTGCGGGCCGCCGATCGACCGAGGAGAACCGAAGGCGCCGCTACTCCTCCTCTTCGTAATAGACCTTGTAGAACTTGCCCTTCTCGTCCTCGCCCTGTTCGAGCAGACTGCGGTTGCCGTGGACGTAGATGTGGAAGTTGCGGTCGAGCTTGATGACGCTCTTGTAGGAACGGGCCTGTTTTTTGACCGCCGATTCGGAGATGGCGAATTCGTCCTCGATGCGGATGTCGCGGTCCTGCTCGTACTCCTGCTTGTAGCGCGAGAAGCTCTCCATGACTTCGGGCTGGCGGATCACCTTCTCCGAAAAGTCGTCCAGCGAAAAGCTGTCCTGCTCCTTGAAGTATTTCATCGTCTCGTTGAGCATCTCGGCCTGATCGGCTTTCGACACCTCGAATTCGTTCGGGAGATGCTTGGTCACGTACTTCTTGCACATGGCCATCGCGTTGTGGGTATTGTGGTAGTTGTCCTGACGCTGGCGCACGTGCAGGAAATCGTCGATCCAGTAGCGGGCTTCGGCACGGTTGGTGTTGTCCACGACGCAGACCGCGAAACCCGCTTCGCGCTCGGTATTGAAAACGACGCACCCCTTGTCCAGCTTATTGACGTTGATCCCCTGATGCGCGGCGATATGCAGCCCCGACGCCTGCTCCTCGACGTCGAGAAACGTGTCGCGCGTCTCAGACTTGAACAGCCCGACGGCATCGACCGTCTCGCCCCCGAAGCGGCAGTCGGTGAAGTAGACGACATAGAACTCCCCGCTCTTGATCTGGGGGTGCATGCCGGTTTCGTAGAGATGTCTGGCAAGGCTGACCGAGTGGTCGTAAAACGATTCGGGGTCGTCGAAGATCTTGCAGGTGAAATTCCAGACCTCGTTGCAGGTCAGGTCGGTGTCGTGGTAGAGGTTGAAATACTCCTCGGATTTGAAACCGCCCATGAAATAGGCCAGCAGCGTCTGCATCAGGGCCGCGTCGGAGAGCTGGTCGGAGAGCGACGGCGAGACCATCAGCGGCTCGTCTTTTGCTTTGTTGCCCACGATATGCACGGCCAGCGCGCCGATCCGGGATTCTTCGGTATAGAGCATTTTCGGTATTGTTTGCGTAAAACGGAAGGCAAAGATGGGGATTTTTCCGGGACCGGGCAAGCAAAAAACCGGGTATTTAGCAGAAACGCCCTGCCGGACTCCCGATAATTTGGCTACTTTTGCAACGACTAAACTTCCGTAAGCATGGAAAACAGAATAACCACACTCTTCGGCATTCGCTACCCGATCATCGCGGGCGGCATGATCTGGTGCAGCGGCTGGCGGCTCGCGGCGGCCGTAAGCGACGCGGGCGGACTGGGCCTGATCGGCGCGGGCGGCATGACACCGGACAGCCTGCGGGAGGACATCCGCCGGTGCCGAGAACTGACCGACAGGCCCTTCGGCGTCAATGTGATGCTGATGCACCCCCGGGTGGAAGAGATGGTCCGGGTGGTGGCGGAGGAGCGGGTGATGGTGGTCACCACCGGCGCGGGCAACCCCTCCCGGTTTATGAAGGACTGGCTGGCGGCGGGCATCCGGGTCATCCCGGTG
>ERZ779894.2513-NODE-2513-length-16054-cov-2.848678_pt1 | contig 16054 bp, 10 predicted proteins | sample MGYA00511587_ERZ779894 | MGnify/ENA primary metagenome ERZ779894 (study PRJEB29588, sample SAMEA2160490) | human gut metagenome | biome: human gut; feature: human-associated habitat; material: faeces | place: Denmark | collected 2008/2010 ... | reverse complement strand
ATATTAGGATACGCTTCCCTCTTGGCCGTGCCAGTTCGGCGGATATTCTTCTACATAATCTGCCAGCTGATAGACATGTACATAATCAATGATATAAGCACTGTTGTACACATCATCATAGCTTGCGCGAACCTCCTCTTCGGTCATACCGAACTGTTCCGGATCACTCCAAATCAAATTGCCAACCGGGCGCCATGTATCATCTGCATAGTAAGCATTCACACGCAATACAGCATCTCGATTCGTCATCGGCGCTTCCGGAAATTCACCGACAAGGTTACCATCATAATACACGCTGTAGCCCTCTTTGGTCCAAAGGAATCCAACGGTATGGAACTCACCGTCAAACATGGAAGTGGTTGGAATAGCATACGGCGTATACTGTGGATTTCCATCTTCACCGACAACAGGAGTACCGTCTTCATTCAACCGCAGTTTCCCCCGCTTCATAATACTGCCCTGCGTATACCATTGATCAGATTGATATACACCGGGTTCTGCAGTTGTATTCCAGTGCAATGTGCTGAAGAATTTACCGCGGTTTTCATTGTACGCGCCCATATTCTCCACCAGTTGAGGCAACGTTTCAAAGAAATCCATCTCCACAAAAGGATCTTCCTGCGGATCTTCATGATTGAGGGCAGTACCACCGATGGTATTGTTCCAGAATGTGGAAAGCATGCCGGCTGCATTGGAAGGTTTCAAACGAATTTCATAATACCCGTATGCCTGAGAAAATTTATGTTCCGCATCGGTCGTGGTGGCAAGGCCGGTAATTCCGTTGGAATAGTTGATGCCGTCATCCACGCCGTCACCGTCCACATCTCCGTTTTCATAATGTTCCGGATATGCGCCACGCATCCAGAGATATCCATCCTCTGTAAACAAACGGTCCTCCGCATCCAACTGCCAGTATTTTTTTTCGGTTTCCGCAGCATTGCTCTCCGGTGTGGGGCCAAACCAAACATCATCGCGCCAAGCATAGCGATCGTCGGGATCGTCACTTTCAAATTCTTCAAACATGGTCGGAACCAATTCCAAATCGCCAAGGTAACATTCCCAGGTACTGGAATAATAGGTATACAGACGTTTAGCAATGGCAGCGATTTCAGCGCGGCTTGCATGGTTATCTGCATTAAAATAGCCATCAGAACCAACATACAAACCGGTTCCCGTTACGGCGCGTGCCTGTGTCTGTACCCATTGCGGAATTACCGCACCATCCACATATGTTGTGTTTAAATCCACCTGCGCAATTTCATCGGTCAGGTCTACACCAAAATATTCGGTGATGATCACATACAGCATCTGTGCCATCTGTGCACGTGTCACCGGCGAGTTCGGCTCCATGGTGGTCTCTGTCACACCGTTGACGATCCCGTTCTGATAGCACCAACGCAACGCCGGCGTGTACCATGCAGTCTCAATATCCGTAAACGGAAGAGACGCTGTATCGTCCACCGTCATGTCGCGTTCCAGGTTTGTCATCAACGAATACATCACCTGCATGAATTCTGCACGCGTCATAGGGTCATTGGGGGCAAATTCCCGTTGGTTTTTACCAGTCATGACGCCGTTGCCCACGCACCAGTAAATGCCGTCATAACGCCAATCAGTTTCATCTTCCGGCACATCTACCATATAACCATATCGTCTCCAATCCGGAGCCTCCCAAGCACCGGCACTCAACGAAAGGGCACTGAAAAACAACACCATCGACAGACACGCTGCCAATATTCGCAATATTTTTTTATATTGACCCATTGTTGCTCCTTTTTATGTATTGTTTATGTGTTGTTAGTGATTTATTTCTTCAAGTTTTCAACCGCCTGCGTATAATATTCGGGTGTCTCGTTGCCGTAGTAGTTCGGCGGATATTCTTCCACATAATCGGCCAACTGATACACATGCACATAATCTACAACAAACTGAGAAATTCCATTTTCATCAAAATCTTCTCTATAACATGGACTTGCCCAGTCGTAATTGTTCCAATAATATGCATTCAAACGCAGGACTGCAGCACGTTTGGTTGTAGGAACCAAACTGGTATCAAAGGTACCGCCAAAGTTGCCGTCATACCAGACAGAATAGCCGTCTGCTGTCCACAAAAAGCCGATGGTATGGAATTGACCGTCAAAGAACGATTCATCCGGAATACAATACGGAACGTCTTCCTCACGTTGTATTTTCATTTTGGAACCTTTTACATACCGACGATCGGAAACATCGATCTGGTTGTTCACATCATAACCGTGATCATGCAGCGTGGTATCGATTTCCTTAATATGCGTTCCGGTTTCAAAAATGTCCATCTCGACAAAAGGATCTTCCAGTCCGACCTCCGGATAATACCCGTCGGCATTGGAAGTCAGCCACCATGCGCTGCAAATGCCGCGCGCAGCACTGGGTTTGAAACGAATTTCATAATAACCGTAAGATTGACCGAATTTGTTCGGATACACATCGTGTCCGGATATCAAACTTGCCACACAGTTGTCACTTGTGTCGTTGTCACCGGGATACAAGATGTCCATGTACAAATTGCCGTCTTTGGTATACATCCGGTCCTCATACGGAATCTGCCAGTCATCATCATTTGCTTGCCAGACCGTCCAAAATTGATCGTTCCATCCCTGTTTGCCTTCGCCGTCAAAGTCCTCGATCATGGTCGGAACCAATTTCAAATCACCCAGATAACATTCCCACGTAACGCTGTAATAACGATACAAACGCTGCGCAATGGCGGCAATTTCTGCACGGCTCGCGTTGTTGTCCGCATTGAAGTAACCCTCAGAACCAACATACAAGCCGGTTCCCGTCACAGCACACGCTTGTGTGCGTACCCATCCCGGAATCGCTGCGCCATCCAGATAGGTCGTGTTCAGATCAACCTGCGCAATTTCATCGGTCAAGTCTACACCAAAATATTCGGTGATAATCACATACAGCATCTGTGCCATCTGTGCACGTGTCACCGGCGAGTTCGGCTCCATGGTGGTCTCTGTCACACCGTTGACGATCCCGTTCTGATAGCACCAACGCAACGCCGGCGTGTACCATGCAGTCTCAATATCCGTAAACGGAAGAGACGCTGTATCGTCCACCGTCATGTCGCGTTCCAGGTTTGTCATCAACGAATACATCACCTGCATAAATTCTGCGCGCGTCATAGCCGAATCAGGTTCAAATTCCCGTTGGGTTTTACCTCTCATAATATCGTTGCCCACGCACCAGTAAATACCGTCATACCGCCAATCGGCTTCATCTTCCGGCACATCCGCCAAATAGTTGTATTTCCTCCAGTCCGGTTCTGACCATGCACCGGCACTGAGCGGCAATGCCCCAAGCAGCACGATTACTGAGAGACATAGTGCAAGAAAGGAAAATCGTTTGTTTCTTTTTCTCATGTGTTGCTCCTTTTTTTTATAATTGTGGATGGATACATTTATTGCAAGATATATTGTTTTCAACAACATATCAAAGCAACTGTAAAAAATAGTACAAGCAGACAACGGATGCCAAGCAAAAGAAACATGCTGCACATACGTTTTTCATTTGTTGTGTCTCATTTGCAGTGAGCACAAAAACTTGTACAACACGCGCGAAAACACCTCTTTGAAAAAATATCAGATGCCACGCGGCACGATCTGATCTTAACAGGAAACCGCAGTTGATTTCAGATCCAATCGTTTGATAATATCCTGTTGAATGGCCGGTGAAAGATCCAAAAAGTTCACAAATGTACCGTGTATCCGCATAATATATACGCCGCTTGGCGCATATTTTTCTGGATTGGCAAGAACTTTTCGCAAAATCTCAGGTGTTGTCACATTCACATACAGATAAAACGGATCAACCTGCCCGTCGTTTGCCGGATTGAAAAACAGCGGCGTGATGACACGTTCCTCAAACTGTTCTCCCTTTTCTTCATAAGATTGTGCCGTAAAATACTGCGGATCAATTCCCAGGTGAGAGGCATATCCGCCATCCATTTTTTCAAACGGCAATTCCATATTGGAAAGCATGCGGAAACCCAGTCCGTTTTCCGCAGAACCATATAGCGGGTCAACACCGTAACTGATCATTTCACGCGCCTGTCTGCCATCCGGCGTCGCTCCGACCCAATAACCATAAAGCAAGTGCGTAGACGGGCTGCTGAAATCAGGACGGAAAGCATTGCCGAGCGGATTTTTTAATGAACGCACAATGTCTGCCGCACGACCGGTCACCTCGGCACAAACTTGATCGACATGCTCCAAGTGGTTGCCAAACTTTTCGGCGCCGAGAAGAAATGTTTGCAATGATTCATATCCTTTGAAATCAGCGCGCAGTGCATCCACCAAATGAGATGCGTCCTCTTTACGCTCTCTGAGTAATTGTTCCATCGCAACAAAGCTGTCGGCCACCACAGAAACGCCGTGAATCAAACATCCGCTGCCGTTGTATTTGGTTCCCTGCTGATGAATGTCACGCGTATCAATGCCGCTCTGCACACCACCCATCAAGCAGGATAAAAACGGTACACGTAAGTGCGAAACAGAAGCTGTGGCGCCATTGGCGGACGCTTCCATTTTGTGCGCCACAGTCTCTACGTTTTTCCAGAAAACTTCCTGTACGTTTTCCAGCGTGGCCTGCGGTAAATCGAAGAGTTTTTTACCTGTAAGCAAAGACACGCCGCCGGTGAGCGTCAATTCAAGAATTTTGGGCAAATTCAGCCAGCTGTTGGTTGTATTGCCATTGTCTTTGCCCATGATCAAAGGTTCCTGACATCCGGCAACAGATGTATCTTTGATGTCCTCCAGATCCACACCTCTCCGCAGCATCACCTCATACAAAGAGTCATCATTGAACAACGAGGGGGTTAAAACACCGGGACTGAAGAAGAACCGTCCCATCTCGCGATACAACCGATGCGGTGTGCCACGATGCAATTTGACGGACAAAATAGGCTGCGGCAAATTCATATCGTAATATGCATCCAACAATGCATAGGTGCTTTCGTTGGTCAGATCGTTTCCGTTCTCATCACGGCCGCCGAGCAGCACATTTTGAGAAATCGCCCAGCTGCGGTCCGCAACATTGAAAAAAACCAGGAAATGACGGAACAGCGCCGCCGCTTTTTCACGGGACAAATTGCCGCGGTACGGTTCGAAAATACGGTCCGCATTGCCAACAGAAAATGCAAACGGATTGGGCGCCTGCTCCAAACACATACACTGCCAAACCAAAATAAATGATTGAATGGCCTCATAAAGGTTCTCAGCACCATGTGCCGGCACCTTTTGCAGTGTATCTGCCATCATTTGCAGCTGTTCTTTCCGATGCGCCGGTGCCGTCTGCAACTGTTCCAACGCCATTTCACGATAGCGGCGTGCAAAAATCAATGAAGCATCCAGCGCTTTTGCAAATGCGAGAAAGCCGTTTTTCTTTGTCTCATCTGTTTCCGTTTGTGCGTTTCTGTGCAATTCTTCTTGAATTTCCAATACACCTTTTTGCAGAATCGGGCGCACATCGGGGATCAGATGCCCTGTTACCTGTTCAATAAAATACGCCACCTCAGATGTATACGGTTCCGCTTTGTGATAAACCTCTCGCAAAGAAGCCACGTACTGAGACGCATTGCTCTTTTCCCGCACCGCTTCAATACGCTCTTTGGGAAATTCTTCATTGGGATCAATATCGCCGAACACAGCGGTCGGATCACAATATCCATTAAACTCTTCCACCTTAAAAGATGGATTGATCAATGCATAGCTGCGTGCAAATGCATCATCCTGAGTACCGGCAAATACATGATTTTCTGTCAGCTCCAACGGCAGCATCTCTGCAATATCACAAAGCGCACCTGCGGCCGCATATTCCTCACCGTACCCCTGTGCCAAATAACGCTCACGCGACGGGTAAAACGTCTCCTGTGCCAAAAACCAGCCATCCAGTCGCTTTTTTGCACGTTCGTGTTGAAACAAACGTTTCGCCATGTCCGTCAGTTCCGACGCTGTATAAATTTCTTTTTCCTCTTCCATGTGTGATCATCCCTTCTTCAAACAAGCATCAGACTTATCAAACAATAATAAAAATCACTAAAAATATATCAGCACGCGGTCTGTCAAATACCATGGTATCACCACATCATATGCATACCCGTTAGGTATGTGTCGTACGAATACCATGCGCATGCAATGCATCTAAAAACGACGCAATTTGTTCTTGGGTCACAAATCCATTTGTGATGGTATACGGTTTTGTCCACTTATCCCTGCCGTATTCGTGATACGGTAAAAGTTCCACTTGCAGATTTTCCTTGTTACAAGTATCAAAAAACGCTACAAACGGAAGTGGATCCGTGTTGATACCGTTAATAAGCGGGATACGCACCGACACAGGCCGCATAGCGGTCAGCTTTTGAATGTTTTCCCGCACCATCTTCCCGTCATTTCCCGTAAAACGCTTGTGCGCTTGTGGATCAGCAAGTTTAAAATCCATCATCAAATGGTCGATATGCTGCGCCAAAACAGGCAGCTTTGGATGCGACGCATTTGTTTCCAGCGCCGTATTGATATCCAATTCTCGCAAACGACGGCAACAGTCCAACAATTCGTCAAATTGCAGAGTTGCCTCCCCTCCTGTAAATGTCACACCGCCGCCGGAAAAAAACATGGCACGGGAACGTAGTGCCAATGTCACTACCTGATCCACCGTCATTTCCCGACAGGCGCCATCCAAAGACATGCTCTCCGGATTGGAACACCAGGGACAGTGAAAATTACACCCCTGTAAATGAATGACCAAACGATTACCGGGCCCATCCTGCGAAAAATTAAAACCTGTCGTTAAAACACGCATCTGTCACAACCCCATAATATCGTATGTCAGATCACGTACCGGTTTGTGAAACTCCAGCGGCTCGGGCCAATTCTGCACATGCTGCATATAGACAATACTGAGCGCACAGGTAGGGTCACAAAGTAAATATGCACCTGCAGCTCCGTCCCAGCCAAATTCACCCAAATGGCTACGCTGTCCCGCAGAACGATCGATCAGAACGCGAACACCCAGACCATATCCATATCCTTCTCCGGCAGAGCAATTAAACGCAGGATGATGAACAAAACCGGATAGTTGTTCTGTGCGCATCTGTTTGACGGTCTCTTCTTTCATGACGCGCGCGCCGCTCTTTCCAACGCCGCCGCATGCCATACAGTCGCCAAACAGCGCATAATCTTCCGTGGTGCTGACAAGCCCGGCGCCACCGCTCTGATAGCGAGCGCCAAACACGTAGCGATTGGAAGGTTCTATATCCATTCCCTGCTCTCCCCAATACCGATAAATCGGTGCCAGGTTCGGGACCACATCATTCTTTTTGGGAAAATATGTATGAGACATGCCAAGCGGATCAAAAAGCAATGTTTTCATGACCTCGCCCAGTGTCTTCTGCGCCGCAACTTCGATCACAGCGCCTAATACATCATGGCAAAGGCTGTATTCAAACTGATCTCCCGGCACAAACAAAAGCGGTTCCTTTACAAACGTGTTGACCACTTCCACCGTAGATGCATCGGGGTTTTCACGAATGATCTGTTGTACCGCAGGACGATCCAACGTATAGTCAAGCCCGGCGGACATGGTAAACAGATGCTTGACGGTCATTTGATCCCCCACACGTACTTGTTTACCGTTTTGCAGTACATAGGCATCCGCATATGCCGGAAGATATTTGGCAACCGGATCATCCAAATGCAGAAGTCCTCGCTCCAACAAAATCATTCCCGTTGCCGCGGTGATCGGCTTTGTACAAGAATACAGATAATAGACCGTTTGCGGCGAAACCGGATGCTGTCCTTCCAAATCCGTCGTTCCAGTCAAATAACGAAAAACCTCTTTGTGATCCTGATAGATCATGACATCACAGCACGGCGTATATTTTTTTTGGCACACACCGTCCATCCAATCCTTCAGTCTCTGAAAATCATACTTCATTCGTCATTTGCTCCTTATAAATGAGCAGCCGGTCGTTGGATTGAGCATCAATGATGTCGATACACAAGCGGTATCTTACAATCATTTGCCAACCAGACAACGTTTTTTGTGTATATCAAAACGTTTCTCTGATTTTCAAATCCAATAGCTACACAAATTCCCACTGTTATTGTATCATTCCCGTCAATGAAAAGCAAGAGATATTTGTGCTTTCTCCATTTTTTGTGAATATTACATAAAAAATGGCAAGAAACATTGACAAGTACACAGAGAGCGTGATAAGATGATTTTAATATTTGCGTCATACGTGCCTAAAGCACGTGCAATATTATATATAAGGCTGAAAGTACTTCTCATCGCTGCACGATTACAGATCTATCGTGTGTGGGATATCGGATAAGGAGAGTTTTTTACAAATGCCCAAACGCATGATCGTTTACGCATCAAAAACCGGAACTACAAAAGACTGCGCATTGGAATTGCAATCGTATTTGGGACAGGCGGACATGTATGATCTTCGTCATGGCATCCCCTATGTCACGGATGACTATGACACGGTCATTTTGGGCAGCAGCATTCGCATGGGCAATATCCAGCGCCGAGCCAAAAAATTCATTGTACAAAACAAGGTGGCGCTGTTTCGTGTGGACCTGGGTATTTTTATCTGCAACGGTGCCATCGATTCTTCTGACGATCTTTTTGAGGCAAACATTCCCCCCGGTTTATTGCGCCATGCATCCGTGATCTCCTCTTTCGGAGGTGATTGCTCATTGAAAAAACAACACGGCCTTTCCCGGCTAATATTGAAAAAGTTTATGACTGCAGCCAGTCAGATCAAAGGGTTCAAAGAACCGCATATCATGCATGGTGTGATCCGACGTTTCGCACAAGAAATCGAAAAAACGGAAGAAAAAAGTGCGCGTCGCGCACGTCAAGGCAAAGCACGTCCGATTTATTAAATCTTCCGTTCGGTTGGCAAAATGGCTTTGGTTTGCCTGCCTTTCTATCTGCGCTTCTTTTTATATACCAAATGGTAACAGCTTACATGACAGACACCCCCTGATTCTTTCCGTCAAGGAAAAAATTCGTGTTATATAGATTGACAAGCAACCGTACCTATGGTATAATAACGCATATCGCGCGGGCGTGGCGGAATTGGTAGACGCGCCGGTCTTAGGAACCGGTTCCTGGCGAGTATGGGTTCAAGTCCCTTCGCCCGCACCAGCCTCGGCTCCGTGATTGACAATCATTTTTGTTTGCCTTTGTCGGTGCGTGCAGTCGATCCGTTTTTTCATACATACGGGCCTGTAGCTCACCTGGGAGAGCGCTACGTTCGCAACGTAGAGGTAGAGAGTTCGAGTCTCTTCAGGTCCACCACTTCGTTTCGTCAAACAGATTTTTTGTTTGCACTGGTTGCCAGCGCTCATGTTCACGCATGCAGCTATGTATGCCGTGACCGTCGTACATGTTATAAAAAACAAATTTCTGTATCATATCAAATTACATTCCATGGGGCATTAGCGCAGCTGGGAGCGCACGACACTGGCAGTGTCGGGGTCAGGGGTTCAAGTCCCCTATGCTCCACCAGATAAAGACCCGGGGCCAAACGCGCTCCGGGTCTTTTTGTTATATTGTCAAATGTCAAAGCCGTATGCGATCGCAGCAAGCATCTTTTCTCATCCCTGGTTACAAGCAAAGCTTGGAGCCAATTTGTGCTCCAAGCTTTTTATTTTAAGGAAAAGTTGTATCAAGCGTAAGAAAATAAGAGACAACGGGAAACAGATAAAAAATATAAAAATTCTTTTGCAATGGAATTCACCATGATGACACTATATGAGTGAAAGGAGATTGAGAAATGACAACAAGCGCTGATAAAAATATACTCATACACGACCTCATACACGATTACGCAGGAAAAATATTTTATTTCTGTCTGAAAAAAACCAGTAATGATTACGCGGCAGAAGATCTGACATCGGATATCTTGCTCAATATTATTACAGCGCTGGAGAAAGGTATCGTTCCGGAACATTTTCCTGCATGGATATGGCAGATTGCACGTAATCGTTACAGTGTATGGGCAGGCAAAAAACACAAACGGAACACATCAGAACTTGATGCCGACATCACAGAACTTGTCATTGAAGATGAAACTGCCATGCCTGAAGATGTGGTGATACATGAAGATCAATTGCGGTTGCTGCGCCGAGAAATGTCACTTATCACATCCAACTATCGTGAAATTGTGGTTGCCTATTATATTCTTGGAATCAAAATCAGCGATATTGCTTTATCTCTCAATCTCCCGGAAGGCACGGTTATGTCCAAATTGCACCGTGCGAGAAATATATTGAAAGAAGGTATGAACATGGCAAGAGAATTTGGTGAAAGAAGCTACCACCCGGAACAAATTTCCTTTTGCTCGTCAGGAAACCAACCATCCGGACTTCCGTGGACGGCGATTAAAAGAAAAATTCCCGTTAATATCCTTTGTCACGCGCACAATAATCCCTGTACGATACAAGAGCTTGCACTGGAGCTTGGAATTGCCGCTCCTTATATGGAAGAAGAGGTAGATCTATTGCTTCAAGCGGAGCTGTTGAAAAAATTAAATCATGAAAAATATCTAACAAACTTTTTCATCGTTCCAAGAGAATGCCAAAACGAAATCAATGAAAAGTGCTGTGAATTTGCGGAACATCACGCAGCGGTTCTTTGGCAGCTTGCAGAAAAAGCTTTGAAGAAAGCGACCGGGTTGGGCGTAACAACCGGCGATTACAGCGACAACGACGCGCAAATGTTTTTTGCTTTTTATCTGGAACAAACAGCGGAAAATTTTTCTTTTTCGAAAGGCCCCTGCTGTTCAAATTTCAAGCGTGCCGACGGAGGAAACTGGGGTTTGATCGGTTTTGAAAACGGCAGCGTCTGCCGCTTGCCGTCCTCATTCTTTAACAACAACGGAAACGGTTATAGAGATACGAGATGGGATGGTTATCAAGCGAAACCGGATGATGCCATATTTGATAGAAGAAGATATAAAAAAGATGCACCCAATTCGTATCTGAATATGACGCTTAAAACGATTGTAAAAAATGTGGATCCCACATCTTTTACTGAAGTAGAAAAAGATCATTTGCAAAAACTGACCGAGGATGGTTTTTGCGGTGTACGCAGCGATGGCACTGTATTTGTGAATGCTCTTGTGTTTCAAAACGATATGAGAAATCAACTGCATGAATATTTGAATACAATGCCAGAATATATTTCTCTTTTAGAAAACATGCATGGTTTTATTGACACTGTAAAAGAAATTATTTCTCGTTATTCCAATAAATATTTACAGGATGATTTTGAATATTACGCTGCAATGTCTATTGTCGAATTGCGCTCCGTACTATCGCGTCTTTGGAAAGATAAAGGTTTTTATACAGGTGAAAGCGCTCAATTTTGCGCATTTACTGTTGAGTAAAAACACAATATCTAAGCGGAGATATGATATTCTCGTTTTGAATCTCAAACAAGACTTTGCAAACTGAGCTTCCTTATTTTACCACCTTTCCCTCCCCGGAACGATTCATTGTTTGCATTGTCAATTGATTGACTGATGTAGCTGTCTTATTTTGTGCGATACGAGTAAAACCGCCTTTCACTTCCGAAGCCTATGTTCTAATTTTCGTCAACTATAAAAAGTTTGTTTATCGTACCATCCAAATTCTTTACATTGGTGTTTTTCGTAAATGCTTGTGTAAAGATGCAGGTACACGTTGCAGTCCAGCCACGAAATAAGGACATGGCATCTTTTTAGTCCCTATAGCACATAAAAACATCATTGAGGTCTACCTTACAGGTTTGGATCTCAATGATGTTTTTTGTTTGATCTTTATGTTCAGTTTTGTTTGCGGCAAATTTGTTTTCGCCTTTCACATTCACACAAGACGATCCCCAATAGACAAAAGATGATTCACTTGCGCTTTTGGTTCATCTATGATAGAATAAAAGCGAAAAATATCATGAAAGTGTGATCCGATATGGATGGAACTGAATGAAAAATCGCTCCGCGTTGCAAAATCTATTCTATGCAATACATCCTTCCATTAAAAAATTGAGTTGAGTATCTTTTTGGTCTTTATTCTTTTGTATAAAGGAGAACATATCATTATGAAAGATTTTATCATCCGACGCGCTACCACAAACGACATTCCCACCATCCGTTCTCTGCTTTATCAAGTAAACCAAATTCACCATGAAGTCCGGCCGGATCTGTTCAAATCGGCCGCAAAAAAATATACCGATGAAGAGCTTGAAAAAATCCTATGTGATGATCAAACACCGGTATTTGTCGCACAAACAAATGATCAAGTCGTCGGATATGCATTTTGTATCCACCAACAATATATCAACGACAACAACATGACGGATATCAAAACACTTTACATTGATGACCTATGCGTAGATGCATCCATGCGCGGCAAACACATTGGGCGTGCGCTTTATGAATATGTTGTTGCATATGCCAAACAATGCGGTTGTTACAACGTCACATTAAACGTATGGGCAGATAACAAGAAAGCACTTGGTTTTTATCAAGCCATTGGTTTACACGTTCAAAAGATCGGGATGGAAACCATTCTTTTTTCAGATCATAACGGCACAAACGAATATCATAATAGTGATCGTGCTTCACATTTCAGCATTCAATCATAAAATCGGAATCGGGGTGCCCTCTTAAAAGAGGGCACCCCGATTTCATTGGTATCTCATGTTATTCTGTGAAAGCTGTACCATATTTGTCATGCAGAGTATTTGATTCTTGATATGTTGAAACAACAACCAGCAGGTTTGCAGTTCTTCCTGTTCCGTGTGTATGTCTGCACCCCATCTATTTTATTTTTTCATCCTACCGTTGCTTCATTTCAGCAACCGGTTTGCTTTTTTAATATGCTCTGATTCTCCCCGCTGCATGTCTTGCGCTTCATACAACGGTCTGACACATTCTTCGATCACCGTTGCAATGGTATCGATCGAATCCTTGCAATTTGTATGCAGCCATTCCCGAATGATTGCCGCAATGCCCTCGATATAATAAGCTATATAATATTTATGAAAGATATCCGGAATTTCAAACCTTGCTAAAATCGGCTCAAGAATGTGGTCTTTTAAGTAACGGTATTTCGTATGGACTTGCATACCGTACGGATTGCGAAAAGATGCACGATAAACATGTTTGTTATCATATATAAACTGTTACTGACAAACAAAAATGGGGACAGCTGCGCCAAGCAAACAGCCGTCCCCTTTTTGTATTTTTTGTTATCTAAATACAACAAGCAGCGCTGCTTTTCATCAATGATCGCGCAGCTGGATGAAATATTCTTTTCCGTTGCGATAAATGGTCGCGGTAAAGTACGGTGTGGGTAAACTGTCCAATGCTGCCTCTAATTCCTCAGCCGTGTGCACAGGCGTATCGTTGATTTTACACAAGATATCATTCACTTGAATCCCCACATAATCTGCCATACTTTCATCCACCACGGAAGTAAAACGCAATCCCTGCGGCACATGGTACAACTCTGCTTCTTCATAACTGACGCTTTCGTACGTTGTATCCGAATCAAAATTCATCAAAAAATAAGTACCGAAAGCGCTCTCCGATTCAAATAATTTTTGCTGTGTGGAATCAATTTTTTCCTGCAAACCATCCAATGAAAACATTTTCCCCAAACTGGTATATGCGCCAAGGACTGTTCCGTTTTGATCGCATAAAACAGTTAACGGAACAAACAAACTTTCTTTGGTGCTGTTCACCACCAATTGTCCACCGGTATTTCCAGATACGACACTGCATTGTTCCGCAGCAATCTTTGTATCCTCCAAGGATAGATACCCGATTAAAAACCCGGGCTCTCCGGCATTGGGTACATCCTGTGTGATCGACAGTGATTTTCCGCTCACATTTTCCTGTGGGTATAATACAGACAAATGCGTATCCAAATCTGTAAACAACACATGACAAGCAACGCGTGTACCGGTGGCATCTTCCACATATGGATATTCCGATGCAGTTGCCGTGATATCTGACAAAATATACCCGTTGCTCAACAAAAATCCCACACCACTCACTTCCCCATCAACCGTCCCGCTGACTTTCAGCACAGCATCGGAAAGAGACGATACGTATTCTTTGAGTGGCTCGGATGAGCGCTGCTGATGCTCATACAAAGTCAAGTCGCTTTGTAACGTTGAAAGTGCTTTCTGTGTTTCGTCCAGCTTTTTTTGTACACCAAGCAGTCGAATACCGACGACGATGTACCCGATGATCAAGGCCAAAAGAACCGCAATACCGAACCAAAACAGAACACGCATCCAGCGTCGCACTTTGACACCGTGAAATTTTTGGTCCAAGAATGGATCATTGTGATAGGTCTGATAGTTCCAATGATACGCATATTGCGTTTCTGCCGAGGCTTTTGCACCGGTTTCTTTTTTCTTTGTGTCCATATCGTCATCCACCTTTTTTGCAGAAAGCACGTCGCGAAGAGTAAATGCATTTTTTACGCGTTTGCCTGATTGCCAGCCGGTTGCAGCGTAAACGAAAATGTACAATTTTCCCCCTCAACGCTGTCGACCCAAATTTCTTCTTTATGTGCGTTGATAATCGCTTTCACAATGTACAATCCCAAGCCCACGCCGGTTTTGTCCAACCAACGACTTTTATCACTCTTATAAAAACGATCAAATACATACGGCAGATCGGCGGACGGAATTCCGTCGCCCTCATTTTTCACCGATACAAAGATCTTTTTGTTTTTCTCTTTGATGCTGATACACAGAAGTCCTCCGACACGGGAAAATTTCACAGCATTGTGACAAATATTATATAGCACCTGATAAATGGCATCGCGATCCGCATATGCCATCATGCTGTCCTCGTCTGTGAGAAATTCTACATTGAGTTTTTTCTCGTCGATACTTTTTTCAAAGGAAATCAGTATCTGACGCGCCATTTCACAGATATCAAATGCAACACTCGTAAACTTCCGCTCTCCGGCCTGAATCCGTGTGATATCCAACAGAGATGAAACCAAGCGTGACAACCGACGCACTTCCGATGCAATCAATTCCAAATAATATGCTTGCTTTTCCTGTGGAATGGCACCGGCCAAAATACCGTCAATAAATCCGGCGATGGTTGTCATCGGTGTGCGTAAGTCGTGCGCCACATTTGCCAAAAACGAACTACGCTGCGTCTCAACGCCCGACAGTGCATCCGCCATATTGTTGAACGCAATTGCCAGATCGGAAATCTCATCATTCCCTTTCACCGGCACACGCACGTCAAATTTTCCCGCGGCATATTCTCGCGCAGCACGACTCATTTCGCGCAGCGGCTCAGTAATGCGCCCTGCAATAAAATACAAAACGATCAATGCAGCCGCTAAAATCCACAGCGCGAATATGATCATGGTCTTAATCATATTCCGCATCAGTTCTGACCCGCTGCTCGAATCAGAACTTACGGCAATACAACCGACAATCTCGTCAGACTCATCGTTCAGCGGCACAATGACACTTTTATATTCCCGGTCAAACATCCCGTTAAAATCTGTTTTTACCACGTTTCCTTGTGTCGCGCCGAGCGCGCTCAGTTCGCTGACCGGGATGGTGTATCCCTTCACATTTTCATCAAAATTATCTGTAGTACAAAGCACCTGTCCGTCCGTATCCAAAACCATGATACGAATGGATTCATAGTTGTCTGCCAGCAAATTCAATGCACTGTTGACGCTTTGATCGTTTCCAAAAATAAAATTGTTCAGATCCACGGCCTCCATGCGCGCGTACGCTTCATCCAAATACGCTTTGACGCTGTTGGCACAATTTTGCAACGTCTGGTTTTTAGAATCGCTGGCGTATGAACCGATCATGGATGAAAACATAACCGCGAGAATCACAAAGCTGAGTAACGTGATCAGCAAAAACGCCATGATATATTTGGAAAATAACCCTTTTTTGAATGGCTTCATCGTTATCGGCCATCCTCCTCCCGATAAAACAAACGGCTGCCGCAGATCAA
>ERZ779894.2502-NODE-2502-length-16121-cov-3.046247_pt1 | contig 16121 bp, 15 predicted proteins | sample MGYA00511587_ERZ779894 | MGnify/ENA primary metagenome ERZ779894 (study PRJEB29588, sample SAMEA2160490) | human gut metagenome | biome: human gut; feature: human-associated habitat; material: faeces | place: Denmark | collected 2008/2010 ... | reverse complement strand
TTTTTCAGCACGGACGCCTGCCCGTACCGCTTCGTCACCTGCTTGAGTTCAATCATTAAACCGTACCTCCTGAGCGCCGGCGCATACCCGTTGCTTTTCGCGGCGCCCTGTGCTAGAATGAACTATAAACCTTTGTGTAACACAAAGGTCAAGAGGTGAGTTTCGTTTTGGAGAAATATTTTTCGGTGGGAGAAGCAGCCAGGGCTGTCCATACAACGAGCGAAACGCTGCGGCATTATGACCGTATTGGACTTGTGAAGCCAAGCAAAAAAGACGAATGGACGAATTACCGCTATTATACCGAACAGGATATTGTTCGCTTGAATACGGTACGGGCTTTGCAGCTTATGGACTTGCCTTTGCAGGAGATCAAAAAGGTTTTAGAATATGATGATCTTGAAAAAATTGTGGATTTTTTAGCGCAGGCAGAAAAAAAGGCGGATGAAAAAATAGCGGCCCTTCAGTACAGTAAATCAAAAATCCAGCTGGCAAAAGCAGACTATGAAAAAAAATTGCAGATGCGCAAAAATCCTCGCGGCGCCTTTATCAAGGATTTTCCAGAGCGTGTTATTTTACTGTCCGATACCTTAGAAGTGCCGACGCTTGATAATCTTTGGAATTATCTCAGCCATTTCTATGATAAAGTTCCTCCTGCCTTAAAAGAGCAGTTTGCCTTTGAGGATTTAGCCGGAATCTATACCGAAAATGGAGTATCGCGGCTTTTGGCCGTCTGTGTTCGTTATGCGGAGATAGACGGATTAAAAATATTGCCAAAAGGGAAGTATCTATGCGCTGATTGTACCGAAGAAAACCGGGAACAGGTATTAAAAGAGATCATTCGTATGGCCCGAACAAAATATGGTGCTGAGCCGGCATTTACGGTACAGTTAATCGTTGTGTCGGGCATTTTGCACTGGAATTATGAGGCACAGGTCTATATTGGAAGCTGAAGCATCAGAAGCAGAAGCCTTGCTGCTGCTTTTAATGGATAGAGACATATCCGATGAAAAGATTGATAATCTTTTTGAGTTGTTAGATTTAACGGTGCCAGCTCTTGGCTATGACACCCAAGTTACAAAAATTTGATGAGGAAGGTCTGCTGTTTTCAGGTGGTGAAAAGCAAAAGCTTTCCTTTGTTAGATCTTTTGCGCAGTATTTTCACTAATCATTTTAGATGAACCAGCATCAAGTTTGGATCCGATTTCCGAAGGAAAATTTACTGATGCAATTTACAATTGCTTTGATAATTCAACAGTAATAATGATTGCACGCCGATTGTCTAATATTAAAGATTTTGATAATATATTCGTGTTAGATAATGGAGAAATTGTTGAAAGCGGAACTCATATTGAGTTAATGAAAATATACTATGTACAAAAATCAAGCAAAATCAAGCAAAGAGGTATGATAATGGGGAATAGACTTTATTTGAAAGAAGTCCGGCTAACTAGGTGCACCTCGAATGATAATTATTGGTGCAGATTGCCATTTTATAAAGTGTTATCTCGTGGGGTAAGTATTCCTTTTTCGTGTCCTGTTACATTTATTGTCGGAGAAAATGGATGTGGAAAATCAACTTTAATCGAGGCAATTGCGGTTGCGATGGGATATAATGCAGAAGGTGGTTCAAAAAATTTTACTTTCAACACAAGGGATACGACTTCAATATTATGTGATGAACTTCAAATTGTTAAAACTGGATATGAAAAAGATGGTTTTTTCCTTCGAGCTGAATCATTTTATAATTTTGCAACCAATATAGAAGAATTAAAACTAAATATTGATAACTATGGAGGAAAATCTTTGCATGATCAATCACATGGAGAAAGCTTTTTGGCATTGATTCAAAACAGATTTCGAGGTAAAGGTTTATACATTCTTGATGAGCCGGAATCTGCATTGTCCCCAATGCGTCAGATGACTTTACTATTAGAGATTAATGAATTGGTCAGCAAGGATTCGCAATTCTTGATCGCAACACACTCACCGATATTGATGGCATATCCCAACTCTGATATTTACAGTTTAGATAATGGAATAAACAAAGTCAAATATAACGAGACCGAACATTATAATATAATGAGATATTTTCTCAATAATCCTGATGGAGCAATAAACAAATTATTCAATCAATGATTATTTAGTCTTTTGTTAATTACACTTTTATGAGCAGAGTAACAAAGCTCACACTTAAAGTCTACAATATTAAGGATGCAGGAACTATATACTGAATCAGTAACAGTGATCGCAATATTGTCCCCAAATGCCATTTGGCAAGCAAACACAAAACTAAAACTTATACTACATTTGATATCAATACAGCGCAGACAACTCTGCTTGGAGCAAGCTAAACATCCCATATCTTCGTATACCGTCACAATACGACAATTAAACCGCTAAAGTCCGATATCCTATCGAAAACATACACCAATTTCGCCAGTCCGATAGTAAGCATATTTGAATATTCTGCACCAAACTGAACAGTGCTGCCGCCAGGATCGAACAGACAAAAGTCGGTCGGTAGAATGTTGAAACATGCGAAAACGTGAATATAACAGAAGAAGGTCATAAATGACCAATTACCGAGAGATACTGAGATTGAACTTGGATGCAACATGACACAAATCGCCGAATCCTACAGTTGTACGTGAATAACCGCAGGATTCGGCAGGCGGATGCTTATTGTATCAGTTATCTACTTTCAGAGGGAATCTCGGACAAGGAACTGGCAGAGACGTTACATCCGTCGGTACTTGAGCCTATATACAAAATGCCAAATTATGAGCACGTCCGCAGGGAATTAAAACGCAGCGGTGTAGCATAGATACCACTTGCTTTCGTCAACTGTTTGTTATCTACAAACCTGCTTCGGCTTGTCTATTTCACATTCTCTGAAAACACAAAAATCCCACAAACTTCATCCTATCGTGGGGATGAAATCTGCGAGGCTTTTTATGTTTACATCGTCAGCTTTGCCCCCATGAAGCGCTGAGGCTTTTTGCCGTAGTTAACAGCACAAATTGCTTCTATAATTTCCGTTTGACGGTTTGTAGCATCTGGCAGGTCACAAACAATGTCATTAAGGTCATACGGACCATTACGAAAGTGACCTACAGATGCACCGCGGAACTCACCGTCAATTAATAGATACTGCAGAGGATCATGGTCATATTCAAGCCCCTCAGTCAACTCTTTTGCCATCTCTTTTAGAATGTGCTCATGAGCCTTATAAATAAAGTCATTGCGATGAATCGCATATACAAAATTCAAAGACTTTGGCTCATACGTTATCAACAATTCAGCATCACTCTTTAGCATATAACCCGAGTCTGACACAACCAAAATACCCTCTGAAACAAGTTCTCCAACAGCAAGCTTGATCTCTTTTTCCGGAAGCTTATAAAATGATTTTGCCATGGCCGTATCAGACCATACGATTCTATATGCGAAACGCTGGAGAACGATTTTCAGTGCTTCATTTCTTGTGTATTTATCCGGGTTAACCTCTGGGAACATCTCACCAAACTTATACCATCCGCGGTCCCATTCTCCGTCATACTGATCCTCATATATCAAAAATGCTTCCTGCAGGCGATGAAGGATTGGAGTTATTTTTTTTACAAGTAATCCGGTTTCTTCTTTAAGCTGCTGGATATTGAAGGGCCCCGCAGTTTCAATAAGTTCAAGCACACGAAGATGCTCTATTGTGGGTTTTGTAAGAGGCTTGCGGTAGAGAGCAAGAAACAGTTCCATGTCTTCCGGTACAATCCATCCGAGATTACCGCCAGAAAATCTACCTTTAATCAGCTTCCTATCGAGCTGACGTCGTCGGTTGAATTCAATATCATTGAAATCGGCGCGAAAAGTCAGTGTAGGAGGCTCTCCAAATCCATTCCAATAAACATTTTGTCCAGGCTGAGTATCACGGTAAAGCTTTTGATACTCTTCTTCATCGGCTTTCTTTACGAAGCATTGTCGCTCCATACGGAGAGATATTATCTTGGAATTCATTTTATTTCACTCCTTTCGGCACCCTTAGAAAGTCCAACTTTTTGTCCGCGCCCCTAGTCGATGCCTCTGATAATGATTGAAACATTGGTATCCGGTTTTGCTTCTTATGGAATTTATCGCCCTCTGTGTCGAACGCCACATGACGGGAAAAGTGCCTAAATCTAAGGATTTCTACAAGGTTTCTCTTTGTAGCAACACTACCGTCTCGGCGGTATTATCAGATTCCCACAAAAATTTCATAGGAGAGGAGGTGTTATGGTGTTATGACGAAACCGCTTCAGGTCATGAGTGGCGAGGAACTCATGGATATGGATTACAAACCCATCAAGTTTGCAGTCAGAGAATTTCTTCCCCAAGGACTTGCCATACTTGCTGGTGCCCCTAAGACAGGGAAATCTTTTTTCGCTCTTTGGCTTTGTCTTTGCGTTGCGAAAGGGGAGCCTGTCTGGGACTGCGAAACGGCAAAAGGAACCGTATTATATCTCTGCTTGGAGGACAATCAATCCCGTCTGCAAAACAGAACCCTTACCATAACAGATGACGCACCTGCGAATCTGTTTTTTTGTTGGGAAGCCGCCTGTCTAGGGGAAGGGCTGGAAGAACAGATTCGAAAGTTTTTATCAGAGCAGAAAGAAACAGTGCTCATTGTCATCGATACATTGCAGTGCATCAGAAAACAAAGTCTGGATTATAGTTATGGGACGGACTATAAAGATATCCAATCGCTGAAAAAGATTGCTGACGAATACCAGCTGACCATACTTCTGATTCATCACTTGCGGAAGCAGGAAAGCAAAGACGCATTCCACATGATTTCCGGTACGACAGGATTGCAGGGAGCAGCCGATACTATTCTGGTGATGACAGAAAACAAAAGGGGCAGTGGTTCCGTGAAGTTATCTGTTCTTGGCAGAGATGTGGAGCCACGGGAACTGAAACTGGAACGGGATGAAAACAGTATCTGGATGAAAAAAGAGGATTCCCTGGAAAAGCAAAAAGAACCCGTCGACGAAATCGTTTCCATCGTGGATGGGTGCATGAAAAAACATATTTTTCTTTCAGGAGAGCCAAGTGCGTTGGCAGAGCTGTTCAGTAACGCTTCTGGAAAAACCATTTCTCATCTGACGCTCTTGAAACGATTGAAGAAAAGCTCTGCAGAGCTTCTGCGTTTGGGTTATGCTTTCCATACCAGAAGAAGCGATGGCAAAAGAATCATGGAAATTTCAAAAATCACATGGCTGGAAGGAGAAAAGGGAAATGAAAATAGATTTCATCAGTGACGGTAGTCGGCAGAAGAATCCTTCTACTGCCCCTGCCACAGAAAAAGACAGTAGATTGGAAAACCCTTTGAAATCGGGAAAAAGATGGATTTTCCAAAGATGCAAAAATGAAAAAAGTGACGGTAGTGACAGTTTTTGGGTGGGCTGGCAAAAAACTGACCCTGCTGACCCTGTCGGAGAGAAGGAAGGCGTTTGTCAGCGGCGTGACCGCCTGTGTGGCGATGAGAAACAGGATTGGGGGATGTGATCGCCAGAGGAATGAAAGAGCAACGTGCGGGATTTTTGGGGAAATGTTGAGAGTTGGCAGTGAACGGCTTTCTTTGAACCTGTTGTAAAGCCCATTGGAAGGGTGAAAAAAGATTGCTGGTTAAAGTGGCGGTGTCTCGTTCCGCCACGATTCCCTCCAATCCCCGCAGTGCGGAGATTGTTTGCCCCGAAAAGCTGGTGTCAGAAAGAAGGCACAGACGTCGGAAGCGGCGCTTTGCAGTGGGAAAAACTGCCTTTTCCCTTAGAAACTACGGGCTTTGTGTCTGACGTCGGTACCGACATCAAGGAGAGATGGAAGGGGGAGATGAGGATTGCAAAAGGAGAATACAAAACAGACATTTACTGTCCGGCTTTCGGAGGAAACAGCCAATCTTTGTGTGGCTGGTATGGCAATGGATGACTGCCGGAGCCGGAATGAATTTATTGAAAAAGCCATCAAGTACTATGCTGGTTACCTTTTCGCAGAGAAAAACAAAGTGGTGTTGGGCGAGCAGATTCAGAAGGTGGTGGAGTCATCGGTGAAGTCTTCTGAAGGCAGGCTCTCCAATCAGAGTTTTCGTATGGCTGTGGAGTTGGCAAAACTGCAGCGGATCATTGCTTATTATTTTCAAATGGGCGAAGAAACATTGACCGAGCTCCACAATCTATGCCAGAGGGAAGTGAAAAGCATGAACGGAACTTTATCTTTAGAAGACATGATAAAGTGAAAAAATAGATGAAAGGATGGTGGCGAAGTCATGGCAAAAATCATTTTTACTGCACGATATGTGAAGAACATTTCCAAAGGACAAATGAAAAACTATGTGAAATACATCGCCACCAGACCGAATGCGGAAAGATATTCTCAGCCGATTTCTGACGAAGTTTCTGCACTCCAAAGGGAATGGATCGCAAAAGAGATGAAAAAATCCTTAAAGCTGAAAGAAGAATGTGCCGCAGAATATCAGGCGTATGAAGAAAATCCAAGCCGTCAAACAGCGGAAGATCTCATCCATAAAATCGCAGAGGTGCAAATTTATCATGGAAATGATATGAAAAATTACGTGGGTTACTTAGCAAAACGCCCTCGGGCAGAGTTCACAGAGCAGGGGCATGCCCTGTGGAATGATAGAGATGAAAAGATTGATTTGCGGAAAGTACAGAAGGAAGCGGCGGAATATCCGGGACGCATCTGGAACTTTGTGGTTTCTCTGAAACGAGAGGATGCCCAACGATTGGGCTATGATAATGCAAAGGTATGGAGAAATCTGGTCACGCAAAAATTTTTGGTAATGGCAAAAGAAATGCGGATCAAGCCGGAAAATCTGGTTTGGTATGGTGCTTTCCATAACGAAGGTCACCACCCGCATATCCATATCATGTGCTATTCTAAAGACCCGAAAGAGGGATATCTAACGAAAAAGGGCATTGAAAATTTGAGAAGTGCCTTTGCTCATGAGATTTTCCATGATGAATTTTATCATCTCTATGAGCAAAAAGATGAGATGCGGAAATGGATTCGGGAGGAATGCAGAAACCTTTTGGAGCGTTCCTTGTCTTTGGAACACAATGAAAATCCTTATGCACAGGTGTTGCTATTTACCTTGGCAAAGAACTTGCAGACAGCAAAACATAAAAAAGTCTATGGTCGTCTTGCCAAAGAAAATAAATTGCTAGTGGATGAAATCGTTTCTGAAATCAGTAAGGATGAAAAGATAGATTCTCTTTACCAGTCATGGCTGGATTTGAAAGACGAGGTCATATCTTTTTATGACGGCAAAGGCTACGCCAGACATTCTTTCTCTGAGGAGCCAGAGTTTCGGAACATCAAAAATCTGGTGCTGAAAACGGCATTGGAAATCAGCAATATGCAGATGGAAAACCAGTATCATAAGCAAAATCAGATACAAAATGAAATCATCAGGAATCATTTGATACGGCTATTGAAAGAAGTCAGCAACATCGTTGTAGAAGATTATGAAAAACAGGATGCGATCATCCAAACCGTTGACCGTAAACTGCGACAGAAAATTCAGGAGAAAAAAGAAGCCCATGGCATGAAAATGGGGTAATGCAGGAGGTGCTTTATGAGAAAGGTATCAAGGGTAATGAGTACCAAAGAAATCAGAGGAATCAAATTTCATGTGGAAAGCTGCTTCGATGGGGACAAAGATATCACCGAAAAAGTAGCGGATATGATCAAAAAAGATTTTGAATCTGGTGCATATGACGAACCAGAGGAAGAAGATTCAGTAGATTGGGATATGGATTCACCGGCTATGTAGGGATATGATGTTTGGCTGAAAGAAGGTGATTTTATGGAAAATATCGCTGCTGCAATTTACTGCAGACTCAGCCAGGATGACGGCAACGCCGGAGAATCCAACAGTATCCAGACACAGAAAGCACTGTTGAAACAGTACTGTGCGGAAAACAGAATCCCCATTGCAGGTGTTTATTGTGATGATGGATGGAGCGGAACAAACTTCGAAAGACCCCAGTTCAAACAGATGATGGCGGACATTGAAGCTGGAAAAATCAATGTGGTCATCGTCAAAGACCTCTCCAGATTCGGCAGAGAATATGCCCAGATGGGGCTTTATATCGAACATTACTTCGAGGAGAAGGGCGTCCGCTTTATCTCCATCGCGGAAAATTATGATTCAAAAAATGGTTCGGATAACTTAGTCCTTCCGTTCACGAATGTTATCAATTCTTATTACACCAGACAGGTGTCAGCCAAAACAAAAGCTGCCCATAGAGCCAGAGCAAAGGAAGGAATGTACTTAGGTGCCCATGCACCATTCGGTTATGAGAAAGATCCACAGAATAGACATAAACTTATTGTCGATCCGCCGGCGGCTGAAGTTGTGCAAATGATATTCAGATTTTTCGCCGATGGTATCGGATATGTGAAGATGACAAAGATATTGCGGGAGCGAAAAATCTTGAATCCTCAGGCATATTTCAATCGGAACCATCCCGATTATTATGAAAGCGATTACTGGAGACAGGATTTTGACTGGCACGCATCGACCATACGCTCCATTCTGAACAATCCGGTCTATCTGGGAAAGGCAGTGTTTGGCAGGACAAGGACAAAGGGATTTTTCGATAAAAGGAGAGAGGAAACGCCGGAAAAAGATTGGATCGTATATAATAATGCGCATCAGGCTATCATTTCCGAAGAACTTTGGGACACGGTGCATCAGATGATGAAAGCCAAGAGAAGACCAAATGTCAAAGGAGAATTGCAGCCCTTCGCAGGATTGGTGAAGTGTGCTGACTGTGGTTCTTCTCTGAATGTCAGCTATGATGCAAAACGAGGCACCTATACAGGCTTCAGCTGCTGGGTCTATAGAAACTATGGTAAGGATCGATGTACCTCCCATTATATTAGCTGGAAGGCGTTGTACCAAATTGTGTTGGAGGATATCCGTCGCCATGCAAGTAGAGCACAAAATGCGGAAGAACAGTATCTGGAGATGCTGGTGAAGATGAAAACAGACCAGCAGAAACAGGATGGGACGAAAATCAAAGTGGAATTGCAGCGAGTTGAAAGAAGATTATCAGAAATCACAGCAGTCATCAAACGATTATATGAAGACCTTGCCTTGGGCAGAATCAGCGATGAACGGTATGAGGATATGTATCAGGGGCTAGATCAAGAGGAAAGAGAACTGAAAAGCAGGCAGGAAACGCTGAAAGAACAGTGGGAGAAAACCCAGGAAACGTTCCAGAATGTGGAAAAGTTCATTCCTCTCATCAAGAAATATACGGATATACAGGAACTGAATGCCTACATACTTAATGAGCTCATCGAAAGGATTGTCATCCATGAAAAGGTCGTAGATGAGGATGGAAATAAGACACAGAAAGTGGAGATTTACTATAAGTTCGTAGGGACTGCAGTGGAGTGAAAATGAAATGGAATCAGCTGATCGTTGAAAACGGTCAGCTGATTTTTTGTGTTTATACGTCGAATAGACATAGGAAAACAAAAACTAGAGGAAAGACTCTCTAAGATAAGCAAGAAGTCTCCAGCAATCAATAAGCAGCTATCAAATGAAATGGGTAAGGTATTAAACGTTCTAAAACAATAGTATACGAAGCAACCCTAGTGAAATTCTTTTACAGTTACTTGATGTTTTGAATGTTGAGATATTCAATTATAAATTGCTGTATGTTACGCTTTGTAATATAATAAAGCAAACAGAAGGATAAAACAAGGAGGATGATTATGTCTGTTTGTTACAATTAATTGTGGAAAATTCTCATCGATAAGGGAATGAACAAGACAGATTTGATTAAAGCCTCGAAGCTTACTACGAATGCTATGGCGAAGCTAGGAGAAAATGAAGATGTGTGTGTAGAAGTTCTGGTCAAAATCTGCCGTACCCTAAACTGTACATTGGATGATATTGTAGATATTTTGCCAGATGATTTTGTGAAATGAAGGGGGAATGGAAATGGATCCAATTTTGCCAAAACACCAAATGACCGAAGAAGATATCAAGCTCCAATACATTACTCCAGCCATTCTTTCTAAGTGGAGCCGAGAGAAAATTACTATGGAAACGCAAATCACAGATGGTAAAATCAATCTGAAAGGAAATTTTGTGTTCCGTGAGAAACCAAAGCGAGCAGATTATATTCTATACCTCAGTGCAAATAACCCAATTGCTGTTGTGGAGGCGAAAGACAATACACACAGTGTTTCTCATGGCTTACAACAGGCAATAACCTATGCTGAAATGCTGGATGTGCCTTTTGCATATAGCTCCAATGGCGATGGCTTTGTGGAACACGATTTTCTTACAGGTCAAGAGCGAGAGTTTGGTTTGGACGAGTTTCCAACAGAGCGTGAACTGGTAGCTAGGTATAAGCAGGAATCAGACTTGACAACCAAACAAGAAATTATATTGGAGCAGCCGTATTATACCAGTCAGAATACATATCCTCCTCGATATTATCAACGTATAGCCATTAATCGTACTGTAGATGCTATTGCCAGAGGACAGCAACGCCTTCTGCTTGTTATGGCAACAGGAACAGGCAAAACTTATACTGCGTTTCAGATTGTATATCGGATGTTGCAAAGTGGCTTGAAACGAAAAATTCTATATCTTGCTGACCGTAATATTTTGGTAGATCAGTCGATCCAGCAGGACTTTGCACCGCTGGAAAAAGTTACCCATAAAATCAATGTGGCAAAAGACGATAAAAGTACAATTACTTCCCACGAAGTATATTTTTCTTTGTATCAGCAGTTGGTGGGTGACGATGACAAAGAACATTTCAGTGAGTTATTTTCTCCTGATTTTTTTGACCTTATCATTGTGGATGAATGTCACAGGGGTTCAGCCAAAGAAGAAAGTCGTTGGCGCAGGATTTTGGATTATTTCCAGTCTGCTACGCAGATTGGTATGACAGCCACACCGAAGGAAACAAAATATATTTCAAATCTCAGTTATTTTGGAGAACCGATTTATACATATAGTTTGAAAGAAGGTATTGAAGATGGTTTCCTAGCACCCTTCAAAGTCATCAATATTATGACTGATATAGGAGAAGGCTGGCGTCCACGTGAAGGGCAGAAGGATATCAACGGTGTAGAAATCCCCGATCGCATCTATACCAACAGCGATTACGACTATAACATCATTATTGAGGATCGTATCCAACAAGTAGCAGAAGAAATTACCAAATACCTGAAAAGTACAGACCGTATGGCAAAGACCATCGTGTTCTGTGCTACAGAAGATGCTGCGGAACGTATGCGAATGGCTCTTGTGAATTTGAATAGCGATATGGTCAAAGAAAATCCAGACTATGTAGTACGTATTACAGGCAGTGATGATTATGGAAAAAGCAAACTGAAATATTTTATTTCTGTTTCATCGCCTTATCCTGTTATAGCAACCACTTCCAAGCTGCTTTCCACAGGTGCAGACTGTAAAATGACAAAACTTATTGTACTGGATGAGATGATTGGTTCTATGACAGAATTTAAGCAGATTATTGGTCGTGGTACTCGTCTGAGGGAAAAAGAGGGCAAAACCCACTTTGTAGTGATGGATTTTCGTAATGTAACACGTTTGTTTGCTGATCCGGATTGGGATGGTCCCATTGAAATCAATGAAGGGTTTATACCAGGAGCAAAGCCCAATGATACAAAAGATACGCCAGAAGGCATAGATACAGGTGAATCAGAAGGGCTTCATGAACCTAAACACAAGCCGATTGTGGATAAGCATGGATGTAAGGTACAGATCATTCATAAAACCGTATCAGTGTATGATGCCAATGGGAAACTGCTACGGCAGGAGAGCATTGTGGATTACACAAAAGAAAATATCCGTGGTGAATATGCTTCTCTGGATAACTTTATTCGCCAGTGGTCAGCGCAGGAGAAGAAAGAGAAGATTCGTGACTTGCTTCATGAAAAAGGGATTGATCTGGAGCTTTTAAAAGAGGAACAGAATATGACAGATGTGGACGATTTTGATTTTATCTGCCATGTTGCTTTTGATAAAAAGCCGCTGACAAGAAAAGAGAGAGCAAACAATGTGAAAAAGCGTGACTTTTTCAGCAAATATAGTGGTGTTGCCAGAGAGGTTTTGGAAGCGCTATTGGACAAATATATGAATACGGGTATTTATGAAATAGAAAAAACGGAAATTTTGAAGCTTGACCCATTCCTGAAATTAGGTAAGCCGGCAAAGATTGCTGGTTATTTTGGAGGTAAAGAAGGATATTTGAAAGCAGTGCAGGAACTGGAGCAGGCGATTTATACAGATGAGGTAATATAAAATGGAAAAAATGACTTCATGGCATGTTGGTGTTGCTGCGGAAGCATTTGCTGCTGCACAGTTTGCAAGGTTTCGATACGACGTGTCTGTTCAATATGGGGCAAACCAGCCAGAATATGATTTGATTGCTGTTTCTGGGGAAAAGATGTTGAAAATCTCAGTAAAAGGCAGTCAGGATGGTGGTTGGGGACTGACACAAAGTTATAAAAAAGGCTGTGATTATCATGAGGCAATCCAGAAGTGGTTGAAAAGTCACCATAAAAAGACTATTTTCTGCTTGGTTCAATTTAAAGGGGTAGAAGATTATGAAATGCCTCGGATGTATCTGGCTTCGCCAGCGGAAATTGCAGATATTATGAATGCGTCGGCTGGTGGTCGTGGTGAAACTGTACTCAGGGAATATCATCAATGGGGACCACGTGCGGCTGGAAGTGGTACCGTTGATCGTATTCCAGACGAGTGGAAATTTACCGCTGAACGGGCAAAGTATATGTTTGAAACATATGGAAAGTAAATAGAGAAAGGTATTGTTATGAGTAATTTAACAGGATTTGTAAAGCGTCTGCGTGATATTATGAGAAACGATGCAGGTATTAACGGTGATGCCCAGCGCATTGAGCAGATTGCGTGGATGCTTTTTTTGAAAGTATATGATGCAAAAGAACAAGATTGGGAATGGGACGATGAGGATTATCAGTCTATCATTCCGGAAGAATGCCGCTGGCAGAACTGGGCACAGGATGACAAATCTGGTACAGCCCTTACCGGCGATAAACTTCTGGATTTTGTCAATAATAATCTGTTTCCAACATTGAAAAAGCTTCCAGTAGATTCTTCTACACCAATCAAAAAAGCTATTGTGCAGACCACATTTGCCGATGCCAATCAATATATGAAAGATGGGGTGCTGCTCCGTCAGGTGATTAACGTTATTGATGAACTGGATTTCAGCGACTATGAGGAAAGCCATGCTTTTGGTGAGATTTATGAAACAATACTGAAGGAACTGCAAAGTGCTGGTTCTTCTGGTGAATTTTACACCCCTCGTGCCGTAACGGATTTTATGGCACAGGTGATCAAGCCGCAAATTGGTGAAACCATGGCGGACTTTGCATGCGGCACAGGTGGTTTTATTATTAGTTGGCTGAAACAATTACAAAAACAAATTAAGAGCACTGCAGATGCTGATAAATACAGCAACTCTGTCTACGGTATTGAGAAAAAGCAGTTCCCATATATGCTCTGTGTTACAAATTTGCTGCTGCATGGGCTTGATGTGCCAAAAGTATTCCATGATAATACATTACTGCATGATGTATTGGACTATACAGAAGATGATAGGGTAGATGTTATTTTAATGAATCCTCCTTATGGTGGCAGCGAAAAAGCGGATGTGAAAAATCATTTTCCTACAGACCTTGCAAGCAGTGAAACGGCAGATTTGTTTATGTCGGTGATTATGTATCGATTGAAGAAAAATGGACGTGCGGCAGTGATACTGCCTGATGGTTTTCTGTTTGGAACAGATAACGCAAAAGTGAATATCAAGAAAAAACTTCTGCGGGAGTTTAATCTTCATACCATTATTCGTTTGCCAGGTAGCGTATTTTCTCCATACACTTCTATTACCACAAATATATTATTTTTTGACAATACGCACCCAACAGAAGAAACTTGGTTCTATCGTCTGGATATGCCAGAAGGGTACAAGCATTTTTCTAAAACAAAACCCATGAAGCTGGAACACTTCCAGCCTGTACTGGATTGGTGGGACAATAGAGAGGAAATCACAGAAGAAGGCTTTGATAAGGCAAAGAAGTTTACAGTAGAGCAGTTGACCGAAGAACTGGGCTATAATCTCGACCAGTGCGGATACCCGCACGAGGAAGAAGAAATACTGGCTCCTATGGATTTGATTCAAAGGTACGAGGAGCAAAGAGCCTCACTGAATGCAGAAATTGACAGAGTGCTGGATGAAATCACCTCTTTGCTGGGAGGAAAAATAGAATGACACCACAGGAATTGAAAAACAGTATTTTACAGCTTGCTATACAGGGGAAGCTGGTGGAACAGAGAGCAGAAGAAGGTACGGCGGAAGAACTTTTTTTAAAGATTCAAGAAGAAAAACAAAAGCTCATTGCAGAAAAGAAAATCAAAAAGGAAAAACCACTACCAGAAATTACGGAAGATGAAAAGCCGTTTGATATTCCAGAGAGTTGGAAGTGGGTGAGAGTTGGAAATTGTGGTTCTTGGGGATCTGGTGCAACACCATCTAGAACAAATGCAGAGTATTATGGTGGAGAGATTCCTTGGTTAAAAACAGGTGATTTGAACGATGGTATTATAACAGAAATTCCAGAGTATATTACGGAGTTAGCTCTTGAAAAAACTTCTGTACGATTAAACCCTGTAGGTTCTGTGTTGATGGCAATGTATGGAGCAACAATTGGAAAGCTTGGAATTTTAGGCAAAGAAGCTACTACAAATCAGGCTTGTTGTGCTTGTATACCCTATAAAGGCGTTTATAACAAATTTTTATTTTATTTCTTGATGGCTTCTCGTATCACCTTTATTAAAATGGGTGAAGGTGGTGCGCAGCCTAATATTTCAAAAGAAAAAATTGTAAATGCTTTAATTCCCCTCCCACCCCTTGCTGAGCAAAAGCGTATTGTTGCCAAAATTGAGGAACTGCTGCCTTATATTGACCGCTATGAGCAGGCATGGAGCAAGCTGGAAAAGTTCAACAGCCGTTTTCCAGATGATATGAAAAAATCACTTTTGCAGTATGCCATTCAAGGTAAGCTGATAGAGCAGCGAGTGGAAGAAGGCACAGCAGAGGAGCTTTTTGCAAAAATTCAAGAAGAAAAACAGCGATTGATTGCAGAAAAGAAAATAAAAAAGGAAAAGCCACTGCCAGAAATCACCGACGACGAAAAGCCCTTTGATATTCCAGAGAGCTGGAAGTGGGTGAGGTTGGGGACTGTATCAGCTGTACAATCAAGCAAACGTGTTTTTGAAAAAGATTATGTATCTGATGGAATTCCATTTTTTAGATCAAAAGAAATTGGAGATTTGCACAGAGGTGAAGAAATTCAAACTCAGCTATTCATAACTCAAGAGCACTATGAGCAGCTGAAAAAAGATTATGGTGTGCCCAAAATAGGAGATATTTTGATTACATCAGTAGGAACAATAGGTAATACATGGATTTGCGACGGAAGAGAATTTTACTATAAAGACGGTAATATAACTCAGATATGCTCAAATGAATTTATGTATCCGCATTTTCTGCAATTTTACATTGAAAGCCCATTATTTTTGGAACAAGCTCACACTACAGTATCTGGAACAGCATACAACGCCCTGACAATTATAAAACTTAAGCAAATGATGCTTCCCCTGCCACCCCTTGCCGAGCAAAAACGCATTGTAGAAAAACTGGAACAGCTGTTGCCGTTGTGCGAGAGATTGAAGTGAGGTGAATATTATGTCAGAATTTTTTGAAAGTCTTATTATCTCCATAGGGGGAGGTGCAGTTGCATTAATTGGGGGACTGACTATATTCAAGAGTTTATTGATAAAACTATTTGAAACTGGATTAGAGTCTTCTTTTGAAAAAAATATTGAAAAATTATTGACAAGATGTGACAGAAATAGTTTTATTATTTGTAAAAATAACCATACCTGGTTTTGCACTATTAGGTTTTTTTACATATTGAACCTTGCAATAATCAACAGGAACATTAGATGAGAGTTTTGCTTTGCTATGTTC
>ERZ779894.2487-NODE-2487-length-16221-cov-4.125696_pt1 | contig 16221 bp, 14 predicted proteins | sample MGYA00511587_ERZ779894 | MGnify/ENA primary metagenome ERZ779894 (study PRJEB29588, sample SAMEA2160490) | human gut metagenome | biome: human gut; feature: human-associated habitat; material: faeces | place: Denmark | collected 2008/2010 ... | reverse complement strand
CGACATTCTTCCATTCCGCTGCAGTGCGATCCGCGCGGAGCGTTTATTATCGTATAGGAAACGAAGTTTCCTATACGATGAATAAATGCGCGTCAGCGATTCTGCATGAACCCTTCGATTTCATCCGGGTCGCGGATAATCTGCTCCGAAAGGACTTCGCATCCGTCCTCCGTAATCAGAAGGTCGTCCTCGATTCGGATGCCGATTTCCCATTCATCGATATACAGCCCCGGTTCGTCGCTGATGACCATTCCGGGAAGCAGCTTATCGTTCTCCAGCGTGTTGACATCGTGCACGTCGATTCCAAGATGATGGGATACGCTGTGCATGTAGTAAGTGCCGATCTCCTCCTCGTTTTCAATCAGACCGAGACGGATACATCCCTCCGCCAGCACCTTTTTGCAGACGTCATTCAACTCCCGAAGCGTCATGCCGGGCCTTGCCGTTTTTGCGATCGTCCGGTTTGCTTCCAAAACGACCTCATAAACCGCCCTCTGCTGCTGCGTAAAATGCCCGTTTACCGGATAGGTTCTCGTGATGTCCGCACAGTAGCCCTGATATTTTGCGCCCAGATCCATCAACAGCAGCGTGCCGTCCTCGCAGATATCCCGGTTGGTTTCGTAGTGCAGCATTGTACCGTTTGCACCGCTTCCGGCAATCGTCGGGAACGAAGTTCCATCCGCACCCTGATACATGATCTGATATTCAAAATCCGCCTGTGCCTGATATTCCGCCATGCCCGGCTCCAAATGCTTCATCACATACTGCAGTGCATTGTCGGTGATTTCGATCGCCGTTTTGAGCTGTGCGACCTCGTCTGCATCCTTCTGCATCCGCATCTGCGCCACATACGGGAACAGATTTCTGATCGGATATCCCGGATACAGCGCTGCGTATTCCTTCGCCTTTACCGCATTGTAATCCGGCAGATCCTCTTGCTGATGGCGATAACAGTCAAAATACAGGCTTTTGACATCCTCGCGGGTCATCATCATATCGAACACCCCGTCAAAGCTTTCCAGGAAACGCACATCTTCGATCTGACTGATCTCTTTTGCCTCATCGACCGTCACCTTCCTGCCATACCAGCGCTCCTGCGTCGGGTCAGCCTCTTCTATAAATAGGATTTCCTTCGGATCGCGTTTCGTCTTTTTCATGAGCAGAATCATCCGCTCCCGGCGCAATCCCGTCAGATAAAAGAAGTTGCGGTTCGCCTCAAACGGCGCGTACTCGTCCGCGCTCACATGTGTTTCAATTCCAGAAAATAAAATCAGTGCAGCATTTTCCTCCATCTGATCGAACAGCTGCTGTCTTCTTTTTAAAAAATTCATCTTTCCCTCCCATTCTGCAGACGCCCTCGCGCCATGCACTTTGTAGACGCAAACGCGATCCCGCTTCTTTCATGTATCGAATAAATCCTCCGCTCAGTCGTTCTCTTCCAGATCTTCCAGATCCTCGTTCACCGCAGACGAACCCATCCATGCCGCGACTCCAAAAATCAGAAGCACTGTTCCGACCGCAATCCATACCGTGCTGTCCGAATGCGTCCAAATCGCCGCAAAGCCGCCGACTTCCAACGGAATAGCTGCGATTTTCAGTCCCCAGAACCGCAGTTTTTCTACATCGTTCAATTGCTGATACGCCTGCTTCTGAGCCACCACAGACGCTGCACACATAATAAAAATGTTGCCGGAGGCTTTGTGTCCTCTTAACAACCACGCGATTCCAAAACAAATCGCCGCCAAAAACCATCCAACAATCAGCAGCAGGAAGCTGTCGCCTTCAACGAAATCCTCCACATACTGATAGAAATCATCTTCTGTCCCGTAAAAATAGAGATATGCGTGTCCCTCGGACGGCTTCTGCACCGTCACTTCACCGTTTCCGACAAGCGCTACCGCCGTCAGCTGCGCATCCTCTCCCAGTCCCCAGATCTGATAACGGGTGTCTCCATTTTTTCCGCCCGGGTAAAATTCGTCAAACCATTCCAGACCGCGAACATTATCCTCCGTCAGCTCTGTCTGATCGTCCAATGCAGCTGCGACATGATCCCCCCGGACTGTGTAGCTGCCACCATCCTCTTTTTCCCAGCCGGAAGAATCCTCATCCTCTTCTTTCTGATAGATCCATTTTTCCACTTTCAGATAATAAAACTGCCCATCCAGAAACTTTCGCGGATCGGAAACCAGATCGCCGGTCAGTGGAATCTGCGTCACCACAACTTCCTGCTGCGTGTCCTGATTTTTCCATTCCTCCAGATCCTGCATGGTGACAACCGGCGCGTCATAAAGCGCCTGCGCACGCGCACTCGTATCTTTCGTATCAGCAACGCAGAACACAATTCCCGCAAGCACAAAAAATATCCCCAGTCCGATGAAAAACTTTTTCATAATCCGCTCCTTTCCATAGCTACTCTATTTCGGGATGTCCGTCAAAAAAAAAGAATTGAAGCTTCCTGCATTCCTGCCTTATACTGATAGTACCTGATAATATAGGAGGGCTTCCACATGATCCGTTTCGCTGTAATCGGCACAAACACCATTACCGATAAATTTCTCCAGGCAGCCTCTGCACTGCCTGATTTCAAGCTCTGCGCTGTCTATTCCAGAACGCTTGCGCGGGCGCAGGAGTATGCACAAAAAAATAACGTTTCGCTTGTCTTTGATTCTCTGGAGGCGTTGGCCAACTCAGACCAGATCGACGCAGTCTACATCGCCAGCCCCAATTTCTGCCATGCTGCCCAGAGCATCCTGATGATGCAGCACCACAAGCATGTGCTCTGCGAAAAGCCGATCGCCTCCAATGCTTCGGAATTTCAACAGATGTATGACACTGCCATAAAAAATCAGGTCATTCTGCTCGAAGCCATGCGCTCTGTCTTTTCTCCTGGTTTTGCAGCGATCCGTTCCCTGCTGCCTGTGCTTGGAACAATCCGGCAGATAGATTTTTCTTTCTGTAAATATTCCAGCCGCTATGACCATTTCAAAGAGGGGATCATCGAAAACGCTTTCCATCCTGCGCTTTCCAACGCTGCCCTGATGGACATCGGCGTTTACTGTGTCCATCCGCTCGTCTCCCTGTTTGGCATGCCGGCTTCGATTCAGAGCAGCAGCATTTTTTTATCCAACGGCTTCGAAGGCGCCGGCACGGTTCTTTTACAGTACACGGATATGCAGGCAACGCTCCGGTATTCCAAAATCTCGGATTCTTATCTGCCGTCCCAGATTCAGGGAGAAGCCGCAACCCTGCTGATCGATAAAATTCAGGATCCCCAGCAGCTCACGCTCCTGTTTCGAGACGGTCATACCGAAAATCCGAACATTCCAGCTGTTTCCAACAACATGGTCTACGAAGCAGCTGAATTTGCCCGCTTAATCGACCAGCTGCAGCAGGCGCTGGAAAATGACTCAACGGATGGGATACCTTCCCTCATCCGTCATTCCTGGCTGAAGGCATCCTGCCTCGAGCTCGAAATCATGGACACCGTCCGCAGGCAACAAAAAATTCTTTTTCCGGCAGACCACTGAGGTCTGCCGTTTTCATTCATGACAATAGAATGCTCGCAGAGCGTGCATTCTATTGTTTCGGAAAGAGCTTTCTCCGCCATAAGCAGCGGTAAAATGCACTTTTCTTTTTACATCGAAATCCACCCAAACGCATTTGCCACGGAGCTGATCAAAATGATCGCCGCAAAGATCGGGCATAAATACCGAATCATCACGTTAAAAATCTTCTTTCTCCGAAATGTGCTCTCGCCGTGCATGACTTCTTCTTCAATGCTTTTTGTTCCAACTACTTTCGACACCAGCAGACAGGTGGCAATTGCTGCGATCGGCATCATAACAGAGTTTGTCAGAAAATCAAAGAAATCCAGAAACTGCATTCCGATCAGCTTTACCCAGGACAACGGGCCGTATCCCATACAGGATAAAGTACCCAGCCCCAGCATGATCACGCCAACCAAAACAACTGCCTTCTTGCGTCCCCAGTGAAGCTCATCCTCAAAGGTAGACACTGCACTCTCTGTCAGTGCAATCGAGCTTGTGATCGCTGCAAATAACACGAGTACGAAGAATAAAATTCCCGCTACTGTTCCAAATCCCATGCTTGCAAACACTTTCGGAATCGTAATAAACATCAACGCAGGTCCTGCCTGCAGCGTATCCGGATCTCCGCCGGAAAAGGCAAATACTGCCGGGATGATCATCAGACCCGCCATAATTGCGATGGCTGTATCGAATACTTCTACATTTCTCGTCGAATCTTCAATCGATACGTCCTTTTTCATATAGGATCCAAACGTGATCAAAATTCCCATAGCAATCGACAGGGAATAAAACATCTGTCCCATCGCCGCAACCACCGTCATCCAGGAAAAATTTTTCACATTCGGTACCAGAAAATATTTCACACCTTCCAGTGCGCCCGGACGCGTCACCGAATACACTGCAATAATCACGGATAGCACGATCAGTATCGGCATCATGAATTTCGACACGCGCTCGATTCCATTGCGCACGCCCGCATAAATAATCGCCAGCGTAAACAGCGCAAATACGGCAAAGCAGATTTCCGTAGATGTTCCGTTTGAAATAAAATCGGAAAAATAGCCGTCTGCTGCCAGCTTCTGACCGTTTCCTTTGACATATTCAACCAGATATTTGATTACCCATCCGCCGATAACGGAATAGTACGGCACGATCAGGACTGGAATGATGGCATTGATCCAGCCACCAAAGGACAGCCATTTAGACTTGCCAAATTTTCCAAAAGCGCCTACCGGGCTTTTTCTTGTCATTCGGCCAAGGGCGGTTTCGGCGACAATCATAGAGTAGCCAAAAGTAAGTGCCAGAATAATGTAAATCAGTAAAAATATTCCACCGCCGTACTTTGCCGCAAGGTAAGGAAATCGCCATATATTTCCCAGTCCGACGGAAGCTCCGGCAGCAGACAGTACAAATCCCAGTTTACCGGAAAAAGTACTTCGTTCATGATGATGTTTTTCCATAAATTTTTCCTTCCAAATTCGTAAAATTTGTTTTTGCTTTTTATAAACTCCAACTCTTATGATGATAACATGGTTTTGTGTTAAAGGCAAACAATATATATAAAATAACAGCAATAACAAATAACAAATAATACAAAAACGAGGGAAAAATTATTGATTTTAATAAAATAAGATCTTATAATTAAGCTTATCAATTAACATATATATGTTATGGAGGGTGCGGATTATGAATGAAGAATTGTTTAACGAAGCAACGAAATCAAATGTTCTCACAAAGAAACTGATCGACCAGCTTCTGGAGAGCATGACCTACAGCAGCATTTCCTTTATCAACTGGACCATTGAGACTTTGTCTCTGATCAAGGCGCGTCTGCAGCGCGGAGACCGGATTACAGACGAAGTCAGCGGAGAGGTTTATACCTTATACTCTTTCCAGCAGTTTGTGGAGAAGAATTTCTCTTCTTACATAGCAAGCCAGGTGTTTAAAGAGACTTCTAAGCCTGAGAAAATTTACTTCTCACTGAAACCATGTGAAGAAGGCTACTCTCTGATGGCAGCTGACTCAGACAGCAATAAGACATATGCCTGGATTTCCAGCCTGAGCAAACGATTCTCACTGGTAGAAATGATCGCTACCGGAATTGTATATGTGAAAGATACACGTACGAATACTTATCAGCCATTTATTTCCGGAAAGGGGAAATATTGTAAGTATGATAAGGAAAAGGGAATTCTGGTAGAAATCTAACCAAAATGGACACAGATCACAATGCCATTACTGGAGGTTCAGTAATAAAGACATTGCAGTCTGTGTCCATTTTTCATCAGATCCTATTGTTCAAAAATATCTTCCCGGGTAATATTTTTCGCCCACTCTCCCTTTCGGTAATGATGGAAAACCCAGGGCCATTTCACGAATTCGTCTGTACAGAGCAGAAAGTAAACCCACAACACTGGAAGCTTCAGTACAAAGGCAGCGAAGAAACCTAGCGGCACCGCATATACCCACATATCTACCGTGTCACAGATTAAGCCAAATTTCGTATCGCCCCCTGCCCGAAAGACACCTGCAATCAGCGCAGTATTTACTGCGGATCCCATAATATAGTAGGTGTTAATGAGAAGCATGTATTTCAGATAATGCATAGCGGTGTCATTCAGGGAAGCAAATTTCATCACAAAAGGAGTGATGGCAAGGACGATCAGCCCTCCAAGTGCACCGGTGATCACAGTCAGCTTCAGCATTCTGGAAGCGTATCGTCTGGATTTTTCCAGGTCTCCTTTTCCCATGATCTGCCCAAGAAGAATGGTTCCCGCACTTGCAATGGCAAAACAGAATACAGAGCCAATGTTCCGCACCACAGTAACCAGGGAATTAGCGGCCACCGCGTCAGTGCCAAGGTGTCCCAGGATTACAGAATACATGGAAAAAGCAACGCTCCAGGACAGGTCGTTTCCAAGTGCCGGAAGTGACAAACGGATAAAGTCCTGAAACAATACTTTACTGCGAAGGAACATATATGCCAGATTCAGCTTCACATTTTTACTAAAGGAAGATACAACCACACAGCCAATCAGCTGGATCAGTCTTGATGCAGCGGTGGCGATTGCAACGCCGGTTGCACCAAGCTTCGGAGCACCGAACAGGCCGAAGATAAAAACTGCATTTAGGAATATATTCAGAATAAATGCCAGCATATTCAGCGCCATACTGATGGTTACTCTTCCAATACTTCGAAGAACTGCCAGATAGATCTCCGAGATTCCCCAGCAGATATAGGTAACGCCCATAATGCGGATATAGGAGGAACCAATGGTGATCAGCTCAGGATCATTGGTAAATAGCCTCAGCATCATCTGAGGCGCAGTAAATGCAACCAGGGCAACCAACAGGGAAATCAACACAGAGAAACGAAGTGCGATTCCCTCTACTACATGAATCGCCTGAAAATCCTTTTTACCGGCATATTGGGAGCACAAAAGAGAGGCTCCGGTACCGATGCCATAATACACCATAAATAAAATATTGGAATAATTGGCTGCCAGGGATACCGCCGAAATAGCGGACTGCCCCACGTAATTCAACATGATCACATCCGCTGAATTCACAGCCGCACTGAGCAGATTCTGTATAATAATTGGAACCGCCAACCGGAAAATCTGCGGATAAAAATCATCTTTTCCAATTGAAAGTATTCTTTTCATTTTCCCTCCTTAGTAAATACCTATATTTAAATAAACTATTTGGTATTATACTGTTTTTCTGTCCCAAAAGCTATCCCTTTTCTGACAGAAAATAACAATATTTTGACATTAAAAAGGCACTGTCTGGGACAAACATGCCAGACAGTGCCTGTAAAATCTTTCTATTAAATAACTTTTAGTAAAGGATCTCCTTCTCTTACATACAATGGCAGACTGAAGTAATCAAAGGTTCCGGTATGCCACTGGTTTCCCTGTGCAGGTTCTTTGGTAAGAAGATGTACCCAGTTTCCTTCTGGAAGATAAAAATCCTGTTTTCCATCTGAGGAAAATACAGGTGCAACCAGAATGCGGTCTCCCAACATATATTGCTGATCCAGATATGCGCAGTTTCTGTCTTTTGGGTATTGCATGTGCATTGGACGCATTACGGGAAGCCCTTTTTCATGGGCAGTCTGTGCAAGGCTGTAAATATAAGGCATAAGCTTCCATTTCAGCTCGGTAAAGTATTTCAGAACCTCACAGGCCTCTTCATCATAATTCCATGGAACACGATAAGAACTGGATCCGTGTAAACGACTGTGGGAAGATAAAAGTCCGAAAGCCACCCACCTTTTGTACAGATCAGCTGAGCCATCATCCTCGAAGCCGCCAATATCGTGGCTCCAGAAGCCAAAGCCGCTGTCCATAAGGGAAAGCCCGCCCCTTAAGGTTTCGGCCATGGAAATATACTGGCTGGTTGAATCTCCGCCCCAGTGTACTGGAAATTTTTGTCCGCCTGGTGCTGCACTTCGTGCAAAAAGAACAGCTTCGCTTTCTCCTTTTTCTTTTTTCAGAAGCTCAAATACGCACTGGTTATAAAGATACGTGTAATAATTATGCATTTTTTCCGGATCAGAGCCGTCGAACCATTTTACATTGGTAGGAACACGTTCTCCGAAATCTGTTTTGAAACAATCCACTCCCACATCCAGAAGTGCTTTCAGCTTACTCTGGTACCAGCTGCATGCATCTGGATTGGTAAAGTCTACCAGTCCCATACCAGCCTGCCACATATCCCACTGCCAAACTCTTCCATTGTCTTTCATCAGAAGATAGCCCTTTTCCATGGCTTCTCCAAACAGAGGCGACTTCTGTGCAATATAGGGATTGATCCAAACACAGATTTTTAAGCCTCGCTTATGAAAACGTTCCAGCATACCTGCCGGATCCGGGAACATATCTTTATCCCAGGTGAAGTTGCACCATTCGAAGCCTTTCATCCAGAAACAGTCAAAATGGAAAACAGAAAGAGGAATATGGCGCTGTTCAAATCCATCAATAAAGCTGTTTACCGTAGCCTCGTCGTAGTTGGTGGTAAAGGATGTGGTAAGCCATAAGCCAAAGGACCACTTAGGCGGCAATGCCGGTCTTCCGGTAAGGGCTGTGTATTTTTCTATAATTTCCAAAGGGGTAGGACCATAAATAACAAAGTATTCCAGTTTCTCATCTTCTACAGAAAACTGTACGGTTTCCACCTTCTCACTACCTACCTCGAAGCTGACACGTCCCGGATGATTGACAAAGACGCCATAGCCTTTGGTCGTATAATAGAACGGAATATTCTTATAGGAAATTTCACTGGCTGTACCGCCATCCTCATTCCAGATATCCACGGTCTGGCCATTTTTTACCATAGGGGTAAACCGTTCCCCAAGGCCATAAACCAGCTCGCCAACACCTAAATTAAGTCCGGAGACCAGATAGTTCATGCCTTGTTTGTGATGCATCATTCCCGTAGTTTTGCTCTTGATACAGGTAAGCTCCCTTCCATCTCCATAAAACTTCATTTCAGGGGAACCAGTTTCAAATTCCAGGGAAAGCTTTCCTGACTTTAACGTCCATTTTTCTTTGCCGGAAGCTTTCTCACATTTACGTTCCGGACTTTTATCTAAATCACCATACAATTCAAATGATGGGCTTTTTACGTAATTTCCAGCATGATTTACCATGTGGATTCCCAAAATGTCCTTTGCTGGTGCGGTGAAGGTATAGGTCATCATTCCAATGTTTAAGGTATCCCCGCGTCCCTGGATTTGTTTATAGGGGGCAAAAGCCAGGAGTTCGTTTTCCCGCTCTTCTACCTCATAAATGTCTCTTACATAATCAGCCTGAAATTCATCTCTCACAAGCCAGAAGCCATTGGTAAACTTCATCTTCCATTCCTCCTTTGAAAATCGGTCAGCCTTTTACGGCTCCAGCTACAACACCCTTGATAATAGATTTCTGGAAAATCAGATACAGGATCAGCGCTGGGATAATGATCAGGATCGCAGCAGACATAATGTTCTGCCATTCCATTTTGTACTGTCCCATAAAGCTGTAGGCTGCAAGCTGCAGGGTTTTGCTGCTCTTTCTTCCGCCCAGCATAAGAAGGGGAAGAAGAAAGTCATTCCAGATCCACATTACATTGATGATCGTAACCGTCGCAGTACAGGATTTCAGCATTGGAAAAATAATACGGGTAAAAAGCTGAAACTGGTTGCAGCCGTCAATAAGTGCGCTCTCTTCCAGTTCCAGGGGAATGCCCTTGGCAAAGCCCTGATACAGGAAAATACTCATTGGGGCACCAAGCCCCCAGTAAATAATGGCAAGTCCCCATATTTTCCCATTGATATGTAAAGTGGTGGCTACATTTACCAGAGTAAGCATAAAGGACTGGAACGGGATCATCATAGGCGCAATGCAGAACAGGAAACAGAAACGGCTGTAGCGTGTTTTCACACGTGCCATTTTATAGCCTCCCATGGAAGCGATCACGATAATGCCGAGAGTTCCTATTACTGTGGCGATGAGTGTATTCAAAAAAGTAGCTGGATATTTCATATCATGAAATACATTTTTTATATTGTCAAGAGTAAAAGCAGATGGAAGGCTCATAACATCTGTCATGATTTCCTGATAGCTTTTAAAGGCATTGATTCCCACCAGGAAAAGAGGGGAAAGATATAAAAGCAGAAAAAGGATCAGGAATAACTGTATCACACCGTGAAGTGCTTTGCTTTTTTTACTCATGCCTCTACCTCCCTGCCTTTAAAGAAATTAACCTGAATTACGGAGATCACCAGAACGATGATAAAAAGAATTACACTTTTGGCGCTTCCATATCCATAGCGGCTGTTGTTAAATGCAGTGTTGTAAATATCAAGTGCAATTGACGTAGTGGATGTTCCCGGACCGCCGCCTGTCAAGCTGAAGATCAATTCAAACATTTTTAAGGAATTGGCAACAGAATGGAACATGCAGAAGGAAATGGACGGCATGATCAGCGGGATAGTAATTGAGAAAAATCTGCGGACTGCTCCTGCCCCATCCAGGTCTGCGGATTCATTTAGTTCCGTTGGTACTCCCTGCATACCTGCAACGTAGATCAGGATATAAAAGCCAAGGCTCTGCCAAACAGAAACAATGATGGTGGAGAACACAGCCAGTTGGGAGTCTCCCAGCCAGCTAAGACCGAAAATTCCCCATCCGGTTATGGACATAAGTGCTTCAAATACTCTGGTACAGATAAATTTCCAGATAAATCCAATGATAACAAGGCTTATGATATTGGGAATATAAAAAGCGGCTCTGAAAAATCCTCTGCCTTTGATCTTGGATTCCAGAAGTGCGGCAAAAAAAATGGCAAGTACATTTACGATCAGTACTGTTCCAATGGCATAGATAAAGGTATATTTCAGCGCACTGACAAAGGCTGGATCATTGGTAAAAAGCCGGATATAATTTTCGAGTCCGATAAATTCCGATGTTTTTCCAATACCGTTCCATTTACGGAAGGAATAATAAATACACATAACGAAAGGAATTCCTACAAACAGCGTGATGAAGAAAACTGCAGGGGCTACATATCCTGCGAATTCCAATGCTGTTTTTCTGGCCCTTCGTTTCTGGCTGTTTGCCTGCATAAAGAAACCTCCTGTCCTTTTCGGAAAAACAGGGCTGCCGAAATTGTCAGCCGCCCTGTTTTCGTTTTTATTCACGCGATCATTTTATAATAAATTACATTGCATCGTAAGCATCAACAAATAACTGGGTAAGAACCTCTTTTGTCTCGTCGCGGTCTGCATTTCCTGCAACATAGTTCTGGAATGCGGTACCAAATGGCTCTTCTACACCTTCTGGTCCTTTAAAGATCCACCATGGACATGTTACGGAATTATCCTGTGCAGCTGCTGTTTCTGCTGCAAGCTGTGTATCAGGTGCATCTGCTCCGGTAAGTGGGGAGATATCGCCGATAACTGATGGAACCCAGCTTCTTCCATAATCAGAAGTACACATGTAGTTCAGGAAATCAAGAACCGTATCAAGATTTTCGGAATCTTTTGCTACACGGAAGGTAAGGTTGGACTCAACTGCGAGAACTGCTTTTTCGTCCATGCGGGGCATATAAACATAACCCATATCAATATCAGGGGCAATGGCGCGGATACTTGCCTCGTCCCAGGAGCCATTGTGGATCATGGCAACTTTTCCTGTTGCAAAATCGGAGCACTGAAGATCATTGGTGGACTCCATTGGCTTGTCACCGCTGTACTCCTTGATCAGATCCAGAAGATCAAGTGCAAAATCAACCTGCGGAAGCTCGCCGAATTTCAGATCTCCGTTTTTCACATCTTCAAAGAGCTTGTCATAATCGCCGTCATAGGCATCACTCATGGACGGATAAACGGTCTGTGGAAGGATCCACCACTCACCAAATCCGGAGCTGAATGGCTGAATACCTGCATCTGTCAATTTCTCACAAACGGTGCGAAGCTCGTCTAAGGTAGTTGGAAGTTCTGTGATTCCAGCCTGCTCAAATAATGCTTTGTTATAGATAAAGCCATGGGACTGAACCAGGAATGGCATTCCTGTAATATGGCCATCTTCTGTTACAGATGTAAGGGTTGTCTCGGAAAAGTTCTTCATAAACTCTTCGTCATCCAGGTTATAAATATAATCTGCATATAAAGTATTGTCGCTGTATGCACTGGAAAGAAACAGGTCCGGAACCTCACCGGAATTTAATCTGGAACGGAGTACAGTCTGGTAATCATTCTGAAGGACTTCCAGCTCAATGGATACATTTGGATGTTCTTCTGTATAATGATCGATCAGATCATGGTAAGCGTCTGTGTATTCCGGACCATTAAACATGAAATAAAGCTCTACCGGATCATCGTCTGCCATTACGGTTACAGAACCCATTGTAAGAGAACTGACTGTCATTAAACCGGCCATTAATAAAGCGATTTGTTTCTTATGCATATGCATATCCTCCTTCTTTTTGCTGCTGCCCGTTTCGCCCACGGCAGCCTGCTTTGTTTTTGATAATCTAATCATACACTATGCAATATTACAAATAAATAGAAAAAATCAAACTGTTTATGGTAAAAGTTTGATATCTATAACCTGTTCTATTGTGAATGAATACAACAAGTTGTATAATATTGCCATAATAAAAAGGAGCTTTATGTATGAAAAAGAAAATAGAAAATTTATCCATGCAGACGCAGCTGACAGTTGTGATCCTGTCTGTGATCGTTCTTGCATTTGGAATTATTTTATATAGTGGTTATTCTGGTCAGGCAAGGTCTTTTGCAGAGGAATATACTTCTTCCACACAGACTATTCTGGAGATGGATGTGGCAAATCTGGATCAATATATTCAGGGTCTGCGGATCTTTTGCGTACAGCCCTGCCTGAATGTATCTGTCTATAATTCCCTGCTGAAGAGAAAACCTCTTTCCTCTTCTGAGATCAGTGACATAAAACAGGAAATCCAGTCTTCCTATCATAGCAGAACAGATATCCGTTCTTATTCCATTACAGCAATGAATCAGGATTTATGTTTTGAGCGGAATGCAGGGGTTGGGGGACAGCATATTTTATCGACCCCTGTAAAAGATACTGAAATATCCAGACCTTATATTGCCTGTGGAAGCAATGACAAATATGAATATCTGGCGCCCCCGGATTCAGAAGATGTGTTTTTCCGGTATTATCACTACCTGATCCGCCTGAGAAACCGGGAACCAGTCAGTTTGTCTTATGTGGATGTAGATACTACACAGCTGCGGCTGCTTATGAAAAACCATCAGGATTATGGGCAGATCTTATGCCTGTATAATTCAGATGGTGAACTTTTATATTCCAGTTCTGAGGATATCCGAAATCAGGAAGAAAAAGAAAAAAAGCAGCTTTTTGGGCTTCATTCAGATGTTGAAAATGTAAATATCGGTGGAATTTCTTATCTTGCACTTCGCAGGACCAGTGAAGAGACGGGCATTGTCCTGCTTTCCCTGCTTCCTAAAAGCGCCTGGGATGACCGGGCAAGGGACTTTTTGCTTCCTCTGGTAATGCAGATTGCAGTGATCACTATCTGTCTGATCATTATTGTTACGCTCATGATCCGGATGATCACAATTCCATTGAAGAGGCTGTCTTACCAGATGGGAAAAATGGGTGAAGGAGACTTTTCTCCCACAGCTTTTGGCGGAGGCTGTAAGGAAACCTGTGCATTAACAGAAAGCTATAACGACATGGCAGCCCACATTAATGAATTGATCGAGACCAACTATATTTCCAGCATCAATGAGAAAAATTCCAGGCTCCAGGCGTTGGAGGCCCAGCTGAATCCCCATTTTCTCTATAACACTCTTCAGGCGATTGCTACAGAAGCATTGCTTGCAGACTGTCAGGAAATTTATGATATGATTGTGTCTTTGTCTGCAAATCTTCGTTATACCATTAAAGGCGGAGAACTCGTCCGCTTGCAGGAGGAACTTGATTATGTAGACCGGTATATTCTTCTGCAGAAAACAAGACTAGGCGGGCGCCTGGAAGTGACGAAGAAAATTAATCCAAAGGTAAATCTGGCAGTGATTCCAAAAATCAGTATTCAAATGCTGGTAGAAAATGCCATTATACACGGAATGCCGGAGAACGGAGCTGTTCTTCACATTATCATCCGGGTATGTATGGAAAATAACCGGCTGCTCATCAGTGTATATGACGATGGATGAGCAGCCGGTTATTTTCCATACATACCCGGATGATAATGTGAAAGAACTGAATGATATTTTTTCCGGAAAATCAGCAGATACTGGCAATTCCATCGGACTTCCCAATCTTGCAAGCCGTCTGAAAATACTTTATCAGGGAGAGGCTGGTCTGTTTCTGGAATCACAGGGCGATCAGTTTACAGAAGTAAAAATGGAACTTCCAATCAGAAAGAGGGAAAATGAAAATGTATAAAGTACTGATTATTGACGATGAGGCACCTGCTAGAATTGCAATAAGCAGGCTTGGTCACTGGGCAGATTATCATATTACAGAGCTTTATCAGGAAACCAACGGTGCTGCAGCTTTAAAAACCATGCGGGAAATAAAGCCCCAGATTGTTTTTGTAGATATGCAGATGCCGGTTATGAATGGCATGGAATTTCTGGAAAAGGCTTCCCATGAATTTAGGGATACCTGTTTTATTGTAATCAGTGGGTATGATTATTTTGATTACGCAAAGGCAGCTTTGAAATGTGGTGCCATTGATTATCTGTTAAAACCAATTGCACGGGAAGAATTGAATGCTGCCATTGATAAAGCAGTCCAGACATTGGGAAATACTGGTACCTGTTTAGAAAAAGAAGCGCCAAAGCTTTCCCCTGATGAAGTTGTCGCCAGGATCCGGCAGGACATTGACCAGAACTATCCACAGCCCCTTAAGGTCAGCAGTTATGCGAAGAAGTACTTCTTTACCCAGGAGTATCTCACACGCCTTTTTCGCCAGCATTATGAGATGACCATTCAGGAATACCTCCTTATGGTCAGAATGACCCGGGCGAAAGAACTGCTGGAGAATCCTTCTATTAAGATCCAGGAAGTTGCTGCCCGGGTTGGATATTCCGATAATAACTATTTCAGTAAGGCATTTCGGAATTTCTTTGGAATTACGCCCACAGATTGCAGAAATAAGTGTTTCGTGAGCAGAAATACTAAATAGACCGAAAGCCCTTTCCAATGATCTCACTGCTGTTTACAATGGTAATGAAAGCGTGGGGATCAATCTGTCTTAAATGAATGCGAAGGCGGTTGGTCTCGCTTCTGGTGAGAACAGTCATCAGTACCTTCTGCTCCTGTTTGGTATAAACACCGAAGGCATTTTGCTCAGTTGCAGAACGGTGAAGATCGTTGATAATAAAGTCTTCCACCTGATCTGGGTACTTGCTGATAATGGTACAGACTTTTCGCAGGTTCAGGCTTTCAATGGCACTGTCTACAACGGTACATTTCAAGATCATTCCCAGGATACAGTAAAGTCCGGTCTGTGCACCGTAAAGGTAAGCGGCGATCAGTACGATTCCAAGATCGCTGACCAGAAGGGCGCGTCCAATCTCCAGACTGGTATATTTGTGCAGGATCATGGCTACAATATCGGTACCACCAGTGGAAGCGCCTACGTTAAATACCATGGCCGCTCCTACTGCTGGCAGGATAACCGCAAAGCACAGCTCCAGGAATACATCATGTGTCAGCGGGAAACTAAGCGGATAGATCACTTCACAGGCACTTACATAAAAAGACAGGGCAAAGGAGGAATAAATAGTCCAGCCCATAGAACGGATTCCCAGAAAGAAAAATCCGAGTACAACCAGCGCTGCGTTGACGATCCACATGAATGCGCCTACATTCCACTTCGGAAACAGGGTAGACAGGATAATGGACAAACCGGATGTACCGCCAAATGCGAAGTGGTTTGGCGTTTTGAAAATGGAAATTCCAACTGCTGTAAAAATTAATCCCAGATTCAGAATTAAAAAGAAAATCAGGTTATCTTTTGTAAAAATCTTCTTTTTCATAAGTTATTTTATCTCCTCCCTTCAGTAAAATTAGTATAGCGCAAAACATGTGTTCTGTATAGAGCGTTTTTTTCTATTTTTTATATAATGAGCTTAAAATCCCTCACTGCTTTTGATATAGAGTTTTTTCTT
>ERZ779894.2448-NODE-2448-length-16444-cov-6.986454_pt1 | contig 16444 bp, 10 predicted proteins | sample MGYA00511587_ERZ779894 | MGnify/ENA primary metagenome ERZ779894 (study PRJEB29588, sample SAMEA2160490) | human gut metagenome | biome: human gut; feature: human-associated habitat; material: faeces | place: Denmark | collected 2008/2010 ... | reverse complement strand
TCCTGCAACGCAGGATTCTTCGCCTGCGGCGGGTCGCGTATGCGACATTTTCCTCTCCGCCGCAGTGCGATCCTCGCGGAGCGTTTTTATCGTATGGAAACGAAGTTTCCTATACGATAAAAAGACCGCAGACAGGAATCGTATATTCATCCTGCATGCGGTCTTCGCATTTACTATTGATCTGCAGCAGCGCCATTTTCACAGCCTGCGCATTTTATTCATGACAATAGAATGCTCGCAGTGCGTGCATTCTATTGTTTTGCAAGCAGCAGCATAATGTCATTGGAGCGCGCTACAAACTTGGTCATCGCTTCCGGAGAAAGCGGTGCGTTCTGAAGCTTCGCCAGATCATAGAGCTGTTCGCAGATCATCTCGGTGTTTGCATCGTCTTCGTGCTCCGTAATGTAGGTTACGAGCGGATGGTTTGCATTCAATACCAGCGTCTCGCCCTCTGCACCGAACATGCTCATATCCATGCCGCCGCCATACATCTTCATCATATCCTGCATTCTTCTGCTCTCTTCGGAAACCGTCAGAACAGAGGATACCTTTTTATTCTTGAGCTTTTCGATCTTTACCTTGATCTTGTCGTTTTTCAGTGCTTTCTGAACCAGCTTTTCAACCTTTTCCGCCTGCGCGTTTAATTCTTCCTGCGTCTTCTTGCTGGTCTTTGCCTTAAACGCATCGGTTAAGTCGGCATCGATTCTTGCAAAATGGATCCCCTCATTCTTTGCCTCCAGCTGAGAGATAAAGGGCTGGTCGATCCGGTCGGTCAGCATAACGGCGTCCATTTTGGCAGCCTTGAACATGTTGATATACTGGCTCTGCTGTTTTTCATCTGTTACATAGTAGATGGTCTTGTCTTTCTTCTCTTCCTCAGCGGAATCTTCGTTCTTGTCCTCTACGACTTCTGCTTCTACCTTTTCGCCGTTCTCATCCACAGCACCCTCCTGGGTCTCATCCGGGTCAGTCTTATTGACTTCCAGGCACTCGGGCAGGGTCATATATTTGCCGTCCAGGTTCTTGAAGAGGATGTAATCCGTCATCTTCTCGCAGAATTTTTCGTCCTTTAAGCAGCCGAATTTGATGAACGGAGCGATATCATCCCAGTATTTCTCGTATTCATCCTTCTGGGTCTTGCACATGCCGGACAGCTTATCCGCAACCTTTTTGGTAATATAATCGGAAATTTTCTTTACAAAGCCATCGTTCTGCAGCGCGCTTCTGGACACGTTCAGCGGCAGATCAGGACAATCAATGACGCCCTTTAACAGCAGCAAAAATTCCGGGATTACTTCTTTAATATTATCGGCAATAAATACCTGATTATTGTACAGCTTGATGACGCCCTCGATGGATTCGTATTCCATGTTGATCTTCGGGAAGTAAAGGATACCCTTTAAGTTGAACGGATAATCCATGTTCAGATGAATCCAGAACAGAGGCTCCTTGTAATCCATAAATACCTTGCGGTAGAAATCAATGTACTCTTCCTTTGTGCATTCACTGGGGTTCTTCGTCCAGAGCGGGTGAGTATCGTTGATCAGTTCCGGACGCTTTGTAATTTTGAGCTTATCCGGATCTTCTTCCTTTTCTTTCTTCACTTCTTCGATCACATGATCGCTGTCGAGCTTCTCACTCGCAAGAATCGTCTGTGTCTCAGGTGTATTGGCTCTGGAAACGTAAATTTCCACAGGCATGAAGGAACAATATTTCTTGATTACTTCGGTTGCTTTGTACTCGTTGCAGAACTGCAGGCAGTCCTCGTTTAAGAACAGGGTAATGCAGGTACCGACTTCTGTGCGGGTACCGTCCTGCATATCGTATTCTGTGCCGCCATCGCATTCCCAGTGAACCGGCTTTGCATCCTTCTGCCAGGAAAGGGTATCGATATGTACTTCATCCGCTACCATAAATGCGGAATAGAAGCCCAGACCGAAATGACCGATAATCTGGTCGTCGTTTGTCTTATCTTTATATTTTGCAATAAAATCTGTCGCGCCGGAAAATGCGATCTGGTTGATGTATTCCTCCACCTCATCCGCAGTCATACCGACACCGTTATCGATAAACCGGATGGTCTTTGCATCCGGATCAACGATAACATCCACTCTGGGCTTGTAGCCTTCCGGAAGCTCGTATTCTCCCATCATACCCAGCTTCTTTAACTTCGTAATGGCATCGCAGCCGTTGGAAATCAGCTCTCTGTAAAAAATGTCATGATCCGAATATAACCACTTTTTAATAATCGGGAAAATATTGTCGCTGTTAATTGATAATGCTCCGTGCTTTTCAGCCATGAAATATCACGATCCTTTCTTTCTCAGTTCGTTTTCAGCTGCCTGGAGAAGCTTTCCTCCAAGCTTTATCCATAGTGTAGTCCTGTCGTTTCAAAAAGTCAATAAAAAATTAGCACTCATTTTAGTTGAGTGCTAATAATTCTTTGAAAACCCGCATGGTTGCAGCGTTTTCCGCAATTCTAAATTTTTCATAAACAGGGGTACAGCGCACTGCCGGGCAGTTTTCATAAGCTGAAACGCAGCGTCCGACAGGGCAGTTTTCATAAGCCGGAAGCGCAACGTCCTGCCGGAATGCCTGGCTATTCCTGCTCACTCCTGATGCTGAAAATACATCTGGTATACTTCAAAAAAGCTGGAAGTTTTGACATCGTCCTGATGAATCATCGTGACGGAATCCCAGAGTTCCTCGTTGAGCTGGCGTACCAATGTCTGCTCAAACGCCGTATATTCCGTATCGAATGCCTCGCTCTGGCGCTGTTTTACTATTTTTTCCTTATTTGCTTTGGTCTGTGCCTCGTCGAAGGTGCTGATACATTTTAAAATATAGTAACTTCCGTTTGATTCCACCACGTCGCTGATCTCGTCCTTACCGAGGTTAAACGCCGCCTTTTCCAGTTCTTCCGAAACCTCGCCTTTTCCAAACGACTGCATCACCGTTTGGTCCTCGCTCTCCGCCTGCGCAAGCGTCTCAAAATCCACGCCCTCTTCCTTTGCCTTGCCAAGCACCTGGGAAGCTTTGGCAGAATTGCTGACCCTGATCATATCTACCGTGATGGTGCGCGCTTCATCGTCACTGACCTCCGGATTGACATTTTCTACAATCGTCTGATAAACCTTTTCTGCAAGCGCATACTCTTCATACATCTTCGTAATCAGATCCTGCGTCACGTTGAGTGCCGTCACCTCCGCGCTGTTCAAGGAAGTAAAATATTCCCTGCCCGCCGCTGCCGCACGCTCCTTTTCCTTATCATCCAGCGTCACTTCTTTTTTCTGGGCGAGCAGATTCATCACCTTGATTCTCGCCAGCTGTGCCAACACCTGTTCCCGTTCCTCCTGCTCCAGCGAAAGCTGTCCGTCGGAAGCGTTCCAGATCTGGCTTCCATAGACGGATTCATACTGATTCTGCATGTTCGTCAGATATACCATCACCTCCGGCAGCACACAAGACGCACTCGAAATCCGGAATACCTCGTTCTTTTTCAGACCCGCCGTCAGAACGACCTTCGTATTTTTCCCGCAGCCTGCCAGCGCAGAAATCATCATAACAGCCGCGCCCAGAAGCGCTGCAGCTTTACAAAATTTTGTTTTTTTATTTATCATCAATTTCTCAACTTTCTATTTTTATAGGAGTGCGCATCCTCGCAGCGCGTTTCTTATCGTATGGAAACGAAGTTTTCTGTACGATAAGAAAGACCACAGCAAAAGCCGTGGTCTTTATTATAACGATCTTCCATCGAGAAGTCAACGTAGGGCAGCACACTCTGAAAAGTTTAAAAAATTTTTCAAACTTTCCTCTCGATAAAAACTCCCATATGCGGGAGCAGGATTTTGCTGTCCAAATCCTGGTACAGCTCGGGATTCTGGAAATAGCGTGTTCCGGGTTCATCGATTCTGCACGGATAGGAGCTGTGGTTGACGATGACCGTACCGTTTTCAAATTCTGCGCGCTCAACGCCCTTTTTCCGGGTCAGTGTCGTGCCGAATTTTTCTTCCAGAAGCATCCCTACTGGATCTTTTTTCAGCATGGTCAAAGGGTACAGCTCGTTATTGCGCTGCGTCAGCGGAACGTGCGGTGCGATTCTGCCGGTGTATTCAAAGCCGTAGAAAAATCCGATTTCGCAAACGGTTCCCTTCCCAAATGTGCGCTTGACAATTGCAGGGGTTTCGTCCGTTTCCCAGACTGCGAGCACGTCGGCGTTTTCCTCCTCGAAGCTGCCAAACTGCGTTCCGGTCAGCATTCCCTTTTCGCCGCTGCACTCAAACGCATCCTTTTCATGGGAAAGACAGCGGCTGCCAACGCTCGCCTGTGCAAGCGAATCCATCGGTCCGTGCAGCAGCATTCCGCCATTTTTTACCCATGCTGCAATGCCCTGCTCCAGTTCAGAATCCGGGTCAAGCGCATAGCAGTCGTTTGCCGCAAGCACGAGCACCTCGTACTGATCTGCTGTCTGATCCTTGAAAATGCTGCCATCTACAACGTCAACGTCGATCTGCCAGTCCTCCAGAGCCTTATACCAGCCCAGAAGATCCAGCCGCCTGTCATGATTGTGCTCCGTGTCAAACGTCTCTGCAAGCGCCATCGCAGACGGGAACAGCACTGCTGCCTTTGCAGCTTTTCTCCCTCCGAGCCTCGGGACAACCTCTTTCCACCAGCGGTTGCCTTCTTCTAAAGACCTGCAGAATGCTTCCGGCATCCGATGCAACACGCCTCCGTCGTCTAACCCGCACATGCCGTAAGACGCATATCCGGAAGCGCCGGACGCCGCCATCGAGGCGACCGCTTCACACGGAGAAATCCACGCATATAGGTCATTATAAACAAATCTTCCCCAGTAAATGCCGCCGACAAAGGATCTGCCACGATTCATATTCCGCATCATGCTGTGTTGACATGCTGTCACATAACAGTCCGGGTCGCCGTTTGGAAGCACCGGCACAGAAATAAAATGCGCCGCATCCACATACGGGGCAATCCGGTAAAAATCAGCGCCTCGCACCGCCGTATCCCACAGATCAGAAAGCCCTGCACCGGTTAAAAAGCTTCCATCCACGTTCAAAAAATATCCCCACTGGCTCAAATCCGGGCACAGATACAGCTGCGGATCAAGTGCATGGAGCTTTTTCTGCATCGCTTCAAAATAAAGCACCAGCTCGTCGCTTTTCCAGCGCTGGTTGTCCATCCATACGCGGCATTTTTCGTCCCGGTCTTTCAGCTCTTTTTCCGAAAAACCATTTTTCCCAGGATAACGCAGTTCAAACCAATATTGCTCGGGTTCGATGGTTTCAAAGCTGTTTGCTTCCGTTTTGTAGAAACGGTTAAAGGTTTCAATATCTCCGTTATAACGCTTTTCAAGCCAGCTGCGGTAGCGATTTTTCCCCTCCTCGTCGAAGCTCGGTGCAACGACCGGATCCCACATGCTGCACAGCGGCTTTTTTTCTTCCCCGTCCACTTCGATCCGGGTCATATTTTCGCCGTACATCTCTAAAAGCTGCGAAACGTGCTCCGTCATCGTCTCCTGAGCTTTCTCCGACCAATAACGATACCAGCGGCCGTCCTTGCCTTTTGCCGTCACAACAGATTCCCCGAACACCGGCGGGCTGAAACGAATATTCGGATACAGGTTATCTGCATTCAGATAAATCGCCAGAAATGTATGGCTCAGTCCCTGCTTTTTGATCTGCTCCATCATAAACTCCTGCATGCCGACAAACTGGCTCGCAGGCTTTCCCCCATAGCGTTCCCGAAAATCCTCCCAGTCCTTGGAATCGAGCAAAACACTGTTGAAGCCGAACTTTTTTAACAGCTCCATCCCCTCTGCGACAAACGCCTCATCGTCATACGCCGGCCGGTAAAAATTGCCGAACCAGACGTTTAAGTACGGCGCCCCGCTCTTTTTTTCAGAAATCATATATCCTCCTTTTCTGCCGTAAATGCAGCAGTCTTTCCTCTGATAACGCTTTTATCTGAATGCTGCATTCTTGTCCAAATGCTTTACAGCTTCAGGTCATCTTCTTTGATCCAGCCGATTTTTCTTAAAATCTGCCCAAACACCAAGCTCAGCACCGCCGGAAGCACGAAGCAGATCAAGATCATGCCGATCCAGTCAAACGCTGTAATCTGACTCCGACTGCCCGCTGCAATTTCTTCCAGCCATCCGGTATAAACGCCGATCTGACCCACCAGGCCGCAGGTTCCCATTCCGGAGGAAACTGCGGGTCCGTTCATCTGAAGCCGGAACAGACAGGTTGCGATGGGTCCGGTAATGGCGGCCGCCAGCGTCGGTGGAATCCAGATGCGCGGATTTTTTACGATATTGCCCATCTGCAGCATACTCGTACCCAATCCCTGGGAAATCAGTCCGCTCCACTTGTTTTCTTTAAAACTCATCGCCGCAAAACCGACCATCTGCGCACAGCAGCCCGCAACTGCCGCGCCCCCGGCAAGCCCGGTTAAGTTCAGTGCCGCGCAGATTGCTGCAGAGCTGATCGGCAGCGTCAGCGCAACGCCTACAATAACCGATACCAAAATACCCATAAAGAACGGCTGCAGCTCCGTCGCCCACATGATCAGGCTTCCGACTGCGCTCGCAGCAGCTCCGATTGTCGGCGCACACCACATCGACAGCAGCACTCCGGAAAGGATTGTCACCAGAGGCGTGACTAAAATATCAATCTTCGTTTCCTTGGAAACCGCCTTGCCGCATTCCGCCGCCACAATCGCGACGATCAAAACTGCAAGCGGTCCGCCCGCCCCGCCCAGCGAATTGGCTGCCGCCCCGACTGCAAGCAGGGAAAATAATACCAGCTGCGGTGCCTGCAGTGCATAGCCGATCGAAATTGCCATAGCCGATCCGGCCACGCTTTTTGCAAAGCCTCCGGCGTCCACAAGCACCTGACTTCCGATCTGCTCTCCCAGCGTTCCGATAATTGTACCGATCAAAAGCGATGCAAACAATCCCTGCGCCATCGCGCCCAACGCGTCGATTCCATAACGTTTTGCCGAAAAAATAATGTTTTTCCGTTTCAGGAAACGCTGCAGCGCATTTCCGGTTTTTGTCTGTTGTACTTTCTCATTCATCTCTCATCCCTCATGTCTCCGGATTTTTCATCCACTTTCTGCCGGCACTCTTTCCCGGAAGGGTGCCACAGTAGTATCTTTTTCATCTTACCACATCTGTAGTTTTTCTAACAGCATAAAAGGCATTCTTCTTCTGTAAAAAATGAGCTGTTTTCCCTATTTTCATCCATTTTATTTTCTGCTATGATACAGAAGGTTTTTTATTTTACAGTTACAGTTCACTCGTACCCTTCTGAGTTCAGATTCCGTGCTTGCACGAAAATCTGAACTCAGAAGGGTACGAAGGGAGCGCCACTTTATGAGCAAAAATGAGCTGCGAAGCAGCGGAGAGCGTCGAAGACGCGGTTCATGACAATAGAATGTTCGCAGAGCGAGCATTCTATTGTATTGCGAATGGCGCGTGTGAACTGTAATTTTTATTGCACGGGCTGTATTTTTACAGGTATCTCATCTTTCTCACCGTCTGCACAAACTCTATATTGGTTTTCGTCTTTGCAAACAGATCCAGCACCTTATCCACAGCTTCATCGGATTTCATACCATTCAACGCGCGGCGCACCACATTGATCGCTTCCATCTCTTCTGCACTCAGCAGCAGATCTTCTCTTCTCGTGCTGGTTTTGGGGATGTCGATGGCAGGGAAAATTCTGCGTTCAGACAGCTTTCGATCCAGCACAAGCTCCATATTACCGGTTCCTTTAAATTCCTCGTAAATGACATCGTCCATCCTGGATCCGGTGTCCACCAGTGCAGTGGCCAGAATCGTCAGGCTTCCGCCCTCGCGCATATTGCGGGCTGCACCAAAAAAGCGCTTCGGCATATGCAATGCCGCCGGGTCAATACCACCGGACAGGGTACGTCCGCTGGGCGGAACCACCAGGTTGTAGGCACGGGTCAGGCGGGTAATACTGTCTAACAGGATCATAACGTCTTGTTTATGCTCGACCAGACGCTTTGCACGCTCAATAACCATTTCGGAGACTCGTTTATGATGTTCCGGTAATTCGTCAAACGTGGAATAGATCACTTCTACATTCGGCCCTGCCACCGTCTCCTTCATGTCCGTTACCTCCTCTGGACGTTCATCGATCAGGAGAATGATCAGATGCAGGTCCGGATAATTTTTCTTTACCGACATGGCCACTTCTTTTAATAGGGTTGTCTTACCAGCCTTCGGCGGGGACACAATCATACCTCTCTGTCCTTTACCGATGGGGCTTAACAAATCCATGACCCGCATCGCCACCGGGCAGCCAAAGCGTTCCATTTTCAGTCTGCTGTTCGGAAAGATCGGCGTCATATCTTCAAAGTTGCTTCGTCTGGATGCTTCCTCTGTGGTATAGCCATTGATCGTTTTGACATAAAGCAGGGCGGAGAATTTTTCATTCTGTGTCCGCACTCTGGTATTTCCCTCTAAAATATCGCCTGTCCGCAAATTGAACCGACGAATCTGGCTGGGTGCCACGTAAATATCATTATCTCCCGGCATATAATTATCCGAGCGGATAAAGCCATAGCCCTCAGCCATGACCTCCAGGATACCCTTTACCGTAATGCCGCTGTCCAACTCTGTCGGGAACTTGTCGTCCTCTGGACTCTGGATCGGTGCCGTTCCGCGATTATACGGACTGTTGTAGCGCTCATTATAACGAGGTGCAGGCGCGCTCACACGGTTCTGTGCCTCTTCTGCCACAGGCGCTGCAGCACGGGGCGCTGCAGCTGCAGTATTTTCCCGCGCACCATTGTTGTCGCGGCTTCCTGTCCGTCCATTATGATAAGAACCATTGCTGATGAAGCGCTTTCCTGTTCTCTGCTGCCGCCTTTCCTCCCGATCCCCTGCTCTGCTCTCCGGTTCTGTCCCACCGTCATGAGGATCCTGCTTTTCCACTGCGCCCTTCTCCGGGGCATCCTTGCGCTCTGCCGCGTCCCTCTTCGGAGCATCCTCTCGCTCTGCCGGACGGTTCTTAGGGGCGCTGGGTTCTGTTTTCATTTCTGCATTCTCCTGGGCATCCAACCTCAGCATCGCATCAATGACTTCCGCCTTTTTCATTGTAGAAAGTCCTTTTATCCCCCTTGCTTTTGCAATCTCCTTCAGATCATGCACTGCCAGAGATTCATATTTTTCTCTTATCATTTTTTCCTCTCATTTCTGCGCACGCTTTTTGCGCATGTCGAGTTTGTGTCAAGTGCGCGCAGACACAAATCTCGCGATTGAAAATTTTTATTTTTCAATCTTTACTCCTTTTACTGCCATCGTGATTCGTCCCTGATTTTCATACGGAATTCTACATGAAACGATCTTTTTGAAATGCGCCAGAACATCCCGATTCGGGAAACAGCGGTCTTTTGTCAGAAATCAAAAGTGCCTGTCATTTTAGTGAATTTTATTACACATCGGAGACACAAGTCAACCGTCTCCTTCTGTTTCGCTCATTGTACCACACTCAAAACAGAATAGGAAGATTTTTTCCTTGATTCACTCAAATAAATCAGATATGATGATATACAGAGAGCTACGAATGACGCGTATGCCCCGACATTATCATTCCATATAAAAAAAGAAAGCAGGCAAATCAAATGACAAATCAGGAGAAAGCGCTGGAACTGCATGAGAAGCTGCAGGGAAAGCTTGAAACCGTTTCCAAAACACCCGTCCGCACCCGTGAAGACCTTGCACTTGTCTATACTCCCGGCGTTGCGGAGCCTTGTAAGGTCATTGCAAAAGACCCGGCTGCCGCTTACACCTATACGATGAAAGCAAACACTGTAGCTGTTGTTTCCGACGGTTCCGCCGTACTGGGACTCGGCAATATCGGTCCGAAGGCCGCTATGCCCGTTATGGAAGGCAAGGCTGTCTTATTTAAAGAATTCGGCGGTGTCAACGCAGTTCCCATCTGCCTGGATACTCAGGACACGGAAGAGATCATCAAAGCTGTTACCTGGCTTGCTCCCGCTTTTGGCGGCATCAATCTGGAAGATATCAGTGCACCCCGCTGCTTCGAAATCGAAGAGCGCTTAAAAGAGACTCTGGATATCCCTGTTTTCCACGATGACCAGCACGGAACTGCTATTGTTGTACTCGCCGGCATCATCAATGCCCTAAAGGTAGTCGGTAAGAAAAAGGAAGACTGCCGCGTTGTTGTAAACGGCGCAGGAAGCGCAGGAGTTGCCATCACCCGCCTGCTGATGACCTACGGCTTTTCCAATATCATTATGTGCGATAAATCCGGCATTCTCTGCGATGGCGCAGAGGGCTTAAACTGGATGCAGGAAAAGATGGTAAAACGCACCAATCTGGCTCACGAAACCGGTTCCCTTGCAGATGCTTTAAAGGGTGCTGATATTTTCGTCGGCGTTTCCGCTCCGGGCATTGTGACGGAAGAGATGGTAGCTTCCATGAATTCCGATGCTATTCTGTTTGCAATGGCTAACCCCGTTCCTGAGATCATGCCTGATCTCGCAAAAAAAGCAGGGGCACGCGTTGTCGGCACCGGACGCAGCGATTTCCCGAACCAGGTCAACAACGTTGTCGCATTCCCCGGCATCTTCCGCGGTGCTCTGGAAGGACATGCAAAACAGATCACCGATAAAATGAAGCTGGCTGCCGCTAATGCCATCGCAGCCCTCGTTTCTGACGAAGAATTAAACGAAAACAATATCATGCCCGAAGCATTCGATCCCAGAGTTGCGGACGTTGTCGCAGATGCAGTCAAGAGAAACATCCGCTGATCTCTGGCACCAGAAGCCCTACTATTCGCTGGACGCCTGGTGTAAAAATACATACGGACGGAAGCTTTACAAGGCTGCACTGGATATCGGCTGTACCTGTCCCAACCGGGATGGCACCCTCGATACAAGAGGCTGCATTTTCTGCTCTGCAGGCGGAAGCGGCGATTTTGCTGCTTCCCGGCAGCTTTCTGTAACAGATCAGTTAAATCAGGCCAAGGCACTTCTGTCCTCCAAATGGACACCGGAACCCGGCAAGCCGTCTCTGATCGCCTATTTTCAGGCATATACCAACACTTATGGTGATCCGGACAGACTGCTTTCCTGTTATGAAGAAGCACTTTCCTCTCCGGAGGTCGCAGGAATTTCCATTGCGACACGCCCGGATTGTCTTTCCGATATCATTCTGGAGGGACTGAACCGCCTCCGGTTACGGTATCCTGACCGGTTTATCTGGATCGAGCTTGGTCTGCAGTCCATACATGACCACACTGCAGCAAGGATCCGCCGTGGATATCCAACCTCCGTATTTTATGATGCTGCAGCAAAGCTCCATGCCCGAAGGCTTCCCTTTATTGTCCATCTGATCCTCGGACTCCCGGGGGAAAACCGGCTCGATCTACTGGAAAGCATCCGTGCCGTCAATCAGGTGCAGCCCTTTGGGGTCAAGCTGCAGCTTCTCCATATTTTAAGGGGAACAGATCTTGCCCTTCTTTACGAATCCGGAAAGCTTCCTGTACTGACACAGGAAGAATATCTCGATCTGCTGATCAGCTGTATTACTGCGCTCTCTCCGAATATCTGCCTCCACCGGATCACCGGAGACGGTCCCCGCAAGCTTCTGATCGCGCCCCAGTGGAGTCTTGCGAAACGAAACGTCTTAAACAGGCTGCATGCCCTTATGAAACAACGAAATCTCAGACAAGGGGATAATTATGAACCAGGAACCTCTTACACTCTATAAACTGATCGTTCTTTATCTGCTCAATAAGGTATCCTTTCCACTTACAATGGCGCAGGTCAGCGATCTCATTCTGGAAAAAGAATACACCAATTACCTGACACTGCAGCAGGTTATCAATGAGCTGGCGCAGGCCGGGCTGATCACTGCCAAAACACTGGTCAACCGCACCCATCTGCAGATCACAGAGGAGGGCCGCAATACCCTTTCCTATTTTGAGAACCGCATCAGTGACGCGATCAAGGCAGACATCGGCGAATATCTGAAAAAAAATGAACTGGAAATGCGCAACGAATCTTCGATCCAGAGCAACTACTATAAGGCTGTCAACGGGGAATTCGAAACAGAGCTGACTGCAGTGGACAAGGACGTCAACCTGGTGACCATCCGTCTTACGGTTCCTACAGAAGAGCTCGCAATTTCCATTTGCGAAAACTGGCAAAAAAATAACAGGGAGATTTATCAGTATCTGACAACCGCCCTGTTTTAAAGTATGTTATTGCAGCATCTCCCGGATCACACTGCCATCTGTTTTTCCGAGGTCTAACTCCAAAAGTGCTGCCAATGTCGCGCCCTCATCCCAGAGCGCGATATTTTTTTCCACCCGGACGCCAGCTCTTACACAGCAGCCCGACATTGCAAAAAAGGTCTGATAGTCTGCCTCACCCGGCAGATACCCGTGGGTTCCCTTCATGCCATGTGCGCAGTCTTTTTCTGCTGCCGTCAGCTGTTCCCATTCGTCCAGAAAAAACCATCCTTCCTTTGCTTCCAGCATCAGAAAGCAGTTTTCGTCTGCGCCCATATTTGCTGCCTCTTCCCGGGTCAGAATCCTTTCGATTCCAAAATCCTCCCGTTCTTTCAGCGTCTCCAGCACTTTTCTTGTACGCTTTTGCACTTCTGCATTGTTTTCTACAGACGGATGCAGATAGATATAGCAGCTTCCGTCACAGTTTTTTGCATAGGCCTTCCAGCTTTTGATCCTGCCATTGCGGACCGTCAGCAAGCCGGCTTTCCACAGTGCATGATTGACAAAGGCAACCTTGTCCACATCCTTCTGATAATGATCCCCCAGAAGCACGACCGTCGTGCTTTCCATCTCTCCGGTTTCCTCCAGTGCCCTTACAATCTCGCCCAGACGCTTATCGTGGCGCTTAAGAGCTTCTTTTGCCTCCTTACTCTCCACGCCATAGAGATGTCTGTTCGTATCCACATCCGTCAGATGCAGCAAAAACAGCTGCGGATTGTATTTGTAGATCGTATCCAGCGCGCATGCCTGAATAAAATTGTCCAGTTGGGGCTGTGCGATTCCGTTTCGTAAATGTCCGAAGCGTTTGTTCAGATCCAGCTGATAAAACAACGGACCGTTCGTCGCATTCATCAGGATCTGATTTTGCCATTTGCGTGTCACCATAATCTCCGGCACATAATAGTCCATCCTGCTGCCTGCCACAACAGGCCACAAAAGCCCGGCCGTCGTCATTCCCTTTTTCTTCGCTTCGTCATAAAGCGTCGTGCTGCGGATCCATTTGCGATGATAAAGCCAGTCCGGATCCTTCCGGTTGGGCTGGATTTTTGTGTTGTTCACAATCCCGTGATTTTTCGGCATCCGCCCTGTCACAATGGATGTATGGGCCGGATAGGTCAGGGACGGACACACACTGTTTACATGGCTGCACAGCGCTGCCTGTTCAAAAAAACGCCGAAAATTCGGCAGGGTCTGTAAATATTCCAGGTCCTTTGCTCCGACCGCATCAAAGGACACGATCATGACCCGCTTTGGTATCTGTTTCATTGCTCTGCTCCATCCTGCGGCTTTTGCTCTGTCTTAGCCGCTTCCCTGCGTATCCGCTGCATGTGCTCTTTGATTTTTACTTCATATCCCATCCCACCGGGCTGATAAAACTCTCTTCCGGACAGCTCATAAGGTAAATACTGCTGTCTGACATAGTGGTTTGGATAATCGTGTGCATATTTATAATCTTTTCCGTGTCCCAATTTTGCTGCTCCTTTATAATGGGCATCCTGCAAATGCACCGGAATCGCCAGATTTCCGGTTTCTTCCACCGTCTTCATTGCGGACGCAATGGCGTTGACCGCTGCGTTGCTTTTCGGCGCGCATGCAATGTAGGCCGCCGCCTGTGCCAGAATGATCTGCGCCTCCGGCATGCCTACCCGCTCTGACGCCAGGGATGCAGAAACCGCCACCTGCAGCGCTGTCGGATCTGCATTTCCAACATCCTCCGACGCACAGATCATCATCCTGCGGGCGATAAATGTCACGCTTTCCCCAGCATACAGCATCCGCGCCAGATAATAAACCGCTGCATCCGGATCGGAGCCCCGCATACTCTTGATAAATGCCGAAATCGTATCGTAATGATTATCGCCTGTTTTGTCGTATTTTACTGCACGTTTTTGAATACATTCCTGGGCAACCTCCAGGGTCAGATGGATTTTTCCATCCTCTGAGCGCTGTGTCGTCATTACGCCAAGCTCTACTGCATTCAATGCCGCACGTGCATCCCCGCCTGCAATATCCGCCAGAAACTCCAGCGCATCCGGCTCTATCTGTGCCTGATAGGCACCCATTCCTCTCTGATCGTAGACCGCCCGGCGGATCAGTTCTTCGATATCTTCCTTTGAAAGCGGCTTGAGTTCAAAAATAACCGAACGGGACAGCAGCGCTCCGTTTACCTCAAAATACGGATTTTCCGTCGTCGCACCGATCAGGATCAGGGTTCCATCCTCAACAAAGGGAAGCAGATAGTCCTGCTGACTCTTGTTGAACCGATGGATCTCATCAATAAACAGTATCGTTTTTTTGCCAAACATTCCACGGTTGTCCTTTGCCTTAGCCACAACCTCTTCCATATCCTTTTTGCCTGCCACAGTCGCATTGATCTGCATAAATTCCGCGCTGGTCGTATTCGCGATCACCCTCGCAAGGGTCGTTTTGCCCGTTCCGGGCGGTCCGTAAAAAATGATGGAGGAAAGCTTGTCCGCCTGAATCGCACGGTACAAAAGCTTGTCCTTTCCGATAATGTGCTGCTGCCCGACTACCTCATCCAGCGTCCGGGGCCGCAGCCTTGCCGCCAGCGGCGCTTCCTTTTCCTGATTGGTCTGTCTCATATAATCGAAAAGATCCATGTCCCCTTATTGTACCTCCACTTTCATGTTCGGCCACACCTTCTCAATCCGCTCGTCAGGGTAATTGATGTCAAAGAATGTGTCGATCACGCTCTTCTTTTCCGCCCGCACGGTTCCTGTGGTACTTTCCGTGCCTACGACAGTCCCTGCGTCCGCGACGCTTTCCTCCTTCGCGGCGTTTTCTACGCCCGCGGCAGTCCCTGCGTCCGCACTGCTCTCCTGCACCGCCGCGCTGTCCTGCCGTTCCACATAGCGTACCATGGCGCCTGCTGAAATCACCGCATCGCAGCTCATCAGCACGACAACTGCCCAGGTCGCAATTTTTGCTCCAAGGGGCGGCAGCTTTTCGATCCATCCGCTGATCGTCGGATAACAAATTTTTACCCAAACAACGGATAACAGCCCCCAGAAAATGCAATACAGCAGGTTGGTTCTCCCACCGATATTAAAGGGCATGTCACTGTAATCCCAGAATGTAGTCCCGAGAAAAATCTCTGTAAATACGCTGCACAGATATTCATATACGCCGCCCAGCACACTGCCCGCCAGGAAAATATAACGATCCTCTTTTCCGGCAAGCCGCTGCAATACAACTGTCAGAATGACCGCACCGAAGCCCCAGACAATACTGAAGGTGCCGTAAATTACGCTGGACCGGCTCATCCATACGCCTCCCGTCACCCTGCAGAACAGCGTTTCGATCAAATCTCCGAGAAATGCACAGATCATAAATACCCAGATCAGCTTATCCACACAGACGCCTCTTGCAAAGACATATCGTTCTGCCCGATCTGCCTCCTCCAGAGCTTCCATCTCCGGGTATGCACGGTTTAACCGCTTCCAGACTGCATGATAGATCTTGCCTCCAAGCTTTTGCTTGACTTCCTTTTGTTCCTGCAGAAGTCTCCCCTGGGTTTCCTTCAGCTCTGTCAGGCTCCTGCTTTTCCTGACTGCAATCAGAATCGACACCAGGTCGGCAGCCATCAGCCCAAAGCCGGCTATGTCTATGATCCGCAGCACAATTGTCGGGATCATCGAAAACAGGATAAAGACCGGAGGATGCAAAAGCAGCACCGCCGTCATCACAACTGCTGCCTTGATCAGCGAAAGGAGCACACTCTTTTTCTTCCCGCCAAACAGTGTCACATCCTCGTAATTCCACAAATGCTTTTTCCAGATTTTGGCTGCGATCCCTCCGGAAAAATATTCCACAACGGACACGACCATCCAAGTGGTCAGAAACTGCAGCAGCCATTTTGTCCCCTGCTCCGGCAGCAAAAGGATCAGAATATCCATCATTATGCCGTATTCCGGACAAAAGGGCAGACTGAAAAATCCGCGGTTGCAAAATCTTCTTTCTTTTACTGCAAAAAAGGCAACCTCCAGTGCCCATCCGATAAAGCTGTACAGCAGCAGATACGCTGCCAGTTCTGTGTAGGTATATTGCATTCTTTCCACTCATTTCTGCGCACGCTTTTTGCGCATGTCGAGTTTGTGTCAAGTGCGCGCAGA
>ERZ779894.2438-NODE-2438-length-16503-cov-11.515747_pt1 | contig 16503 bp, 12 predicted proteins | sample MGYA00511587_ERZ779894 | MGnify/ENA primary metagenome ERZ779894 (study PRJEB29588, sample SAMEA2160490) | human gut metagenome | biome: human gut; feature: human-associated habitat; material: faeces | place: Denmark | collected 2008/2010 ... | reverse complement strand
TTATCTGGTTCACGATAATTTTTTCAGGATTGGTCTTGACATGGGGACCATTATAGTTGCCTTCATCATATTTTCGAACATCTTGTACTCGGCAATAGGATCCAAGGCACTTGATGGCTCATCAAGAATTACAAATGGCGTGGAATCGGCAAACACTCTGGCAAGAGACAGCTTTTGTTGTTCTCCAATAGAAAGATTAACGCCCTTATCATCAAACTCCCGTGTCAAAATTGAATCAAGTCCGTTTTCAAGTCCGGATAACTTATCATAAATACCGCTTTCACGCAGAGCATCTTCAACCAGTTGTTCGTCAACGTCGGTAAGCGGTCTTAACAATACATTTTCACGAACACTTAATGAGAGCATTTTGAAGTCCTGAAACACTGTACTGAACGACTGACGGTATCCGCCAACATGGTAGTTTTTAATGTTTTCACCGTTAAGTTCAATTTCACCGCTAGAAGGGTCATAAAGTCTCAGTAGCAGTTTTACAAGCGTGGTTTTACCTGAGCCGTTACTGCCGACAAGAGCTATTCTTTCGCCTTTATGTAACGTGAAGGTTATATTCTTTAATGTATCTGTCTCAGAACCTTCATATTTAAAGCATAGGTTTTTAACCTCTAAATCCCCACCGTAAGAGGGCATTGCTTTATCGCCATCAAGTATTGCCGGTGTATAATCAAGAAAGTATCTTACGTCCTCCAAAAACAATGCATGTTCACCAAACTCTGCAAAGTTCTGCACAAGATTGTTAAGACAATAGGAAATCGTACCGATTGAGCTTAGTACGACAATACAGTCGCCTACCTGCATACCACCGGCTTCGGGACCAATACACATAGTGCTCCACACTGCGTAAAGCGTTGCACCCAAAATAGTTACAACCTCGAGCCCAATCTTTTGTACATATCCTAATATAGCCTTTTTAATACCATATTTTTTCACTAACGCTTTGTAATCAGCGAATGTGTCTCCAAGCGCACTCAGCATTTCAGAATACATACCGCCTATACGCATTTCCTTAGCATATTCACCTAAGTAAAAGGTTCTTTTGACATAATCTGCACGGCGATTTATAGGTTTCACCGCCGCTTGATGATCGTGTGTCGCTATATTTTCCATACGCTTAAAAAAGCCCAGTAGTAACGGAAACAATCCAAACACGATAAGCCACGGATCGATAACAAATAAAAGTAAAGAATTGGCAAACAAACTTATAAATCTGTCTATAAGCATGTCGAACGACCTCATAACCTTGATCGTACGGTCATACGCCTCGTCCATAGCTCTCACATATTTGTCATAAAACGATGGTGTTTCATAGCAGGCGAGTTCTACTTTGGCTGCCTGCCTGAATAGCATTTTTTCAATATTTGCAGCAATTTTTCTTTGCTTGGGCGGCGACATTACATTCCAAAACCATTGCAATGCCTGATAAACAACAATGCAAGTGATTCCAATAAATGCAACATAGGTTACAAGACTGCCAATGTCTTCTCCGCTTTGTACACCATTGACCACTTTTCTCAAAAGATAGGTCTCAGACAAAAATCCCAGAACACCGTATATAACCGATGAACCGAGATACACGATAAGATAACTGGGCGAGCCTTCCCATATTGCTTTTAATGCAAACAAATTGTTTGCGGCGGTTCTTTTAAACCCAAGCTTTTTCTTTTCCTTTTTCTTCATTTTTTCCTCCAAAAACCAACATACATATATCTAAAAACAAAGAATCCTGTTATTTGATAATTACATCCTTTCACCTTATATGTTACTTTCACTATATCATGCGAAATATTTATTGTCAATCTGTTTCGTATATATTGACTAAAAATTTCGAATGTGTTAGAATATAATAAAATTAGTTGGAATAAATTATTCGATAGCTATTGAAGGGAGAGTAAAAATGCCTAACGTCACAATAAGCACACAGTATTCCGAACGTGAAGAGTTTGTATATTGCTTCACGCTTATGTCGGATGTTTACCAAAGCAACGGTTACTATCAAAATAATCAATTACCCAAGTTAATTGCAGATATCCAAAAAGATCTAAAATCAGAACTAAAAGATTTTTCTTATTTAATGCCTTTGTTTTGTCATAAATCATACAAACTCTCACTATTTAGTAATTGTCGTAGGTTGTTTATACCCGAATCTGAGGACCTCGTTTTGTCTACCGAAGAGCTCATATCAAGAGTTTTGACCGATGACCCTGACGAATTGACCGCACGCGTATTTATGACAGCAGATAATAATGCCAACGATATTTTATTCTATCGCAAGCTCATTGCTGGAAGCTTAGATGCAGTGAAGCATTGTCTTGAAATGGATATTGACGAAGAACTTCGCATGGTTTTATTATCTATGTTGGTTGACCGTAAGGAGTACCACACGAAGATGACTGACTTTGCCTTTAAAACGCTCAAAACTCTCCGTTGCATTTTCGGCTCGCGTAATTTTGTTATTAAAAGAGCTCGTTCCGTGTTTGATAATAATGATAAGATAGTCGAAACTCTGCTTGATGCAGGATATATAAATAACAACGATACCGTTGTTATTACACCTATATTGCTTAATCCCGGGGTTATATATGTCAACAATACAGGCGGTATAAAATATTTCAAATTAGGCGTTGATTATGAACAAGCGGCCAATATCGCTATCGGATCACTGCCAATTCTTGAACTTGAGACCATAGGAAAGATATTTGGCGATCCTACGCGTTGCGAAATTATCAGAATACTCAAAACCAACGGCAGCTACCTGACCGATCTTGCCAGATGGCTTAATATTCCGACCAATTCACTTCATTACCATATCCAGACACTAAGTGATGCAGGTGTTATAAAGGGTAGTTATAGAGGAAAACGATTTGTATATGATCTAAACCCTCAATTTTTCAAATCGGCAAGCAATACACTGATGAATTTTTAAGCTAAAACGGAGATAACTAAATGATAGATCAGATCGAACAGATAATGAAAAAAGATAAAGAAACATTTTGCGAGTTTTTAACCTGTTTATATAACAAGGGTTTGGCTCATATTATTTGTGAATATAAGGATGATAATAATTTTTGGTTTCGTAGAGTGAATGAACAATTCGGCATCAATGATATGTTTGTGTGTTGTGATGATATAGATTATTTCGATAAGATAATTTCTTCATTTGACGGTTTTGTTTTAACTGCAATAATGCCTTTTGATATTTCAGAAGCTCAAATTCAAGACAACTGGAAAATATCGAAAAGACGACAGTTTTGCAAAAGTAAAGCCGACAGTGATTCTTGTGATGCTGTAAGACTTGACGCTTCTTATAAACCGCTTATACAAACGAGTGCATCTGAGACAACAAAGGAAAATTTTTCGTTGGCGATAGAGTATGATGAGCCATGTTTCGGTTTTTTTAAAGATGAGTTGTGTTGTTTTGCGAGTGTAAGCGAAATAAAAAAAGCAGATATAACAGAAATCAATTGGATACATACCGAACCCAAATGTAGAAATAAGGGCTACGCATCTGTTCTATTAAGAGATGTGTCGAACTTGTACGCAACCAAAGGAATACTTGTTACATATCACTGCGATAGTGAAAATATAGCATCAGCAAAAACCGCATTAAAAAGTGGATTTAAGGAAGTTGCTAAAGAAATAGTTCTTGAAAAACGTCTGTAAAATTTTACAAAGCATAATAGTTAAACTGATTTCTAAAAAATGCATAAAAAGCACCTCTAAAATTAGAAAAAATATATTTTTTCTGTTTTTTGAGTATGTTTTCTTAAGTTTGTGGTTTAAATGTTTGATAAATTACAAAAACAATTTATTTACAATTTGTTCATAAAAAAGTTTTGGGACTATAAGGAACTAAAAGGAGCAGAAAAGGATATAAAAAGGACTAAAAAGACCTAAAACGACCTAAAAAGCACTGATTTTGGAGGTGTTGACAAACAAAATTTATGTGTTATAATGAGGTCGTACTTTAAAATTAAGAAGGATATTTTACAAAGAATAAAGCAAAAATTTAGTCCGTAGGTGGAGTGTGTTTTCTTTGAGGTATCCTTGTGTAGTACAAGTAGTATATCGAAAAGCTTTTAAGCACTTATCTTCGGATAGGTGCTTTTTTCTTTGTATTTTTGTTTTCTGACGAAGTTACTGTCAGGGAACAATGTATCCAAAAGAAGGAAGTTTTAAAATGTCGAGCTGTTGCTCAAATTGTAACGGGAAGTTAGTTGCACCAAAGGTTGGTGCCGAGTACAGCAGTCTGAGTTCTGCGACAGGCTGTGAATTTTTAGCAGAGAACCCTTTGAAGTTAAGGTATAACTTCATCATCAGCCAATGCTCTAGCTGATTATCCGTAGGACCAAAGGAACAGGAAATACGGGGCAATAGAGCTATCACGGTTTAGTAACGGACAAGGTGATATTTGGAAATAGGCATTGTGGGATACAATCGACCTATTACGTTACTCGGCTTTAGGATTTGCCGAATTAAATCCGAACCTGTGTACACGGCAGACCGGATGGTATCGTGTAAAAAAACTTGTATCAGTGTGGACAAGTTTTTGTTCACAGATCCGAATGTTTATGGTGCTTTTAATCGTATGAAAAGCCCTGCTAAGATAGTTTATCTGTCGCTGATTTTAATAATCAGTATTTGGCATTGCGTGTTAAAAAAGTATCTTTAACGCCTTTCCTTAGAGGAAGGTATACGCCGGTTGATAAGCAACCAAGTACTCACCTTATTGGAACAATTAAATATGGGTGTTACGCTTGATAAGGATAAACCGCCTGATAAACTGCTCTTTATTCGGTATAATGCGCACTCAAAACTTGAAATACGCTCGTATATCGGCGTTTTATCGTGCACATTCTCCCTGAAAAATAGCTCGTTTTCAGGTGCGTAGCAGTTTTGTCAGAGCAAAATTTCTTTATATGCAAAGGATGAAAACGAAGCAATATGTCATATTGCAAGGCTTTCAGCCAAAGCAGATATAAAATTTTGCCTTCCAAAACCGATTTATCTTTATCAAGCGTAACACCAGCGTTTTGAAATGATAATGATTTTCTTTTCGAAAGAAAGTTCGATATGACGTTCGTTTTCCTATGATAGAGTTCTCTCTTTTCGAAATGATTGATGATAAAGATGACTATCCTTTCGAAATGACTATGACCATCATTTTGAGAGCCGCCGTTTTTATTTGGGGTCACCCAAATAGAAACGCCCCGGAGAACAGTGTTCGGAGGGGCGGCGGTGCAGGCATAGTACGCAAAGTAGGACTTGAAAATGTGAGAAACGCACAGGAATTTAAAGTAGATACCAATGGGCGTACTATGCCTGCCTATCATTTTAATATGATATATGACACTATTTCGAGATGATATTTTTAGATGATTGATGATTATCTTTTTGAAATGATATATGACGTTCTTTTATGTGTTCCCTTAAAAATGACTGTCGGTGCTATTGAGTGTATGACTATCTTTTTGAAATGATACTGCAAAGGAAATTTATAGAGTAAATAGAGTTAATATTAAGACTTTATAATATTAATTTTATTTTCTCTATAAAGAAAACTGCTAAAACATTTTGAAATGATGAATGACTTTCATTTTGAAATGAGTGACCCCTATAACTCGTTTTGAAATGATATATGACTCTCATTTCGAAATGACGGGCGGCAAAATTTTCGTACAGAGAATTATTTTAGTTAATAAAATTTGGAAGGGTTTATTAACTAAAATATTGTTTTCTTGAAACTCCCCAAAAAGTTTAATTATATTTTATTATCGAATCAAAGGTAAAAACTTTTGATTTTGATATATAGCTCCTTTATTTATCTGCTCATTACATAAACTGAACATTTGCGAGTTTTTGATTCTGATGATTAGCGGCTCAGATGAAAAAATTCCATTCGAGCAGTTTATTACACGGGCAACGAAAAAAGATTTACGATCCGCTAATTAGTAAATTGTATTTCTGGGTTCGTGGTAAATATAAACGGGAGTGATGTCTATGTCGGATTTCTTAGGGAAATCCAGAATAGCTAATGCCGCGGCTATTAAAACTAATGTCGGCAGCTTTGGAACGAGAATCAGATACTGGAACGCTTTTGATAGATTTTGTTTGTTCTGTGAAAAAGAGTTCCACTGTCAGAAGGTCCAGAACATATCAGCAAAACATGTTTATACTTATGTTGATCATCTAAAGGCTAAGGGTGCTTCGCCTGCAACCATCAGGACGGAACTTTGCGGTATTCGTTTTTTCTACAAAATTTGTGGTGGCAAAAACAAATTACCCGAAAATCGGTCATTAAATCTTTTACCCCGCGAGATCGGCGTGGTAAACAGAGCGTGGTTGGTAGCAGAAATCAATAAAGCTATTGCGGTCGCTGATGCAATGGGTAGAACTGATGTAGTATTTGGTATTCGTATCGGTTGGCGCTTTGGACTTCGTATTCACGAAATCGCAAAGCTGCGTGTTGAGGATGTAACTCGTGCAGTTACACGCGGCGAGTTATGCGTTAAAGGTAAGGGAGGCTATGTGCGCTCCATTCCGGTAGAAACCCCGCAGCAGAAGAAACTTTTATCCGACTTATACAAGTATGCGAGAATGAATAATCTGCAACCCGGTGACTGCTTAATTTCCGAAAACAAATATCGTGGTATAGACAAGGAAATCAAATCACTAAAAAATTGGGTAATCAATAATAGGAAAAAGTTTACCTATCGTAACCGCACTAAATTTGTTGGCGAAAACGAAAAGCCGAGAATGGAAACGCTAACCTGGCATGGTCTTAGATACACCTATGCTCAGGAGCGTAAACAGCGCTTGATTGATAGCGGTGTAAAGGATGTTGACCGTAATCTCAGCGAGAGTCTTGGTCATCATCGTGTAAGTGTAACCAAAATTTACACTGCCGAGAAGAAGCACAAGTAGTGCAACAAATAGTATATGCGGTGTACCAAATTAAAGCACACCGCATATACAAAACTTTAAATAAAAGGAGGTTTGCTTATTGAATGATTTTGACCTAGTTGATAAGTATTATACTGTTATGTTTACCGAGTTTAAAGATATCGTAACGGTAAAAGAAGCTTGTGATATGCTACATATGGGAAGAAAAAAGATTTATGAACTTATAAGAAGCGGTCGTTTAGAATTATTGAATGATACACCGGACACTTCCCGTTATTTGATTACTAAGCGTTCTATTATTAAGTACGTTATAAAAGCATAAACAAGCACCGTACAGACTGCCTTTGTCTGTACGGCATACATATCTTATATGCCTTTGTAAATATTTCTGCAAAGGCGAATGAAGGAGAGTATTCGAAATTAAGGTATGTAGAAAGAAGGAAGTATGTTAAAAGGCAACGTACAAGAAAAACGCGGTTATTTGCACACTGTAATCTCTTATAAAGATGAAAACGGAGTGCGAAAGAAAAAATGGCAGTCTACAGGGCTTACAGCCAAGGGTAACATTCGCAAAGCTGAAGCAATTTTAAAAGAACGAATGGAAGCTTTCGAATTAGAACTTAAACAAAAGCAGGCAGATAAATCGAATGAAGATATTCTATTCTCGAAGTTTTTATCTAATTGGCTTGCAATGGTTAAAAGCACCTTGCTCATCACTACATACGGCGGTTATCAATATTTTATAGAACAGCGAATTAATCCGTATTTTGATAAAAAGAAGATGACCCTGCAAAAGATAACCACGAAGGACATTCAAGAGTATTACAACACAATGCTCACAAAGGGTACTAAGTGGAATTCGGTAGTTAAGCATCATGCCATTATCCGCAAGGCTCTTGACTATGCAGTGAAGATGGACTACATACCATCGAACCCTGCGGCAAGAATTGAGACTCCGAAGAGGCAAAAATATATAGCCGAGCATTATAATCAAGATGAATTAAATCAACTGTTTGAAGTTATTAAAGGCGATCCTGCAGAGGTTGCAATTATTCTGACAGCCTATTATGGATTACGCCGTAGCGAAGTTTTAGGATTAAAGTGGAGTGCAATAGACTTTAAAGAGAAAACTATTTGTATCCGCCATACCGTTTGTAAGACCGTGCTTGATGGTCAGCAAATCGTGGTACAAAAGGATACGACTAAAAACAAATCAAGTATCCGCACACTACCGCTAATCCCTGAAATTGAGGAACTGCTGCTCGAAACAAAGAAAAAGCAAGAGACTCATCGCAAGAAAGCAAAAGGTTCCTACTGTAAAGATTATCTTGATTATGTTTGTGTAGACAGTTTGGGTGTATTACTTAAGCCCGATTATCTTACACAACATTTTGAAATTATTATTAAGAAGAACAATCTAAAGAAGATTCGGTATCACAATTTAAGACATTCCTGTGCATCACTTTTGCTTGCAAACGGTGTATCCTTAAAAGAGATACAGGATTGGTTAGGTCATTCGGATTACTCAACAACGGCTAATATTTATAGTCATTTAGAGTACGGTGCAAAGTTAAAGTCTGCCGGAAAGATTTCCGAGACTTTAAACATTAAGAGAGAAAAGAAGGACGGCAAGTAGCCGTCCCATACATAAATTGATGATGTCTACCAATGTCTACCACGAAAAAAGAGATATTTTCAGGCGAAAATCAAAGGCGTGTTTAAGCATAAAAAATCGCCCAAACCCGCATTATTACTAGGTTTGGACGATGGTGCGGATAACAGGAATCGAACCTGCACCGAGTTGCCCCGACTAGAACCTGAATCTAGCGCGTCTGCCAGTTCCGCCATATCCGCATGTATTTATTAAGTTTTGGTGTTTTGGTAGACATTTGGAAGACATCGACCAAATTAGAGATTTTTGAAATTTAGAAAATCAAGTTTAAAATCTCGCAAAGCCTTGATTTTAAAGGGGTTATGGTTTGTTAGGAAAGAAACGCAAGACTTGATTCACGCAATAGTACCTGAATCTAGCGCGTCTGCCAATTCCGCCATACCCGCAAATAAAGTAATAAGTAAAAGTGAAGAAGTACGCTTCACATTTTTTAGCGTCCTCTAAATTTTACACGGCGAGGACAAACCGAGGCGAAGTCTTGAATCTTCAGATAAATCTTACTTCAAAACTTATTTTGCAAATAAAACAGGATACCATGTCTGCCGGGCTTAAACGCATAAATGCAAGCGTCGGCAAACATTAGTATACCATGTTTTGTGCATTTGTCAAGTGTTTTATTAAGTAATATTTGCGCGATCCGTTTTTCCTTTAATATTTTCCCTTCATACCGAGCGCTTTTCTGACATGCTTTCGAAGCTTTACAAAATACAGCGCTATCATCCTTGTAAGACAGATATCGTATATAAGAAACGCAGCGTTTGCGGCAGCGAGGAAGAGCGCCTTTGCCACGGTGGCGCCGAGCATCTGCGAATCTATCGCCTCGACACCTAACAGCCTTACCGTGAACTCATATGCGGCTATGACCGCAATGTTGAACAGCGCAAATTTTATAACATATTCCGGTATTTTTTTGCCCATCCGCTCAATAAGCATTTTCAGTATCGGGTAATACCCTAAAATGGCTATATAAAAGACGAGTGCTTCACGGTCGGTCGGCAGAATGAGCGACAGCACGGCCGTAACGCCGTAGCACAGAAACGCCCAGCCTGCGCCCAGCTCTATCGCCGGTATCATGAACAGTATTCCTGCTATAGCCGGCACGGTATAAAGCATTACCGGTATATTCGTGCCGAACATAAGTACAACCGCGAGCGCCGATATAACGCCCGTACAGGTGATCTTCGTGGTGTTTTTCATGTCACATACAACGGCAGCACATGTCTGCACACATAAGTCCGGCGCAGATATCGCAGACGTTACATTCGGCACCGCCGCCGTTGCCACGGTAGGACGCATACCCATTGCGGCTGTGCTGCATCTGGCTGAACGCCGCGCGGTATTCCGCATTTGACGGATCCATGCGGCAAGCGTTTGCCATGCTCGTATACGCAGCGTCGAACCAGCCGCGGCGGTAGAGCACGCAGCCGTTTAAAAAGTACCACTCGGCGGTACGGTTTTCGGGCGGCACACCGTCAAGCATCTCCTGAGCATCCTCAAATCTGCCGGCATTTATAAGACTTCTGACATCGTTGAAATCAGAGCCTGCGGTCTCGTTTCCGGCACCCCAGTTGTTGCTCTGATTATAGCGCTTGTTGTCGGTTTTCCCGAATCTTCTGCTGCTTATTATCTTGTCGTACGCCTCGTTTATTTCCTGCATCTTTTCATTAGCAAGCTCGGCGGCGGTGGGATCGCTGCCGAAATTGTCGGGGTGGTACTTCCTTGCCATTTCGCGGTACGCCGCTTTTATCTGTTCGTCGGTAGCATTGCGGTCAACACCGAGCACTGCGTAAGGGTCTTTCATCTGTTTACTCCTCTTTAAATATCTTTTGCTGACGGTGCCACAGACCGTCATTCAATATGTTGTCCACCATCGGCCGCATTACGCCGAGATCCGGCAGCGAAAAATAATTTCTGCACTCGTCCGCCGCCATGTTCATGACCGGCTGCAATCGTTCTTCGGCGTATTTTTTAGGGGCTTCAGACCTTTCGGCTTCAGCCTTTATCGGATTGAAATTGCCCTTTTTGATATCCTTTTCTATATCGTCCGCAACATCGCAAAGGTATATCCATTTTCCGAGGCAATATCCTGCCCTTGACAGCACGCTTTTGTATCTTTTATCGTCGGTCACAAGCGCGGCTATTGCGGCTATTGCCTTCGCGGTCGGCTCTGCCGCTTTGTCAAGAGAGCAATCGGGGTCGTTCTCGGCAGAACGCTGGGCAGTCAGATAATCCTCGATTATGCACTTAAGTTCCGGCACATCACGGTAGGCTTTTTTGCTCCACCGCGCGGTGAAAAGGCGCAGAAATCTAAATAAGAGCCTGCCGAAAAAGCCGCTGTCTTCGATGTTGTCGCTTAATTTTGCGTCGGTCAGCGCGACTCCTGCCGCGGCTGCAAGGCGCTGGTATCTGCCGTCGTTTTTGCAAAAGGTGCATTTTTTCAAAGGGTTCACCCTGCACCGGCGCTGCTCTGCACCCTCGAAGCCGCCCGACATGCCGATCGACAGAAGCGAAATAAATGTAAGGTCGTAGCTTAAGCAAAATTTTGAAAGTGCGCCGTACCGCCGCCCCATTTCGCGGCAAAGACCGCAGTAGACCGCGTTGTACACCTCGAACTCTTTTACCTTCATTTCCGGCTTCCACACCGTCACGTATCCGAACACCTTATCGCCGCCTTTTAATTCATTTTACATAAGGCGGTTTCAAAATGGATTAATACTTTGTAAACATTGTGTTGCACTTGCCTGTATATTCATACCTCAGTGCGTTTTTTTGCCGACACCGCAAAAAGACGGCGCGGTGCTCTGCGGCACCGCGCCCCCGATTTCCCTCGTCTGCTCATAGCCGGCACCTGATCCGACTTACAGCATCTTTTTCAAAAATCTTCCTGTATACGACCTTTCGCACCTTGCAATATCTTCCGGCGTACCGGTGGCTACTATATTTCCGCCGCCCGCTCCGCCCTCGGGGCCCAAATCTATGATATAGTCGGCGCATTTTATGACGTCAAGGTTGTGTTCAATTATTATCATGCTGTTTCCGGCGTCAACAAGCCGGTTGAGCACGTCTATCAGCCTGTTGACATCGTCGGTATGAAGTCCGGTGGTCGGCTCGTCAAGTATATAGATTGTCCTTCCGGTCGGTCTTTTTGAAAGCTCGGTTGCAAGCTTGACGCGCTGCGCCTCGCCGCCAGAAAGGGTGGTTGCAGGCTGACCGAGCTTCACATAGCCGAGACCTACGTCGTAAAGAGTTCTAAGCTTTCTTGCTATCTTTGGGTGGCTTTCAAAGAAATACATGCCCTCCTCAACCGTCATTTCAAGCACATCGTAAATGCTCTTGTCACGGTACTTGACCTCAAGGGTCTCGCGGTTATACCGGCTGCCCTTGCAGACCTCGCAGGGAACGTATATATCGGGCAGAAAATGCATTTCTATTTTGATTATGCCGTCGCCCTCGCACGCCTCGCAGCGACCGCCGCGGACGTTGAAGGAGAAGCGCCCTGCCGAATATCCGCGCGATTTTGCCTCACGCGTTGCGGCGAACAGCTCGCGTATGTCGCCGAACACGCCGGTATAGGTCGCTGGATTAGACCTCGGCGTTCTGCCTATCGGAGACTGGTCTATTTCAATTACCTTGTCAAGATTTTCAAGTCCCTCAATGCCCTTCTGCCTGCCCCAGATGCGCTTTGCGCCGTTGAGTTCGCAGGCAAGGCGCTCATAAATGACGCTGTTCACAAGAGATGATTTGCCCGACCCCGAAACGCCGGTCACGCAGACCATTTTCCCAAGCGGTATTTCGACGTCTATATTTTTAAGATTGTTTTCGGCGGCGCCCAGCACTTTTAGGAACTTTCCGTTGCCCTCACGCCGCTTTTTGGGCACCTCGATCTTCTTTCGTCCCGAAAGATAGTCGCCTGTCACAGACGAGGTGCACGCCGCGACCTCGGCAGGAGTACCTGCCGCAACAACCTCTCCGCCGTGTATTCCGGCGCCCGGTCCTATATCCACTATATAATCGGCTTCGCGCATGGTGTCCTCGTCGTGCTCCACGACCACCACGGTGTTTCCGAGATCGCGCAGACTTTTGAGCGTTCCGATCAGCCGCTCGTTGTCGCGCTGATGAAGTCCTATGCTCGGCTCGTCAAGAATATAAAGAACGCCCATGAGCGATGAGCCTATCTGCGTCGCAAGCCTTATTCGCTGGCTCTCACCGCCCGACAGCGTGCCGGATGAACGCGAAAGGCTGAGGTAATCAAGACCGACGCTTACAAGGAAGTTGAGCCTTGAATGTATCTCTTTTATTATGGGATCGGCTATTTTGCGGTCTCTTTTTGAAAGATCTATTCCATAGAAGAATTTCAGCGAATCAACCACCTGCATATCGCAGACCTGCTTGATATTTTTGCCGCCCACCGTGACCGAAAGTATCTCCGGCTTCAGTCTCGCACCGTGGCAGTCGGGACACGGACACTCGGTCATAAGCGCCTCTATCTCGTTTCTTGAATAGTCGCTGCTCGTTTCCTTGTAGCGGCGCTCAAGGTTGTTTATAACGCCCTCAAACGGCGCAAAATATGTGCCGCCGCCCCACTCGGGGCTTTTCGTGAATTCTATTTTTTCGCCGTCGGTCCCGTAGAATATGATGTTTTTTATATTTTCCGGCAGCTTTCCGAACGGTGTGTTTATATCAAAGCCGTAGTGGTCCGCAAGCCCCTTGAAATACATCAGAGCCATGGTGCCCTGCTCTTTTGCACCCCAGCCTGAGGTACCCCAGCCGCTGGCGCGTATGCATCCTTCGGCAAGCGACTTTGACTCGTCCGGCACAACAAGCAGCGGATTTACCTTCATGAATATTCCAAGTCCCGTACAGGTCGGACAGGCACCGAACGGGCTGTTGAAGGAAAACATTCTCGGTGCAAGCTCAGGCACACTCACTCCGTGCTCGGGGCAGGCGTAGTTTTCGGAAAAGGTCTGCTCACTGCCGTCCGACAGCAGGGCGGTCACGATGCCGCCCGACAGCTTGAGCGCGGTCTCGATACTGTCGGTAAGACGCTTTGCTATGCCTTCCTTTATCACCAAGCGGTCAACAACTGTCTCTATGGTATGCTTTTTGGTCTTTTCAAGCTTTATTTCTTCCGATATATCCCGTATCTCGCCGTCAACGCGAAGCCTTACAAAGCCGTCCTTGCGTATTTTTTCTATGAGCTTTTGGTGCTCGCCCTTTTTTGCGCGAATTACCGGCGACAGTATAATGAGCTTTTCGCCCTCACCGTATTCCATTATGCGGTCAACTATCTGATCGACCGACTGTCTTACTATCTCCCTGCCGCAGACCGGGCAGTGCGGTATGCCGATATGCGCGTAGAGCAGACGCAGATAATCGTATATCTCGGTCACGGTGCCGACCGTCGAACGCGGATTTTTTGACGTGGTCTTCTGATCTATAGATATCGCCGGCGACAGTCCGTCTATGCTGTCAACGTCCGGTTTTTCCATCTGACCTAAAAACTGACGCGCGTACGACGACAGCGACTCGACATATCTTCTCTGCCCTTCGGCATACAGGGTGTCAAACGCAAGCGACGATTTACCCGAACCGGACAGTCCGGTAAGCACTACCAGCTTGTCCCTCGGTATATCAACATTTATATTTTTGAGGTTGTGCTCCCTTGCACCCCGTATTGATATTTTGTCGGTCATTTCTTTTCTCCTTTTATCTCGGCTATGCGGTCGCGGAGCATTGCCGCCTGTTCGAAATCAAGCAGCTTTGCAGCCTGCTTCATCTCTACGGTCAGTCTCTTTATCATCCCTGCGCGCTCGGCAGCCGACATGCGCTTCCACTCATTTTTAAGCTCCTGCTTGGGTGTTATTTCTATAACATCGCGGATATCTTTTACTATTGTTTTCGGCGTTATGCCGTGCAGACGGTTGTATTCCGACTGTATAGAGCGGCGGCGCTCGGTCTCGGTTATGGCGCGCTCCATTGACGGCGTAACGCTGTCGGCGTACATTATTACTTCGCCCTCGGCGTTTCTTGCGGCACGGCCCACCGTCTGTATCAGCGACGTTTCGGAGCGCAGGAAGCCCTCCTTGTCGGCATCAAGTATCGCCACCAGCGACACCTCAGGTATGTCCAGACCCTCTCTTAAAAGGTTTATACCGACCAGCACATCGTATTCTCCGAGCCGCAGCTCCCTTATCAGCTTCATGCGCTCTATAGTCTCGACGTCAAAATGCATGTACTTTACCTTTATGCCCATTGTATCAAGATATTCGGTAAGATCTTCAGCCATTTTCTTGGTAAGCGTAGTGACCAGCACGCGCTGATCTTTCGCAGTTCTTATATTGATTTCCGAGACAAGATCGTCTATCTGCCCGTCGGTCGGCTTGACCGTTATCATAGGATCGAGCAGTCCGGTCGGTCTTATGACCTGCTCAGCCAGGCTCACGGCATGCTGCCTTTCATAGTCGCCCGGAGTCGCCGAAACATATATCGCCTGATTGACATGAGAATAGAATTCATCGAAGGTAAGCGGACGGTTATCGTATGCCGACGGCAGTCTGAAGCCGAAATCTATAAGGTTCTGCTTTCTCATACGGTCGCCGCCGTACATTCCCCTTACCTGCGGCAGCGTGACATGCGACTCATCGACAAACATAAGGAAGTCCTTCGGGAAATAATCAAGAAGTGTAAAGGGCGTGCTGCCGGGAGCACGGCGCGACAGTACGCGCGAATAGTTTTCAACACCCTTGCAGGTGCCTATTTCGCGCAGCATCTCAACATCGTATTCGGTGCGCTGCCTTATGCGCTGTGCCTCGATGAGCTTGCCGTTCTGTTCAAAGAACTTTACCTGCTCCTCCATTTCCTCCAAAATGTCGTTAAGGGCAGCCTCGCGCTCGTCCTCTGGCACTATATAATGCGTGGCAGGATATATACCCACATGTCCTAAGGTAGTCTTGACCTCGCCGGTCAGCGGATTTATCTCACACAGCCTGTCGATCTCGTCGCCGAAAAACTCTATCCTTACGGCAGTGTCGCCCGAATATGCCGGGAAAACCTCGACAACGTCGCCCCTGACCCTGAATTTATTTCGCGCAAAGCCAACATCGTTGCGTTCGTACTGCAGGTCGACCAGTTTTCTTATAAGATCGTCCCTTGACTTCTCCATGCCGGGTCTTAAGGATATTATCATGTTGCGGTAATCAATAGGGTTACCGAGGCTGTATATGCAGGACACGCTGGCGACGATTATAACGTCATTGCGTTCCGACAGCGAGCAGGTCGCCGAATGGCGCAGCTTGTCTATTTCGTCGTTGATAGCCGAGTCCTTTTCTATATATGTGTCGGTGCCGGGGATATACGCCTCAGGCTGATAATAGTCGTAATAGGAAACAAAATACTCCACTGCGTTTTCGGGGAAGAATTCTCTGAACTCACTGCAAAGCTGTGCGGCAAGGGTCTTGTTGTGTGCCAGAACTAAAGTCGGCTTATTTACGTTGGCTATTATATTCGCCATTGTAAAGGTCTTGCCCGAACCGGTGACGCCGAGCAGCACCTGCTCTCTATCGCCTGCAAGCACACCTTTTGTGAGCTTATCTATCGCCTCTGGCTGATCGCCGGTCGGTTTATATTCCGAATGAAGCACAAATTTATCCATAATGATCCCCACCGATCTTTCCAACATACCACATCATTGTACCACATTATTTTTATAAAGTAAATAATTCCGGGCAAAAAAGTCAAACATTTGTTTTATTTTTTAATTCTATATTTTTTATTATGTGCAAAACACATGGCAGTACACCGGACAGAGATAAAAATAAGGACGGTCGTATTATGACCGTCCTTGAGCGTGTCGAAAAAGTCGACTCGCTTTTGGACGGGAATGCCGCTCGCTCGAAAATCAAAGATTTTCGGACTGC
>ERZ779894.2432-NODE-2432-length-16538-cov-3.135048_pt1 | contig 16538 bp, 13 predicted proteins | sample MGYA00511587_ERZ779894 | MGnify/ENA primary metagenome ERZ779894 (study PRJEB29588, sample SAMEA2160490) | human gut metagenome | biome: human gut; feature: human-associated habitat; material: faeces | place: Denmark | collected 2008/2010 ... | reverse complement strand
ACGCTCAAACTCCCTGCATAGGGAGCGCCAGAAGGCGCCGTCCGGGGAATCCAGCACGGAAACCCAGATCACGGCCAGGTTTTCCCGGCGCAGAAACTCGCGCACGGCCACGGTCTTGCCGTAACCCATCGGAGCCTCAATGACGGTCAGGGGTGAGGAAAGAATGCCCGTAAGCGCGGCCAGCAGACGCGGGCTGAAGTAACGGACATCCGAGATGCCGGTGCAAACATTGTGTTCCATAGGAACCGCCTGAGGAGGATTTTCCCTGACGGTATCCTGTTTGGTGCTCCCTTGGCAAAGCGTATTCGGTGGCATCCGAAGTGGACGGCGTTCGCTCCTCATTCCTCATTCGGTCTGTCCGGTTTGAGACTGAATCCTGAAGGAGGTTCCGTTTCATTCCGCACAGCCTTTTCTACATCCCTCGTCTCACTGTTCAGGGTGGAATATTCCTGTTTTTGGCCTGTCCATTTTTTCAGTAAGGAGAGCGGGGTACCCCTCCCTTAAAATAGTGGAGACCAAAACTGGAGACTTCTGGTAAACCATCCCCAGGAGGGAGCCATGAAGAAGTCACGGTTTTCTGAACACCAAATCATCACAATCCTGAAGTCTGGCGAAGCGGGCAGGACTGCCAAGGACGTATGTCGTGAGCACGGTATCAGCAGCGCCACGTTCTACGCCTGGAAGAGCAAGTTCGGCGGCATGGAAGCTTCGGACATCAAGCGTATACGCGACCTTGAGCATGAAAACGCCCTTCTTAAACAAATGTATGCGGAGTTAAGCCTGGAAAATCGGGCCTTGAAGGATGTGATCGAAAAAAAGCTCTGAAGCCAACCGAATTTATCGGCAGCTGCAGTTGAACATGCGCCGCAAAAAAAACGGCATCTGCCCAGCCGAGCTCCCGTCCGTCTGGAGGCGCAAACCGTCGTCAACGGTTGCTGGTCTGTGGACTTTATGGGCGATGCGCTGATGCACGGTCAGCGTGCTTGACGATTTCAGCCGTGAAGGCCCGGAATTTGTCTCGGCGCAACTTGCCGGATGGGCTGAACAACACGGGATTGACCTTGAGTTCACTCAACCCGGCAAACCCACGCAAAACTCATATGTGGAGCGGTTCAACCGCACCTTCCGCGAGGAGGTACTGAACTTCTATGTTTTTAGCATGCTGAGTGAGATTCGCACCATCGTTGACGCATGGGTACAAGAATACAACGAGCAAAGGCCACACGAATCATTGGGCAATCTCACACCAGAAGAGTTTGCCCTCAAACATGCCGGAGGCTCCAGTTTAGTTTTGCACTAACTGCGGGGGCTTTACACCCGGTCCTGGTATATTTCTATAACTATAAGAAACTAAAGAAAAAATATCTATATCAGACGTGTTAGTCAGATATCTGAGGGACTCTCTCTCTCTCTCTCTCTCTCTCTCTCTCTCTCTCTTCCACATGGCCTGACTGTGTTTTTCGCGCTCATATCTCTTTCGCAAACATGCTCAAGAACGCTATGATGAGAAAGAGGCAGCAGAATAGAATGGCTTTTTCAGCGAAGAGGGCGGACAAGGCGGCTCCCAGCGTCGCGCCGAGCGCGAAAAAGACGACGATTTCGTAGTAGCTGAGGATGGTTTTCCTTGTATCGGGGTCTCGTGTGCGGACATAATGGAATATCTGCTCGGTAGCGCTGCGGAGATTGCCGGTACACATGGTCGTCGCCACGCTGTGCCCGTTGACTTTCCTGAAACTTTCCACTTGTACGGCGCAGACGAAGGAAACCAGGATGTTGACGGCCGTATCCCACATCCCCGAGGCCATGAAGGCCGGAAAAAACAGGAGAAGCGCCTCGAAGAAAACAACGATCTGCCTCCAGTGCAGCAGATCGTATTCCTTGAACTTGGCCCGTATCCATTCCGTGAACAGGATGCCCAGGGCAAACGCGATGATGGGGAAGAGGTAAAAGGCGACTTCCTTGATATTGCCTTCCGCAAGGTTGAGCCCGAGGAGCACGACATTCCCTGTCTGCGCATTGGCAAAGACATGCCCTCGCGTGATGTAGGTGTAGACATCAAGGAATCCTCCCGTCATAGTCAGCAGGGCGCAGAGCAGGAAAGATTCCGATACCTGAATGTGTTTGCCGTGTTTCATCCTTTGATTCAACCCGAACGGCGACTTTCCCTTGGAAAGTCGCCGGATGCGCCGGTCGGTTCCTTTTCCCCTGTGGGAGGGCGGCTGGCCGTATTCCTGTTTGCCTGCGTTCCGCAACCTTTTGCAGAAAGTATTTGGAACGCAACGGGGTGAACAGGTATCCCCGTTGGATTGAGAAGTCAAGTAAAGCAATGTGATACATCATGCGGAGAGGCGTTTTTCATTTCTCCCTGTCCATTTTTCTCTTCTCTTTTCGCAACGCGGCAATAGAAATGTGCGTGGCATGTTTTCGGGGGAACACGCCACGCACATTATGGGGAGGAGATACAGCTTACGCGGTATCCCTGTTGGAGCGCTGAAGGAATGCCAGCGGCACCTCCGTATAAAACCAGACAGAAAGTTATGGAAATCACGAAGGGAAAAGATGAACGTTTTCCACTGATCCGCTATTTGGCGGCGAGGCTTTCTTCAGGCTTATGGGATTGATCAAAGGAAGGACATCCTGTGTTGCCATGTCCGTATTCAGCACATGAGTACACTCTTTTTCTATCATACTGAAAGAATATCCAAAAGGCAATGTGCCTCGGTAAGGCTGCAATCTCCAGGAAGAAAAACGAAACATGGCAACGCGGGCTACGCCGCCGCAGCAAACAAAAAGCCCTGCCGGGAATCCCGGCAGGGCATAAAGGCGGGGAAGTAAAGACGGCTTAGTTGGCGGGAACCACAGCGCCTTCGTACTTCTTGGTCATGAATTCCTTGACCTGATCGCTCTTGAGAGCGTTGATCAGCGCCTTGAGTTCAGGACGGTTTTCATCTCCGGCACGCACGGCGAGGATATTGGCGTAGGTCGTCGCGGCGATGGAGTCGGCCTTTTCGGCGGACAGCGCGTCGGCCACTTTGAGGCCGCCGAGGATGGCGTAGTTGCCGTTGATGATCGCGAGGTCGACGTCAGGCAGGGCGCGGACGAGCTGAGCCGCTTCGATTTCTTCGATCTTGAGCTTCTTGGGGTTTTCCGCGATGTCGCGGCGGGTGGCGGTGAGGCCGGCGCCGTCCTTCAGCTTGATGAGCCCGTTGGACTGGAGGAGGAGCAGGGCGCGGGCTTCGTTGGTGGTGTCGTTGGGCACGGCCACCATAGCGCCGTCCTTCAGGGCGCCAAGGGACTTCGTCTTGCCGGCGTAGATGCCGAAGGGTTCGTAGTGCACGGTACCGATGGAGACCAGCTTGGTGCCCTTTTCCTTGTTGAAATCGTCAAGATAGGGCTTGTGCTGGAAGAAGTTGGCATCCAGCTCCTTGCCTTCGAGCGCCATGTTGGGCTGCACGTAGTCGGAGTATTCGATGATCTGGAGTTCATAACCCTGCGGTTTCAGAACATCGTTGGCGACCTTGAGGATTTCCGCGTGAGGCGTCGGGGAAGCGCCGACACGGATTTTCGTGGTGGCCTGAGCCGCGGTTGCAGAACCGGCTGCGACGACAAGGGACAGGGCTGCGGCCAGAAGGGCGGAGCGGAAGTTTTTCATGATACCGTATCCTTATCAAAGGTTAAAGGTTCACGGCCGCGGGCGTGGGCCCAAGAAGCCGTTTGTCGCGGAAAAAGATCAGGAAATGCGCCTGTCGCTTCGCTTGGTGGCCCAGTTGCCGAAGCTCTGGAACACCTGCACGATGACGATGAGCAGGACGACGGTGATGAACATGATGTCGGTCTGGTAGCGGTTGTACCCGTACATGATCGCCAGTTTGCCGAGGCCCCCGCCGCCGACGGCGCCCGACATGGCGGAGTAGCCGAGGATCGTGGTCGCCGCGATGGCGCTGCCGTTGATGAGCGAAGGCAGCGCTTCGGGCAAAAGCACCTTCATGATGATCTGCATGGTGGACGCCCCCATGGACTGCGCCGCCTCAATGACGCCGCCGTCCACTTCGAGCAGGGAGGATTCCACAAGCCGGGCCACGAAGGGCGCGGCGGCGATGACCAGCGGGACGACCGTGGCGTTGTTGCCGATGGTCGTTCCCACGAGCAGGCGGGTCAGGGGAATGACCGCGATCATGAGGATAAGAAATGGGAACGAGCGGGTCAGGTTCACAACGACATCAAGCACGGCGTAGATCATGGGCCGTGGCGTGATGCCGTCCTGACGGCAGATGACGAGGACCGTCCCCATCATCATGCCGAACACATAGGAAAAAAAGGTGGAAACCAGCGTCATGTACAACGTGTCCACGACGCCTTCAAGCAACATTTCGATGGTAGCCTGATCAAACATTCTTCATTTCCTCCAGCATCAGTCCCTTGGAGTCGGCATAGGCGAGGATACGCCGGACGACCTCTTCGTTGTCCGGAAGTTGCAGCACCATCTGGCCGAATGCCGTCCCGCCGATGTCGCGCGTGTCGGCAAACATGATGTTGACGGGAGCCCCGCATTCCAGCACCAGATTGCTGATGACCGGCTCGAACGAGGAGCGGCCGTTGAAAATGATCCGGTACAGCCTGCTGTGCGGCATGTCCTGCAAGGCCTCGGGGATGACGAGCTGGCGCGCCTCTTCGGTCTGAGGGTGGAAGAAAACCTCTTCGACCGAGCCGGTTTCGGCAATTCGCCCGTGGCTGATGATGGCGACCTGATTGCAGATTTTCTCGATCACGCTCATTTCGTGCGTGATGATGATGGCGGTGATCCCCAGGCGCCGGTTGATGTCCTTGATGAGCGAAAGGATGGATTCCGTAGTGGCGGGGAAGTGGCCTCGTCGCACAGGAGGATCTTGGGGTTGGTAGCCAGAGCGCGGGCGATGGCCACACGCTGCTTTTGCCCGCCCGAAAGCTGCGACGGGTAGGACTGTGCCCGGTCGGATAGGTTGACCAGCTCAAGCAGCTCGCGCGCCCGCTCGCGGGCGGCGTCCTTTTTGACTCCGGCAAGCTCCAGCGGAAAGCAGATGTTTTCCTCAGCCGTGCGCTGCATGAGGAGGTTGAACTGCTGGAAGATCATGCCCATGCTGCGGCGGGCGATCTGCAAATCCCGGGAACCCAAACGGCACATGTCCCTGCCTTCGAACATGACGCTTCCGCCGGTAGGCCGCTCAAGCATGTTGATGCAGCGCACCAGCGTGCTTTTCCCGGCGCCGCTTTTGCCGATGATCCCGAAAATATCCCCTTTCCTGATGGTCAGGTTGATGCCCTGGAGGGCATAGACTTCGGTATTTTTGCTCCTGAACCGCTTTTCAAGGTCCTGGATCTGAATGATGGCTTCCGTCATCCGCGTTTTTCTCCTGTTCCGTTTACATCAGGAGCTACAATAGTAGCGTGCGCGCACGCCGTCAAACGTCCGTGCGCGCGATACTATTACCTACTTTTGGCTCTTTGAGAACGCCGGAAGCCTCATTTTTCTGACGAAAAAATTGATCTATTATTCTTGATGGATAGGACGGTGATCCATCCCGTTTCCCGCGAATGGGGAAACGTGACGCCTATGGTGCTTCGCGGCGGGCTGGGGTTGTGCTCACAGATCTATGGATTTGATGTGCGGGTTGTCGCTGAGCAGGCTCATCAGTTGCGTCACGTTGTAATTCCTCGGCAATTTTACATAAAGGTCCAGCGAAATAAACCCATTGCCGTTATTCCGGGACTTCATGCTGATGATTTCGAGGTTGTGGCTCAGGAGCTTGTCCCGGATGGAGGCGACACCGTCCCCCGTATCCTCGATTTCCATCGAGATCTGCTCGGCCACGGGGAAGTTGAGCCATGTAAAGTTTTTGTGGAGCGTCATCTGGGCCGCTACGATGAGCAGGGTGGCCGCCACGCCGAGGAAGTAGAGCCCAGCGCCGATGGTCATGCCGATACCCGCCGTGGCCCAGACGCCCGCTGCTGTGGTCAGGCCGCTGATGGTCTGGTTGCGGACGAAGATCATGCCCGCGCCGAGAAAGCCCACGCCCGTCACGATCTGCGCGGCGATACGGGAAGGATCCAGCGCCACGCCCTTGAGGGTGGTCACGTCGGAAAAGCCGTATTTGGAAACAACCATGATGAGCGCCGCCGCCAGTGCCACGATCAGGTGCGTGCGGATTCCGGCCTCTTTCAGACGGTTGTTGCGTTCGTAACCGATGAGGCCGCCGCATATCCCGGCGATGAGGATGCGAAAAAAGAATTCCAGCTCTGTAAAGACGGTGATGTCCATGAGCCTCCCCGCTTGTTGGAAAGTACAATCATTGTCATATGCCAGTTGTTGTGTGGCAGTTCATGCTGTTCCCGTCAAGTCCCGAAAGGAGGCATGGACAGCGGAGAAAGACGCTTTGGAAGGGGAAGCAATACGGGAAAAGCATATGGGTTCCTCCCGGATCGGCTACAACGATACAAGGCTTTGACCGCAATTCCGCGTCGGCGCTGCAACATTCCGGTGTGCATCACGGCTTCAAACGGTGTTCGTCCATTAGAGGATCAAGGCGATGAATTCGAGATCTTCAGTACCGTCGTTCTCCAGCATGTGCTCCTCGCCGTCTTTGCAGATCATCACGTCACCGGCGGTTACTGGCTTCAGTTCGCCATTGTCGAAGTACAGGCCAGTGCCGCTGAGGACATGGTACACCTCGAAATCACCGACATGGCGATGCCGGCCGACGGAACAGCCGGGTTTGAGCACGCAATGGTTGAAAACGCGGCCCTTACCCGCGAAATCTTCGCCGTTGAGCAGTTCCGCGGCGAGGATATGCCCTTTGCCGCCTTTGTGCTGCATGTCCAATTTGGTCAGTTCATCATAATGCCGTATCATGAAAATGCTCCTTTCGGCCCATGATACGGCACTTCATGACCGTTGTGAATGATGGGCGCGCGGCATTACTTGATCCCCGTGAATGTATACGGATCATCTCCGATATGTTCGCCGCAGTCCAGCGCATCAATCCGATCCATATCGTCCGGTGTAAGTATGAAGGAAAACACGTCGCCGTTTTCATGTATCCTGCTTTCGTTGCTTGATTTGGGGATGGCGATGTGCCCTTTTTGGATATGCCAGCGCAGAATAATCTGGCCCGGCGTTTTCCCGTGGGCGGCGGCGATTTCTACGATGGCCGGATGCTGCATGAGTTTGCCCCGGAACAGCGGTCCCCACGCCACGAGCCGTATGCCGTTTTCCCGGCAGTATGCGCACAAATCACGCTCCTGATAAAGAGGGTGCAGCTCGATCTGGTTGAGTACGGGGAAACTGCCGAACGCGCTCCGGATTTCCTCCAGATGTTTGATCTGGAAATTGGATACGCCAATCCGGCGGACGAAACCTTCCTCACGTCGCCTCAGAAGTTTTTCGTATGCGCTGAGACGTTGTTTCCGATCCGTCCCCGGCCAATGGAGAAGGCAGCAGTCCAAAGCGTCTATTCCCAGATCCCGCAATGATTGCGCAAGGGAAGCATCCGGATCGTCAAAACGGGTCGGCCAGATTTTCGAGGAGATGAAAAGGTCCTCACGCTGTACGCCGCATGTACGGATCGCTTCGCCAACCTCGGCTTCATTTCCATACATGGCCGCCGAATCGATGTATCGGTAGCCGTCCCGGACGGCCCAGCGGATCGCGTTGATGATTTCTTCGCCGTGCGCGGCGTAACACCCAAAGCCATATCCCGGCATGACCGTGTCGTCATTCAGAGACACGGGCTCCGCTATGTCGCGAATGCTCATGGCTGTTCCCCCTAAGGAAATGTTTTTTCGGAACTATCGGACAGGGAATGAAAAGAAGCAAGGGAAGGGTGCCGGCATATGAAGACGGCTGTGCGGAATGATTGCTTTTTGACGAGGAGTCCTTTAGGCAGGAAAGACATGTACCGGATCTCCCTTTTTTACCCACAGGAGTGAACAAGCATGATTGAGCGTACCCTTTCCCTGATCAAACCCGATGCCGTACAACGGAATCTGACCGGCGAAATCCTTGCCATGATCCAAGGGGCTGGCCTCAAGGTCGTGGCCCTCAAGATGATCCACATGACCAAGGCACAGGCGGAAGGGTTTTACGCCGTACACCGGGAACGTCCTTTTTTTGACAGCCTGACCGACTATATGAGTTCCGGCCCGGTGGTTTGCTCCATTCTGGAAGGTGAGGACGCCATCCATCGGTATCGTGAACTCATGGGTGCCACCAACCCGGAAAAGGCCGCTGAAGGGACGATCCGCAAGAAATACGCGGTCAGCCTCGAGGCGAACTCCGTGCACGGTTCCGACGCGCCGGAAACGGCGGCTTTCGAAACCCGGTATTTCTTCAGCGCGTTTGAAATAGTGTAGGGTTTACCTGTTCAAAAAGAACATGAAGGCCACGAGGACAACGAACAACAAAACCAGCGACGTGGTAATCATACGAGCCTCCCTTTGTGAAAAGCCCCGGTCATCCCGGGGCTTTTTCGTTACATGCCGAACCATGTGTAGCCGCTGTAGAACAGGGCGCGTCCGCAGACCTCACCCGCTACGATGAGCAGGAGGATGATCCCGGCCCTGATCCAGAGCGGGCAGGGGCAGGTTCGGCAAGCGCCCGGAAGCATCTCATTGACGCCATTACGGATGAGCAGCAGAGGGCCCAGCGCTGCGCCGAAGAGCAGGAGCGTCAAATGCCATGCCAGCAGATAGGTGGAGAACGGCGATTGCGCCAACAACAGCTGCAACGGGATCACCAGCATTTGGAGTATGAAGGCCAATACGATGAATACGGGATACCAGCCGAGCAGGAGCGCTGCCTTCTTTTCGGGATCCTTTCGGGCGGCAAGGGCGTCCATGAAGAGCAGCAGGCTGGAACCGAGCAGCAGGCTGGTGGCGAGAAAGAGCCAGTAGGTGAACAGCGAATTCCAAAAAGGAACGGTCGGGATGGTGTAAACCCGGCTCATGACATAGACAAAAGCAAGGCCGAGGATGGCGGCCAGACGGCGTGCCCATGCATTGAGCGTGATCAGCCAGAGGAGAAGCCCGGCTCCAAACAGCCCGACGAACAGGATTTCGCGGCTCAGCCACGATGTCCCCACGTTGGTGATCGTGTAAAAGCTTACCGTAGGATCGGAAAGATGTTCCAGTGAAGCCAGCGCGCCCACGCCGAGCAGGATGCAGGCGGCCCACGCCTTGGCCCGCGACGTGTCGGCGGTACGGCTGAAGAAGGACAGGATCAGCATACCCGCCGCGGCTTGGCCGAGCAGGGTGAAGATGACGAGACTCCAATAACCGTGCATGGCTAAACCTCCTCGGGGTTGCTGATGCGTTTCCCGCGCAGCCCTTCAGTGCTGCCTTGCGGTTTGGAATGACGGTTGGGAGCACAGATGAAGTGGGGACGGGTGAGTTCCGGCCCCGGAAGCGGCGCGATGGCGGCCTGTTCCCCATAACGCTTGAGCAGTTCGTCGTATTCGCCGTAATCCAGCGCGCGGCAAGGGCAGGCCGCGACGCAGGACGGGGGCAGGCCTTGCTCAAGATAGTCGCGGCAGAAGTCGCATTTGGTCATCTTCTTGCGCTCGGGGTCAAACTGCGGCGCGCCGTAGGGACAGTTCCATTCGCAGTAGCGGCACCCCACACAACGGTCCGGATCCACGGAGACGATGCCGTTCTCGTCCTTGTGCATGGCCTGCGTGGGGCAGGCTTCGGCACAGACGGGGTTCTCGCAGTGGTTGCACGACAGCGACACGTAGTAGGCGAAGACGTTTTGTTCATAGGCGTCGCCCACGGGAAGCCATTCACCGCCGGAATATTCCAGAACCCGCCGCCACAACACGCCTTTGTTCAGGTTATGCTTGTCGATGCAGGCGATCATGCAGGCCTTGCAGCCGGTGCATAGTTCCGAATTGAAGTAGAATGCAGGATTTTTGATCATGAATCGGTCCTTTTCTTCGGCCTGAGATACGGCCGCCCGGAGAAGCGGCCGTCCCTCCGGAGCGGTTACGCTTTTTCCACCTGCACGAGATTGGTGTGGTGAGGGTTCCCCTTGGCCAGGGCTGTCGGGAGAAGCTTGGTCAGCACGTTGGCGCAGCCGTTGGTGTCTTCCCCGGCGGCGTTGGGCGTATGCCATGCGCCTTCGGGAAGTGACACCACGCCCGGCATGATGCGGGGCGTGATCTTGGCTTTAACGAAGGAAATGCCGCGCCCGTTGAACACCTTCACACGATCCCCGAATTCGATGCCGCGGGCTTTCGCGTCGATGGGGTTGATCCAGAGCTCTTGCGGCGCGACTTCCTGCAGCCACCAGCAGTTCCCGTAGGTCGAGTGCGTGCGCTGCTTGTAGTGGTGCCCGATGAGCTGCAGCGGCCACTCCTTGCGTTCCGGGCTGATAGCGCCTTCGGGGTTGGGGATGTACTCGGGCAGCGCGGTGATGGCCTGACCGGGCAGCAGGGTCCATGTTTCCGCCAGCTCGGCGAGGCGCGGTGAATAGATCTCGATTTTGCCCGACGGCGAGGGCAAGGGATTGGCCTCGGGATCGTCCCGGAATGCTTTATAGGCGATATGGTTTTCGGGGAAGTACCTTTTGTACACGCCCATCGTGTAGGCTTCCTCCAGCGTGGGCGGCAGTTCGGGGATGGCCTTGCGGGACTCCGCGTACAGTTTCTCCAGCCATTGGTATTGGGTTCGGCCTTCCGTGAAGGCCTCCTTCACGCCGAGCTCGTTGGCAATGCCCGCGCAGATATCATAGATGCTTTTGGCTTCGCCGAGCGGCTCAATGCACTTGTTATCGAAGATCACGTAGGCGATGTTGCTGTCGCCGTCGGAAGTCCAGTCATGCTCCTCAAGGTTCAAACAGCTTGGCAGCAGAAAGTCCGCATAACGGGCGGAAGGCGTCAGTGTCGTGTCGATGACCACGATGGTCTCGCACTTTTTGTCGTCCAGCAGGATGGGGTGCATCTGGTTGATGCCGCCGTGCTGGTTCGTCAGGCAGTTCCCCGCGTAGTTCCAGATGAATTTGATCGGCGCGATGAGCCTTTCGCGTCCCCGGATGCCTGCCGTGGTGGCGGTCATCTGCTTGTAGTCGTCGATGGCCTGATACCAGTTGAAGCAGGAGAGTTCCGTCTTCACGGGATTTTCCAGCGTGGGGAAGGTCGCCATGGGAAGCTTGTATCCCGCGTTTTCGCGCGCCCCGGTATTCCCGCCCTTGATGCCCACGTTGCCGGTGAGCACGGCGAGCATACCGATGGCGCGGGAAATGTTTTCCCCGTTGGTGGTGCGCTGCGGGCCCCAGCCCTGACAGATGAAGCACGGCCTGGCCCCGGCGATCTCGCGGGCCAGCTTCTCGATGCGGGCCGGGGGAATCCCGGTGATGCGCGAGGCCCATGCCGGAGTCTTTGGCGTCTTGTCCGGGCCTTGCCCCTGAATGTAGGATTTGTAGGACGAACCGGCTGGAGCGCCCTTGGGCAGGGATTCCTCATCATAGCCGATGGTGTATTTGGCGAGGAAGGGCTTGTCGATAAGGTCTTCGGTGATCATCACGTAGGCCAGCGCCGCGCTGAGGGCCGCGTCCGTACCCGGGCGGATGGGAATCCATTCGTCGCCCACGGACACCATGGAATCGGTATAACGCGGATCGATGATGATGACGCGGGTGTTACGGGTGAAACGGGCGTGCTGGAGCGTTTTGGCCTTGCACCCCGACATGCGCGTTTCCGAGGGGTTGTTGCCGAAGAACACGGCCAGTTCGCTGTTTTCCATGTCGGAAAGCGAGTTCCCGTCAACCCAGCTCCCGCCGTACAAATAGGGCATACCTACCGTGATCTGGCAGGTGGAGTAGTCCGAATAGTGGTTCAGGTAACCACCCACGAGATTCATGAGCCGGGCTACGGGCGTGGCGGCCGGAGGCCAGCTTTTGCCCATGGTGCTGCCGAGGGCACCCGTGCCGTAGTTGAGATAGACGGCCTCGTTGCCGTAGGTGTCTATGGTGCCGCGCAGCCTTTGTCCGATCTCCTTGAAGGCTTCCTCCCAGCTGATACGTTCGAATTTGCCTTCTCCTCTGTTGCCCACTCGGCGCAGGGGATAGGGGATGCGCTGTTCGGCATAGATGCGCTGACGCATGGAGCGCCCGCGCGGACAAGCACGGAGCTGCTGCATACCGTAGCGGTCGTCTCCGGTGTTGTCCGTCTCTACGCGGGTGATCACGCCGTCTTTGACGTGCACCCGCAGGGCGCAACGGCTGCCGCAGTTGACGTTGCAGGAGTTCCAGAGGATGCGCTCTTCCCCTGTCCCCGAGGGGGCGGGCGGTGCGGCGACGGCGCTTCCCGCATTGAGGATTTCAATGGAAAAAGGAAAGAATGCCGAAGCGAGGACGACGGCGCCGCCCTTGATCACGTCGCGCCGTTTGAGCAATGCCTGCTCGGTACAATGAGGTTTCCGCATGAGCCCTCCGCAGAAAAAGGATTCCGTTCCCGGAACGTCCCGATGGGACGGGATTCGAGGAACAGGCAGGCTTGCAGCATACCGCACAGGAAAGGCGGCTGTCAGTGATAAGTGGGGGCCGGAGGTTCACGTTATGGGATATAAAAAGGGGAAGGCCGGAGCCTTCCCCATATGGAAACGAGCGTGCTTGAAGCGCTACTTGAAGAACTTGTCGATATACCCCTGCACGAAAACGAAGAACACGATGAACGGCAGGACATATTTGACGTACAGGCGCAGCCCCTTCGGGAACATGAGGCCCTTGCCGGTGTCCGCTTCGGCGATGAAGTTGTCCCATCCCCAGCCGCGCTTGTAACAGCAGAAGAACAGGAACACCATAGAGCCGAGGGGCAGCAGGTTGTTGCTGACGATGAAGTCTTCCAGATCGAGGATCATGGAGCCGGGGCCGAAGGGCTGGATGCCGGACAGCACGTTGAAGCCGAGGGCGCAGGGCAGGGAGAGCAGGAAGACCAGAACGAAGTTGACGGTGACCGCCTTCTTGCGGGTCCATTTGAGCACGTCGATGCCGTAGGCTACGATGTTTTCCAGCACGGCGATGATCGTGGTGAGGGCCGCGAAGCTCATGAAGACGAAGAAGAGCATGCCCCACAGCTGTCCGCCGGGCATGCTGTTGAACACGTTGGGAAGGGTGACGAACACGAGGCCGGGACCGGAGCCCGCATCGACGTCGAAGGCGAAACAGGCCGGGAAGATGATGAGGCCCGCCATGAGCGCGACGAACGTATCCAGTAGCAAGATGTGGATGGACTCGCCGGTCAGGGAGCGCTGCTTGTCGATGTAGCTGCCGAAGATGGTCATGGCGCCGATGCCGAGGCTCAGGGTGAAGAACGCCTGCCCCATGGCGGCATAGATGGGCTCCCAGATGCCGTGCTGGAACATCTTGCCGAAGTCGGGCTTCAAATAGAACAGGATGCCTTTTTCGGCCCCCGGCAGGGTGACGGAGCGGATCACCAGAAAGAGCATGACGACAAGCAGGCAACCCATCATGATTTTGGTAATGCGCTCGACGCCCCTCTGCAACCCCATGGAGCAGACGAGGAATCCGGCGACGACCGTAACGGCCATCCAGCCGACCTGATCAAAAGGATCGCCGAGCGTCCCGCCGAAGAACGCGCCGATCTGCTCGGGCGTAAGGCTCGAAAGCTGACCCGAGCCCATGTACCAGCAGTAGGACAGCATCCACCCGGTGACGGTCGTATAGAACATCATCAGCACGTAACAGCCGATGATGCCTCCGTAGCCGTACAGATGCCAGAACGTCCCCTTGGGTTCCAGCTTGCGGAACGCCAGGCCGATGCCCTGCTTGGCGGCCCGGCCCACGGAGAACTCCATCACCATAATGGGAAGGCCGAGAATGACGAGAAAAACGAGATAGATGAGGACGAAAGCCGCCCCACCGTAGGCTCCGGTGATGAAGGGGAAGCGCCAGACGTTGCCGAGGCCGATGGCGCAGCCGGCCGATAACAGCAGGAAGCCGAGACGGCTCCCCAACTTTTCGCGTTCGATACCCTGTTCCACTGTTGTTCCTCCTTAGGGTGTGGGAGGATGAATAGGTGACTTTTGCGCCTGAGGCAAGCGGAGACTGTCCGCCGGAAAACGTGCCGATTTCTCGCGCCAAAGGGAAAGGCGATACGTTGTCGGGGATTAGGCCATGTTCTTATACCGAAGAGCAGCCGGGCCCGCTGACGACGCTGCGGCCTCCGGTTTTGGGAGTGACCTGTATCTGCGTCCCGATGCGCTCCTTCAAGGCCGCCACATGCGAAATCACGCCGATGAGCTTGCCGTCCCGGTGCAGCCCGGCCAGCGTATCCAGCGCGGTGTCCAGCGTATCCTCATCCAGCGTGCCGAACCCTTCGTCGAGGAAAAGGGAGTCCACCCGCACCGTCTTGCTGGCCATTTGCGAAAGCCCGAGGGCGAGGGCAAGGCTCACGATGAAACTCTCGCCGCCGGACAGGTTTTTGGTGGAGCGGACTTCTCCGGCCTGATAGCCGTCGATGACGTCGAGCTCCAACGGCTGCTCCTTGTTGCGGAGAAGCAGATACCGGTCGGTCATGCGCCGTAGCTGGCGGTTGGCGTGCTCGATCATGATTTCAAACGTCAACACCTGCACGAAATTGCGGTATTTTTTCCCGTCGGCGGAGCCGATGAGATCGTGCAGATCGTTCCAGCGGCGGCACTCGCGGCGCTGCGCTTCCACCGCCGCCGTGCGCTCCTGATGCGCCAGCTTGACCATGTGGTTGTCGTGGAGCTTCTGCCTCAGGCCGCCAATGGCTTCTTGCTGGGTCTTCAGCGTGTCCCGAAGCGTTGCCAGCGTCTCGTCGAGTTCTTCCCGCGTGCGATCCGTCACCTGTTTTTCGCGCTCGGCAGCCAGTTGCGCGATACGGTCGGCCAGGCGCGCTTCCAGTTCGGCCCGTTCCGTGAGTAGCTCCTGTTCCCTTTGAGCCAGCGTGTTCCGCACCGTTTCAGTGAGGCAGGCGTCCCGGTATTCCACTTCGTCGGCAAAGCCGGTTTGTGAGAGGCGAAGCCGGAAATCCTCTTCCAGCGGCCCAATTTGTGCCTGACGTTCCGCGATCGAGCGATCGAGCGTTTCCCGTTTGCTGGTCAGCCCAGCAAAGCGCTGTTTGGCGGCATCGACGGTTTGGCGGACGCCTTCAAGCCGCTTTTCGGCTCCTTCGACGAGCCCGTTGAGCCGTTTCTCTTCCTCATCCGGGGATTTGTCCCCGAGCAGCCGCCTCCGGTCGAGCCGCAGCTTTTCCCGATCCTCCGACAGGGAGCGGGCCGCTTCCCGCTGCTTGCCCAGATCTTTCTCCATATCGAGAAGCCGGGAAGCGAGATGCCGGGACTCCAGTTCCAGCGCGCTCATTTTTTGCTGTAAGAGGTCACGCCGCTTTTCCCGGGATACCCAGCGTTCACGGCGTTCAGACAGGCTGTGGAGCAAGGCCTCCAGCCCGTCCACAGCGAGGCTTTCGATGCCGTAAGGCCGCAGCCCCTTCAAAACGGTTTGGCGCAATGCCGTGTACTGCTCCAGAAGCGAACACCGCTCGCGTTCGGTGCGCACGGCTTCCTGTTCGGCACTGTCCTTATGGTGGAGGGCGGTTTGCAGGGCCAGTTCCAGCCGGTTTGCTTCGTGCCGGGCCTTCTCCCATGCCGTCATGTCGGCTTGCAGCCCGGCGTCCTCCTGTTCAGCCTGTTGCAGGATGCGTTCAGCCAGCCGCCGCTCGGTCTCCGTCGTTTCCCGCAGATTTTGGAGCGTAAGGAGCAGGGTGGACGGAAGCGGCTGCTTTGGCGTGGCGGGGGTGATGGAGGGATGTGCCAGTGCGGCGAGGCATTCGCGCACATGCGTTTCGTGTTCGGACAGTGTGGCGGCTTCTTTTTGCAGCTGTTCCGTCACCCATTCCCGTTCACGCGACAGCCCGGCGAGATCGCCTTGGAGGGAAGCCAAACCGGTTCCGGAGCGTTTCAGTTCTTCCTTGAGCCGCGCAAGATGTTCCTCCGGCCCGGCGGGGGCGGGAACGGAAAATCCGGTGAAGGGGTGTTCCGTGGCTCCGCACAACGGGCACGGTTCCCCGTTATGGAGATGCCTCCGCGCTTCCTCAAAAGCCCGCAGGCGAGAGCATTCGGCCTGTTCGGCTTCCCGTTTCTCATATTCCGCCTCCAGACGGCGGTGCACTTTTTCGGCGGATTGCAGGCGCTGCGTGAGTTCGGCCTCATTGCGGGCACGTTTTTCTTGCCGCTGCTCAAGTGTCTTGATTCCCAGAAGGCAGGTTTCGTATTGCCGCCGCGCCTCTTCGGTTTTGTCCAGCAGGCTGCTGCGGGTTGCAGGGTCGTTGGTGAACAGGGTTCCCAGCTTGCCATCCCAGCCGTATTCCCCCAGGTGCAGCGGCACCGGGCTTTCCTCCGGGGCAACGCAGACACTCATCAAATGGCCATAGCTCATACCAAGGCGCATGGTATCCTGCCCCACAAAAATCTTGCGTTGCTCTGCGTTCAGCAGCGGCTCCGCCATCGTCTGCACCGTTTCCGGTTTC
>ERZ779894.2429-NODE-2429-length-16557-cov-2.974427_pt1 | contig 16557 bp, 8 predicted proteins | sample MGYA00511587_ERZ779894 | MGnify/ENA primary metagenome ERZ779894 (study PRJEB29588, sample SAMEA2160490) | human gut metagenome | biome: human gut; feature: human-associated habitat; material: faeces | place: Denmark | collected 2008/2010 ... | reverse complement strand
GGCAGAGGGCAGGTTCGCCAGCAAACCTTTCTTGAAAGCAATATTAGCCATAAAGTTTACCTCCTCAAAAATTCAATTTACAGAGAACCCCAAACAAGGCTCTCGGCCAGACTGGAAATTACCTCTTCATCAATCGCATCCAACTTCTGCTTATCTTCCAGAGTCATCAGACCAGCCCCGGAAACACCGTCTGGCCCCTGACCTGCAGGGATAAGAGTGAGAACACCATGCTGGACATTGGGCGAATAGGTTCCGTCTTCCTGTTTGGTAAAGATGCGAATCTCAGCGGTATTGGTTGTTTCGGTACGCTGCACATTTACAATCTCGCTGAGGATTTCATCGGGCATGGAGTTGATGATTCCCTGCATCCCAGACACATCAGGAATATCGCCGATAGTGGCAATCTCATGAGCAGGGTCATCGGCCACATAACCAGAGGACGCCTTATCCTCTGCGTTGTGGTAGAAGATACCCTTCTGATAAACATTGATACGGGAACCAATCCAGTTGCCGTCCACATTCTTATCAGCATAAATCTGGGCGACCATGCCGTTTTCGCCACCATTGTTCACGCCGACGAAAGATTCCGTACCATCCTGATGGGTGTATTTCGCACCGCCGCCAGTAGACTCATTGAAAATTAGAGCCGTACCTCCATCGTCATTTACAATTTCCCGAACAACAAAATCGCTGGTATCAATCAGCCCACTGGTCGGAATGTAAATGTGAGACGCTTCTGCATCATTCAGAATCAGCTCAATATAGGTATCACCAACCTTAGCGCCTGCATATGGCTGGTCATCCTCGGTGACTGTCTTAACACTTCCGCTTTGAACAACAAGGTCTTTGGGAATGTTGATTTCTGCACCAACATAAGAGCTGGAACCGTCTACCGTTTTCTTCAGGCGGTATGTAGCGGAATACCCTTCAGCAGCATCATCCAGTTTCTCAATGGCGTACTCAGTGTTGTCCTTGGCAACATAGAGACCGTCATCCTCAATCTCGATAGTATTGCCCTCAACCTTCGAGACCTGAACCCCGATGGTTTTGGTTCCTTCTTCGCCATCTGCAATAACAATTGTTGCATCGACCGGAGTAAGTCCAGCAACAGTTCCGGCAGACAGATTGTCCAGCTTGACTTTGTCTTCGGCAGACATCAGCCCTGCAGCAGTCTGAGATGCGGCCTTGCCAGTGGCAAAAAGAAGGTTACCTTTGTAGAGCTCCTGTACGTCTTCCAGCCAATACAGGGTGTTGGTATCTTTCTGTTCAAGTGCATCAAACAGAGCTTTTGTACCAACTTTGAAGATAACATTAGCCAACTTTATTTCCCTCCTCTGCAAAAAAATATCATTATATAAACACTCTCTAAGAGTTTATACCGGTTACATTGGCTCCCAGATATAATCTGAGACAACTTCGTCACCCTCAATTTCTGACCATTCATCATTCGGATTAAGGTCAACCGGCTCTGGGATTTCTCCGGGTTCGTCCTCAATTGTGAAGGTAAGAACCTTTCGCTCGGAAATGTGCGGCACATATACCGCTCCATCCTTACCCATGACGCTGCCAAGATTCTTAACCGTTCCATCACTAAACGTAAGGATAAGCTCATTGTCCGAAGAGATACCGGCATTCGTAACCACAGCACCGGTATTTGTATTGACAACAATCTTGTCTCCAACAGGAACACCATTAGCAGAAAGCTGAATTGTACTATCTTCAGGATTGAAAATAATATTATCGGCCTTGTTCTCAATCGCATTTTCAATGGTGTTGTTCATGTCTTCAATGGCTGTGTTCATGGTGTGAGTTAATTGATAAAGCGCAGTCATCTGGTGGTCGCACAAATAGTCATCCATATTTTTGGATTCTTGGACTTGCAGCATGCACTCTCCCGTCTTTGCAATAACAGGATTAGACGGGGTACCGCTGTAAATCTGTATCCAAGTGCAGACCTCGCCCGGATATTTACTCAGCTTACAATTGATAGGGAACGTATATTGAAAATACGATTCGTTGTACGGCGTTTCCGAGCGGTCTAACACAACGACATCTGCAACTCCATCTGCACGCACATAACTCAGGAATACGCTGGCTGTGAGCATGTCAATTTCACCTACCACAGTAGGAATAAGGTAGGTAATTTACTGGCTCAGATTGTCGCCACGATAAATCGGCTCATTCACGGTGATGACCAAACTCATATCGTCATCGAGTTTAATGTAAAGCACCAGCTTCACCCCCAATCTCTAAATAATCACATAGTCGATTTCTTCAAGTAACATATCATCGTAGGCAGAAAGATTGTCAGCATCCATTTCGCTCAGAAGTCGATGTCGTTTCATAGTCGGGTCTACAACAATCCCAATGGTAATACTGTGGAGCTCTGGATGCATAAACTGTCGGATTGCTTCAACAACCTCTGCCACGAAGATGACCGCAGTTTCAAACTCTTCATACTTTGTCGAGCAATCCCCATCCCCAATGTCAGCAGAAAACTCGATTGCGGAAGTGCCTTCACCAAGCGAGTAATGCAATTCTGTCGCTAACACATCTGCTGCCATCTGAATAACGGCCTGTGCTCCGTTATAAAACCGATAGCACAGATTTGTCAGTTCGCAGGCGATATCAATACCAGGAGAAACAGATATAGCACTTCTCTTGGTGGTTCCAAGGACAGAGGTTTCGATTTCAACAACCGGCGCAACAGTGAGGAGACTATTCTTGATATCTTTCTCTAACGCAGCATTTATAACGAGGCTGGATTCAGCGTTGCCACCAGACTTTCCCGTATATGCCATTACCGGTTGCGCAGTAAGTTGCATAGCAGATTCTGCTTTGGCAAATAGATTTGACAATGTTTCAACACATTCCGCAGACACAATAATACCTGCTGTATCGGAATAGAGAGAGTAGTGTGTTTGGAACGTCGCCGTGACATCAAGCTCTGTCACATAATCCAAACGCTCATAACAAGTTTTCAGCATTTCATCAATGTGGTGAACCAATTCAGAACCTGTCTGCACTGCAACAAACTTTTGTAACATATAGCTCTCAATGCAACTTTCCAAAATCAACTTGTGAATTGCAGTCAGACCATCTCGGTACGGGATGGAGTAAACAAGGATGTCGCATTCTGTCAGCCGATTGTTTAGATAAATATCAAACTCTTTTGCCATATGCGACTCATCTCCTTACTTCAAAATTAGGCGGTCGGGTTCTGGGCAGAGAGCTTCAGGTATCCTTCCTTGATTGTCATAATAGTGGCAGTCTCAACACTGCGTGGCGTTGAAAGCTCGCCGTACATCAGAAGGTTACCGGAGTCAACAGTAGGAGAGTCGTAAATAACAAAGTGCGTAATTGTTCCCCAGCTCGCAGTACTTTCATTAAAGTTGATAGCCTGTGAATTAGTCACAACACCATCAAGCGGCTCGCTTAAAGTCGTTAACTGAACACGAGCATATCCAGCTTCGGTAGAGGGTTCGTCAACACCAGAGCCGTTAATATTAGGGGCAGTGGTACTCAGACCGATATAGTAAGTAGTCGGAATCGCTGGGTCGGTTTTGGTGCCGAACACATTGCCGGCGACACAGTTCAGAAAATAGTTTGTATTCATAGAGTCTATTCCTCCTTCAAGATAAATTGGCATGACAAAAGCCGGCGGTCAGCCGGCCTTGTCGTTACCGTATAAAGTTTTTATTGATGTTGTTCGTGATGTATAAGATACCCTGCTTTGGTATTTCCACATCGCCATCAATATCACGAATGATGATTTGATAAATATACTTGCCGGATAAGTCAACCGTTTCGGTGGGGGAGAGGGTTACGGTCAGTACATTATCGTAAGTCCCTTCATTGTTGAAGATTGACTCCATCTGCTTCGTTAGAATGGGTGTTCCTGTTTTGTTTGTAAAACTAACGATAGAAAAATTGCAATCACACCCAGTGAGACTGAACGGCTTTTTATCTCGATAAAAATAGACATTGAAAGCAAGGTCTTGCGTCTCACCGCCAACGAAGTCGATGGTCGGCAAGGTGTATGGATTATAAGTACAGCTCATACACACTCACCACCTTATCATTATTTATTCTTGTCTGTCGCATCCTCGTTTGGCGTGATGACAGCAGAATTTAACAGAGAGGCGACTTCCTCAAGCATGGCAATACTACCGCTCAGATTGGCAAGGTTTGCCTTACCACTAACAGAAACGCTATTTAATGCATTTAGAGTTACAGTCAGTCTCTGCATGATATCTTCTTTCATAATCCTTTACTCCTTTTCCTTTTTTAACTCAGCAACAATTCCATATAGTTTCTGAATCATGTGGACGCACAGGGGAATCAGTTCGCCGTAACGAATGCCATAGTACATTTCAGAAGAGCCATCTGGCATACCTTTCTCGCAAAGCTCCAATAATGCGAGCTCTTCTTCTGAAAGGCCACAAGAGTCTCTCAGTGCCACAACATCCTGTGCGATAAAACCAATATGGCGCATGTTATCATTGTGGCTTTTAAGGCAGAAGGTGGATGACTTCAATCCAAAGAAGAATTGTTCATATTTATCAATATCTGTTCTGATATCGCTTTTCAAACGAATATCAGAGTCAACTGTGATTTCATCCGATGCATGGAGGCCACCATTGATAGCATAAAGATATCCACTCCCACCGCTGAGCATAGCACCCTTATTACTGACAAAGACATAGTAATCGGCATATGGCCCGGATGAACCATACATTTTTGCACCATATGTTGTGCTCACTCCGTCAGAGCCACGAGCACAACAGAATCCTCCATCGTCGGTACCCAGTGTAACAAGCTCTGCGTCAATGGTTCCAGTTTTTATATAGTTAGCGTTTATATAAAGACGATTTGAAGTAGAATCACTGAATATACCGAACCTCGTGCCGCCGCTGGTAAGCACATTAAAGACGTTCAGGTCTGTCAGCCTGTTATCCCAAGCAAGGTCATAGGCATCATCGGCATAGTAATAGGCATCATCCGCTCTGTCGTATGCACTATCTGCCAAATTGTATGCGGAGTTTGCTCTGGAATAAGCAGTGCTTTGTGAAGCGTTTGTTTCATTCACAAGCGCCCAGTTAATTGAAGAGCCGGCTGCCATAGTAATACTTCCTCTAATGGAAACATTGCCAGATGAATCGACAACAAAATTACCATTGCCTACATTGATTCCGTTCAGATTCAAATAATCTGCCGTAAACTCATAGGAGTTGTTCATCATGGAGTTTCCAGAGCTATCTCTAAATGAGGCACCAGACACCGTTCCACTGAATGTACCGTTCCTTGCATACAGATTCCCGTTCTTCATCACATAAAACGGTGCACTTGTGGGGGTGGAACTGCCAGCCCAAATGGCATAAGCACTGTTTGTCCCAGAACCAGAACCATGAAGGGCAACATAGGAGGAACCGCTGCCGCCATGTAAATATGTATCCTCAATGGTGAACCCGCCAATTTTACCGGATGTAGCTGTAACTCTTCCTCTGAAGTATGCATTGCCATCTCTCAGGTCAATGAAAAAGTTCGCATTTTCAGGAATCCCATCATCGTCCAGTATTAGGTCACCGTCATCATCCACGAAAGATGGGATGACGGTTGTTCCACTTGTCGTGAATAGGGAACCGGTACCAGCGAGAATACCATATGCCGGGTCTATGATGAGTTTGCCACCGTTATCCTTCTGAAGAACAAATGTGGAATTGTTTAACCAAGCACCGCTGGAGTCTACCTTAAACTGCATTACACCAGTATCAGTTTCGTTTTCGATAACTAAGTTATTGCCGACAATGAGCTTGCCACCAATGACTTCTGCATTGACACCGAAGTATGTTCCAACATCTTCAGAAGAAAAGAGGCCAATGGCAAGTTTTGCATGAGCCCAATTATCATCCGTCATAGCTATCATGCTGTCCACGATACGCAACTGGTAGTTGGAGTCACCGCCAACATGAATGCCGGCGCCATTGATAACAACACTTTGGTTGCTCGCAGCAAGTATAGTATTTTTCGCTGCGTCTAATGAACTGTTCATAAACTCAGATACAGCCGATGCGTGATTTACGGTTTGATTATAGATATACTTGCTTGCATCAAAGCTACGCCCAGAGGAGTAGCCTTGCTCTATCATATCCTTTAATGTGTTGCAGTTGTCGTGCCGCTTAAAGCGATTTGAAAACACAATGGAGAAATCCTCTCGGTCTTCAAAGTCTAACTCAAACTCGATGATATACGGAGTAATTACAGTTCTATCTCCAATATTAAGATATACCCCTTTGCCAAGTTCCAATCTGTTTCGGAAAGGTGCAAACTCATTGGCGAAAATGAAATTGCCAGAATCAACGCTGAATTCGTAAGTCGGTGTGGCAAGGTCACTCAACACCTCAACAGCATAGTCATACAACTCCATCTGCACGGAGTATTTTTGGTAGTCGCTGACGTTTGCCGTGAGAAATAGAGAACCCGACTGGCTGGTGAACTGCAATCTCGTTCCCTCATAGGTTATAACTCCATCAACGACAACGGCATGGATATCACTTGATAGGCCAGACATGGTGCCAGAAACAGTTATCATGCCGCTGGTTGCTGTTGCGCTGCCGGAAGTGATAGAACCCCCATATATACTCAGCACATATTCTCCACTGTTATTTTCTTCAAGCGTTCCTCTAATGATATCCCCATTGACTGCATGACTGCCAGTTAGAGCAAACGTACCACCTGTAATGATGTACATCCGTTTTTGGAACTTTTCGCTCAAATCAATTCGAACAATACCCGCCTCTTGAATTACAAAGCTTTCGTTTGAAAGGGTATAAGAGGTTCCCGACAGCGTTGTATCTACACTGGTAGCAACAAAGGTGTCTTCGGTAATATCTTGCTCAATCAGATATCGATTCAACTCTGTGTACTCTTCATCGGTGAAGTATTTCGTAATGGACAGCGTATCTACGATTTCCTGAATCTGAGCAGCATAAGAGCCTGGGTTTGATGTATCGAGGTTAGACTCGATGGACTCTATCAAACTTTCTTTTGCAGCAATTTCAGCCTTCTTTGCGGATATATTTGCGTTGATTTCATTGAGCAAAGCTTGCTGTGTCTGTTTACCAGCAGAAGTCGTTTCCATTGCAAGGGCTTGAATTGTAACGCTTTGCTGAGATATAAGCGTTTCAAGTTCCCCTTGCAAGTCAACAAGAGCAACCCGTTCTGCAAGCAACTGTGCGGTTGTTGATGCACGCAACGCCACAAGCCCACGATACTGCTCTTGATAATTCAGTACGGTTCTTTGCCATACTTCCCATTTTTCCGCAAGCTCCGCTGGAATATCGCCGTTGGAAATAAAATAACTCAGGTCATATACCCAGTTTGTCCCAATAGGATTTACATCTCTGATATCCAGCTCGTCTGCGCCATATGGTCGCAATGCTGTCACAAGTTCATCACTAAGCTCTTCTATTTCAACAGACTCAATCAGGTTGTCGAAATCCAGATATATCGGCAGCGTGTCCAATTGCTCATCCACATCATATGCGTTGATTGTTCGCGCATACGGGTCGAATACAAACACGCCGCGAAATTTCTCCGGAACCGTATTATAGACAAAGTCCAACAGATAATCATCGTATTGGTCAAACGTCCGATATCTCTGAGCAAGAGTGGGGGAGACATACCCTACACTCCAGCCACGAGCTACCTCAAGAATGCGGCCCATGATTGTATCTACATTAGCAGGATTGGTTTGGTCATAAAACTTGAACGTACCTTCCTCTAAAAAGAAGGCCTTGGAATCAAGTTCTTGTTCAATGGAATAGCCTTCGATATGTTTAACATCATAGATACCATCAGACTCTGTCGATGGATTCATAATGACATACACGCCATAGTGCTGCGTATAGACAATTTTGTGTCCCGTCAGTCTGTCATAAATCCAATTAGGCTCTCCATCTATTACGGCCGGCACATCAAAAGAAATTTCACTCGGCTCAGAGAACTTAATGTTGAGATGCAGGTTGAACACTCCTGGGATAATCCCGATTGTGTCCTCTCCCATTGTCTTCAAAATGAGTAGTGGCGTTTCAGAATTTCCGTCAGCGTCAAACTCCAATTTGGAATAATCAAGATACACACCTGCACCCCCCTTTATCCTGCGATATTGTATAGGAACCTTCCAGAAATAGTGAGCGTTCCGTCGCCGGTCACTTCAATATTGTTATCGCCGTGGACAAGTCTGAAAAAGTTCAAATTAAAATTATCGTATAAGTTATATCCATAGTTCGTCTCTTGGATGATACCGTTGTTGTTGTCTATAATGACGTTCACAGATGAGGGCAAATCTTTTAGTAAGAATTCTCTTTCCCCATCGTTGTGGTTTACAATGCGAAGTTCCGTTGTTCCGGAAGAAGGTCAATACTGGCTTCAGCAACTCTCGCACGGAGCTTTCGTTACGGAACAATATGTTCGTTGTTCCAGCAATCCTGTATTGCTTGTCAAATTGATACCCATATGCATAAGGGCAGTCACACACAACTGTTGCCTCAAATGCAATCGGCAACCATCCAATGGATAGGGGAGTGAGCTCTGTAATAAGGCACTTAAATTGAACCCGCTCCATATCTGGCTGGTCAATCGAGAGCCACTGATATTGCTGGTGCCCTGTCAACCAGAAACTAATGTTTTCAAGTTCGTACCGGTCAAGATAATCTTCCGCACCGAACACAAGTTTGAACTGTAACGGAGAGTCATGATAATTCACACCAAAATGAATTGGCTGAATCCGATTCAAAGTTCTTGTTTCGATGATATCTGCCGTATTGCCAAACGAAACATTTTCCTGCCCGTTCCCATCAATATCATAAATCATCAGACCGTACATCAATGACGACTCCCCAGCAAATGAGAATTCATAACTGTTAAACATATATTTGCGCTCACCTCCTTTTGAAACGGTAGGGGAGGGGCGTGTGCCCCTCCTCCTTGATTACCGTGATTTAATGTTTAAGTTCTTCAATACCTCATTGGTAAGCTTGCGGTTAATCTCCTGATGCTTCTTGACTGTTTCATCGTTTGCACCATAGATATACACATCACCAAACTGAACACTGTTGCTGCTGTTGCTGATAGGCGCAAGGGCTCCAACCTCAGATATACTATCCTGCGCTCCTCCAAACACTCGGTCATACCCTGTTGAGTCAATCAGAGCACTAAATGCATCGGATAAGCTGGTAGCAAAATCAATCAGTCTGAACAGACCTTTTTCTTTCTGTTCGTCCAGAACAGCCTCGCCCTTTTCAAGCACTGCAAGCACTTCGTTCTGTTTTAGGGTTGGATTGTCACCCGCAATGCCACCTTCATGATAAACGGAGTGTAACTGCTTACCGACATTTTCTGGATGAAGCTCATCCTTTGTCACCCACCAGATACCTGTAGGCGACTCGTATTCTGCGTGAACACCGTACTGGTCAAGTCTTGCGGCAAGCTGTACTGCCTGTTGGTGTAGCTGATTATTTCGCTCTGGAGTATTCTTTTCAGCATCCCACATCTTGCCGAGTTGCTTCATCTGATAGACAATAGCAGTAACCATCTCTTCATTAGTCGAACTGCTATCATAATTCATCCCCGGCAGTGTATCGTTATGGATATTTCCTCCCGCACTGTCAATATCAGCACCGATGTTATTTAATGCAGACACATAGCTACCATACTTCTGAGCAGCAGCAAGAGCGTTATTCCACGCTTCGGTAATGGTACTATTTAATTCTGTGCCGTACTGGGTGTTCCAGGCAATAAGCTCGTTATACAGGGTGTCCCAATGGCTTTCTATATAGGCTATAGCCATATCATAAAGCTTCTGGTAGGAAGAAATACTATCTTCAAGAATAGCAATCTCTTTATCCTTTTCAGCTTCATATGACTCAGCCATATCATCGAGGGCTTCCTTTTGGGCATCCATTGCATAGTCAGACTGCTTGTCTGCGAGTTCATTCTGCAGCTCATACATTTCCTCTTCAAGTTGAGCCTTCTGTGCTTGTGCATCTCTACTATCGTCCAATGATAGTGCGTTGATGCGCTCCTGCAATTCAGCGATTTCCTTGACTTTATCTGCAACCTCGTCTTGATAATCGGACTCTTCTTTTGCTGCATCTAAAGCTTCTTTGCGTAAATCGATAATATCTCGATACGCACTCTTCATGTCCTCAAGTGCCTGAATCTGGTCGTTAATCCGCTGCTTGAGCATTTCCATGACATATTTTAAGATGTCATCTAAACCAGTCTTCATTTCTTCAAGGGCTTCAGAAGTCGAGTTGGAAACTTGCCCGATTCCGCTGATTGCGTTTTGCGCCAATGAGCGTAGTGCATTGATATTGTGAAGCGCAGCCTGGTATTGACTGTCGTCCAAATTGAGAAGTGCCAGATTGGCATATACAAGCCCCCACGTTGCATTTGTTGTTTCAGTGGTGGCAAAGAGCAAATTGTTTAACTCCTCAAGAGACCCAGCTTGTAAGGCAAGGCGCAACCTTTCTACATAATTCATAGCACTTTCGAGTGCAAGCTGTTCGGCTCGTGCAGCAATTACAGCGTTGATGCGCTCCTCATTGATAACAAGCTGACCATTCTCATCCGTTAATAACTGCATATACTGAGCACCCATATTGATGATGTCCTGTAACGTATCCACAGTAATATAACCACCATCAGCATACTCGTTTGCGGCATTGTGCAAAATATCGTATACATCCTGAATCTGGTCTACAGCATCGCTTGATGTTTCGACAACACGATTCATGACCTCAATAACACTGTTGCCGTATTCCCACCAAAGATTGCTCAGTTCACTGATTTCATCGCTTGTGTCAGAATATCCAAGGGAACGATAATATTCAGCTTCCTCATGAACTTTGGCTTGAAGATTTTTGTAGTATGCAACGATGTCGCTGGCGAACTGCTCCACTTCATCCATGTTGCGATTATTTATCGCATTTTCCAAACGGTTTTCGGTTAGCTCGATAGCATTCTCCCATTCGGAAACAACCGCCTCATAACTTCCAACGATAACTTCCTGAATACTGTCCTGATAATCCCACCACTGTTTTTGCAGGTCTTGGATATAATCTGAATTTTCATCCAGACCAAGGTCTCGATATTTTTCAGCCTGTGCATGAACGGCATCCTGCATCTTTCGGTAGATTTCTACAATCTCCTCAGCGCTTCCACCGTTCTTTTCCAGTAGGAAAATATCATGCTCGAAGTTACCAATGATTTCGTCAATTTCTTCTGACATCTTATCAAGAGTTTCTTCAAGCTGGTCTTCAAGGTTGGTTGGGTCGAGTTCGGCCTCAACCGTAAGAGTGGCCGAACTGTTATTGCTATTTGTCTGCGTTGTAGTGGTGCCGCTGTTTCCACCACCAGTTGATGGCTTATACGGTTTATATCCACCAGTAACCATCGCGGTGCCGCTAATGAGGGCAGACGCTCTACCAGACACATAGCCATATTCTAAAAGTGACTCGGTCTGCTTGTGGTTAAATACGATAGCACCAGCAGGAATGTTGACAAACTCAGCACCATTGTCGCCGACCGTATACCATCTACCGGTGCGTGGGTCTACAACAATTTCACGTCCAAGCTCTCCAACGAGGGTACTGCCGCCTCTGGCTGTACCCCAATCTCCGCTTGCTTTAGCTGTGCCACTTGCATGAGCCGTTCCATTTAACTCAACGTCACCAATAGCTACATGGTTCACATATCGTGTAAGCGTTTTGAGATGAGTTGGAAGGTCTGAAAGGTCTGCAATATATTCAACAGTGGCTTCATAAGGCCCAAATGACTTGGGTAGTAAATCTGTATCTGGGTCGTATATAACGCTACAAGTTTTTGACTCTGGGTTATATCCGTCAATCGCAGTTGCATCTACGCCAAGGGTTACAATGGCTTCGGCGGTTAATCCTGAAATAGACTGCTGAATTGTATCTATTGAAGTTGTATCAATATCAAGCCCACAGTTGATGTAGGTTGCCTCTTTGTTTTGAATCTTTTCGGCCAGAGAATTAACAGTTGCCTCAGCTTCAGAAGTGTCTGCTCCAACGGCAACCAAGGTTTCAAGATTGTTTTGCGCTTGTTGGAACTGTTGTAACAGCAGCAGTGCATCGCCAAGGTCTCCTTCAACCTGCGATGTATCAACGCGCATAACATCAGGCTGTGTGAGAAGATGTTTTTGCTCAACACAATATCGGATAACTGAATTTGCGTATTCGGCTTCAGATGAATCAACACTTACTTTTGACTTTATACCATTCATCTCTGCAATGGTTTCATCCAGCGCAGACAATTGCCCTTCCGTTGTTTCAATATCGGATACATCAATTTTTATGTCGAGCTCTTCATCGTCCGCATACAATTCATGCAGTGCTTCCTTTGCCTCCCCAGCCTCAACTGCAAGGTCGCCAAATGTTTTGACCGCTTCGTCGCTCCAGTCGAACTCAGCGCCTTTAAGTTGTAGTTCATCAAAGAATGCCTGAACCACGCCCATAGAAAGGCCGAGCCCCTCAGCAAAATCTTCCATTGCTGTCTGTCCGGCGATTGTCCATCCATTTTCATCGCTGTAGTTCATAAGGCCGGCTTCAACAGACTTGTTTAAGAACTCATCGATGTTCAGACCTTCCACGAGGCCATCTTCATCAAAGGTTAAATAGCTTTGGAAGTCTGCCATATAGGACTCAATTGCACTCAGGTCATCCCTGTCAACACTTTCAGGGATAATAAATTCAATAGCAGCATCAAACTTCTTGGAACCGAAGTTACCAAAAATCTCTGACTCGCTGTCGTAGGTATCTCTGATATTCTGGATAGCGCTGACAGCATCATCAGCCATGTCGCCATAGTCAGATGCACTCTGAGCGTTCAGCCAGTTCTGGTAAGCACCAACAGCCTCTTTGAGAGAAGTGGTCAACAGGTCATACTGTTTGCATGTATCTGCAAGGGCACTGTTTTCTTCCAACAGGGCATCAATAGAAGCTTTTACACTTTCCTCATTCTCGCCCTCTGCGAAAGTATTATCTTCTAATTTTTGTCGATACTCTTCAATCTGACGGGCATTCTCAACATACTGACTTTGCGCCAACGCCTTGTTGGTTTCATTGATTGCAATCTGCTCTTCAGCTTTAGCCTCAGAAATTTCGCGCACTTTATCAGCATTTAGCTGCATAGACCCATTGACATATTCAAGCGCGGAGCGGTATTCTTTCATGCCTTCGGCATTGAAATCGTCAATAGATATAGACTGGCCATTGACCTGAGATGCGACAACCTTTCGAGCGTTTTCAATGTTGGAAATAATTCCGCTTACTGTTTGGCTTAATGTCTCATAAGATGTAGCCGTTTTAAGCAGCTCTGTTTGGAGGTCTTCCAAGGTAAGGCTATTAGGCTCTGCCGAAATGTTATAATATATCTGCAAGACTTCTTCGACAGTCATGTCATTTACGGCATCGTCATATTGGTCTTGCAGTAAATTCTTGGCATGTTCAATCGCATTAGACACTTCATCATCGAAGCCATCAGAATCCTCGTCTATCTCAAATGCAGTTCTAATGAAGACTCGCAAATCCTCGTCCTCAATATTATTTACATTATCAATAAAATTTTTAACCTGTTCTTGGTATGCCTCGACAGAAAGTGATTCACCGCTCTCATCAACACCAAGTTTGAGCATTGAACCAACATTCAGTAGACTTTGAATCTCTGGTGTTATTTTCTCGATAAAATCGTTGATTTGTGCTTTTGCAGCATTGATGGCATCTTCGTCTATAACTTTACCGCCAAAGAACCCATCTTTTGTAATATCTTCGATATCAAACGAATCGACAAACCCAGAGATAACCTGGCGCGCACTATCGCTAAGCTCTGCGTATTTGTCGTTGCTTTCTGCAACAAGCATTAACTGGTCAGATACATCGGCATTTGCTTGAGCAAGTTCAGTCTGCACATCCGAATAAGCGACAGCCGCATTTTTGGTTTCTTCAATTGCAGAATCGAAAGCATCCTTTGAATCGAATTCAGCATCGTCCCAGCTTATACTGTCGATAATTTTGCTGTGTCCGCTCTGAATATCCTCAGCAACCCTATCGACATAATCATTCCAGAACCAACTCGATTGCCAGTATCCATACTCGTTAAAGTATTTCTGGAGCTCTCCATCGATATTTTCTACGCCGAGGGCTTCCATAATCTGACGCGCCAAAAATTCCCCGCTCTCCATATCGCTTGGAATATCCCTGTCATTGATATTGAACAGATTCCACATTGAGTTGTTTAGGTCGCTATCGGTTTTAAGTGCGTCTCCATTCAGCAGGTCGGAATATGTAGCAACGGAACCGGCTAATGCTTCAGAAAGCTTATCAGTGGTTGCCATGCTGCGCAGCTCAGTTTGGTACTCCTGCTCTTGAAGTTCTATAGCTCTTTCAAGAAGATTATTTTTATTGACCAAAGCATTGTTCTCGGCATCGTATCCTTCAATAAGGCTTGGAGATATACTGACAACCTGTTCTACAATTTCCTTATATCTCTCATAATCATCTGCCGACAGAGATACATTTCGACCGTAGTTATCAACACCTGCTGACAGCCTGTCAAATTCAGTAGACAAGCCCTCTAAAGTCTGAATATTGGATTGGGTCTGTGAGCGAACCTCTTGGAAAGCTGCTTTTAATTCATTAGAACTCTCCACCAGCTCTTCCGTCGATTTGTGAATGCTTTGAAAAATTGTTACGCCGATAGATAGAGCGGCTATAGCAATACCAATTACGCCAAGTGCAGTCTGAAATGCAGTAGCCCCTGCAGTTGCTTGCGCAAATGCATTTGCAATTGCCTGACCAACGCCTACTCCAGCCTGTCTAATAGCAGAAAATCCCTGGATAACAGACCGAATTGGTTTAATTAAATTGGTCAAAAATGTTGCGATTGACTTGGTATTCATGGCAATTACTATTCCAAGTGTGACACCCAACACAGTGTTCAAGCCACCAACCATGTCTATAACTTTAGCGAGAACATTTAGCACATTCAGCAAACCAGTGCCGAACTCAACTATCCCTTTAACAAAATCAGAATCAATCAGGTTAACAGAAAACTCTTGGAAAGTTGCCTTAAACTCTGCTATCTTACCATTGATACTATCCAGATATTTTTCATTCTCAGCAAGAGCCGAACCTGCAGCATTTGCAGAATCTTCAACAACTGATTCTGCAATATCGAAGTTCTCAATCATGGCGGCAACAACGTTAGAGTTACGCTTACCGCCAAGCATTTCCAGAATATTAGCCTGAGTTATATCTGTGAGCTCATCCCATACCTCTGAAATTTCTTTAATAATCTGGTATGTGCTCTTGAATGTGTTTTCGTCAATCTGGATGTCAACTTTATTTCCAGTCAGTGCAAGAATCTCTTCCCGCAGCTCGGAAACGCTATTAGCCATTCCGTCAGTACTTACTCCAGCTTCTTCGGCCTCGGTTTTTGCAGCGCGAAGATACATGGAAATAGTCTTCATTGTCGTACCGACAGCCTCTGGGTTCTGCACAATAGTATTAGCAGTGGTAATCAGAGCAATGCTTTCATCCAGCGTGTTATTACCAGCAGCGAGCGCAGACGCAGAGCGAAGCAATGCTTCGCCAATACCCTGTGAAGAAATAGCAAAATTATTGCCAACTTCGTTAAACTTGTCCACAACCAGCATTGAGTCTTCTGCCGCAATGCCAAATGCTTGCATGGTAGAAATAATACTTTCGGATGCTTCTGAGATATCTTCGATACCATCGCCAACATTTTTATATACGATAGCGGCGTCTGCTAATTGGGATGCCTCGTCGATGTTATAACCGAGACGGGCAAAGTCCGCTGTTGCAGTTACGGTGTCGGAAACTGTCGCGCCCAGCTCCTTCGCACGGGTTGTTGCAGTATTAAGAAACTGCGAATAGGTCGCCTCTGTCTCATCAGTAACCTTTCGTAATTCAGTCATTGCGGTATCAACATCGATAACAGCAGTGACCATCTGCTGTAACGCTTGGTAAGCACGCATGATGACTTGAGAAATAGTCAGCCAGGATGTGAATTTACCAGCCAGACCGCCGACACGGTCTGATAATGTTTTAGTGTTTTCTCCTGCGGCGCGAATATGCTCAGAGGAATCTTTTATAGATGCAGTCGCATTGCTATACCGACGTTGAAAATCATCAGCGGAAAGACCACCAGATTCAAGCTCAGATTTAAGTTGTTCGAGATTCCGAATCTGATTTTCAATATTTGAGAAATCGCCTGACGTTTTACCGGTTTGTGCAGCAGTCCAGTTGCGCTGGTTGTCGCGGGCCTGGATAAGAGCGTTGTTTACCTTTGTAAGAGCCGCATTGTACTCATTTGTATTGGCTGTGAGTACCTTGCTCTGATTTGCAGATGCTGCTTCGGCGCGTGATTTTTCTTCTGCGGCCTGACGGGCTTGCTGAAGTTTGGTAATATTATCTTGGATTGCCGACCCTTCTGCAAGTAACTCACTACGAT
>ERZ779894.2414-NODE-2414-length-16631-cov-4.916687_pt1 | contig 16631 bp, 17 predicted proteins | sample MGYA00511587_ERZ779894 | MGnify/ENA primary metagenome ERZ779894 (study PRJEB29588, sample SAMEA2160490) | human gut metagenome | biome: human gut; feature: human-associated habitat; material: faeces | place: Denmark | collected 2008/2010 ... | reverse complement strand
AAAGCCGTATCGTAAGTGCGCCAAGACTTCCAAAAGGACGAGCGATAAAACTTATACGATAAAAGCTTGGGTTGCTACCGAGCCGGCGATGACAGTACAGGTGATAATGATACTTCTGTAATTCGCAGTCGGCCCATAAAGAAGGGGCGAGGGTGAGATTCCCATGGAGCAGAATAGCAATCTGCCGCTTGATGACTTCCCATGCCGATATAATCATCGGTCACACCTGGGGTGTCGCGGACAAATAAGGTGTGTACGGACTTGTCAAATGGCAAGTCCTGATACATATCTTATTGCCGTTGATTGGGAAGGAACCAATAGGTTAATGGGTATTCACCGATCAAAGGATAAAAACAAGGAAATTAAAACATAAAGGAGACGCAGAAATGGCACAGATTATCAACAGAGAAGAGTTTGACGAGGTGCTTGACGCTATTAATCAAATTAAATCAGCTCAGGCAGAGCACGAGAGAGATTTAAAATTTCTTTCCATGAAAATTCCGGACTCACGAATTGCATACAGATTTCCGGATTATTTACGGGAAGGCAAGAAAATCAATCGCAAGCTCGCAAAGCAATATGCTCAAAAGAGTATCGGTATTCTTGGTGAGAGAAAAGAACAGATTGTTAAGCGTATGGAAAATGAGTTCTCGGACAGACATGGAAACATCAGACGATTTGTATCCGGGAAGCGAGAACTGATAATGACTAATCCGACCAGCGGAAAAACATATACGGTTTCGTCGGTGACAGAAAGATCTGCACTTTACTGTATACTCATCCTTGAAAGACGGATAAGTGAGAACCTTCCGGTTCACCGTTCAGATTACGCTGAAATAGAAAAGTATTTGCGTATAAAACAATGTGTTTTCCCGGAAGAAATCTTCATTATATAATAATTGGCTTTGACAAAAAGAGAAAGGACATGGATGCGCGAGATGATAAAAAGGGGAGAAATATACTACGCTGATTTAGATCCGGTTGTGGGAAGTGAGCAGGGTGGTACCCGACCGATTCTTGTAGTGCAGAACGATATCGGTAATCGATTCAGTCCGACAACGGTGATTGTACCGATTACAAGCCGAAAACAGAAGAAAGCAACATTGCCGACACACGTGGAGATTTCTTGCATGGGGTTGGAACATGAATCACAGGCTTTGCTTGAACAGATTAAAACCATAGATAAAAGACGACTGAAAGATAGGATCGGAGAAATCGAAATAGATCAGATGGAGAATGTTGAGAGAGCACTTTTGATCAGTGTTGGTATGAATAAGGAGGATGTGAATGCAAATGAGACTTGAATATGAAAACGGCAAGCCGGTTTTGAAATGCGAGAATAACGGTGTTGTGCTTGTGATTGAATTTGCAGAAAACAAGCCGGAAGAAAACACAAAAGAACGAATTCTTGATATTCTGACTGAGCAGTATCAGAATCGTGTTGCGATGTAGCACATAAAAACAGGGCGTTTTGGTTATCGAAAATGCCCTTTACATAAAAATGTGTAATTTTTTAATTTGCACATTTGTCAGATGATTCATAGACTGCTATAATTCTGACACCATCCAAAAAAAACGGATGTTAATAAAACACATATGGATGGAGGAAAACATAATGAAAAGAGTCGCTTGCTTATACCGTGTATCCACTAAGAAACAAGTCGATCAGGTAAAGGATGATATTCCGATGCAGAAGATCGCCTGTCATGAGTTTGCGGAAAAGATGGGCTGGATGATTACCATCGAAAAAGAAGAGAAGGGCATTTCCGGTTTTAAGGTTTCCGCAAACAAACGTGATGCCATTCAGGTTCTGAAAGAAGCAGCTTTGCATGATGAGTTCGACATTTTGCTTGTATTCATGTTTGACCGTCTCGGTCGTATTGATAACGAAACACCGTTCATTCTCGAATGGTTTACAGAACACGGAATTTCAGTGTGGAGCGTCAATGAGGGTGAACAGAAGGTCGAAACACATACCGACAAGCTCATGAACTACATTCGCTTCTGGCAGGCTTCCGGTGAGTCAGAAAAGACCTCGATCCGCGTCCGCACAAGACTTCAGCAAATGACAACGGACGGAATCTATACGGGTGGTGTTGTACCATTCGGATATAAACTCGAAAACCGCGGACGTATGAACAAGAAGGGACAACCGATGAGAGATTTGGTTGTTGACCCGGATCTTGTTCCTGTTGTAAAAATGGTCTTTTCTAAAGTAAAAGACGAAGGATACGGAACCCATAAAATAGCAACGATGCTGAATGAAATGGGTTACACAACAAATAAGATGGCTCAGTTTCAAGCTAACAATGTACATAGAATGCTCAAGAATGAAATCTACCGAGGATTCTTTGTCAAAGGCTCTGTCAGGTCTGAGCGTATTGAAGAATTACAGATCATTTCCGATGCGGACTTTCTAAAAGTACAAGATATACTGCAAATGAGAAACGGAAAAAACGAAAAAAAGAGGACTGTTGCGATGAGCAATCGCAGCAAATCCCTCTTAGGCGGAAACATTTACTGTGCGCACTGTGGCTCTAGATTAACCGGAAGCAGACATATTGATAAATATGTCAGGCGAGATGGAACGGAAACCCGAAAAGAGCACCCGATTTATGTATGCTATCACCGTAGCCGAGGACTGAATGATTGCGATGGTGCAACAACCTATATGGCAGAAAAGGTTGACAGCGCGGTTATGGATGTGTTGCGGATGATTTTTGCCAACATTGCCGGCTGCCCGGAGGAAGAAAAAATCCAACAGGCATATAAATCGGTTGTTGAAGCCAGCCAGCAAGAGCAGAGAAAGTTGACAGCTACTCTTGAAAAAGATACAAAACAGCTTGAATTGATGCGTTTGGAAATACCGAAAGCTTTACTGGGAGAAAGCACATTTTCGCAAGAGGATCTTTCGTCTGTAATTACGGCCCTCAGAGAAAAAATATCAACCTCTGAAAAACGCTTGACAGAAATTCAGAATGAAGTGGCCGAAAAGAAAGAAATGTCTGACGGTATTATTCCTGCATACCGTCAATTCCGTACATGGGCATCCGAATTTGAGGAATCTTCCATCGAAGCCAAGAAAATGATCGTAAACGAAATCTTTTCACGCATAGAAATAGGGAAGGGGTACAAAATAAAGTGTGTCATGAACTTCACGTACAAGCAGTTCTGTGAAGATTGGATGACGCTTGACAAGAAAATCAATATCCTTGAATAAAAATAGTTGAATGATATTATCTATAGAAAAAGCGGACGAGAATTTTTACAGATGATTCTCGACCCGCTTTTTTTATCTTCATGGTTTACGATTATTTGGGAGGCATATTTTCACTGAGCATATTGAATTTTTAAAACAGAAGGGATATAATAAACTTGTGAGTTGAAGAGTTGCGAGTTTGTTACGCTTAGAAACATAAGAAGTATCTTTCGGTTGTTTTTATATAAATTTTTGATATTTAACTTTTGATACTTCTATTATTGTATTGAAAATTTGTTGTTATTATAGTATAATCATTAATGTTATATTTGTTTTACTATCCGATGCTATACCGTTGATTCAAAATTTGCGTTATATTCAATATGAGAGGATGCTTTAAGTTTATGGCGGTAGAAAAATATAGAGATCCGATTCATGGCTTTATCGAGGTAAGTGAATTAGAAAACAAAATCATAAATAGCAAGCCTTTTCAAAGATTGAAGAACATTAAGCAATTGGCCATGACTTATTATGTATATTATGGGGCTGAGCATACTAGATTCGGTCACTCTTTAGGCGTTATGCATTTGGTTTCACGTGCCTATGATAATGCAATAGAAGGATTTGGAGATAAATTCCCGGAGAAAAAACGTTTATGGCAAAGACAAATTTTGAGACTGATTGCTTTAATCCATGATATTGGGCATGCACCTTTCTCACATGCCTCAGAATCGGTTTTACCTAATGGAGTTGAGCATGAGGATTTTACAGTAGATATTGTAAATAAAACAGAAATCTCCAAAATAATATCACAAATAGGCTCTGAGTTTGTTGAGAAATATGGGGAAGAGTATGATATAACATCTCAACTTATATGCGATATCTATATGGGCAAGATAGCGGGTAATAATTCCGAATTCACGTTTTTAAAAAGTTTTATGGATAGTGAATTGGATTGTGACAAAATGGATTATCTGTTGAGAGACTCATACTATTGCGGAGTAAAATATGGTACATATGATGTTGAAAGGCTTTTGACATCGTTTACTATTTGTTATAAAGATGATATACCGAGACTTGCAATTAAAAGTGGCGGCGTCCAGGCGTTTGAAGAATTTGTGCTTGCAAGATATTTTATGTTCATTCAGGTGTATTTTCATAGAACAAGAAGATATTTTGACATAATGCTTGCAAAGGCACTTCAAAGCATATTACCTGACGGGCAGTATCCTTCGGAAATAGAAGAATATTTAAAGTGGGATGATTGTAGAGTTATTCAGTTAATTAAAGAACATGAAAATGACAACGAGGCTTGCTATAATATAATTAATAGGGTAGTGTATCCTAGAGTTGCTTATACAAAAGTGCATCCCGGAGAAGCAGATAAGAGGGAATTTAGACGTAACGCTAGAGAACTAAAAGAGAAAATAGGAGAGCAGCATTTTATTGAAGACGTTTCCGCTGGTAAAATGCCACATAAAATTCCAACAAAAATGGAATTGAACGATGAAAAGGCAATAGTTATATTTGATGCAACGGAAGGTAAAAAGACCACGATTTCAGAAGAGTCGGAAATAATCAAAACGCTTACCGAAAAAATAGACATCATGAGTCTATATTGTAATCCTTTAAAAAGCGATGAAGCATTAGCGTATATGAGAAAAATTAATGAAGCCGAATGAGGAGAATGAAAAGCATGGATAAGAATAAAGAAAAAATATATGAACTGTTTTCATTGCTATGCGGACAAATGGGTGAAACACCTTTAGGAAAAAAAGCTTCACAAAAGATGTTTTACTTTTTTGAAAGAAAAGGAATTAGTTTGAATTTGAGGTATGGAATTCATTTTTATGGTCCATACAGTTCTAGATTGGACACTGAAATGCATGTTTTGGAAAGTGAAGATTTACTATCCATTGACACCACAGGCATGACGCATGTTATTTCATTAAAGGAAGCCCCGCATAGCATAAATGCACTGCAGCCAAAAGAGCAAGAAATGGCTGAATCAGTAATCACGCTGCTTGCCCACAAGAGTGCATCAGAATTAGAAGCGTTAGCAACGCTTGATTATGTTGCAAATACGATGATGAAAAACACTAACAAGGAAGATGTTATTAAAACATTTAAATCAATTAAAGGAGAAAAGTTCTCCGATGAAGAAATAGAGAGTTCATTCTGCGAGTTGCAGAAAGATGGATATATTGTTTCGCGGTAAAACATGCGAGTAGCACAATTCTCAATTCTTAATTTCGACAAGAGTTGATTTTTTAAAGCTTTCTTTACAGTCACTCGACGAAACTTCGGTGCGAACCATCCCGTTTGCGAGAGCGCATGACTGTTAATCATGATGTCACTGGTTCGAGCCCAGTTGGGGGAGCCATATAAAAGACTCAGACAAAAGTCTGAGTCTTTTTTTGCCTTTTATGTTTGAATTTGTTCTTATACACTTTGCAGTGTTTTGTAGCGAAAAATAGCATTGTATACCTCGGTGTGTATTTGGGTTGACTTAATAATATACAATTCCTAATGAAATTGATGTCATATCGGTAGTACCCGTTTTTTCAAAGAAAGATATACAAAGCTTTTTCTTGATTTGTACTGGTATTTGTTGTAGAATTGTTGTGTGAGGTGATGTATCATATGTTTGGCGCAATATACGGTGATATCATAGGGTCATATTATGAAGTTCATTGCACAAAAAGTTATGATTTTCCGTTCAGGAAGGAATGTCATTTTACGGATGATAGTGTTTTAATTGCAGCAGTATGCAAAGCCATTTTGAATGATGACAGCAATATCCATTCATATTTTGAAAGAAAGCGGCGCTCCGAAGAGTATGCCGCGCAGTATCGCCAATATTACTCTTGGTTTCCAAATGCAGGGTTTGGCGAAATGTTTTCCGCATGGGCAAAGGATCCTCATTCCCGTCATGGCAAAAGCTATGCAAACGGTGCGGCAATGCGGGTGATTCCGATCGCGTATGCCTATCAATCGCTTGATCAAGTTCTGTTACAGGTGAAAGCGAGTTGTATTCCGACACACAATCATCATGAGGCAATCATTGCGGCAAAAGCAGTCGCTGTGGCAGTCTATTTGTCACGATTTGGTGAAAGTAAAGCGTACATCAAAACATATATCGAAAAGAACTATAAATATAACCTTTCAATACCTCTTTCTGATATAAAGAAAACACACACATTTAATAGTCGCGCATCTTATAGCGTTCCTCCGGCAATCATAGCTTTTTTGGAATCGACAGACTATGAAAGTGCCATTCGCAATGCGGTATCGCTCGGTGGAGATGCAGATACGCAGGCGTGTATTGCAGGGGGAATTGCGGAAGCATACTATCACGAAATCCCGGAAGAGATAGAAAAATTTTGCAGAATGAAAATTGATTCTTCTATTAAATCAATTGTCAATGCGTTTTCTGAAAAATATGTCAATAAAAAATGAAAGCCAGAAAATTGTTCCCGTTCGTTTTTCAATGAGTGACAAATAAAAGACTCAGATCTTAGCCCCCTTCACATAAGGAAGTAAGGGGACGAGGGCGGCTCTGACAAATTACGGTATAGACATTCGTGGCTATGCCGTTTTTTTGTTCCTTTGCACGCTTTTGTTTTAAGCGTTCTTGGAATATTTCCTCATATTCTTCAGCAGACGGGGTTGTAAGGATGCCAACACCGTTGTAATAAATGTCAATCGGATATACGGTTTTGCTGTCTATGACCTGCTTTTTTGAAACCATAATGCAGTCGATAAACTCATTAACTATTGTAGGAGTAAGTTCCTCAATTTCTGTGTATCGCTTGACCTTTTCCACGAACGAAAGAACCTTTACAGTTTTATCGTCCTGTGCTTCGATTTCATCACGCAGCATAGCAACCGCTTCTTTGAGGGATTTTTGCTCGGCTTCATAGTTTGCCGACATTGTAGCAAAACGCTCGTCAGTCAACTTACCCGACACATTGTCCTCATAAATCCGCTGAAATAATAAATCCAATTCTGAAATACGCTTTTCGGATTTTGCAAGCACTCGGCGTTTCTTGGTAAGCTCCTTTTTCTGTTCTTCACTTGATTTCTCAAGCTGTTCCTGTACAAATCGCTTTTCAAATGCTTGTACATAAAACATAACACGCCGCAAACTTTCAAGCACTAAGGCATAGACTACTTTCTCTCGGATATAATGTGCGGTGCAGTTTACTGTGTTTTTGCGATAGTTGGAACAGAAGAAATATGCTTGCTCTCGGCTGTAATTATTCGTTACGCTGTAATACAGCTTTTCACCGCAATCCCCACAGTAAAGCAATCCCGAAAACATGCTGACCTCACCTGTGCGATTTGGTCTGCGTTTGTTTGCCCGAAGCATCTGCACAAGCCCCCAAGTTTCCCTGTCAATAATGGCTTCGTGAGTATTCTCAAAAATTTTCCATTCTTCCTTTGGTCGTTCAATTTTTGTTTTATCTTTAAATGAGCGTGTAGTAGAACGAAAGTTTACTGTATCACCGATATATTCCTGTCTTTCAAGAATATCTGCAACCGTCCTTGCAGCCCATTTATGTGGAACAGCAGGTAATGCCGATGTCTTTCTGCCCTGTGATTGCCAATATTCAGTCGGCGTGGGAATACTCTCCGCGAAAAGTTGATTTGCGATTTGCGTCGGACCATATCCTGCAACACATAAGCTGAATATTTTTCGCACGACCTCAGCTGCTTCCTCATCAACAAGCCATTCATCAGGGTTAGATTCATTTTTCTTGTAGCCGTATGGAATAACTGTTGTTAATGGCTTGCCCGACATACCCTTGTTTTGGAATACCGCACGCACTTTCTTTGAGGTGTTTTTAGCGTGCATTTCATTAAACCAATCCTGCACGGGAAGAAAATCACTCAGTCCGTCTTTCGTGTCAATGTTGTCCATAATCGCGATATACCGAACATTTAAACGCACAAAATCTTCTTCCAGAAGCTGACCGACAACAAGGCGGTTTCGTCCAAGCCTTGAATGGTCTTTGACGATGATTGTTTCAACCTTTCCTGCTTCGGCAAGTTCCATCAGTTCCATAAAAGCTGGTCTTATGAAACTTACACCAGAATATCCGTCATCTACGAAAAACTGGGTATTCTTAAATCCGTTTTCCTTTGCGTATTTTTCTATAATTGATTTTTGATTGGTAATACTGTTGCTCTCGCCTTGCAGTTCATCATCTCTGGATAATCGGCAATAAAGAGCTGTTATTTTATCTGACTGCCTATTCAAAATTAACTCCTTTCCGACAGTCGGATATGATATGAATTGTAGTGGTCATAGTATATCATATTCGCCGCCTCGCTTCAACGCTTTAAAGTGTTGATTTTTGATATTATTTGTTTTTTAACACTATCCTGCGTACCTTTTCCACCATATTCTCATCTTTTGCATTATCGAAATGAGAGAGAACAACATAGTAAATACCATCAATTTCTGTTACAAAATCCAATTCTTTAGGCTTTGAGATGTGTTTAAAAAAGGCAAGTCGTTTTTCCTTTGGCAATTCGGCAAGCAAATTATAGATACTATCGATTGCTTCTCGGATAGTTACATCTTCAATAATTTCGTTTTGTTCGCTCATAATTAATCCTTTCTCAATATTAGGCACAGAGATAATTTTTCATCTATGTCTTTATTTTTTCTTTGGTACGAACAATGGATTGGTATACCGCAGTAGAGTTACAATGCTCCATTGCTCCGATTTCTGAATAGTTGTAATCATACTCGTAATAGAGCAGGAAACGCCGCCTTTGAGTTTCGGGCAGGGCAGCTATCGATTTGTAAAGCAGTTCCGCTTGTTATTTTTCAATAATAAGTTTATCAACATCTTTGGAGGGTTTTAGTACCCGTCTGTTTAGTGTTTCATCATAAATCTCTGAAAATTCTCTGTGACGGTAATCCCAATTTTCGCTCATCAAGCTCTAATCTCCGAAAAGCTATATAGAAATCATACGATACATTCAACACTTGAATTTTTCCTTGCTAGTCACGAAAGACGATATGGTAACTCATTCCTTCTGCCGTTACTATTTCCCGAAGCCAGTATGACCTTTTAGGGATCGCCATTATCTTATCCTCCAGTTCAAAAAATAGGTGAGAGGTTTTTATCTTCTCACCCTTTAGCCCGTGGGGAAGTAGAATTTTCTCCTTTATGATATAAATTGTTTTAGCTTTTTCCGCAGATGGTCTAATCTTGCATAGACAGCACCCGTTGTTAAACCTACAAGTGAAGCAATCTCCTTTGTGGGATATCCTTGCATTTTCAGCAGGACAATTTGCAGAGTACACTTGTCCACCGTAAGCAATGCACGATATAGACTTTCATTCTCGATTTCGTCTAATAAATTTGTAATTGTGTTTACTTCAAGGTGTTGTTCATTTGCCGCTATATTTTCGAGATATGTAGCGACTTCCTGTGAATGTGTGTAAAACCGTCTATCAGAATTAAATTCTAACCTGTCATAGGTGCGAATTTTTTCAATGACGCTTTCATTTACGCCGCATTCCCGCATCATTTTTTCTTCAGCTTCTTTCCAGATACGCCATTTGCGTTCTTCTTTGCCGTGGTTATATGCCATTCTTTATTTCCTCCAATCTGAATTTTTTGAAAATCCAGATTGAAAGGCGGCGAACGGCAACCAACACCAGATATAGGCTTGTCCTTTATTCCGACAAATAACGACAAACAAAAAACCGCAAAGGCTGTCAGACCTTTGCGGTTATAAGCTATACAAATTCCATTATGTAGATATTTGGCTTCTATTTTAGGGGCATAAGAGTACCAAGAGTAGCTGAGGATTTTTTTAACAAATTATCCCCGCTTTTCCGTAACGCTATGTAGGTAATTGCTGCTTTTGATAAGCAGCAAGGCGCTCAGAGCAGACCAGCGCATAAAAAATCCCTCCAAACTCAAAACGGGTTTAGAGGGCTGTGATATTTTGTTCGGGCGTGACAGAACAGCCCACCAAAGCACCGTTTTTTTTATTTGGTGGGCGCTATGTCATATCCAAAAATGCCGTGCTTTCTCAGCTTTTATTTTCCATCATTTTGCCTTGTTAGATGTTGCCTGAAATACCTGTAGCTCACCTTTTTTCAAGCGAAATATCACATCTGCCTGTTTCGCTAATTCATTTGAGTGGGTAACGATAACAACGCATTTGTTCATCTGATGAGCGCACTCTTTCAGAATTGCAGTTATATCTGCGGCGGTATCCTCATCAAGATTTCCCGTCGGCTCATCGGCAAGAATTACCTTAGCGTCAGAAGCTAACGCACGTGCAATCGCCACACGCTGTTGCTGACCTCCAGATAATTTCAGCACATTTCTTTTGCTTTCTTCATCAGTAAGTCCTACTCGCTCTAAAATAGGTAACGGCGGCAGCTTTGAAGTCAAAGCCACATTTTCTTTGGGGGTTAAATAATCAATCAGGTTATAGCTCTGAAAAATAAACGCTATATTGTTTTTTCGGTGGGTGGAAAGTCCCATTTTCTCAATATCTTGTCCGTCATAAAATATCTGTCCGCTCGTGGGGCTGTCCAAGCCTCCCATAAGCGAGAGAAGCGTTGTTTTACCACAACCAGATGGACCGAGAATAGCGTACATTTTGCCTTCTTCGACAGAAAGATTTATGCTTTTTAGTACCTTTTTCTTGTTCTCATAGGCATATCCAATATCTTTTAATTCCATAACATTCATAATGACTACCTCATTTCATTTTGTAATTGCGATTGTATATTGATTGTTTTACTCCATTTGTGAAAGTATCTGCTTTGGCTTAAAGCGCATAGCAGGAATACAGGATACCATTACCGCTATAATCAGCAGAACGCCGCCTGTGATTGCCACCAGAGCGAAATGCTGCGGTGTAACAATTACATTTTCCGCCGCCTTTCCAAAGAGTGTGCCGAGCGTTCCCGCTATCTGCTTACTGGATAAATACGCCAGTGGGAAGGCAACGACCGCTATCAACGCAGTTTCAAGTACATACTGCAAAATCACAAAGGGCTTGGCGATACCTACTGCAAGAAGAATACCCATTTCCCTTTTTCTGCTCCGTATGGACATAGATAAAATTAAGATAATCAGTACCATGCTCACAACTGTTATAACGACAATGAGTGTGGTAATCAGTGTGCCAGTATCGGAGAGAGAACTGGAGATATTTTGATACACCTCGTCGTTGGCAGTAATCCTATAATTATTCCAGTTGATAGACGAGAGATTTTGTGCTTCTTTCATTACGCTGTCCAACTGTGCGGCATCTGCAACATAGAAATGTGCCTCTGAAATGCCTTCATTGCCCCAACCTTCAAGTAATCCTTCGGCTGCTTTCATACTGCAAAAAGTATAATTTGAGTAGCTAAAAAAAGATGCGTTATCATACATATTCGCAGCATCATCTTTATCAGCCACAATATCAAAAATACCGACAATTTCCATATCTACTGCGGGAGTATTGTTCTCTGGATAATAAATACCAGTTACGGTATCGCCAATTTTTAACCCATTCCACTCAGCCAGTTCCCGACTAATGATAAGCCCATTTGACATATCCTCAGTAATATGAGAACCTTCTACTAGTTCAAATCTTCCTGACAAAAACATAGAGTTATACTCAGAGTTGTAAGAACCATAGGTATAAAATCCATACTTTTCTGTTCTTAATGCTTCTCCCTTTGCATTAAAATAGTCTTCATGCACGATAAGAGAAGCATCATATCCTGCAATACCATTTACCGATGCTATTTCCTTAATCATATCTTCGGAAATAAACTCCTGTGTACTATAAGTGCCATCGCTGCCATTAGACCAACCGCCCGTAGATAAATCTCTTTCAACTGTAAAACTTGCTCCAGTCGTTCCACGGACTTCCTCTGCCTGTTCCTCCTGTGCATCAGCGATTGCAAGCCCAGACAGCACCAGAGTTGTGATAGACAGAAGCAGGCAGAATATAAGCAGCGTCTTTTTCCATTTTCGGGCGGTATGTAAAACCGCTCTTGTTCCTAAATTCATTGTGTGCCTCCTAACTCATTTGCGATAAGATGTTTTTTGGTTTCATTTTCATAATCGGATATGCGGCAAGTGCTGTGGAAGCCAGACAAAGCACTAATCCAAATCCCCAGACAATGGCATAATCCTCTGCTGAAACGGCTACCACGATTTCCGATAATCCCAAGTCCTCAGTAGACGATTGCGCTTTGTTTTCCTCTGTATCAGTTAGTTCAACCGTTTCATAGGTTTCTGCTGTAACCTGCGATAATAGCCTGCTTCCAATTTGGTCGGAAATCGCCGAGCTTGCGCCATAGGAAATTAGTAGGGCAATCACAGCTACAATCAGAACTTCCAATAGATACTGCATCAGTACAGCACCCTTTGAAATACCCGTTGCCAGATAAACGCCCGTTTCGTGGACACGCCCACGCAGCCGCAAAGTGAGGAACAGGGCAAGCACTAAGAAGCAAATGACAGACACAACTGCTATGGCAATAAAAACAATATTTTGTAAGCCTGTGAGTGACTCTTTCGCATTTTGATAGTCGTTATCATAACGGGTAAGCGTACAGTCGTTCCAATTTACACCCTCGATTTCCTTTACTTCTGACATAATTCTGTCAAGCTCGTCTGGGTCGTTCACATAAAAATCTCCATACTGGACACTTGTTTTTCCTTCCGTCCCGTAAAGCAGATAGGAAACCGTTGAAAGGTCGGCAAACACGATGTTGTCGTACAAATCATAAGAGGGAGCTATACCAACAGAGTCCTGCTCCTTTGTATTCGTAAATATTCCCGCCACTGTTACATCAACAGCACGGTTTTCATTTTCAACATTTGAAAGCCGCATCGTATCGCTCACAGACAGATTATTTCGCTCGGCAAACTTTTCGTGAATAAGAACACTATTCTTATTGGCAGATGTAATGGCAGTTCCTTCCATCAACTCAAACCCGCCGTCCGTAAAATAGCTGTCGTTCTCAGAATTTGTGTTCGCTACAATCCGTCCCGCATTTTCATACCCGTCAGGCACCTGCGCCGCATCTTCGGTGTTAATTTTCAAAGGGTTTCCGTCCGTATCGGAATAGTTGGCATAGGAGTAAGAGCGCAGTGTATAATTGCCACTTAACCCCTCTACGGATAGGATTTGATTAAGTGCGCTTTCTGTGATACCCGTTTCCAACCGCTTTGCATTAACTGTAAAATATCCCATTAGTGCTTTTTTAATGTTGGCATTTGCCGTTTCCGTTGCCGACTGGATAGAAAGACAGGTCAGCATCAGCGTTGCCATCACAAGCAAAAACGCAAGAAGCGTTGCTGTTTTTCCTTTCTTTCGTATTAAGTACAGGCAAGCCCGTTTCATTAAGTTCATTTTCCTGTCACCTCGTTTTTTCTGTGATGAATAGTCTTTTGCGTATAAGACACATTTGCACCTCCTGATTTTAACGCCCATTTTCAAGTAAATACATTCCCATATAAGACCCGCCTTCTATGAGAACACCTTTAAGATACGAAAGAAAAGTGGAGTTGAGGTGGAGCTGAGGAGTATTTTAGGTGGAGCTGCGCCTTTTACAAAAAAACGAGAGATTTTCGCAATGAAAACCTCTCGGTAATGTAAAATACAATTAAGTTTTAATTTGGGGTTGTTTTATAGGAAAAATGCCGTGAATTTTACGCCGCTTTTTGTATTTTCCATTTTGTATGGGATACCGTGATGACCTAAGATTGTTTTTGTGATATACAATCCCAAACCGCTTCCTCCGCTATTTCGATTACGGGATTTCTCCACCCGATAAAAAGGCGTAAACAGTTGTTTCAAATCTTCCTCGGCTATATGAACACCTGAATTTTCCACTGAGAATATGCCGTCCTGTAATGACACTGTAACTACAGCGCCTATCGGGGAATAAGCCGCAGCGTTGCCGATAACATTGGAAAATACTTTCTCAATCAGCCGACCATCGCCCTCATAATGAAAGTCGGGCTGTATTTCCATATTCAGTTCCATTTCTTTATCTTCCATTAGACCACTGTTTTTTCGGCAGACATTTTGCAGCATCTGACTAATATTTAGGTCGGAGCGTACAAGCTGAAAATCGCTGCCGCCCATCTTTGCCGATAACAGAATTTCTTTCACGATATGCTCCATATCACCCACCGTTTTTAGGCAGTGGCGCAGATAGGTATCTCTGTCCTTATAATCGCCAACCTTGTAAAGCATTCCTTCCAGTTCGCCTTTTATAATTGCAATCGGAGTTTTTAGTTCGTGGGAAACGGAAGTAAAGAAATCAATCCGTTGTTTTTCCTGCTCCCGTTCCTTCTCAATATCCTGCTGTAATTGCTCGTTTGCTGTTTGCAGGCTGTCAAGAGCAGCACTTAACCGCCCCGACATCTCATTCAGACTGGTTGCTAAAACGCCGATTTCGTCTTGCCGCTTTATATCGCATTTCCAAGTCATATCAAGCTGTGTCATTCGTCTGGCGACACTGCAAATATCCACCAATGGCTTTGAAAAATAGCGGGAGCAAACGAAAGCTCCGATAACAGAAATAAGAAGTATCATCACGGCGATAAAGGGCAGGAGCTTTATTAAGACATCATAAGACTGCGTTACAGCTATGAGAGAAACAATAGCAGAAAGTCGGTAAGTCTGTCCGTTCTGCACAAATGTTGACGAACAGCTCATCGACGGAGACGATGAGAATATGTCCGCACCATCTTCTGCATTAGCGAAATTTACTGAGAATACGCTATTTTCATTTTCGTCAGTGATTTCAACGGTGGCATTGTTCTTCATAGAGAACTCAAGGATGCCGTCAGAGCTTTCCTCCCAACCGTATTGCTCTAACATTTCCACCATTCCATAGAAATCTGATGTGACCTGATGCTCAAGCTCTGTCTGGTAATTCTTAGGGAGAAACACCATTACCATACTATAAATGATGATGCAGCAGCCTATAAGCAGTACCATCATACTGATGAAAGTTTTTGCCTGAATGCTTTTACTGATTTTCTTTCTCAATTTTATATCCCACCCCTCTGATTGTTTCTATGTAATCCACACCCAATTTTCTGCGGATATTTTTAATGTGTGTATTTACAATCTTTGCATCTCCGAAGTAGTCATAGCCCCAGATTGTATTAAGCAGATTATCCCTTGTAAACACACGCCCCTGATTTTCCAGAAAGAGCTTTAATATCTCAAACTCCCGTGTTGTGAGAGGAATGCTCTCTCCGTTTACAAAGACATTAAAGCTATCAATGTCTAAGGATATTTCCTTGTAGTGAATTATGGTATTCTCGTTCTGGTTTCCTTTTTCCGTTCGGCGCAATACCGCTTCTATTCTGCGTATGACAAGGGGCATCGTAACTGGTTTCGTGATATAATCATCTGCCAATACGTCAAAGCCTTTTATCTGGCTGTCATCATCATCCCGTGCGGTCAGCATAATAATGGGGACTTGGCTTTCTTTTCTAATCAGCTCGCAGACTGCAAATCCGTCAATTTTCGGCAGCATCAAATCAAGCAGCACTAAGTCGGGATTATATCGATGGAATTTTTCAATCCCGTCAAGTCCATCGTCCGCTAATACCGTGATATATCCTGCGTCCTCAAGAAACGCTTTCATAACATTTTGTATTGCTTTTTCATCGTCTATTATCAAGATTGTTTTTGACAACATAAACACCTCCATTTACAGTTTATCAGAGGAATGTGGAGTTACGGTGGAGTTGGTACATTTTTTATTTTCTTTTTTTCGGGCGTCGCTTGGCTTGCTCGCTTTTTTCGGTATAAGCCACACTCGGTTAATATTTATAGCTCCGTCAATTCGGTTTTCCTTACACAGCCGTTGTACCCAACGCAGGGATACATTCCATTTTTCTGAAACGAACTGTATCAAGTGTGCAAATATGAATTTTCAACTCTATAAACAGGAAGTGAAATATCTTACAGTAGGCATTTTCACATCGTTTAATAAGAAGCCACAAATCCATACAATATAATAAGAAGATTATATTGAAGCAAGGTGGTGAGCTTATGGACGAGAGAAACAATGATTTTGATTTCGATTTTATGCCGATAGGACAGGCGATTAAGAAAGCCCGTGAAGCAAGGGGAATGACGAGAGAGCAGCTTTCTGGGATAATAGGTTATGCCCCCAGACACATTCAATCTATCGAAAACGAGGGAAAATATCCAAGCATCGAGCTGTTTATTCAGCTTATTACAATGTTCGATGTTTCGGTTGATGAGTATATATTTCCTAACAAAGAAGTCAAAAAGAGTTCCGTCCGCAGACGCTTAGACGCACAGCTCGACAATTTAGATGATAAAGAACTGTCCGTGATTGAAGCAACTGTAAACGGACTATGTAAGGCAAAAGAGCCAGAGGAATAAAAACCTC
>ERZ779894.2411-NODE-2411-length-16641-cov-3.043048_pt1 | contig 16641 bp, 16 predicted proteins | sample MGYA00511587_ERZ779894 | MGnify/ENA primary metagenome ERZ779894 (study PRJEB29588, sample SAMEA2160490) | human gut metagenome | biome: human gut; feature: human-associated habitat; material: faeces | place: Denmark | collected 2008/2010 ... | reverse complement strand
AAGGATTTCCGTCTATTCATGCCTTTTGCCTCCTTTTTAACTCTTTAACTTATTAACTCATTAACTATATTATACCCCTTTTTCCCGAATTTGCAACCCCGGACTTTTCACATTTATTTACAATAAATGGTATTTTTAATTCGTTTTAACTACAATATTTATATACGATTGAGAAGGGAAATTATGGAAATTATCTTAGATATTTTATACTTATATATTGCGATTTACACTTTTTATTTTCTTGCACTGGCTGTCAGAAATCTCAACGACGGCAAGTTTAAAATTGAAAGAAAATATGCCCTGCATGAAGAAAAAGACAATTTGGCTGTTGTAATCTATGCGCACAACAACAAGGATAATCTCGAAAAGTTAATTCATCAATTGAAAATGCAGGATTATCCGATTGCAAATTTCAAAGTCTTTTTAATACTTGATAACTCTACTGATGGCTCTCAAGAGCTTTATCGTAATGATAATTTCATTCATGTTATTAATATAAAAGACGTCGGAACTGTCGGCAAAGACCAAGCTATCTCTCTTTTGCTGGAACAGTTGTCAAAAGATGATTATATTGACTCTTTTGTCTTTATAGATGCAGACAGGGGTATTTCGCCAAACTTCTTGTCAACTATTAATGCGGCGCTTGTCAGAAGCTCTGTTTTGAGCGGCGAAACAATCATTGATACGGACAACCTCGGCCCCGTTGACAAAATAAAAGCGGCTTATCAAAAATATCACATGAATTTTATCCGCCGCGCACGTTCGCTTTTCGGCCTTGCCTCTGCCGCTGACAGCGGGGTTTTTATCGTTAAAAAAGAAATTGTAACTCAAATCGGCGATGTTGATTTTAAAGACATTAACACGGAATTAAAGTACAGCCTTTTACTCTCTAAAATCAAATACCCTTGTACTTTTAACCCAAATATCCAAACAATCGCTGATAGTACAAGTTATGTTTTTAGAAAGCCCCGATTATCAACACGTCTTGATTTATTCAGAAATGCACTACCTCAAATCTTCGGTAAAAACTTTGTGTTTTCTGAACACGTATTGTCGCTTATTTACCCAAACATCTGGACTTTATTAATAGGCTATGCAATTATTTTAAAACATTCTTACAGCTCATTCTTCTTTGTTGATTTTAAATTAGTTGTATTCACATTTATACTGCTTATAATCGGTTTTGCATTAAGCCTTATTGATGCTAAACTTACACCAAAAGAAATTGTTAGGTTATGCCTATATCCAGTCTATTCTCTTTGCCACATAACCAAGAATTTCCCGCCCGTGCGCATGCTCGTTAACAAAATCCGTAACAGAGAAGATCTGCCTCAAAATACTGAAAAATTTGATGTAGATGTTGTTGTTACAACAAACAAAAGCAACTTAAACTGCAAACTTCAATTTATCTCGGAAAACGGTTTAGCAAAAATAAGATTTATGTATAAAAATAAAAAGTTTACAACACAAAGCCATTTGAGAATGATAGACGCTTTGCAGGAACTTAAAATGAAATTGGACGATTACGGATTTATATTAAGAATTTGCAGTTGCTGCACGCATTATTCACCTTGCATTGACGGCTCAACCAATATGTTGAAAGGTTTCTGCAATAGCGATTACCCGAGCCCGTCGATTAAGGAGCCTAAGCCAACAACTATTTGGAATACTTGTAATGACTTTTGTCCCGCTCAGTTAAACAGCCTTATTGCGGAAATGGTTAGAGACTCTCAGGCTGAATAATTTCATTTATCATATAAAATGAACCGCAAATTATTGTAAGCGTATCAGCGCAAAACTCAAAATCATCAAGTGATTTGAAGACTTTTGACGGATAAGCGCAAGCCTGCTGCAACTCCTCAACAAGTGCTGAGTTGGGGTTATTAAAATGGTAGAAATAGATTTCATCATTTTTAGAAAAAAGAATATCCATCATTTTGGAATAATCCTTGTTTTTCAAACAGCCAAAAACAAAGCGCCGCTTCTTATCAGGGTAATAAAAATCAAGACTTTCTCTAAGAGCCAGCGCACAGCTGGGATTGTGCGCACCATCAACTATCAGATTTTTTTCTTCTATAAATTCAAAACGCGCAATGTGTTTTACTTTTTTTAAAGCGTCATTAACAACACACGGCGAAATACCAGGATAAACAAGCCTCACAGCCGCAAGAGCCAGCGACAAATTTTCCTTTTGATAAAGCCCTTTTAATGAAAGATTTTCAGTATCTTCAAAGGGCTGAACCATTAAGAGCAAAGAATCCTTTTCATCGGCAGCATCTTTGATTGCCTCGTAGCCTTCACAAGTAATAACAGGGCAACCCAGCTTTATAATTCCTGCTTTTTCAAATGCAATTTTGTCCTTTGTATTTCCGAGCCTTTCGGTGTGATCTAGATCTATGTGGGTTATTATTGCACACAAATTCTTATTTATAACGTTTGTAGCATCAAATCGCCCGCCTAAGCCGGTCTCCAAAACTACAACTTCAACTTTGTTATCATAAAAGTACTTAAAAGCAACAGCCGTAAGTATTTCAAATTCTGTCAAATGAATACCGTTTTCATCAGCAAGATTTGATACAAGAAAAACGTATTTTTCAAAATCTTCCCTGATGATATCCTCACCGTTTATTTTGAAACGTTCTGTATATTCAAAAATATGAGGAGATGTATAAAGTCCGGTTTTTATACCGGCTTCAGAGAGAATAGCAGATAAAATTGCACAAACAGACCCTTTACCGTTTGTTCCTGCAACATGAAAATATTCCATTTTTTCTTGCGGATTGCCTAAAAGCTCAAGGACTTTTGAAATTCTTTCAAGCCCAAGATTAATATAGAATTTTCCCTTTGAAGTCAAAAGTTGTTCAGCACAAGATTTTTGCATACAATAAAACTAAAACAAAATAAATATAATTTCAAGAAATATCTAATATGCAAAACAAACGTGCGTTTTTGAATTACAACTTGTATGGATAATCATCTTTGAATTCCCAGTTGTCGTAATATTGCAAAAGCACTGAGCAGGTTTTATTATTGGATTTGCAAGCCTGCCAAGCATTCTCACGGGTTGAATAATTGAACGGACTTAGTGAACCGGGCCCAAATGTTATATTTTTATCTAACATAGACAATCCGCTAGGACATAAAAAATATACAAAAATATCACGTCCATACTCGTTTGGCTTTTTTTCGCCATTTACATCAAACTGAAAATCAATACATGAGCCTATTTTCATAGCAGCAACGGACCCATCTGCAAAATAGATTTTTGAATATTCTTTTTTATCATCGGCAAATGAGCCTTCTGAAATCTTCAAATACTTCAGATAAGGAGCAAAATACTGGTTAAAAAAGATTATTGCATTTTTATTATTAACTTCGTAATCATATTCGCCGGTGAAACTATTTTCTCCGCCTGAGCTCATCTGAGCCGGTTTTGCCCAGTCTTTTGAACTTCCATTTACGTTTTCGGAAAGCATTATAGCCTGAACCATTGTTGTATAAAACTTTTTAAGCCTTGTAGATGCTTCTTGTTTTTTATAATGCTGGATAACTGTTGGCAACGTTAATGCTGCGACAATTCCGATTACGCCTAGGGTAATTAAGACTTCTGCTAATGTAAACCCTTCACCTAAATATTTTTTAGCTTTAAGCGGTGAAAACCCGCGAGCCCCCCCCCAACGATTGTCGTCTATTCATGCTTTTTGCCTCCTTTTTAACTCTTTAACTTATTAACTATTATCATTATATCTTATTTCGTTTTATTTTTCAAGTATTAACGATTTTAATTGCTTTACGATAACCTTGGCGCCATCGAATTTTGCCAATCTTTCTGCATTTTTTTGGAGTTCTTGCATTTTTTCTCTGTGCAGATGTAATTCCTTTATAATATTCAAAAGGGTCATCTCATTTGTCTCGTCGTCTTCCAGATAAATCGACGCCCCGTTTTCACACATATATCGGGCGTTTTTGCGTTGATGATCTGAGGCGGCGTGCGGATACGGGATTAAAATAGAAGCCGCCCCGCTTGCACAAATTTCGGACAAACTCAGTGAGCCTGAACGAGAAACTGCAATATCTGAAGCTTTCAAAACAGTTGCCATGTCGTCATAATAAGGCTTTATAATTATATTTTTGTCTTGCTCATAGTCAGGATAAAGTTTTAAAAGCTGTTCAACTGAACGGTCAAAATTTTTGCGGCCTGTTTGAAATATTATTTGCATATCAAATTCTTTTGATAAAGTTTTTAAAATCTCAACAGCTGCATCGTTAATCGTTTTTGCCCCTTGCGAGCCTCCCATTATGCAAAGTGTTGTTTTATCACAAAGGCCCAGGTCTGCTCTTGCCTGCTGTTTTGTTAAAGTTTTAAACTTTTCTCTAATGGGATTGCCGTTAACATAGCAATTAGGATTATTTAAAACATTTTTTGCACAATCAAAGGCAAGAGAAACACACTTCGCTCCGGGAGCAAATTTCCTTGTAACAAGTCCGGGCTGCGCATCGCAATCGTGAAGCATATACGGCACTTTTTTTAAAGTATTACACGCCAAAAGTATTGGAGCCGATACATAACCACCAGTTCCAAAAACCGCATCAGGTTTGTGTTTTAAAAGATAGTAACCGCACTTAAGCCAGGCCAGTCCCAACTGAAACGCCCATTTTACAAAATCTAAACCAAACGTTCTCGGCATTCCGTGAACGTTCACCGGCAAAAATTCAAGCCCTTTATCTTTAACAATATTATATTCAAGGTTATTGGGGTTTCCAATGTAAAATATCTTTTTTGTATCAGCATCAGCCATAAGTGCGTCTGCAACAGCAATTGCCGGATATATATGACCGCCTGTACCGCCGCCTGTTATAAAATAAGTAAATTTAGACATCAGATGTATTCCTTATTTTTTTAATTCTTTTTTTAGATATGTTTAAAAGTATTCCAATCATCCACAATGAAACAATAAGTGATGAACCGCCGTAGCTTATAAAAGGCAGCGGCACGCCCGTTGTTGGCAAAAACGAACTTGCAACACTTATATTCAAAAAGGCTTGAAATCCTATTGAAAAAGTTATGCCTATCGCAAGGAGTTTACCGTACATATCAGGGCATCTTGAGGCTATTATAAGACCTCTATGCACAAGTGTCCAAAACAAGCCTATAACCAATATGCACCCTATAAATCCTGTCTCTTCAGCTATAATTGCGAAAATGAAGTCAGTGTGGCATTCCGGCAGGTATGAAAGTTTTTGTATTGATCCTCCGTATCCCACGCCGTTAAACCCGCCAGACGCAAAGGCAATAAGTGATTGGATTATATTATACCCCGCCCCCTGCGGATCAACTTCCGGATGCCGCCATATTTTTAGACGCTGAAGCTGATAGGGTTTAATGATAGTTGCAAAAGCCACGGCTACAGTCGCAATTCCGGCGCCAAGACAACTGAAAAACAACTTTAAAGAGCCCCCTGCGCACAAAAACAACACAACCGAAACGGATAAAAGCAAAATAACCATTGACAAGTTTGGCTGCATAAATATAAATGCCAGCATAATCAGGATAGGAATAAATGCTTTTACCCATTTAGAATCATCTAAAAGGTTGGCGTTATCTTTTAGTGCATAAGCCAAAAGCATTACAACTGCGGGTTTTGCAAATTCGGACGGTTGCAATTGAAACCCTAAAAGGTTTATCCACCGCTTTGCACCGTTAACAGTAACCCCCAGCGGCGTAAAATCAACAAGAATAAGCGCAAGAATAATTCCTATTGTTAAAATAGAATTCCACTGCGGAAGCTTCTTGTAATCGTAATTTGTAAAAAATTTAAGCCCTATAAATCCTACAATAAAAGACAAAATCTGTTTGATTAAGAATTGTGCAGGGTTACTGCCTTCATCAAGACACTTTGGCGCTGATGCAGAAAATATCGCCAGGAAACCTATAATTACCAAAAAAGTAACAACTATCAAAAGTGTTCTGTCAGGGGCTGAAATTATAACACTTTGAACAGGCTGACGGTTATCTCTTTCTCTGCGCTCATTTCTAAATCTATCAGATCTTTGATAGGACATATTCTTTAAAAACCTTTCCTCTTTCTTCGTATCCGCTGAACATATCAAAACTTGCACAAGCAGGTGAAAGCAATACAACATCCGGATGAAGCGTAATAGCTTTGTCTACAGCTCTTTGCAATGAAGGTTCCCGGATGATATTTTCAAATTCACCGGCTTTAAGATTTTCTTCAAATCTATCGGCTGCTTCTCCGATTAGAATAACTGTTTTAATATGTTTTTTAACAGCTTCCACAAACTCTCTTAAATCCGTATTTTTATCGCGTCCGCCTGCGATTAAAACAACATTCTGCCTGTCAAATGAACGGATTGCAACGAGTGCGGCTTCCGGATTTGTAGCTTTTGAATCATTATAGAAAACAATTCCGTCTTTTTGAGCGAATTTTTCTAATCTATGCTCCGGCACAACAAAAGTCATTATGCCATTTCTAATCTTTTCATTTGAAATTCCTTCAAGTTTAGCAACAACAACAGCGCACATAACATTCTGATAGTTATGTTCACCAATCAGAGGGCAGTCGCTTAAATCAATAATTTTTTCTTCTTTGCCGCCGCGCTTGAAAAATATTGCGTTATCTTTTTCATAACAACAATTTTCTCCAACGTCTCCGGCAAACATAAATACAGTACCGTTACAGTGAGCCGAAAAGTCTTTTAATTTTTCATCTTTTGCATTTAACACTGAAAATGCCGGCGCTTGCGGAGTTTTAAAAATTTTTGCTTTTGCGTTAAAGTAGTTTTCAAGATTTCCATGCCAGTTAATGTGATCGGGCGTAAAGTTTGTCCATACTGAGATTTGAGGAGTAAACGAGTCGCTGTATTCTAACTGAAATGAGCTGCATTCACATACAAAAAAGTCTAAATCCTCATCAATTAAATCACAAGGCGGTTTTCCGTAATTTCCACACGGAATAGCTTTGTATTCTTGGTTCAGAATATGAGCTGTTAAAGCAGTGGTCGTTGTTTTGCCGTTTGTCCCTGTGATTGCAATAACCGGCTTTGCACTTTGGGTAAAAGCTAATTCGATTTCAGATATCACATGAATTTTTTCAAGCTTCAACCGTTTCATAATTTCAGCATTCGGCGGAATTCCTGGGCTTGTAACTGCAATATAGGCATTTTTAATAAACTCATCACTGTGCCCGCCCATTTCAACTTTTATCCCTGAAGCGTTTAGCGCTTGAATGTTCTCAATATCATCACTTTTTTGCTCGCGGCTTTCTGTTATGAAAACGTCCGCGCCGTGTTTATTCAAATACTTTGCCGCTGCAATCCCACTTTTTGACAACCCTAAAACTAAAACTTTTTTATCATACCAGTTTGAAATCATCAACACTTCCTTTATACAAATAAATACTTAAATAACAAAACTGCAAAAGCGCTTAGCAATGCTGAAAATGCAGCGAATACTATTACAATTTTTTTCTCACTCCATCCGCAAAGTTCAAAATGATGGTGGATTGGAGACATTTTAAAAATTCTTTTGCCGGTTGTTCTGAAGCTTGCGACCTGCAATATGACAGACAAAGTTTCCATTACAAAAACACCGCCAAGAAAAATTAGTAAAAATTCAAATTTTCCAATTACGGCAAGGGTTCCAAGAAGCCCTCCAATTGCCAAAGACCCCGTATCTCCCATAAAAACTTCGGCTTTTGGCTTGTTATATTTCAAAAATCCAAAAAGCGCACCTGCAACAGTTGCTGAAATTATTCCGGCCCCCGGATGTCCGCCATACAATAGAATTAGTGCAAACGCAGCAAAAGCAAAAATCCCCGTAGACGCTGCCAAACCGTCTAAGCCATCGGTAAGATTATACGCATTTGATGAACCTGTAATTACAAATACTGCAAAAATCGGATAAAACCACTTCAAATCTACTGCATAATGTCCAATTAAAAATTCAGTTCCGTGATCGCTTGTCATCATTACGTATATTGTTGGCAAAAGTGCTATAGCAATTTGTCTTAAAAGTTTTCCGCGAGCGCTCAGTCCATCATTATGCTTTCCTTTTAACTTCAAATAATCGTCCTGAAATCCTGCAAATGCATAGAAAAGCAAAGTGATTAAGATTATAAACGCCTCATCAGAGAGCCTTTGAGCTAAAGCAAGCGTTATCACAGAGGCAGCAGCAATTGCAGCTATAATGAATACACCGCCTGTTGTCGGCGTTCCTTCTTTTTTCTGGTGCGTTTCAGGGGCAACATCTTTTACATATTGTCCTATCATTTTTTTCTTTAAAAAAGATATATAAGGCACACCGCCCAAAAGGCAGAGTATCATACCAAGCAAAAATGCCACTGCTATCATAATCATCTTTTTATATTTCCCTCTTTAAATTTTCAATTATTTCTTCAAATTTCATCGCTCTTGATGCTTTTAAAAATATTGTACAACCTCCAAAATCATTAGCAAGAATGTAACTTGATACGGAGGCGTTATTTTCAAAATTCTTTACAATAGCACCCGCCTTCACCAATTCTTCACCAATTTTCGCAGCAAGTTTTCCGACCGTCAAAATTATAGGCTCTTTGGACTTATAAGTTTTGATAAAATCAGACAAATATTTGCCGACATTTTTATGAATTTCAATTTCATCTTCACCTAGTTCACCCATATTGCCAAGAATTACAAGGGGCTTGTCGTAAAGTTCAATAAATGTTGTAACTGAGGCTTTCATGGATTCAGGATTGGCGTTGTAGCTGTCGTTGATAATTTTATATGCACCGATCTTTTCAGCTTCCCAGCGTTTTTCGATAGGGCGGTACGCTAAAAGCCCGCGCTTGATTTCTTCGTATGACATCCCAAGCTTAACCCCGAGTTCTATTGCGGCAAGAGAATTTTCAATATTGTATTTTCCCTCAACATTTAATTCGTACTCTCTGTCTTTATAGATAAACTTTGAATAACCCGGTTTTTGTTCAAGAATTTCGACATCGTTTATTGAATACCAGATTTTTTCGCCGCCAAAATTTGCAAACTTTTTTAATCTTTCATTATCATTTGCAATCAAAGCGCCGATTTTGCGCTGGTATAGCGTTATTTCCGATTTAGCTTTTGCGATGTTGTCCAGACTGCCAAGACGACCAATGTGAGCGGATCCTGCATTTGTAATTATCGTATAATCAGGTTCTGAGTATTTTGAAAGAAGTTCAATCTCTCCAAGTCCCCGCATTCCCATTTCCACTACCAAAACCTCTGTATCACTGGGCATTGAAAGAATTGTTTGGCATAAGCCTATTTCATTATTATGATTAGAAAAAGTCTTGTGTGTTTTAAATTTCACACTCAAGACTGAATAAACCATTTCTTTGGTAGTTGTTTTGCCGGAGCTTCCTGTAATTCCGACAGTTACGGGATTAAACTTTCTGCGGGCATAATTTGCTATTGATAAATACGCGTTCAAAGTATTATCAACTTTTAAAATGTCTTGCGCATTCTCAATAATTTCCACATTTGTTGTAAAATAACCTGTAGCACCCGATTTCACAGCATCAGCCAAAAACTTTTCTCCATCAAAAGTCTCGCCTTTTAAAGGGAGGTAAATATCACCGGGTTTTATAGTTCTTGTATCGGTTGAGATTGGGTGTTCACCTTGCAAATCGTTTGATTTTAAAATTTTTGCGTTTGTACATTGCGCAATTTCTTCAACAGTAAATTTCATAATATATTTATGATATATCAAAAAAATAAACAGGCACCAAAAGTTAATAAATGTTAATACTACTTGACAGCGGGATTTGAGCAGATGATAATAATTATACGTGTATAGCATAGGTAACTCGTTAACAAAACCCCAAAGCCTTTGTGCTGTAAGGTTACGAAACCTCAAATGAAAGGACATAATCATGTACGCAATTGTAGAAACAGGCGGAAAACAGTATCAAGTAGAAGAAGGACGTTATGTTGACGTCGAATTGTTAAATCAAGAAAATGATTCAAAAGTAGTTTTTGACAAAATCGTTATGATAGTTAACGGTAAAAAATCTAAAGTAGGCCAGCCATACGTTACAGGGGCTTCTGCTGAAGGCGTTGTCGTAAAAGAAGACAAATCTAAAAAAATTATTGTTTTCAAACAAAGACCGAAAAAAGGTTACAGAAAAAAACAAGGCCACAGACAAGGCTTTACAAGAGTTATGATTAACAAAATCAGAACTTCAGCTTCTAAAAAAGCAGCAGAAACAACTGAAGAAGCATAGTTAACTAACAGATACAAATTAAATTAACAGGAGAAAATAAAATGGCACATAAGAAAGGTATGGGTTCCACCCGTAACGGACGCGACAGTGAAGCGAAGCGTTTAGGCGTAAAAAAATTCGGCGGCGAAACAGTTAAAGCCGGCAATATCCTTGTCCGCCAACGCGGAACTAAAATCCACCCGGGTAACAACGTTGGTATCGGTTCTGACGATACATTATTTGCGTTGATTGACGGCCAAGTGAAATTTGAACCACACAGACGCGACAGAAAACAAGTCAGCGTTTATGCGGCTCAATAAAAATCTGGGTATGTATGAAAAAGGTAAAAAAGAGACTTCATAGAAGTCTCTTTTATTATTATAATTTTAAAATTTTAGTACATGCCAACAGGATATGGGTAATCTTCCGGGATTGTCCAGTTGTTATGCTGAATCCAAGTTGAACAAAAAGCTCTAACGGATCCGGCACAATTAGTTTTTAAGGATTCTTCTGTGCCATCCCAGTTAAACATCCAGGGTTCAAGGCCCTTGTTATAATTGTGGTGCCACTCTTCATTATTCGCAATTGGCATATAGTTAAATATAAACGAACAATAGCCGATTGTTTCATAATAAGTATTGTTATGAGCTTTCAGGCATTTTTTAAAATTTCCCGGGAAAAACATCAAGTCCCTGGTATTCTTGTTGTAGAAACCAAAAGAAGAACCGTTTGCAAGGTAATAAAACAGACCACCCCAGTGGAATCGCTCTGTTTTAATAATTTTTAAATTTTTGCCTATATATTTCATGAACCACTCATCCAGCACATCTATATCATAATTTCCAAGATTTTCACCAATTTCAAAATACCAGTCTTTTTTATCACCATACTCTGCTTCTGCAAGTTTTATTGCTTCATTGAATTGTGAATAAAATGCTTTTAAACGTGTTTCGACTACGTGATTTGTATATTTTTTAATCAATGTCGGCATTGTCAAGGCGGCAACAACACCAATAACGCCAAGGGTTATCAAAACTTCTGCCAAAGTAAATCCTTTAAGCGGAAAATTCCGTTGAGCCCCCCCCCCCCAGAGATTGTTGTATTTCCATGCTTTTGACCTCCTTTTAAACTTATTAACTATTTAACTTTTTAACTCCATTATAATTTATTTTGTTTTATTTTTCAAGTCCCCAAGGTTTGATTAAAAATTTCACGGCACGTCCGGCAATATGTTCGTTCATAGCAAATTCCACGTCCTTTAATCCAAGAGTTTTTGTAATAAGTTTTTCCACTTCAACCTCACCTGATGCAATATAATCCAGCGCCTGCCTGAAATATTTCGGTGTATGGTGGAATACACTCATTAATTTCATATCGCCATAGTGAATTCTTGTAGTATCAAAGGTTACAGTGGAACCCGACTTACATCCGCCAAAAAAGTGAACAGTTCCGCCAGGCCGTACAAAGGTGAAAATTCTTTCCCAAATTTCTGGCAATCCAACGCATTCAACAGCAACATCAAGCCCTTTTTGTTCTTCTGTAAAGTCTAAGAATATTTTTTCCGGATTAGGATATTTTTTTAAATCAACTATTTCATCAGCGTGAGAAAATTCTTCTGCCAGTTTTAATTTCATAGGATTTCTCCCGGCTACAATGACACGCGCCCCTTTAAGCTTTGCCAGTCTTGCAAACATAAGCCCAATCGGCCCTATACCTATTATTCCGACGGTTTGGCCCCTTTTAATTTCAGTACGCTCAACCCCGTGAACCACGTTTGCCAAAGGTTCACAAAATGCAGCTTTATCAAACGATAAATTATCAGGTAAGATAAGAGTATTTTTTTCAACAATTCTCGCCGGGACTGTAATGTATTGAGCATATGCCCCGTTAAGTAAATCAAGGTTTTCGCACAAGTTGTACTCCTCGCGTTTACAGTAAAAGCACTTTCCGCAAGGTGCTGAATTTGCGCAGACAACACGATCGCCCGGCTTAAATTTTGTAACGCCATCGCCAACTCTTTCTACAATACCGGAAAACTCATGGCCAAAGCCAGATGGAACACTTTTTATTAAAACAGGATGACCGCGGCGGAAAGTTTTGACATCCGTTCCGCAAGTCAGCGCTGACATAATTTTTACAACAATCTCACCATTTTCTGGGGGTTTTACCATAACTTCTTCATACTTTATTTCATTTGGTCCGTAGTATTGTATTGATTTCATTATTATTCCTTAATTTATTTTGATATAAGCTTTTAATACTTTATTAGATATTGTATCCTCAAAAGCCTGATTAATATTCTCAAGCTCATATATGCTTGAAATGTCATTTACTTTTACTTTTCCTGATTTTAAAAGTTCTAGCGACTCCTTCAAATCCGTTGGCGCCGGGGAGTAACTTCCCATTACAGTTAGTTCTCTGTAATAAATCTCGTTATTCGGATAGCCGAAATTTTTAGGAGTGCTTGCAAAAACAAGAATTTTGCCGCCATTCCTGACTAACTTCAATGCCATTTCTATTGCTGCATCTGCGCCTGATGTCATAAACACTGCATCTACACCGTAATTCGCCGTAACAGAATCTATATATTTCTTAGTTTCATCAAAATCAGAAGAGTTAATCGCATTTATATCGAGTTTTTGGGCATAATCAACTCTACTATCTAAAATATCACATGCTATTGTCTGCATGCCATGAGACGAAAGCGCTTGCGACATCAAAATGCCAATTGAACCCAGCCCCACAACCAAAACTGTTGATTGAGGGGTAAGCTGTGCACGATGTACAGCTCTGACACAACAGCCTAGTGGTTCATAAAAAGAACCTTCAATTTCACTCATATTTGCCGGTAATAGGTGCGCAACATTTTCAAGATGTTCTTCTGAAAGGTAAACATATTCGCTAAACCCGCCAGGTTCAATGTTTGTTTTTTTAAAATGCTCACACATAGAAACATTTCCGCTCTTGCAGTAAACGCATTTACCACAAGGAATATGATGTGAGGTAACTATTTTATCACCTTTTTTAAACGTTGTATCAGAATTTATTTCTTCAATTTCCGCAACGATTTCATGGCCTAAAACAGTCCCTTCAGGTGAAATTTTCTCTCTGAATTTTACAATATCAGAGCCACAAAGTCCGCAGCCCAAAACTTTTACAATAGCGCCGCTGCGCCCGTCTAAAGTTATTTTTTCAACATTTTTCACTATAATTTTATCATTATTTATAACTGCTTTTCTCATAAAACCTCTCGACAAAAATTTTAACACAAACTTGCGATTTGACCAAATAGGGCTTATAATAAATATATGACAAGAATTCGAAAACTTAACTGCTTTGATTATCCGAAAATCAAAAAAATGATTTCTTATCTTGGCACTAATGAGGGCGAAGAGTTTGTTAAAGCGCTTATGAAAGAACCTTTGGGGCTTATACATAATGTTTTGCCGCTAAAATATAAGTTCTTGCCAGAGTCGTATATTCTGCTGGACAACAAAGAAATACTAGGGCTTATAACTGTCGTGCCAACTCTTGGCAACCCTTATAAGCTAAACATCACAAGGCTTGTCTTTCAAAATAACCTTTACGATGCAGGAAAACAGCTTATTGACTTTGTTATATCGCGTTACGGAGCAAAAGGCGCAACGTCTTTTATAGTAACAGTAGAAGACTGCCACGACGAACTTTTGAAACTATTCACAGATGGCTGCGGCTTCAGACAATGCTCCTGCGAAACGCTCTGGAAAATCGAAAATTTTGACAAATCTGCTGAAGCCCCTAAAGGTTTTAGGTTTTTCGATAACTCAGACGCTAAAAACGTTTGCAGACTTTACAACAGCGAAATAGAAGCCATTTTTAAACCGTCTTTGGACCGAATTAAACAAGAATTTTACGAACCAATATTTGGCGGCTACTCGCAGTATTACAAAAACCGTTACGTGCTTGAAGAACCAATACGAAAACAAATTATCGCATATTTTTCGCTAACAACAAGCGACAATTTGAATTTTATAATAGATTTAACAGCAAACAGCGGCTATGACATATCATTTGACGATATTTTAAAATACGCAATATCTGAAATAAGCCGCAGAAGAAGTGTTTTCTACCCATTTGTGAAACAGAAAAAATACACAAAAATCTCAGAGCGGTTTGAGGAATATTTAAAAAGCAAAAATTACCAGCCCATACAAACTCAGGTGATTTTAGTTAAAAACTTCTACAGGCCTGTAAAATGTGCTGAAAATGCCCTTCAAGTGTTTTTATTCGGAGAAAACAGCAAAATCGCAGCGAATTAACGTCCGCATTTTGTCTTGCCATTCCAATCTAAATCATTACAGTGAAGATAGTCCATATTGCTGTTTACTATTACCCAAGGTGTGCACATGGAATAATTTGCGCCGCTTAAACATGAATCTTTAAACATCTTTTGTAAATCCGTGTAAGGAGGATATGGCAGAATTTGTTCTTTGTAAATCTGAAATGCAAAAACACGATTGCGGATATTACCATTTTTATCTCTCATTTCGCCGCTATCTGTTACAATATAAAAATCTCCGCAGGAATTTAGAGGATTTGCGGCACACCGTGATGGTTTTAACCACATTGCCGCTATGGATGTTCCGTCAATAAGGACAAGACCACGTGTATTTGTATTGTTGGTCTTATCATCATTAACCTTTTCATATCCTCTTCCGATTTCTGAAAGGGTATTCTGAATTACTTTTCTCGGTCTATCCGCATCTTTTAATGTTAATTCATCAAAAGTAACTTTTACTATTCTTCCATAGTCATCTGTTTGGTAAACTACTGTACCTAACTTATATGTAATATTAGGGACTAACTCATCATTGATACGATATACAATTCCTGCAGCATCTGTCCTACATATTTTTGCAGTATCACTTGTACCTAACCTAAATATTGAATTGGGTGGTAATGTACCTTTTGCAATTTGAGCCATCTGCTCTGCTGTTGCATTAACAACTTGTTTACCTGCAACATCGAATAACTCAATTTTTGTACTTGTTGCTGTTTCTTTTAATACATATATCCCTTCTTTCCCAATATACGCTTTTCCAAGTTCATTTCCAGCTTCGTCAAGTACCGTTCCATCCAGCGCAATCTTGCCTGCTTTACCACTCGACATTGCCAAGCTCTTTGGTAACTTGAAATTTTTTTGCATTACGGATAATACAGAAGTAACCGCTCCCCACATATATCCATCTGCAAATCCTTCTATTGCATATTTCTTAATTGCTGCTTCTGCATTATTCCCGGCTTTATCTGCTTCAAGAGCCACTCTAATAGCAGCTTCCATTGAACCACCAATAAGCGCATCACGAGTTACCTTTATCGGCGAAGCAAACAAGAAATATGTTGAATGTAAATAATGCTGTACAATGCCAGTTGCTATAATTATTGTTGTTCCAACCGCAAACTTACCAATCACAGCAGCCCAGTCAATTTCATATTCAGAAAAATCATCAGGAAGTTGTGCTATTATTTCTTCTTCCACATCTTCACTAATAGTAACCTCTATTATATATGCTTCACTAATAATATTTTCATCCATGGTATACTCATATATTCCATCCTCACATATTAAATTCTCTGTAATATATGTTTCATCTAAGTACTTTTCATCAATGGTACTTTCTGCAATAGTTTGTTCCTTAATTACGCTTTCCTCTACATACACATTACTACTCGAACGTTTATCGGTATCGCTACCACATCCTACCAACGACTGTATGCATATAGTAAAAACCAATAATGCGGAGCATAGTCTATTCATTTTATATCTCATGTTTTTTCCTATTCTATAATTAGTGTGACTGTTTCTTCTCCATCAATAATCACATTTCTGTTATATACATGCTTATTTATTATTGTAAGTAAATTGATAATATCTTTCGCATCACTACTTGCAAATTCTAAATAACACGTGTCTTTACCCGCATCGTTTTCACTCTTATAAAAATCAGAAATATACACCCCAAACTTGTCTAATAAATCTTCCAATGGATATTGAGATATAGATGATGCATCCTTTCCTTCTCCAAGTTCTGGTTCTTGTATAAATGAAAGCGTTACAAAAAACAGATTGTCCTTCCTATATATTCCATTCTCATATTTTTCATAATTACTATCTTGATATTTATTAGCTTCTAAACATTTTATTTCCTTCATATTCTTTTCCTCGTATTATAAGAATAATATACGTGATGTCCGATAAAACGTACTTTTGTATCAAACTTCGCTTTGGAATAAAGTATGAAATAAAAATACGCAACAAAACGGCTATTTTAATTTTACTACTGCAATTTCCTTTCCACAACAATTTTTCAGTTATTATGTTAAATTTACAAATTTTCTGTCATAAACAGTTCATTCTCTTATT
>ERZ779894.2405-NODE-2405-length-16675-cov-3.040554_pt1 | contig 16675 bp, 16 predicted proteins | sample MGYA00511587_ERZ779894 | MGnify/ENA primary metagenome ERZ779894 (study PRJEB29588, sample SAMEA2160490) | human gut metagenome | biome: human gut; feature: human-associated habitat; material: faeces | place: Denmark | collected 2008/2010 ... | reverse complement strand
CAGCGTGTAGGGATACATACTTTTCTTATTTTATAACTTTTTCTACACGCTGAAATCGGAATAAACATGGGTTTATTCCGATTTGAAATATTTGATCTTTGAATTTTCGATGTGTATAAATCCGTATTATATCTCCCATTTCATAATGGTTTTGCCGAAAGATTTGCGCGCGTCCTTTTCAAAAGCGTTTTTGATATCGGCAAGCGTTCTGATCTCGTTTACCGAGCTGATCAGATTTCCGAGATAATCCGTTATCTCCGGGTGCTTTTTATACATTTCCGCGGTCTTTTCAAAATCCTTAACGCCGCTTCTGGAGGAGCCGAACAGCCTAAGCCCTTTTTCAAGCACCATTCGGGTGTTTACGGGTACCGCGTATTCCGAAACGCCCAGCAGGGATATCGTGCCCTCGGGTCTGATCAGGTCTATGATCTGTTCTATCGCAACGGGACTTCCGTTTCCGCCCACACATTCAAAGGCGTGGTCCACAGCAAGACCCTGCGGAATGTCGTTCACAAGAAAAGCGCCGTCCGTGAACGTGAAATCCGCAAGCTTCTCATAGTTTGTTCCGAAAATGAAGACCTTAGACGCGGGAAAGCTCTTTTTCAGCAAAAGGGCGGTTATATAGCCCAAATTGCCGTCTCCCCACACGCCGATGACGTTTCTGCGCGCGTGGGCTATACCGTCAAATCTTGAAACGGCGTGCATCGAAACGGAAACGATCTCCGTGAACGCCGCCACATTCGGGTTGATGCCCTCCGGCAGCGGCACAAGCCTTTTCGGCGAGATCTCAATATATTCCTGCAAAAAGCCGTCCGCTGTTGAGCCGCAGAATTTTGAGGAGCGCAGATAGTTTTCGGCCGTGTATTCATCCTCCTCACAGGGGATGTTCGGTATCATGACCACCGAAGTGCCCTGCCTGAAATTCCCCGACGGGTCATACACGACTTTTCCGATACCCTCGTGAATGAGCGCCATCGGCAGCTTTTCGGCAAGCACCTTTGAATCGCGCGTGCCGAGATAATATCTCATATCGGCGTTGCAAATGGAAAGATGGGTGGGTCGCACAAGCACATTGCCCTCGAAAAGCGCAATATCCTCAAAGGCTATCTCAAATCTTCTGGGCTGCGCAAGGCGGTAAACGGTGTTTATCATTCTTCCTCGTCCTCCAGCAGGGCTTTGGCAACACGCATATCAAACGGATAGGTGATCTTTATGTTGAAATCCTCGCCGTCCACGAGCGCGACCGGCTCGCCCTTGAGTACGAAGATCTTTGCCGCGTCGGTCAGTATTTCCTTTTCGTCTTCCGAAAGTTCGTTATAAAGCTTTTTCAGCTTCAGCGCCTTAAAGGACTGCGGCGTCTGCCCCTGATACATATATTTCCTGTTTGGGATCGCGCTTATCTTATTGCCGCCCGTTGATTCCACAATCGTATCCGTCGCTTTAACTACCGTGTCGCATGCGCCGCAGGCTCTGCACGCCGCAATGTTATCGTTTATGATTCTGCTGGTCACGAACGGGCGCACGGAATCGTGGGTAACAATGATCGTGTCTTCGTCAAGACCGCCGCTTTTTTCAATGATATCCACAGCGTTCATGATGGTTTCGTTGCGCGTTGCGCCGCCCTCGGCAACAATGATTCTGCCGCCCGCCGGGGCGATATATTTTTTTACAAGGTCTTTGGTGTGCTCTACCCACTGTTCCGGGCAGAGCACGATTATTTTTTCAAAATCGGGGCAGGCGAAAAATTTTTCAATCGTATAAATGATGATCGGCTTGCCCTTTAAGGTCAGATACTGCTTGGGCTTGTCCCCGCCCATGCGTGAGCCGACTCCGCCGGCAAGTATAACTCCGTAAACCATATTGTTCTCCTTATCAAAGCAGGAGAAATAAAACCGAAACCGTTTTTTCGGGCGGAATTCCTCTCTTGCTTTATTAAAATACTCGTTCATCCGAAAGGATGAACTGCGTTTTGTGCTTTGCTTAATCAGATATTACATTTTATATATTATCTTAAAGCGCGGAACATTTCAAGAATATTTTCCTCGCTGAGCGGCACGGGATTTCTCGTCATAAGCATGCTCATGCTTGCTTTTGTCAGCTCGGCGATCTGCTCATCGGTCGTGCAGCCTATCTCGCAAAGGCGTGTTCTCATTCCCATGCGCTTTTTCATAGCGCTGATTTCATCCGCCATTTCATAAGCGTTTTTGAATCCGCACTGCCTTGCGAACGCCGCCAGTCTGCCGTCCTCATCCGCATAATCGGCGTTGTACTTTATAAAGTAATCCAGCGTAAACGCGCATGCTTCGCCGTGCGGCATGCCGTAAAGGTTTGTGAGCGGAAAGGAGCAGGCGTGGCTGCCCGTTGTGCGCGGGGGTGAAAAGGCAACTCCCGCCGTTATGCTTGCCGCCGCCATTTTTTCGCGCGCCTCAAGGTCTTTGGGGTCTTTATAAGCGCGTTCAAGATATTTGAAAACGAGTTTTGCGCTGTAAACCGAGCATGCGGCGCAGATCGGCTGATTCAGCGTGCTCCAGTAGCTTTCAACCGCGTGGCTTAAAACGTCAAGCCCGGTCGACGCCGTCACCTGCGGGGGCACGGAAAGGGTAAGCTCCGGGTCGAGGACCGCCATTTTCGGGTACATAGCCGGGTCATTCATCGGCGCTTTTATATTTTTATCCGTATCGGTCAGCACGGAGATGTTTGTGACCTCGCTTGCGGTTCCGCTCGTGGTGGGAAACGCGATCATTGGTATCGCCTCAGCCTCGTTTACCGCCTTTCCGCCCGTGTGATAGGCTTCAATCACATCATTTCCTTTTGCGATTGCGCATGCCGCCTTGCAGCAGTCCATCGGCGAACCGCCGCCGAGCGCCACGGCGAAATCCGCGCCGGTCTCCCTTAAAAGCGCCACGCAGTCATTCACGTTCTTTGTGGTGGGGTTCGGTCTTATATCGCTGAAGACCGCTTTTATCCTGCCGCCGGAGCGGTCTATGAATTCCTGCGCCGTGCCGTTTTTTACAAAGCTTTTGGAGCAGACGAGCACGCCGTTCTTACCGCCGATTCCGTTTATGTATTTTTCAAGTTCTTTTCTCTTTGAACTTCCGAAAATGATTTTAACGGGCAAATGAAAATCCCACGTCATTTTTATCACTCCGATATTATGATTTGCTTTCATTTTATCACTATTATTTTTTGCAATCAAGTTGAAAAAGTAAAATATATGCTTTATAATATCAATCAGCATTTTTACAGGAGAGGGAACATGAAAAAAGGGAATTACAATCATACGCTTGCAGCCTGCTGTCTGGCGTATCTTTCGCAATCTGTTGCAAGCACATTCCTGCCGCTTCTTTTTGTGCGCTTCGGCAGTGAATTCGGGCTTTCCATCGAAAGTCTCACCGTGTTGATAACGGTTACTTTTTTTACCCAGATCTTTGTGGACGCCGCCGCGCCATTCATCGTCAGAAAAACGGGCTATAGGGCGCTGACGGTAACTGCCGCGGTCTTTTCGTTCTGCGGCTTTGCCGGGCTGTCTTTTATGGCGGATATCATGCCGAATCCGTTTTTTGGATTTTTGATATGCACAGTGCTCTATGCTATAGGCTCCGGGTTGATTGAGGTGCTGATAACGCCGATCGTGGAGTCCTGCCCCACGCAGAAAAAAGCCGGTATGATGGCGTTCGTCCATTCTTCATACTGCGCCGGCTGTGTTGCCGTTGTGCTGCTCTCCACCTTATTTTTCAAAACCGCAGGGATAGAAAACTGGCGTATCCTTGCGCTGCTCTTTTCCGCCGTGCCGTTCACCGGCGGCGTCTGCTTCTGTTTTGTGCCCATACGCACGCCGGAGGAGGAAAGAAAGCGCGGAAACGTGCGCGATATGGTCAGGAACCCGCTGTTCTGGATCTTCGGTATCGTTATGATCTGTGCCGGCGCCAGCGAGCTTTCCATGAGCCAGTGGGCGTCCGCTTTCGCGGAAGCCGGGCTGGGCGTTTCCAAAACAACGGGTGACCTTCTCGGTCCGTGCGCTTTTGCGCTGCTGATGTTTATAGGCAGAATCATTTACGGCAAGTTCAGTGACAAGGTCAATATTATGAAGATCATGCTGGGCTGCTCCGTTTTGTGTATCCTTTCCTATCTGATCGCGTCGCTCTCACCGAATCCCATTGTGGCGCTTGGCGGCTGTTGCTTGTGCGGCCTTGCCGTTGCGCCTATGTGCCCTGCCACTTTTTCACTTTCCGCAAGATATATGCCGAACATCTCATCCGTTGTTTACGCGGCGTATGCGTTGCTCGGCGATCTCGGCTGTACCGGCGGCCCTACTGCGGTGGGAATGCTTTCGGGCAGCAGCAGTGATATTTCAAGAGGCCTTATGTTTTCCGTGATATTCCCGGCGCTTCTTATTTTGAGCCTGATAGCGGCATCCGCAGTGGTCAAAAAGAACAGATCGCTTCATAAAACCTGCACAAATTGATATCCGATTTTTTGACATATTGTGAGATTTAGTATAATATTTGATTTTGTATATTGATTAATTCTTAAATATTTGATATATTTAAAATGTTATAATATTATTTTACGGATTTTGAAAGCGGTGATACCTTGGAAGATCAAGACCTTTTGGCAAAGGAGGAGGCGGAGCTCGATAAGCTTGCGTATACCAAAAAGCGCTATCTGACTCCGAAGGAAATTGCAGCGTACGTGCTTGTAAATTTCGGTCAGAAAAACCTCAGCCAGTTTGTTAGCACTTACAAGGAATTTTTTATGATTCAGTTCCTCAAGCTGAATACAACTGCTTATGCGTACATAAATCTGTTTTCTTCAATATACGACGCGGTAGATGATACCATCTCCGGCCTTGTAATAGACAGAACCAGAACACGCTGGGGTCGTATCCGCCCGTTCTTCATTCTGCCGCTTCCGCTTTGGCTCATCGGCGGCGCCATGATGTTTACAGCGCCGGATATCAGTTCAACGGGCAAGGTCATCTGGTCCGCCATAGCGATCGTAATTTACGGACTCGGTATGAGCTACTTCGGTGCTTGGGGCCTTATGATATATAATATCACACCCAACCCCGACGAGCGAAACAGCCTGATCACAACAAGTAAGTTCTTTGAGCTTTTCGGAACCTGGCTTCCGTCGCTTGTTCCCGTGCTCGTTGAATTTTTGCCCAGAATCAATTCAAGCATAACGATGGAAAGCGTGTATTCCGGCTTCGCGTATTTTATGCTCATATTCTCGGCGGTCTTTGCCGTTTGGGGCTTCTTTAATATGCGTGAGCGTGTGCCGCTCCAGTCGCGCGAGGAAATGAATGAGACCTCCGTGCTGGAATCTGTTAAACAGATTTTCACGAACCGTCCGCTGTTCGCCATCATATTTGCGGATTTCTTCAACAACTTCAAGGCTGTCGGCGGCTCAAGCGAGCAGTATTTCTGGCTCAACAATACCGGCAACCTTGCAAACCAAACAGTCTGCGGCTTGTTTACGGGTATACCTAACTATCTTATGGTGCCGCTTGCCGCGAAAATGATTAAAAAGTTCGGCGCGCGCACCACGGCTATCGTGGCTGGTGTTTTCGGCGGCGTGGCTTACACTGTCACTTTCATAATCGGCTATCATCCGTTCGGTCAAACTTTTCAGGATAATTATATCCTCAACCTGATCTGGGTCATATTCGCGCTCACGATCTGCGGTCTGCCGAATAAGCTTATCCTTGTTGTCGGTCCTGTTCTTTGCGCGGAGACCTTTGATTATATGGAGTGGAAGCACGGACTCAGAAACGAGGCGCTCGTCACTACCGTTCAGGGTTATTTCACAAAACTTGCAACATCGGTTACCGGCTGGCTTTCGGGCATGGTGCTCACTTGGATCAATTATGTTCCGCTCACGGACTCGCTCGGAAACGCGATACCGCAGACGGATCCTACGGTCTTAAACGGTATCTGGACGGTGTTCTGTATACTTCCCGCACTCGCAAGAGGACTTTACGGACTTTCCTTTATCCTCTATCCGATTCACGGAAATCTGCGTAACCAGATGATAGCGGAGCTTGCCGATATTCGTGCCGACAGGCTTGCCGAACAGGAGGCTGCCCGTGAGGCGCAGTTCAGCGAGGAAGGCGAAAACAACGCTGAATAATTAAAGATCAAATATATTGTGATTTGAATAAAAAAGGAGCTGTTTCATGGTAATGAAACAGCTCCTTTTTTGTTTTATGTTTTATTTTTTCGCGTAATAAGGGAAGAAAAGCATTACGGCAAGCGCTCTGAAATATTTCATATTATCGCTCCTTTCGTGTTTTGCTTACAGCTATATAAAACACGAAAAGCGCGGCGATTTCTATAAACCCTGCTTTACATACGGGTTGCGTGTTGCCGTCATTGCTTTACATTGTGCTGAAAATAAGTCAACTTAACAAATTCTTATAAATACATGTCAAACAGGGTCTGCTTAATGGAATTAAGGTTTTCAAGTCCTTTCTGCGAAAAACAGATATATTCGCAATCCTGTATTTCGGCATAAGTTTTTACAGTTGGGTCTAACGGTTGGGTTTGATCGCCGTCAAGGAAGAATGTATCTATTTCCGCATCAAAAATTCTAAACTCGCGGCAGGGCAGAGTTTCCTGATATCCCTGTTTATAATTCATTGCTTGGGCAAAAACAAGATATTGCTTTTGTGCTTTAAGCGGTACATTCAGAGTCACGGACTGATTAAAAGATAAATCACCGTTTGAGTCTAAAATAAAATTGCTGTATTCGTAAAACACGGCCTTGTCGCCTGTCTGTATATTTTCACCGCGTATGACTTTGTCGATCGTTATATCATGTTTCAAACATTCGTATTGATTTGTTGTTTTTTCAACCGTGCAAACAAAAACCGAGTCCGCATTTTTCAGTTTATCTATTATGTATGATGCGGTAAGGCTTTCTGTTACTGCGTTGGTGTCATTTTGGTAATAGGAATAGTCCGGAAGCTTTGCGCCGGGGAAGGAGGAGTCGCTTGTTACCCGGTTAAAGCTCTGCTGATTAAATATGCCGAACACGATTACGGCGGCGCATAAAACAGAAAGCGACGCGATCGCCGCTCTTTGCAGCGTGGTCAGTTTCATTTAACCGCCTCCCTAACGATCTTTCCGTTTTCTATATAAAAAATCTTGCTGCATAAGGCGTCTATATCATCGCGGGAATGGCTGGCGATGATTATGGTTGCGCCATTGTTTTTGGCATTGAGCGCTATGGAGTGAAATTCTTTTACTCCCTTTTCGTCTAATGCGTTTGTTGGTTCGTCAAGCACTATCAGTTCAGGCTTTTCCATAAATGCCTGTGCCAGACTGAGCCTTTGTCGCATTCCGAGCGAAAATTCGCCGTAGACCTTTTTGCTTTTTGGATCCAGACCGAATTTATCTATCCAAAATTCTATTTCTTCAGACGTGATTTTATTTACGGAGAAGGAAGAAAAAAGGCATAGATTCTGATATGCCGTTAGATTATCATAAAGCGCTGTATTTTCAATCACCGTTCCAAGGGAGGGCGCAAATTTTCCATTGCCGACTTTAATTCCGCCAATGCAGGCACTGCCTTCATTGGGCGTAATAAAACCGCAGATGGCTCTAAGCAACATGGTTTTTCCGCAGCCGTTTTTCCCTACAAAGCCGTATATACCGCCCTTTTCAAGAGAAAGATTGATCTGATCCAGCACCACTCGTTTTTTTATAATTTTAGTATAGCTGCAAAGCTTAATATACTCCATTTTTTCTCCTTATATATGGTCTTTTCGTTTGTAAATCATACTTCCCGCCGCCGTGATTGCCGCTGTGATTGCGATCGGAATTAAAAACGCTGCGCAGGCGGATACACTGAAAGACAGACTTAAGGTTGCTTTTGAGGCGAAAAACGGTGTGATAAAGTAAACATTGGATGGCCAATACTGTGCAATTTCCTTGGGCAGTTTAAAGCCCGAAAGAACGGAAAGGCAGAATATTATAATCACAAGTATAAGAGCGGTTTTAGCATTCATTAAGGTTTCAAGAAGCTGTAAAAAAGAGACAAACACAAGCGAAACAAAAAAGCTTACGGCAACAGCGTATAAAAACATTCCCGCAAGGGAGCTGCGGCTTTCCGCAGGATGCCCCAAAAGGCAGTATGCAGTTAAGATGCTGCTGTTATAGATTGTGCTTTGGGCGAAGCATAAAAGAGCAAGCTGTGAAAATTTGATACAATAAAATCGTGCCGAATTTGACATGCGCGATACAATATATATCTCGTTTGTGCTTTTATGGTATGTAAGCAGTTCGGTTGCGAACGGGAACAGCAAAACAATATTCAATACGCTGAGCAGCAAGTGGAAATCCATGCCGGTTAAATCCCCGTCGTGAATATAAAGAAAATTGTTGTACAGGGGGTCTTCATACCCGAAAGTATATCTGGAAAGAAATATAAAAACGCCTGATATAAAGGAGACGGCAGCGCAGATCAAAACCGATTTTTTATTTATAAGCCTGATAATCATAATATATTATTCATTCTTTTCATAGCAAAAGGAGCAGGTAAAACGGCGGCAGCAGCGCACAGAGATATTGTCAAAGCAAATCCCGCATAGCTTGGGGATGACCATATGTTGCCGGCGAATATATAGCTGCTCAGGTTCATATTTACCGGCAGGTAATTCGAAACAAGCGAAAGCAGATTTACAATTATAAACAATATGCAGTTCAAAAGGATTCTGCTTGCGCGCCAGAAAAACGAAAGCTGGTAAACGGCGCAAGCCAGCAATCCGCCGAAAAAAGCCGATGTAAATAGAAACGCGAGCTCGTATAAATACTGATTGGTACAGAAAAGTTTATAGAATAATATGGGGTCGGAATCTTCCGCAGATATAAACAACTGATTTTGTATTTGTCCGAAGCCGTATAAAAACTCAACGGTGGAATCTGTGGGAAAAACTGCCAGATTCAGCAGAAAGTTTATAAGCATCGGCAGTGCGATTATTATAAATCCGGAAAAGAAAACGCATATAAGCTTCCCGTAATAATAGTTTTTTATACTGCATTTTGATAATACCGCATATATCGTTTTGCTTTTCAGATCGGTATAATACGAATCGGCAAACGGCACTGCCACTATAAGCGGAAAAATAATATAATAAATACGGTTGAATTCACTGATGTAAGTGCTGCCGATGAAAAAGGAATATGCGGCGGGAACAGAGTTTATATCCGCTCCGTAAAAGGTAATGCCGTAAAACACGGTTGGTATAACGGCAAAAACAACACTGATTATAAAAACGATGTTAAAGCTTCGAGAGCTTAAAAGAGATCTCAGCTGGAATTTCAGGCTGTTTTTCATACTGCCTCCTTACAATCGGCAGGCGGGATAACCGCCTGCATTAAAATATCAGTTCCCGTAAAGAGTTACATTGGCGCCCTTTGCAGAGCTTGAAGATTGCTTTCCATCAAATCTTATGCCGTCATTTTTTGCATATTTCAAACCGCCTATATAAAATATTTTCTGTTCTGTAGAGCTGGGGGCAATTGTTTTATTTCCTGACAAGAAAAATGTGGTTCCGTTCGTTTGGACTCTGTATAACCTTACTGTCATAGTGCTGAATCCGTTGGAAGATGATTTTTTAGCTATTATTGTGCTGTAATTATCACTTGCTGTGACAAAGGTTTTTCTGCACTGTCCCATGGTTATAGCCTTATTGTTCGCGGGCAAAGATACATATTTTGAAATAATCTGCGGATCACTTGCAGCGCCGTTAGCCATAAAAGCCGAGCCTAAAGACATGCAGCAGACAATCATACAAATGCCGATTACGGCAATTTTGGAAAATAAATTTTTCATGATATTTCCTCCATCAGTATAAAAAATAGCGGTAAAATTGTCAATAATTTGTCAATATGTTTTGTCACGCTCCTTTTGTGTTGAGATAAAATAGGGTGAATGTGGTTGGTATCCAATGTACAATTCGTTAGAAAAAATAAAAAATAATTTACGATTCACCCAATAAATGAGAAGCTTCTGACACTTTCCAGTCGAAAGGCAGGTGAGAATAATGAATGCGGATATAATTGAAAGTTACATCGAAAAGGTGTACGGATATGCTGTTAACCATACATTTTCAAGAGAAGAAGCAGATGAGCTTTCACAGGAAATTCTGTTTACTGCAGTGAGAGAGCTGCCGAAGCTAAAGGACGACAGCAAATTTGAACTGTGGCTATGGGGCATTGCAAGCAATGTTACAAAAACCTTCAGGCGTTATATGGGAAAACAGCGCGCGATGTATTCCTATGATACTCTTGAGAGCTTCCCGTATGAAGAGGAACAGAAGAACGAAAGCGAAGAGCTGTATGATGCGCTCAGGACTAGAATCGCGATGCTTTCAGAGCTATATCGCAGCATCATTATTCTTTTCTATTATGATGGCCTTTCGATAAAACAAATTTCTGAAAAGCTGCATATTCCGGAGGGAACGGTTACCTGGCGGCTTTCAGAGGCTCGCAAAAAACTGAAAAAGGAGTGTACAGAAATGAACGAAACCGCATTGAATCCGGTAAAACTTATGATTCGCATCAACGGAGAAGGCAATTATAAAGACCCGATCAGCCCATTCCCGTATGTTTACATCAGTGATGCACTGTCGCAGAATATTCTGTATTATTGCTATGAAACCCCTAAAACAGTAGAAGCGCTTGCAAAATTGTGCGGCGTTCCCGCTTATTACATTGAAGATTGTTTGGGAAATCTTATGAAGCGGGAAGCTGTATCAGAGGTGTCAAAGGGGAAATACAGAACGGATTTTATAATCTATTCAAATGAGACAAGAGAGTACGCTGAAAAGGCGAAAGGGATCTTTGCGCCTGTCGTTGAGGATTTCGTTTCGTCAATGAAAATCCTTGCCGACGCTGCTGAACGCCTTGGAATATATACTGCCGGAAAACCTAAAGAGGAACTTATCTATCTTTATGGAATTCTGGCAATGGAGCATTTAAGCGAAAAGTACAATCCGATTAAATGGGTCGAGCGTCCTGTGCGGTATGACGGCTGCCGTTGGAGCTACCATGCCTATTTGATGAACGGGAATCAAAATCCTATACGGGGGCTCGGACGTGAAGAGTCGTCGAATCTCGGAAGCAGAGGTACTTATAAGCATATTTCGTACCATTTCGGAGGTTTTTCCTATCGTGAAATGATGTTTGATAATGAAATAAATATTTGTGAGGATATCTTGCTCGGAAGAAAAATCAATGACACGGATTCGGCTACATCCGCAATTGCAAAAGGATTTATTTCCAAAAAGGAAAACGGCAAATTATTTGTTACCGTTCCGGCGTTTACAAAAGAGCAGAAGCAGCAGCTTGACCTGCTGGCCGATACGGCCTTTCAGTCCTCAATTGACGAGTATTCCGACGGTGTCCGCAAGTATGTGCATGGGTACCAGAAGCTATTTCCGGAGCACCTGAAAGAGGATGTGGCGCGCGCCTGCAGCTATATGTTTTTAACGCTATATGCCACCCATATTTGCGATATGGCAAAAGAAAAAGGTCTGCTGACTCCTCCGCCTGACGGCAGCATATGCGACGTATTGATACAATATAAATAGAATCTGCCCGGATTGGCTTGCCCTCCGGGGTTTTTATCGTTGACCTTCTTTATTTGCGGAAAGTACTTCTTTTCATTGTAACAATATCACCGGCATGCTATAATCAAGCATTGAATGAAGTGTATTTTTATAAAATCCGTTATAAGCAGCTGCTTCGTCGGCATCCGGAACGGGACATGGGTAAAACGGACCGGCTTGGTTTGGAACACTTGGCACGACTATATGATCTAAGCTGGAGCTGCTTGTGAAAATCTGAGAGGCACTTCATCGCCGGCTTGAGGACGCCGCAGAGTGAGGAGAAAAGATGGATCGTGTCAGTTTACATATTCCAACCGAAGCAGAACTCGAATATCGCCGCTATCTGATTGCTGACGAAGATACAATGGCTTATAATCTTGGTTATGGGGATCATGGCGGTTGTACGTATCATCAGTCGCCGGAGCAAATTCAGCAGTGGTATAAGCAGTGGAATAAGGACAATCGACGCTTTTATGCCTATATTGTTCGGACGGAGGATCGCGTCTATATCGGCGAGGTCAATGCACGCAGGAGCAACGATGCCGAGTGGTACGAAATGGGCATTATCGTCGAATCAAAATATCGCGGCAGGGGGTATGCGGTGGAAGCGCTGAAGCTGCTTTTGAAATACGCTTTCGATACTTTGGGAGCAGAAGCGGTACATAACGATTTTGAAGAGGCGCGAGCCGCCGCTGTCAAGACGCATCTTGCCGCAGGCTTTTCCAAATATAAAAGGCATAACGGCAACATAGAGCTGCTCATTACGAAAGAACAGTTTGAGCGGCAAAACGCCATAGGCAGAATCGCTTCTTCGATCCGGCGTGTTTTGTCCGATTCTCCTGTCTCCATTTATCTGTATGGTTCTGTTGTGCTGGAGGATTTTCGTCTTGGCTGGAGTGATATTGATATTCTTTGTCTGACCGAAAAACCGATTCCGAGGCAGCAAGCGGACGAGCTTGTACTTCTCCGGCAAAAGCTGCTGAAAGAAGAGCCGGATAACCGGTATTACCGTTTGTTTGAGGGCGGAATGTTGACATTAAACGCGTTTTTGAATCAAATACCGGACTGTGTTGTTTATTGGGGAACAAGCGGACAAAGAATTGCCGACCGCTATCATTTTGACAGCTTTTCTATGGCGGGATTGATTAAAAACGGAAAGCTTATTTGCGGCGATGATGTTCGACGATTCATGAAAATGCCATCCTACGAAATGCTTTACCAGGACGTCAAGAAGCATTATGAAACGATAAAAAAACATGCAATCACTGTCAGCAGAAGCATAAAGTCCTATGGCTGGCTGCTTGATATTGCACGCTGCATTTATACGCTTCGAACCGGAGCCGTGACAGCAAAAACCGCCGCCGGAGAGTGGGCGCTCAAAAACGATATCAGCCCCGTCAGAGAAGCTCTTGAAACAGCAGTTATGATACGGAAAGAGCCTTTGAAATTTATGAATGACGAGCACATATTAAATGGCACGCTTTTATTGGGTGAAAAAATACAGATGTTTGCGGACGTTTTGGAAGCAGAGCTGCAGGAGAACCTACGAAATGCTGTTTATTAAAAACAACGGCATCACGAGAAGCTTTGGACCGTTTGGTCTGATGACTGTCAGTCGAATTGGTTTGCGAATGTATACGTAAATCTTTGTAGAGGCTGCGGTTCTCACGGCGGGAAAGCGCAAGATGATATTTGGATGAACCATGAACCTGTTTTCAAAGGGAGGCGCTGTTATTTGGATATATATGGTCAAATCAAAAGGAAAGAGCCTATCGCCAAAGGCTGGTCGGGCGATCAGAAATACTGTGTAACAGCTGAGGACGGCACAAAATATCTGCTTCGCATCTCTCCCCTGGAACAGTATGAGCGCAAGAAAAACGAATTTGAAAGGATGCAGTGCGCGGCGGCGCTTGGCATCCCAATGTGTCTGCCGGTAGAATTCGGCACTTGTAAAGAGGGGATATATTCCCTGCAAAGCTGGATAGACGGCGCTGATGCGGAAAAAATCGTACCGACGCTTTCCGATACAGAGCAATATGTGTATGGGCTTGAAGCCGGTCGGATTTTAAGGCAGATCCATTCTGTCCCGGTACCGAAGCCGCAGGAAGACTGGGAAATCCGTTTCAATAGAAAGCTTGACCGCAAAATAAAAACGTATGAGGCTTGTCCTATTAAATATGAAAGCGGACAGGCCTTTATAGACTATATAAATACAAACCGTAATTAGCCCCTTGAGATTTCACCATCTTCCGAGAGGCGTTGTCGGGTGTTATTAAAGCCCCGGAAACCCTTGAAAATACGCCAATTTATCCATGCGAAGGCGTTATAGGCTGTTATCGAACATTACCGCATTTTTATGGCCTCACGGATGCTCGTGAGGGAAAAATTAAGGGCAAAACACAGGGAACGACAAGAGAATGAAGTGGCAAAGAGAACTGTCGTGATGTGTGCCAGGCTCCGCCGGAGCCTCCCCTGTGTGAAGCCGGACAACTGAATATAGCGGCTCTTGTGAGCCGATGGATTGACGGACATTAGTGTTTCTGCTGATGTCCGTTTTTCTATGCCTAAAATCAGATGCGAAAGGGGGTTCCGGGCTGGGCCTCCTTTTTGTGTCTCAATGGAGGTGAGAAGCATTGAGCGACAAGCCCGCGTCACCTGCCAGGGGACGAAAGAAAACTGCCCCGCCTGCCCAGCAGCCACCCCAGGAAGAAGTGGTGGTTCGCCTACCGCTGACGGACCTTCATCCTTTCCCGGACCACCCTTTTCAGGTGCGGGACGATGAGGAAATGCGAGAGACAATCCAGAGCGTCAAAGAGTATGGCGTGATTGTTCCGGCCATTGTGCGGCCCCGCGAGGAAGGCGGCTATGAGATTGTGGCCGGACACCGGCGCAAATACGCTTGTGAGCAGGCCGGTCTGGATACCATGCCGGTTCTGATCCGCAACCTGGACCGGGACGCTGCCACCATCATCATGGTGGACAGCAACCTTCAGCGGGAGAACATCCTGCCCAGCGAAAGGGCCAAGGCATACAAGATGAAGCTGGAGGCCATCAAGCGGCAGGGCGCACGAAACGATTTAACTTCGCCGAAAATTTCGGCGAAGTTGAGAAGTGATGATGAGATCGGTCAGCAAATGGGAGTCAGCGGTGATACAGTCCGCAATTATATCTCCCTGACGAACCTGGTCCCGGAGCTGATGCAGATGGTAGACGAGAAAAAAATTGCCCTTTCACCCGCCTATCAGATTGCGGCTCTCAAGCCGGAGGAACAGCAGATGCTCGTCACCACAATAGACTATGAGCAGGCCACCCCGTCACTTTCCCAGGCCCAGCGGATGAAGAAATTCAGCCAGGCCGGGCGGCTCAATGAGGACAGTATGCTGGCAATCATGTCCGAGGAAAAGAAGCCGGAGAAATTTAGTCTGACCTTTGACGGGGACCGCATACGCAAGTATTTTCCAAAATCCTATACGCCCCTGCAAATGGAGAACACCATCATCAAGCTGCTTGAGGCATGGCAGAAGAAACGCCAGCGCAGCCAGGAGCGATAAAACTGAATACACCCAACCTGCCGGACAATCCATTTGCCCGGCTTTTTCATTTTTACAAGGAGGTATCCATGTATATCAATACTTTCAAATACACACCGGCAGATGTGGACTGCAAACTTTGCACCGAGTATATCAAGAAATTTGGCTGTACCGCCTGCGGCTGCCCTTGGATGGCTGAGCGCATCGAGGCGGGCGTTGTGGGCTATGCAGAGGTGGTCCGCCAGATGTTTCCCCACGATAAGCGCCTGATGGCCCGCCTGGAACCGCTGATCCGGGATTTCCCCGGTATGCTCTGGAAGGATGAACGCCACCGGCAGCGCATGGAGGGTGTGAAAATCCACCTGGGCCACAGTAAACGCCGAGACACGCCTGCCTTCTTTGCAGTCATGTTCCTGTTCACTTCCGATGAGGACATTTACCGCCGCGCCGGAAACTGCCTGTGCAGGCGGGGCGCGGAGTTCGACTATGCAAGGCTCCATGAGATTTCGCCCCACGATTACACCCTCTATATCGCTGCGAGGGGCATCTACACTAATGCGGGTGGCCTGACAACCCGCGACCTGGCGGATGCCGAGGTTGTGGACGCTGCGGCGCTCCGCATGATCGTGAACGCCCTGCTCATCGCCCGGTATGGCTGTGCGGTCCTGGATATTCACGAAAGGGGGCGCAAGGCATGAAACCTCTGCATCTCCCGCTGGAAGGCCACGACCTGCTGGCTGTGGAACGGTTCAAGGACGATACCCGGCACATGGCGGAATTTCTCATCCTGTCCATCCACTGCCCCCTGGGGCGCAGGGGTCAGTATAAGCGGCTGTTTCTGACCGAGGACGAGTATGCCCGGATGCGGTCCCTGGAACGCCAGGGCCAGCTTCAGATCCGCCGTCACGCTGCAATCATCGAGGGGCATATCCTGCCCGACAAACCCAAAAAACGCCGCCATTGATGGCAGGCGCAACCATAGGAGGATTTAAGTATGGACGCTTATGAAGCATTGAAAGAAACCTTTGACGATCTGTTTCAGCAGGCGGTGGAGGAAGGCTGCTACACCGAGGACGAAGCCGCCGAGCTGGTGGAAAGCCTGGACATTTACAGTCTGTTGCAGGTGGTCCGCCACAATGGCACAACGGTGTATTCCTACATCACCCAGGGAAGGCAGGAACGGTCCTTCAACTACCGGGGCGAGGACCTGTTCCGCCAGAAGGCAACCCTGCTGTATGAGGAAACCGACCAGGTGACAATGGAGATCGTGGTGGCCACCCGCACCTTGGAGCTGTGGCTCCTGGAAGATATGTCCCTGGCCGTTGTCTCCTGCGTGAGCGTGAACTACGACCTCACGGATTATCTGCCCGAGGACTCGGAGAGCACGATAGCGCTGGATCTCATGTACTCGGAGTTTGGCTCCGGCGTACCGAACACGCGCGTCATGGTCAGGGATCTAACACTGACCGGCGCCGTGGAAATGAAGGCGAAGATCGCCGCGTGTACCGGCGTGACCGGCGTCATGTGGCTC
>ERZ779894.2404-NODE-2404-length-16694-cov-11.176994_pt1 | contig 16694 bp, 16 predicted proteins | sample MGYA00511587_ERZ779894 | MGnify/ENA primary metagenome ERZ779894 (study PRJEB29588, sample SAMEA2160490) | human gut metagenome | biome: human gut; feature: human-associated habitat; material: faeces | place: Denmark | collected 2008/2010 ... | reverse complement strand
GGTATCACAGCAGCCATTGTTTTCGGCTGGCTGGTATCGCTGCTTGCAAAATCGAAGATGAAATCCTGACGGCAGGAGACCGACGCCCGGCGCCACCGGGGCGGCAAACAATAAAGCAATGTTTCGCGTGAAACCAAGGTGCAAAACATTTTTTGTTTCACGTGAAACTTTTGCTTTTAAGCACTTTACAAACGGGTGCCTTTGGGCTATAATAATAAGCGTTACATAAACGTTTCAACATCTGACCGGAGGAGACCATGGGCAGAATAATATCTATAATAAATCAGAAGGGCGGCGTCGGCAAAACGACCACCGCCGTCAATCTTGCAGCCGGCATCGGTATCTGCGGCAAAAAGGTCCTGCTTGTCGACGCGGACCCTCAAGGCAATTCGACCAGCGGCTACGGAATAAACAAAAAGGCTTCGAAGCTGTCAAGCTACGATCTGTTCACGACCGGAGCCGGAGCAAAGGATGCCATTGTAAAGACCGAATTTAAAAATGTATGGGTCATACCGTCAAACATCGACCTTGCCGGTGCCGAGATCGAGCTTATAAACATCCCGGGCAGGGAAAAGCAGCTGCAAACGGCGCTTTCCCTGATAAAAAATGACTTTGACTACATATTTATAGACTGTCCGCCGTCTTTGGGGCTTATTACGGTCAACGCACTGACCGCGTCGGACTCGTTTTTGGTACCCTTGCAGTGCGAATACTACGCGCTTGAGGGTCTTTCGCAGCTGATAGCAACGGTAAAACAGGTTAAAATCAGCTACAATCCCGACCTGTTGCTTGAGGGCGTGCTGCTGACCATGTTCGACGGAAGGCTGAACCTCACGCAGCAGGTCGTAAGCGAGATAAAGAAATACTTTGCGAACGAGCTGTACAGAACTACGATACCGCGCGGCGTAAGGCTTTCCGAAGCACCGAGCTACGGCAGACCTATACAGTACTACGATCCTAAGTGCCGCGGCGCCGAAAGCTATAACGACCTTGCAAAGGAATTTATAAAAAGGGCGGCAAAAAGGAAATAAGCAGAGCAAAACGCATTATTACACCTCTTTAAAGGAGTATTGGAAATGGCAATAAAAAAAGGCGGACTGGGCAGAGGGATAGATTCTCTGTTTGAGGAAAACGCGGTCGACGCGCGTCAGACCTCGGAGCTCAGACCATCGCAGATAGTCCCGAACCGCGATCAGCCGCGAAAGGACTTTGACGCCGAAGCGCTGAAGGAGCTGAGCGACAGCATAAAGGAGCACGGGCTGATACAACCACTGCTCGTCCGTCCTCTGGACGACGGGTCGTATCAGATAGTAGCCGGTGAAAGGCGCTGGCGCGCAAGCCGCATGGCAGGTCTCGAAAAAATACCGGTCGTGATCAAGGAACTCAGCGACGACGAGACCATGCAGCTGGCGCTTATCGAAAATCTTCAGCGCGAGGATCTCAATCCGGTGGAGGAAGCCCTCGGATATAAAAAGCTGATGGACACACTGGGGCTGACGCAGGAGCAAGCCGCGGCAAAGGTCGGGAAATCGCGTCCTGCGGTAGCAAACGCGTTAAGACTGCTGGCGCTCGACAGCGACGAGACCGAGGCACTGAAAAACGGCGAGATATCGTCGGGTCACGCCCGTGCGCTGCTGTCTCTGCCTAAGGGCGAGCTGAGGCATCAGGCGCTGGAGCTGGCTAAAAGCGGCGCGTCGGTACGCGATATCGAAGGCATCGCCAAGCAGCAGAAGCCCGGGATTTCGGTCAAAAAGCCAAAGGTGAAAAACAAAATATATGTTGAGACCGAGGCGGCTCTGTCGTCGCAGACCGGAAGAAGGGTGAAAATATCGGGCAACGGCAAAACCGGCGTCATCCAGATAGAATTTTTCGGGGACGACGACCTGTTTTACATAGCCTCAAGGCTTGCCGGCGATAATAAAGACAATGAATAAGAAAAGCGGCAGGGAGATTTTAAAGCAGAGCGCAGGTAAGCTGCGTTCGGCGATAAAGGACAAAAAATCGGCAGGCAGGGCAGGGATCATCTTCCTGTCGGTCGCAGCCGGCGCCGTGCTGGGAATTGCCCTCGACGAGCTGGAAATAATCCTTGCCGTCAGTATAGCCGTCGGAGTATTGGCACAGGCAGGCATTTTTGATAAAAAGGAATAACACAATATACAGAAAAACGGAAAATTAAATTTCTATATATTGTATAATTTTGGCGTCGCACGCCGCAAGTTGCGAAAACCGTGAAAACGGGTAGGGATGGAGAAAAAATATGCTGGACATTAAATTTGTAAGGGAAAACCCCGAGGTAGTAAAGCAGAACATCAGAAACAAGTTTCAGGATGAGAAGCTGCCGCTGGTCGATGAAGCGATAGAATACGACGCAAAGAAGCGCGAAGCGCAGCGCGAGGCTGATTCGCTGAGAGCAGACCGCAATTCTATCTCCAAGCAGATAGGCGCATTCATGGCAAAGGGCGAAAAGGACAAGGCCGAGGAAGCCAAGAAAAAGGTTGGCGAATTTGCCGCAAAGCTCGCAGAGCTGGAGAAGCTTGAGGCTGAATATGACGAAAAGCTGACCCGTGTCATGATGGTGATACCCAACATAATTGACCCGTCGGTTCCTATCGGCAAAAACGACACCGAAAATGTCGAGATCGAGCGCTTCGGCGAGCCGGTCGTGCCTGACTTTGAGATCCCCTACCACACCGAAATAATGGAAAAGTTCGGCGGCATCGACCTTGACAGTGCAAGAAAGGTCGCAGGCAACGGATTTTATTATCTCATGGGCGACATTGCCCGTCTCCATTCGGCGGTCATCGCATATGCGCGCGACTTTATGATAAACCGCGGCTTTACCTACTGCGTACCGCCCTTTATGATCCGTTCAAACGTCGTCACAGGCGTTATGAGCTTTGCCGAGATGGACGCTATGATGTATAAAATAGAGGGCGAGGACCTCTACCTTATTGGCACGAGCGAGCACAGCATGATAGGCAAGTTTATCGACACCGTAAATCCGGAGGAGAGCCTGCCCTACACCCTCACCAGCTATTCTCCCTGCTTCCGCAAGGAAAAGGGCGCGCACGGCATCGAGGAGCGCGGTGTTTACAGAATACACCAGTTTGAAAAGCAGGAAATGATAGTTGTCTGCAGACCTGAGGACTCAAAAATGTGGTTCGACAAGCTGTGGAAAAACACCGTCGACCTGTTCCGTTCGCTCGACATACCGGTCAGAACGCTTGAGTGCTGCTCGGGCGATCTTGCCGATCTGAAGGTAAAATCGCTTGACGTTGAGGCGTGGTCGCCCCGTCAGAAAAAATATTTTGAAGTCGGCTCATGCTCCAACCTTTCGGACGCACAGGCAAGACGCCTCAAGATCCGCGTAAAGGGCAAAAACGGCAACTACTTTGCACACACCCTCAACAACACCGTCGTTGCGCCGCCGAGAATGCTCATTGCGTTCCTTGAAAACAACCTTTGCGAGGACGGCAGTGTAAAAATACCCGAGGCACTTCGTCCGTACATGGACGGCATGGAAAAGATAGTTAAAAAGTAAGGAGCAGGAATGGGACTGATCTTAGACGGCACGGCGTACGAATGGGATCTTTCGATACCGTGCTACAGCGCCGACCGGTATGACCGGCTGAAGGTGTCCGCACTGCTGAGGCTTCAGCAGGAGGTAGGCGAGAAGCATATATTTCACTTCGGCACAACGTCTCAAATGCTGCGCGACCGGTACGGTGTAGCGTTTATAATCACAAAAAGCCGCATAAAGATAAACCGCCTGCCCGGCTCTGAGGAGCCGGTACGGCTCACCACATGGTGCAGCAGCCTGAAAGGTATACGTTTTATGCGAAACTACACATTAAAAACTCCAGACGGAGAGGTGCTGACCGAAAGCAAAGCCGAGGTCATAATGATAAATCTAAAAGACCGCTCAATCATCCGCCCGAAAGACGCAGAATATTTTAAAAATTACCTCTACAACACAGATCTTGCAAATTCGTGCGGCGATCCCAAAAAGATCGACGCTATGTGTACAGGCGAGGTATATGAAAGGACCATACGGTTTTCGGACATCGACTACAACGGGCACATGAACAACACGGTCTATGCCGACATCATGTTTGACTTTCTGCCCTCGGAATTTCGGGAAAAAGCGCCCAAAGAGGTCGCCATAAATTTCAAAAACGAGCTGCTTGAGGGCGAGACCATGGACGTTTTCGCGGACGCTGCCGCCGATACCGTGACGTTTTGCGGCACCTGCGGCGGAACAGACCGTTTTACCGGTATGATAAACTATTAAAAGATACGGCGCGGCAAAGGATATTTTCAGTCCTTGCTGCCGGGTCGTAAAAGGGGAGATATGTTGTGAAAAAAAGCAGAATGGCGCTTATCGATAGTATAAGCCGGTCGGCAGCGGTGTTTTTCGACCTTTTGTTCACCGCTGTCTCGCTGACCTTTTGCGCGTATCTTACCGTTATCACATCACACGCGTCCTACATGGCGCGTTACCTGTCGCTTTTTCTGCCTGCCGGCAGCACGGCGCCTTCGGCGGTGCTGACCGCATGCCTTGCTGTCTGCGGCGCGGCGGTGCTGTTTTATCCCGAAGGTAATAATTTCAAAAACGTGATAGTGATAATTCATTCGCTGCTTTGTTTTTGTGCCGTTTTTTATTTTGCGTTGTCATTAAAGCAGATAACGCTTTTGCGGCTGCTTTTTGTACCGGCAGCGCTTTACATCGCCGCAGCCGTGATAAATGCGGTGTTTTTGTTGACACAGGCAAAAGACGCGCAAAATATAAGTTGAAGCAATTTAGTTTTTCGCACGGCGGCAGCCAAACCTGCCGCCGTGTTTTTTTATAGTTAAAAAATCTGATAAATTTTAGTTTATAGATGTACAAAAAACAAATGGCTAATTGAATTTTTGTAGGGAACGACTCATAGGTCGTTCGGCTCAGTCTGTCAATATTTAATTATGCAGGTAAACTAAAATTTACCCATTTAAATATAAAAACGGTGGGAGCCAAAACTCCCACCGTTCAAAAAAACCATTCGTTTTATAAAATATCCACTGCTTTTTGCTGCGTATGCAGCACGGAAAAGCGATAACGCTTAATAGTTTTCCTTTCTCACTTCAAAATAGCTCTGCGGATGCGCGCAGACCGGACATACCTCCGGCGCTGCGGTGCCTACAACGATGTGTCCGCAGTTGCGGCACTCCCACACCTTGACATCGCTCTTTTTGAACACCTCAGCTGTCTCAACATTGTGCAGCAGCGCGCGGTAGCGCTCCTCATGCTGCTTTTCAATGGCGCCTACAAGGCGGAATTTTTCGGCAAGTTCCGGGAAGCCCTCCTCATCGGCTGTTTTGGCAAAACCCTCGTACATATCGGTCCATTCATAATTTTCGCCTGCCGCGGCTGCCGCTAAGTTTTCGGCTGTGTCGCCGATGCCCTCAAGCTCCTTCAGCCACATTTTCGCGTGCTCCTTCTCGTTGTTAGCCGTTTTTAAAAAGAGCTCGGCAATCTGCTCAAAGCCCTGCTTTTTTGCGACCGATGCAAAAAATGTGTACTTGTTTCTTGCCCCCGATTCGCCTGCAAAGGCTGCCTCAAGATTCTTTTCGGTTTTTGTTCCTGCGTATTTTCCCATTTTTATTACTCCTTTTTAAAATTATAATTTTTCATCCGCTTTTTTGCGGCAGTTTTCGCAAAGATAATTTATCCGCAGCACATACGATATCACCGGCTGACCGAAACTCTTTTCAATGTCGGGCGTTATGTCACGCATTTCCACATCGCACAGCTCACCGCAGCCGACGCAAAACGCGTGGTCGTGCCGTCTTGTCCAGTCGAATCTGTCCGGTCCTCCGACGCCGGGAAGTCTTATTATAAGCCCCTGCCGCTCCAGAGAATTCAGATTGTTGTAAACCGACGCCTGGGCAATGCCGGGAGCTTGCTGCTTCATTTCCATGAATACCTGCTCGGCAGTGGGGTGATACCCCTCACGCAGCACAATGTTCAGTATCATATCGCTGTATTTTGACATATGTTCATTCCTTTTGAATTTAGAATTAGAATAATTCTAATTTCCGAAATTAATATACCATATCAAAGTACGGTTTGTCAAGTATTATTTTTAAAATTTCAAATTTTTTGGTTTAACATAAATATCCTGCACATAATAGCTTCAGGCAAGTGACGGCTCAAGTATCAGCCGTCTGATCTGTTACTGCTTATTACAGAGATGAAAAAGAAGAAAATATGCCGGATATGTTTTGTTTTCAATGCCAGTAAACCGCAGGAAATAAAGGGTGCGTGAAGGTAGAAATATGCGGAAAGCAGCCCAAAACCGCCGGGCTTCAGGACGCTCTTGTAAATGAGCTGATCGCCCTTGCGTCTGCCGCAGAAAAGCAAGGAAAATATTCAGACGAAATAGCGAGACTGCTTGAAGACGGTCTTTTCACCACACTTAAGAATGTAAATTTTGACGACAACGCGATAGAGCAGCAGATAAAGCGCGCAAAGGCGGAAAGACTCGCAATAAGCGACGAGCAGTACGAACCGATGGAGCTTTTTAAGGGTGAGACCGACATTGTATCCCTGCGGTCGGCGCTGCTTTTCGGAATGAAAGGTATGGCGGTGTACGCGCACCATGCGATGAACCTTGGATATCGCGACGACGAGGTGTTCCGCTGGTTTATAAAGGGGATTTCCGAAATAAAAAAGGAGCACACTGTTGAGCAGTGGCTTGATCTGCTGATGGAATTCGGCAGGGTCAATTTCAAATGCATGGAGCTGCTTGACAGCGCCAACACCGGTACCTTCGGCAACACGAAACGACACTCAAGGCTCGTTTCCTACGTCTGTCAATTAATTATAAGAACGCTATTCACCTATAAACTAAAATTTACCGATATAAATGCGGCAGGGGTGGGGACCCTGCCTTACATATATTCATATACCGGATCCTTAGGCTGACGAGAGTCAAACCGTTCACAAATCTGTTATTTCATTCTTCATCTGCGTTACCCATACCGGCGGATCAGATACCGTTATCATTAATTCACCGTTTTTGTACTCGGCGACCTGATAAAACCCGTTATCAAGACATTCGTTTAATTTTTCTATTGCCTTTTTTGCACAGTCTATTGCATTATTGCCGCACTGCACCGTGATCTTGTCAACATCGATCATAGTTTCCAATGTTAAAGATTGCGCTTTTAACGATCAGGTAAATTAGCTTTTTCCTACATCGTCTGCCCCGCCTATAATAGTATAACTTTTCAACACATCTCACCTTCTGCGGTTATATTATGATCCAAACAAAAAAACAATAATGAAAAACACACCTGCCGGGCGGCTATGCCTGACAGGTGTGTTTCATTTTAATTATTCCTCGTCGTCTGTTACGGTTTCTGCCTCGTCGCTCTCGGTCTCGTCGCCGATATCTCCCAAATCGGCGGCATCGGCGTCGGGCGCCTCGGGGTGATCGGTCACCTCGTCGGCGTCGTGCGCGGCGGTGGCGATAGACAGTATCTTCTCGCCGCTTTCTATATCGACCCTCATGACACGCACACCCTTTGCAGGACGTGCAAGACGGCTGATCTCGGCTGCCGGCACCCTGATTATTATGCCGTCTGACGAAATTATTATTATATCAACATCATTATCGACTGCAAGTATGGCTGCAACATCGCCGAACTTCGCGGTGCGGTAGTTGAGTATACCCTTGCCGTCCCTTGACTGGATGCGGTAATCGTCAAAGCTGCTGATACGTCCGATACCGGTCTCGGTAACGGTCAGCACCTCCTTGCCCGGCTCGCAGACCACCATTCCGACTACCTCGTCTCCCTCGCGGAGCCTTATCGAGCGGACGCCTCTTGCGGTTCTGCCCATCTCGCGCGCCTGGGTCTCACTGAACCTTATCGCGTAACCCTTCTTTGTGGCAATGAGCAGCTCGCTGTCGCCCATGGTCTGGCGAACGGTCTCAAGCTCGTCGCCCTCGTCGATATTTATAGCGATAATACCGGTCTTGCGGACGTTTCTGAATGCCGAAAGGGCGGTACGCTTTACTATACCCTTTCTCGTTATCATGCAGACAAAGGCGTCGTCGCTGAGTTCTTTGCCGACCGGCAGGATATTGATTATCTTTTCACCAGCCATAAGCGGCAGGATGTTCACGATATTCATACCCTTCGATGTGCGGCTGCCCTCCGGTATCTCATACGCCTTTATGCGGTAGAGCCTTCCGAGGTTGCTGAACATAAGCACATAGTCGTGCGAGGAACAGGTATACATGCTCTCGACAATGTCTCCCTCGCGGGTGGTCATGCCGGTTATACCCTTGCCGCCTCTGTGCTGCGTCGAATAGGTATCCGACGGCAGGCGCTTGATGTATCCCTCGACCGTCTTGGTCAGCACACATTCCTCGTTGGGGATGAGATCCTCAATATCCACCTCGCCCGATACCGAGGTGATCTCGGTGCGGCGCTCGTCGGCAAACTTGTCGCGCAGATTGAGCGCTTCGGTCTTTACAATATCCTTGACCTTATTTTCGTCGGCAAGTATTGCCTGGCACTCCTTTATAAATGCGTGCTTTTCGGCAAGCTCTTCCTCTATCTTTATCTTTTCCATACCGGCAAGACGTCCGAGCGGCATCTGCACGATGGCGGTGGTCTGAATGTCGTCCAGACCGAACCTTTCGCTCAGCGCTGCCTTACTGTCGGGAATGGTCTGGCTCGAGCGTATGATCTTTACTACCTCGTCGATGAAATCGAGCGCGATTTTCAATCCTTCAAGGATATGCGCGCGCTCCATCGCCTTTTTCATATCGAAACGGGTGCGTTTTTCGATTATCTCGCACTGGAAGGCAATGTAGTTATCGAGCATTTCCTTTAAGGTCATCACCTTTGGCTGACCGTTTACGAGGGCGAGCATTATGGCTCCGAACGAGGTCTGGAGCTGCGTCATTGAAAACAGGTGATTGAGTACCACCTGCGGATTGGCGTCCTTTTTAAGGTCAATGACTATTCTGATACCGCCGTCACGCTTGGACGAGTGGTCGACAACGTCGTCTATCCCCTCGACCCGCTTTTCTGCCGCGAGATCGTATATTGATTTGACCAGCTGCTTTTTGTTGACATTGTAGGGTATCTCGGTAACGATTATGCGGAACCTGCCGTTTTTTGTCTCCTCTATCTCGGTCCTTGCGCGGACAACTATCTTTCCTCTGCCGGTGGCATACGCTGCGCGGATGCCGCTGCGTCCCATGATAATGGCGCCGGTAGGGAAGTCCGGTCCCTTTATGAACTGGCATATCTCGTCAAGACCTGCGTCGGGGTGATCGATGACATAGCACATAGCGTCTATGACCTCGCCGAGGTTGTGCGGCGGAATGTTTGTAGCCATACCGACGGCTATACCCATGGTACCGTTGACAAGAAGATTTGGGAACCTTGCCGGAAGCACCGACGGCTCCTTTAAACGGTCGTCGTAGTTCGGTACAAAATCGACCGTTTCCTTGTCTATATCGTCAAGCATGTGTGTGCTTATCTTGCTCATTCTCGACTCGGTATATCTGTACGCTGCGGCAGGATATCCGTCTATCGAACCGAAGTTTCCGTGACCGTCGATCAACGGGTAGCGCAGCGAAAAATCCTGCGCCATACGCACCATTGCGTCGTAAACGCTGGCATCGCCGTGCGGATGATAACGTCCCAAAACCGTACCGACCGTGTCAGCGCACTTACGGTAAGCCTTGTCGGGCGTCAGATTATTTTCATACATTGTGTAAAGTATACGGCGGTGCACCGGCTTGAAGCCGTCACGCACGTCAGGCAAAGCACGGCTCACAAGAACCGAGACTGAGTATTGCAGAAAGCTCGTCCTTACCTCGTCGGTTATTTCAACGGGCAGTATCCTCTGATCGCCGTCATTCATAAATGCGGCATCGGAAGCCTTTTTTTCTTCACTCATTTAATTTGACCTATCCTTTCAAATAATCGGAAAAGCAGAATTATATATCAAGATCGCGCGCGAACTGAGCGTTTTCCTCAATAAACTTTCTGCGCGGCTCAACATCCTCACCCATGAGCATCGAGAAGGTCGCATCTGCAACCTCGGCGTCAGCCATTGTGACCTTGAGCATGGTTCTTGAAAGAGGATCCATGGTGGTTTCCCACAGCTGTTCGGGATCCATTTCACCAAGTCCTTTGTACCGCTGAATATCGGCATTGCCGCCAAGCTCTGCCGAATACGCGTCCCTTTCCTCCTCGGAAAATGCGTAATAATGGGTCTTGCCCTTTGACACCTTGAAAAGAGGCGGCTGGGCTAAATAAATGTGACCGGTTTCTATAAGGTCGGGCATGTAGCGGAAGAAGAAGGTCAGCAGCAGTGTTCTGATGTGCGAACCGTCGACATCGGCATCAGCCATGATTATTATTTTGTCATAGCGCAGCTTTTCGATGTTGAAGTTTTCGGCTATTCCGGTACCTAAAGCTATTACGACCGGCGTCAGCTTGTCGTTGCCGAAAACCTTGTCTACCCTTGCTTTTTCGACGTTGAGCATTTTACCCCAAAGCGGAAGTATTGCCTGGTATGTGCTGTTTCTTCCGTCAACCGCCGAACCGCCTGCACTGTCTCCCTCGACTATGAATATTTCGGTCTTTGTGGCGTCGTCCGAGATGCAGTCGGTCAGCTTTTCGGGCATCCTCACCTTGTTGCCGAGTGACACCTTGCTGCGCTGCATATCCCTTGCCTTCTGTGCCGCCTCTCTGGCGTTTGATGAGGCTATTGACTTGTCAAGAATTATCTTTGCCTCGGCAGGATGATCCTCAAGATACTCCATGAGCTTTGTGCTTATAAGATTATTAACAAGCGTGCTCATTGAGGTGTTGCCGAGCTTTGCTTTGGTCTGGCTTTCAAACTGCGCGTCGGTCAGCTTTACACTGACTATGGCTATCAGTCCCTCGTTTATATCCTCGGATTTAAGTCTCGGGTCGCTTTCCTTCAAGAATTTGAATTTCAGACCGTATTTATTGATTGTCCTCGCAAGGCTGACCTTGAACGCCTGCTCATGTGTACCGCCATCCACAGTGTGGATGGTGTTTGCGAACGACATTATTTTAGTGTCGTACCCGGTGCTCCATATAAACGCCACCTCAGCCGAGCTGTCGCTGTTGGAGGTCGAAAGATGGATGACCTCGCTGTTTAAACGGTCCTTTTTGCTGCCCTCAAGCAGAAATTCAACATAGCTTCTGATACCGCCTTCAAAATGAAGATCGGTTTCTTTTTTATCGTGATCCTCTCTGCAGTCCTTGAGCACTACCCTGATGCCGGCGTTGAGGAACGCCTGCTCGCGCAGCCTTATGAGCAGAGTGTCGTAATCGTATGTGGTGGTATCGGTAAATATCGACGGATCGGGCTTGAAGGTGACTATCGTTCCGGTCTCAGTCGTATCTCCTATAACCTCAAGATCGGTTGCTATATTTCCCTTTTCATATCTTTGCTTATATATGTGCCTGCCGTCCTTGACTATTACCTCAAGCCATGACGACAGCGCATTTACGACCGACGCGCCGACGCCGTGCAGACCGCCCGACACCTTATATCCGCTGCCGCCGAATTTACCGCCGGCATGAAGAATGGTAAATACGACCGATACGGTCGGTATGCCTTTCTGCGGATGAATACCCACCGGTATTCCGCGTCCGTTATCGGTGACCCTTACAACTCCGTCGTCCAGAAGTTCCACAAGTATTTTGTCGCAGTATCCTGCAAGCGTTTCGTCGATAGCGTTATCCACTATCTCGTAGACTAAGTGGTGCAGACCTCTTTCGCCGGTCGATCCGATATACATTCCCGGACGTTTTCTTACCGCCTCAAGTCCCTCAAGCACCTGAATGGAATTTTCGTCATAACTCTCGGTGATCGGAGTATTGATGTCGTTGCTCATTTTGTTCTCCTTATCTGCATTACAATTTTAAACTATTCCGTCAGCGTTTCTTTTTTCAAGCGTTGTCGGAGAAAGCTGGGATATATATACAGTCAGTTTACCGTTTTCACTGCAAACGACGAATGATTTTGGTAATTCAAACGATACGTTTACGACCCTGCCCTGTTTTTCCGCCAAATTCAGAAAATTTCTCGTAATACCAGACACGGTCGAGGTGTCCATATCAAAAATACCTATTATGCTTTCTTTCTTTACGACCGTATCCTGTCCTAAATGAATGTACAAAAGCCGGTCCTCCTCAAAAAGCCTTTATATTGCCGCCCGATACTTCTAATATCCTGCCTGCCTTTAATTTATCGGTGCTGCTTTTGTCACAGCATGTGATAAATACCTGCCTGCTTTTTATGCTGTTTAAAATATAGTTTTGCCTGAATTCGTCAAGCTCGCTCAAAACATCGTCAAGCAGCAGCACCGGTTTTTTGCCGGTGATCTCATAAAACACTTCGGATTCGCCAAGCTTTAACGACAGCGCCGCCGAGCGCTTTTGCCCCTGAGAGCCGAAGCTTCTTGCAGAGATACCGTCGATATCTATTTTTATATCGTCCCTGTGAGGACCTATCGATGTGCTGCCTAAAATCACGTCATTTTTTCTTGCCGCAAAAAGGGCTTTTTTGAAGCTTTCGCTGTTGTCCCCTGCGGTGGCTGCATATTCCGCCGTCATTTTTTCCCTGCAATCCGAAATACCGCCGTAAATGTCGGGAATTTTAGTTTTAAGCTTTTCCAAGTATCTTTTTCTGTAACCGACTATAGCCGCACCCGACACTGCCATTTCGTTTTCAAAATCCTCAATAAATGACAGCAGATTCTCGTTGTACTTTATTTCTTTGAGTATCTTATTTCTCTGGTCGAGAGCCCTTATATATTTTTTTGAAACATCGATGAATGCCGGATAGAGCTGACAAATTGATGTGTCCAGAAATTTTCTTCTTGCCGCCGGTCCGTCCTTTATAAGACCGAGATCGGCAGGGGAAAATATAACGGCAGGCATTTTTCCGGCAATTTCCGACGCTGCCGACTGCGGCACGTCGTTTAAGGTCGCCTGCCTTTTTCCGTCTATTTTAATGTCGCACCGCTGATCTCTGCCGTCGTCATTAAAAAAAAGGGTTATTTTTGCGCTTTCCTCACCGAACAATACAAGCTCTTTATCCTTTGCACCACGGAAGCTTTTGGTTCCGGTAAAAAGCCACAGCGCCTCCAAAAGATTTGTCTTGCCCTGGGCGTTTTCTCCGCAAATAACGTTCACATCGTCGGAAAATTTAATGTCGGCAGACCTTATATTTCTGAAATTTGCAAGCCTTAAAGCCTTAAATATCATCTTTTGCGACCTTTAAACACACGTCCTCAAATTCGACCGTTTCACCGCCGCGCAGCTTTTTGCCGCGCATGGTGCAGACCTCGCCGTCAACCTTTACAAGTCCGTCTACAATTACGGCTTTTGCCTGTCCGCCCGATCCTAAAACACCAGCAAACTTCAAAAGATCGTCAAGTTTTATATATTCCGTGTGTATCTTAACTGTTTTTGTCATTCTGATTTCAACCTCACCGGCATTACCATGTAAAGGTAATCGTCGCCCTCTTCAGGTCTTATAATAACCGACGCAAACGGACCGTTGAAGCCGATCACCGCTTTGTCCGTCTCGGTAGCTCTCAGCGCTTCGGTCAAGAATCTGCTGTTTATGCCGATCTCAAATTTTTCACCGGTGATATCGGTCTTATACGAATCGGTGGCGCGTCCGAGCGCCGTGGCGCATGAAAACACAATTTCACCGTCGTCAAGCTTGCAGCGCATAGGCGTTTTAAGCTGATCGTTTATTATAAGAGAAATTCTGTCTATAATAGACACGACCTCTTTTGTTGAGACCTTAACGGTGGTTGAGAACGACGAGGGCATTATCTTTTTGTAATCGATGAATTCGCCCTCTAATTTACGGGAGACAATTGTATATCCGTCAACACCCAAGGATACATGGCGTCTGCCGATATATATATCGACGTTTTCGTCCTCCTCGGTTATTATCTTGACCGCTTCGCCGATGGTCTTTGCCGATATTACAAACGACGTTTCAACACCGAGCCTTATATTTTCCTTTCTGACGGCAAGCCTGTATCCGTCAACACCAACGACCTTTACGCTGTCGTCCGCAATGTCAAAAAGCAGACCGGTAAGTATTGGCTTCTGAGTATCAGGCTGAGCCGTTGCAAACACGGTCTGGCGCACCATACTTTTAAGTGTTTCGGCAGGGAATGAAACCTTTTCACAGTCATCTACGGTCGGCATCTCCGGAAAATCTGACGCCGGCATACCCATTATATCAAACATAGCCGAACCGCATTTTATTTTGCAGACAAGGCGGTCGTCAACCTCAAACGACACGCTGTCACCGTTCATGCTGCGGAGTATCTCACCGAGCAGCTTTGCTTTGAAAACAACGCTTCCCGGCTCGGCACAGGTGATGTCAATGGTCTTGGTCATTCCGATCTCAAGATTGTAAGCCATCATTTTAAGCCCATCGGGACCGGCGGTCATATGTATACCCTCAAGCACCGGAAACGTGGCTTTTGCCGCAACTGCACGGGAAAGATTAGTAACCGCATTGCTGAGCGTTTCTCTGTCAACCAGAAATCTCATAAACTGTTCATTCCTTTTTTTATTATTTTTTCCGCATAACAAATCGGATGTTTTTTTAAAATTTAAAATTCCTTCATTAATGTTTGTATAAAAATAGTAATAGTTATAGTACAGTGGATAAAGTGTAAAAGCGCCTTGAAAGGCTTTATAATGCGTAAAAACGGCTGACTTTTTTATCAACACCCGGTGTTTATAAAAACGACCGTTTATTCTATGTAACCGGGTTTTAACAGCCGCTGTGGAAAAACAGCTGTTAAAACCTGTTGAAATGTTAAAAACTTTGATACTTTATGTCAACTGAGTGAACCTGTAGGTTTTAAGTCTTAGGATTTGACATTTTTTATTATATCGTCAACAAGCTTTTTTTCGGATTCGTTTGTGCGAAGTCTCTTTTTTATCTTGTCGAGCGTATAAAGCACGGTGGAGTGGTCCTTTCCGAACTTTCTGCCTATTTCTATCGACGACATATCCATTACCTGGCTGACGATATATATTGATATCTGCCTTGCAAGCGCTATGTCAGCCGATTTTTTCTTTGAAAAAATATCCTCCGGCGACACGTCATATGTGCGTGACACCTCGTTTACTATTTTTTCGACCGTAACGGGATCGGGCAGAGTTTCGCTCACCACGTCCCTTATATAGCTTTGTACAAGCGGCAGCGTCAGGTTGTTGGAGTGGATCATGACATACGCCTGAAGCTTTTTGATTATTCCCTCAAGCTGACGGATGTTGCTTTTGATCTGCTCGGCTATATAGTAAAGTATCTCGTCACTGACCTCAAGTCCCAGCTGATCGGCTTTGTTTTTGAGTATACCCATTCTGGTTTCAAAATCGGGCGGTGACATGTCGGCAAGTATGCCGCTTTCAAAACGCGACCTTATGCGCTCCTCAAGGGTCTTTATTTCCTTTGGCGGACGGTCGGATGTCACGACTATCTGCTTTTCCGGATAAAGCGCATTGAAGGTGTTGAAAAATTCCTCCTGTGCGTAATCCTTTCCTGCTATGAAATGGATGTCGTCCATAAGCAGGACGTCAACCGAACGGAAGCGCTCTCTGAACAGGTCGGTGGTCTGTGTTCTTATAGCCTGCACAAGCTCGTTTGTGAACTGCTCACCGCGGAGGAAAAGAGTTTTTTTGTCCGGAAAATCCTTTTCAATACTGTTTTTAATGGCGAGCATAAGGTGGGTCTTTCCGACACCGGAATTACCGTAAATAAAAAGCGGATTGTAAACGTTTGACGACGGGTTTTCCGCGACCGCCATTGCCGCTGCATGAGCAAATTTGTTTGACGAACCGACGACGAAGTTTGAAAAGGTATATCCTTTTTCAAAATCGCCCTCAGGCTTTGCGTTTTCCGCCTCGTCCTCTCTTACGACAATGTTGATCTTCATCGGCAGACCCGAAACCGCTTCACACGACGCCTCAAGAATATCCTTATAGTAGGAGTCTATCGTTTTCTTCTTGTATTCGTTGTTTGTGATAAGGGTGAGTGAGCCGTCCTCGTTGAAGGTGGGTTTGAGGTCTATTATCCAGGTTTTAAGACCCACGTCGGTAATTCGTTCGTTCTGACGGCAGTCATCATAAATGCGGTTCCAGAGCTCGTCGACCGAGTTGATTGACATGATATTTTTTCGTCCTTTCCGATATATTCGGATAGGCTTAAATTCGGCCGAATTTGAACCTGCAAAGAGGTGATTGGGCTGTATCCCGACGGCCTTTGATCAGCACATATATCCATTTAAAATTATAGCATATTTTCTCATACTTTTCAAGGAAAATGAGGAGAAAATATGCTAAATAATACACAAAAATAGCAGAAAAAAGAGGTGCAAAAATTTACCCTGTGACGCGGTTGTCAAAAGTTGCAGAAAAGTTGCGGCAACTTTTGAAAATGCCCTGTGAAAAGGCGGAGACGAATATAATTTTAAATTTTTCCGACCGTCAAATTTTTTCTTTACAGAGATAAATTTTAGTTTATAGGTGAATGGTATTCGTATAATTAATTGATAGACGTAGGGAACGACCTATGTGTCGTTCCTTAAAACCTAATGAAACCGCGCGGA
>ERZ779894.2382-NODE-2382-length-16841-cov-4.388240_pt1 | contig 16841 bp, 13 predicted proteins | sample MGYA00511587_ERZ779894 | MGnify/ENA primary metagenome ERZ779894 (study PRJEB29588, sample SAMEA2160490) | human gut metagenome | biome: human gut; feature: human-associated habitat; material: faeces | place: Denmark | collected 2008/2010 ... | reverse complement strand
GGGCTTTACTAAGCCTATTGAACAAATATTTATTTAGTAACTTATTAACCAAAATATATGTATTTATGTATCTAAAAGATATTATACGAGGAGTGAAAGATATGATAAAGATCGATCTGATCACCGGATTTTTAGGTGCCGGGAAGACAACTTTTATAAAAAAGTATGCTTCTTATCTGATGAAACAGGGAAAGAAGATCGGAATACTGGAAAATGATTTTGGCGCCATCAATGTGGATATGCTCCTTTTACAGGATTTAGAAGGGGATAACTGCACATTGGAAATGATCGCCGGAGGCTGTGACGCAGACTGCCACAGACGCAGATTTAAAACCAAGCTGATCGCAATGGCTATGGAAGGCTATGACCGGGTGATCGTAGAGCCGTCTGGCATTTATGATGTGGATGAATTTTTTGACACCCTTTATGAAGAGCCGTTAGACCGCTTTTATGAGCCGGGAAATGTGATCGCACTGGTGGATGCAGGCCTGGAAGAGGATCTTTCAAAAGAGGCAAAATATCTGCTGGCATCAGAAGTAGCAGATGCAGGCTGCGTGCTTTTCAGTAAATGCGATGAAGTGTCTCAAGAACAGTTGAAAGCCACCCTTTCTTATCTGAACCAGGCAATGGAACAGGTACATTGTAAACGAAGGTTTACCCTGGATCAGATCCTGTGCAAAAACTGGGAAGATCTGGAAGAGGCTGATTATAAGCGTCTGCTCAACTGTGAATATCGCATGGAAGATTATGAAAAAATGCATTTAGAACAGGGGAAAGTGTTTGATTCTCTGTACTATCTGAATTTTTCCATGGATCCGGATCAGCTAAAAACAGCAGTAGAAAATATGTTTAGGGATCCTTCCTGCGGAAAGATCTTTCGCATCAAAGGCTATATAAAAAAGGGAGAAAACGGCTGGTTGGAGTTAAATGCCACCAGCAGGGAATTTTCTCTGAAACCGGCGCCAAAAGGCCAGGAAGTGCTGATCGTTATTGGCGAAAACCTTTCAAAAGAGGCAGCAGCTCTTTATTTAGGCCGTAAACCGGATGTTTAAGCCAGGTTTTAAACAAAAAACAGTTTACAAAAGATAAGGGACAGGTTATAATATTTCCCGTTGGACAAGGACAGATATGGCAGAGTTGCAGATGCTCTGTGCATAAATAAAATGTTCTCACAAAATCAGGCACAGAAAGATTTTGAGAGGACATTAAGAAAAAGCTGATGGCTTCTGTGAGACAGATGGATTGCAGATGACATCAGCTTTTTTACGGTGACTTTCATCTGATCATGAAAGGAAATTATTATGGAACCATATTACTATACAAAGATGAGCAAGCCCCAACAGGCTGTCTACTATGCCATTTACCAGGGGCTCATGGCACTTTCCGACAGCTTCCAGGTGCCGAAATTAGAAGGACGGGAACTAAGCGACGTATTTTTCCAGCTGCGTTTGGACCATCCGGAGATCTTCTGGGCAGAGGGATTTCATTACCGGTATTATCAGGACTCGGCCAATATCACTTTTTTGCCGGAGTATATTTTTGAAAAAGGAAAGATCAAAGAACACCAGAAAGCATTAAAAGCCAGAGTGGAAAAGCTGGTCCGCCCTGCTATGAAGCTTTCGGAATGGGAAAAAGAAAAGTATGTACATGATTTTATCTGTGAAAATGTACATTATGATAAGTTAAAGAAATCTTATTCTCATGAGATCATCGGTCCTTTAGGACAGGGTGTAGGGGTATGTGAAGGGATCGCCAAATCTGTAAAAGTGCTTTGTGACGCCTTAGGTATCTGGTGTATGATCGCTATCTGCGGAAATAATCCTGAAAAAGGGATCAAATACCGTCATACCTGGAATATTGTAAAAATTGGCGGCACGTATTATCACCTGGATGCTACCTTTGACAATACGTTAGGTAAGCACAGCTTTGGTGCAAAGGAGATCCGCTACGATTACTTTAATCTGGATGATAAAAATATTTTCCGGGACCATGAGCCGCTGATCGCGCCGGCGCCGGCCTGTACGGACGGGGATCATTTTTATTACAAAGAGAAGAAAATGTCCTTTACAAAGACAGAAGATGTGTATAAACGTTCCCTTCAGGCGGCGAAAAAGGGAAAAATGCTTACCTTTCACTGGAGAGGCGGCTATCTTACAAGGGCAGTCCTGGACGAATTGCTGGATCTGATCAAAAAAGCAGGAGCAGAAAAGGGAAAAGTAGCCCGTATTGCTTTAAACTGGCCTCAGGCAGTGCTGCGTCTGGAGTATGTGGAAGATGGCCAGGAAAATGTTACTATGGAAGAGGCAAATGAAGGAGAGCAGGAGTGAGATTAGACTGTTCGGGAATGGAATTTGAAAAGCTGGCAGATCTGTTGGAACAGGGGCAGTTTGAACTTTTGAATCTGCCGGTTGGTGATGAGAGGAAAAAGCCATCGGATATCCGTCTGGTGTATATGATGAATGACACAGCGGAAAGCTTTCTGGTATTCCATGAGGCAGTGCTTACAGGAAATTACCTGCCGGATTACGAGGGAGAACTAAGCGCTTCCCTGGATAAAGAAGAAACAGATAACACGGACGCGGAAGGTGAAGAAAAGGGGCGGTATATCCTGGCGGTCCATCAGGGAGATACAGTCTGCACCCTGTTTTTTAAAAATATCAGCCTGGAATGTGAGCTGTATGATTACGGCGGGATCGGTCATTTCTGGGTGAAGGGATATGAGTATCTGCGCCAGTTAGAATATAAGATCGCTATTTTAGGGGATAAATGGGAATATCTGGGAGAAGATTGCTGCAGTGAAGAAGAGAAAAAGCTGGCAGTTTTAAGAGAATTTCCGCCGTTAAGCTATCTGTTTTACCCGGCAGCTTCACTGGCCTATGTAAGAGAAAAAGAAGAACCGTGGAAATGTTCGCCGCTGGCAGCAAAACTGGTGGAAGAGGCTGCAAAACAGGAGAAAGATACCTGGTTTGCAAAAATGGTATCCCTGTATAAAAGATACCCCGTCAGGGTACTTGCCAGATACATTGCCTGGATGTTTCACAGAGAAGCCCATAAGAGAGTAACCAATCATCTGATCCGGCAGATGGATCAGGCAGCGGCCATTTATCCAAGACGTTATTTTGGAGAAGAGAACGAAAAAAAGCATAAAATTCTGTTTGAAAAAGCCAACAAACGTAAAAGAGATCTTGAAAAACAGGGGATACAGGCGGAAATCTTTAGAGAAGAACCTTTTGCAAAAGGCGACGATGGACCCTTTAAAGTGTATGTAATGCAGTTTACAGTTAAGAAGGGAAATCACATATCTGCAGTTGAAGAAATCCGATAATTGCAAATGATCATAACCACATACTGCTATGCATCAGCCCCGTGCGGCTGTTGGCAGGTTTTGCAGACAATATCTATTATATAAAAACAGCAGAGGAATTTACCCCTCTGCTGTTTTCGTTTCTAATAATTTCGTTAATTTTTCCAGTAAAACTTTCGCTTCCTCGCCCTGTTCCCGGATATAAGAAGCTTCCGGTACTTCAATATCATGGATCAGGGAATTTCGCATTTTTCGTAAAAAGGCGATCTGGTTAATACATTCTTTATCAAGCACTCCCAGTCGTTTTAAAGCGTTGATATTAAATACGCTTACGGAACGGGAACTGCGCTTGGTCACACGGTTTAAGAGATTTTCAAGAGGCACCCATTGGCCAAAGAAGTAGTTGATGGCTTCCTGATGTTCCACCGTTAAATTGGAGTCATCGGAGCGCAGCTTCTGGTATGCCTGGTATCTCTTTTCATTTCCGCTGATGATCTGGTCAATGATCTGCTGGGAAATGGTACGTTTGTCTTTTTCAAATTTTACAGACTTTACGATAGGTCCGATATCTTTTGCCCGTAATATCTTTAAGCTGCTTAAAAAGCGGAACAGCAGCTCAATATTTCCCATACGAAGCTTGATATCTTCCGGAAGGAAATTATTGCTTAAATAATTATATAAATAAGAGGCAAGCTCAAACTGATTGGCAAAAGTAGCTTTACTGTTCTGAATCCTTTCATTTCCAGCAGCCTGAAGCCGTTCCAGGGCGATTTCACCGGTAAGCACCAGACCATTTAATTCATCTAAGATAGCCAGTTCTTCCTCAGAAAGTGTTCCCTGCATAGGCTTATACACCAGGTCATGTTCCACCTCAGACCAGGCATGCATCAGGACAGAAGCTACCTGGATCTCGATCCTGGCAGCGCAGTAGCGTTTTTCGGAAGGCTGTACCATTTCCTCTTTCATATGCACCCGGTAATGATTGGCCCAGTAGCCGGAAAAACGTTTGTTATAGGTAGGCGGTTTGGACTGTTCCGGGAACTGTTTGCGCTCGATCACCTGAAAAAGATCGCTGATCAGGGAGTCTACTTTTATGCGGTCACCTGGGAAATACAGGGATACACGGATGCCGCAAAGGTCAGCAATATCCTCGTAGATCTCTTTCATGTTCTTATAGGGAACCGTGCGCTTGACATTTCTGCGCAGTATCTTACTTTTTAAACGGCCGGGGTTTTTGATCCTGTAAGTGACCATAGCCCGGATACCGGCTGACTGTAAGGCATCTTCCAGTTGAGAAGAGGAAATACGTCCCAGATTTTCATAAAAAGTAAGTTTCTTTTTATAGTTTTCAATAAACTGGTTGATCAGATCCATAAATCCTCCTTTGCAGTCGGATATCTGTAAAAATACAGATATAGTAATTTTCAGAATTTTCTGTCACTATTATAGCACAGGAGCAATCGCTCTGCAAGAAAGAGAGCAGTATCCGGGGGGAAAATGATCATGGTCCAGCCAAAATATCTTAATGAGAAAAATTATGGGAACAGCCTACTTGACAATATACCCTGGTGGGGTATATAATGCGTATATTCCCAGGGGAATGGTGGGAAAATAAAGGAGAAAGACAGGAACGTTTATGGAAGAAGAAAAATGCTGCTGTTGCCACCATAAAACAAAAGAGCGTTCAGAAAAGGAATACAAAGACCTGATCCACCGCTTAAACCGCATTGAAGGCCAGATACGGGGAATTAAAGGGATGGTGGAAAAGGACGCTTATTGTCCGGACATATTAATACAGGTGGCTGCAGCCAATGCAGCGTTAAACAGTTTTAATAAGGTCCTTCTTGCAAATCATATCAGGACCTGTGTAGCAGAAGATATAAGAGCGGGAAAAGATGAGGTGATCGATGAACTGGTGACCACCTTGCAGAAACTTATGAAATAAGTGGAGAGGAAAATGAAGGTTCCGTCTGCGTCAGCAGGCAGTGGAGCACGACCGTGTGTGGAACCTAAACAGGTATGAACAGGTATAAGAAAGGAGCCAGTAATACAATGAAGCAGTATACAGTAACGGGAATGAGCTGTGCAGCCTGCAGCACCCGTGTAGAAAAGGCGGTTTCCAAGGTGCCGGGAGTAACTTCCTGCTCTGTCAGCCTTTTAACCAACTCCATGGGCGTGGAAGGAAGTGCCACAGACCAGGAGATCATAAAAGCAGTAGCAGATGCAGGCTATGGCGTGTCTGCAAAAGATGCCGAAGGAGAAAAAAACGGTGGAGCAAACAGCGCTGCAGCTTCTGAAGAGGCCCTTGCAGACCATGAAACTCCTATTTTAAAGAAACGTTTATTATATTCCGTAGGTTTTTTACTTGTCCTTATGTATTTCTCCATGGGACATATGATGTGGAACTGGCCGCTGCCGGCATTTATGGACGGCAACCATGTGATGATGGGTCTGGTACAGCTGTATCTGACAGTGATCATTATGGTCATCAACCAGAAGTTCTTTATTAACGGTTTTAAGAGCCTGTTCCATGGTGCTCCAAACATGGACACCTTAGTAGCCTTAGGTTCCTTTGCCTCCTTCGGCTACAGCTCCTATGCACTGTTTGCCATGACTTATGCTGAACATCAGGGAGATGCAGAGGCAGTGATGGGCTACATGCATGAATTCTACTTTGAGTCCGCTGCCATGATCCTGACACTGATCACAGTCGGAAAAATGTTAGAGGCCCGTTCCAAAGGAAAGACTACAGATGCCTTAAAGAGCCTGATGAAGCTGTCACCAAAGACTGCCGTAGTGGAAAAAGAGGGAAAAGAAACAGAAGTACCTGTTGAACAGGTACGCATCGGTGATGTATTTGTTGTCCGCCCTGGTGAAAATATACCGGTAGATGGTGTCGTATTAGAAGGAAACAGCGCTGTAAACGAAGCTGCTCTTACAGGTGAAAGTATTCCTGTAGACAAGCAGGCAGGAGACCGTGTTTCCGCAGCCACCATTAACCAGTCCGGTTTTATCCGCTGTGAAGCTACCCGCGTAGGAGAAGATACTACACTCTCCCAGATCATCCGTATGGTCAGTGACGCGGCAGCTACCAAGGCACCCATCGCAAAAGTGGCAGATAAAGTTTCCGGTATTTTCGTTCCTGCTGTTATTTCCATTGCAGTGCTGACGGTTATTGTATGGCTGATCGCAGGTGAAAGCGTTGGTTTTGCCCTTGCAAGAGGTATTTCTGTTCTGGTTATCAGCTGCCCTTGTGCTTTGGGACTTGCAACACCGGTTGCAATCATGGTAGGAAATGGTATGGGTGCAAAGAACGGTATCCTCTTTAAGACTGCCGTTTCCCTGGAAGAAACAGGAAAAGTTGAGATCGTTGCATTAGATAAAACAGGAACCATTACAAGTGGTGAGCCAAAAGTAACAGATGTACTGGCGGCAGATGGAACTTCAGAAGAAGAGCTGTTAAAATTAGCATATTCACTGGAAAGCAGGAGCGAGCATCCGTTAGCAAAGGCGATCGTAGCCTATGGGGCAGAAAAACAGGCAGAACAGATCCCGGTTAGTGAATTTAAGGCACTTCCGGGAAATGGCCTGGAAGGAAAAGTGGGAGATGCGGATGTAAAAGGCGGCAGCCTGAAATTTGCACAGAGCCAGACGGAGATATCCGAAAAGATAAAAAGCCAGGCAGAAAAACTGGCAGAAGAGGGAAAAACACCTCTTATGTTCTTAAAAAATGGTATACTTGCAGGTATGATCGCAGTTGCCGATGTGATCAGAGAAGACAGCCCACAGGCAGTAAAAGAGCTGCAGAATATGGGTATTGAAGTAGTTATGCTGACCGGTGATAATGAACGCACAGCCAAGGCCATTGGCCGCCAGGCCGGCGTAGACCGTGTCATCGCAGGCGTTCTTCCGGATGGTAAGGAAGAAGTGATCCGCAGGTTAAAAGAACAGGGAAAAGTTGCCATGGTTGGTGACGGTATCAATGATGCCCCTGCTCTCACAAGAGCGGATATGGGTATTGCCATTGGAGCCGGTGCAGACGTTGCCATTGACGCAGCAGATGTCGTTCTGGTAAAGAGCCGCTTAAGCGATGTGCCCGCAGCCATCCGTTTAAGCCGCGGAACCCTTAGAAACATCCATGAAAACCTGTTCTGGGCCTTCTTCTACAATGTGATCGGTATCCCCCTTGCAGCAGGTATCTGGATCCCCATCTTTGGATGGAAGTTAAACCCGATGTTTGGTGCAGCAGCCATGAGCTTATCCAGCTTCTGCGTTGTGACCAATGCATTAAGGCTGAATTTATTAAATATCAAAGACAGCCGCAAAGATAAGAAGATCCGCCGTAAAGCAGCCGCTCCTGCAGGAGCAGTAGTTGCTGCGGCAGAAATAAATACAGAAACAAAAAAGGAGAACAAAACAATGACAAAGACTATGAAAATTGAGGGAATGATGTGCGGACACTGCGAGGCAGCTGTTAAGAAGGCTCTGGAAGCATTAGACGGAGTAGCGAGCGCAGAAGTAAGCCACGAAAAGGGAACTGCTGTTGTAACCTTAGAGAAGGATGTAGATAATGCAGTCCTTACAAAGGCAGTAGAAGATAAGGATTATAAGGTAGTTTCTGTTCAGTAAGCGATCATAGATGAACAAAAATGAATAAAATAGTATAAAATACAAAATAGTATAAAATGAATGAAAGAAACGCAGGAACCGGTCCGAAAAGATGGGTTTCTGCGTTTTTTGTGCCACGGCACATTCTTTTTATAAATTTAGTATATAAAAAAATCAGGGAAGAGGTGTTACGTCTGTCCGTTTGCGTGGGGATTTGTTGATCTCAAAATCTTTTTTAATGACTTCGTTGTAAACAGAGATCACATGGTAAAATGCCTCGATCTCTTCGGCGCTGCACTGTTTCTGAAGCTGGGACATGGTCTTGGCAATATCCAGGATATCATACATTTTATGTGCCTTACTGACACGGGAACCTTCTGCTGTCACATATAGATAAAGGTTTTTCGCGTTTCCGTCTTTTTTGCGCTTTTCGATCAGTTCCAGTTTTTCTAATTTAGTAAGGATCTGGGAAATAGTTCCCTTTGTTTTATCCCAGTACTGGATCAGTTCACCGGAAGAGGTTCCGGGATGGTCTTCAATATAACTGAGTGTGTGGACTTCCATCAGGGTAAGCGTATAGTTATCACCATACTGGTGTGCGGACATGATGTAGTCATTATAATGCATAAAGAAGGCGATGCGCTTCTGATCCAGCAGCCGGTTTACTATCCATTCCGCGAAGTGATCGAAGATAATGGAAGAATTTTTGTAAATAACCAGCTGCATTATGAAGATGGAAAATACACCATTGATTTTGAAGATTTTGAAAAGAAGATCGTAGATAACAATGTAAAAGTATTTATCCTGTGCAATCCTCACAACCCTGTTGGCAGAGTATGGACAAAAGAAGAACTGGAGAAAATGGGAGATATCTGCTTAAAGCACAATGTAGTGATCATGGATGATGAGATCCATTGTGACTTTACATATCCTGGCTTCAAATTTACAAGCTTCATGACTCTGGATGAAAAGTACCATAACAGTCTGGTACTGTATACTTCTCCAAGTAAGACTTTTAACGTAGCAGGACTTCAGCCAGCCAACATTATTATTAAAAATCCGGAACTCCGCGCAGCATACCGTAAGGCAAATGCAGCAGCAGGTTACAGCCAGGGAAGCATTATGGGACAGGTTGCAGTAAAATCTGTTTATACAAAGGGTGATGAATGGGTAAATGAACTGGTAGAGTATATTACCGGAAATATGAATTACATGCGTGATTTCGTAAAGGAAAACTTCCCGAAGGCTCATTTCGTAGATCCTGAAGGAACCTATCTTACCTGGGTTGATTTTTCAGGATATGGTTTTACAGATGAAGAATTAGAGCACATTATGGTAGAAGAAGCACATCTCTGGTTAGACAGCGGTAAGGTATTCGGACCGGCAACTGCACAGTTTGAAAGATTTAACCTTGCATGCCCGAGAGCTACCGTAGTAAAGGCAATGGAGCAGTTAAAAGCTGCACTGGACAACCACACAAAGTGGGCATAGTCAGGGGGAAGATAAGAGATGAAAACTTTCTGGAATACATATAAATCGTCTATTTTACTGCTGGCAGCTATGGTAGCAGGCGGTGTGATTGGATTTTTCTGGGGACCTGGAGCAAGTGTGCTCCAGCCCATTGCCGATACATTTTTAAATCTGCTGTATTGCTGTGTTGTACCGCTGATCTTCTGTTCTTTAACAGCGGCGATCGCAAAAATGCAGGATCTTGCAAAACTCAGAAAGATCTTAATGATCTTCCTGATCGGTGTTATTGTCTCCGGTGTTATTGCATGCCTGTTTATGGTAGCTCCTTGTCTGGTCATTGATCCGGCGGAAGGTTCTACTGTTTCTTTAACACAGGATGTAGCAGATGCCAGTGGAAGCATGAATGTACTGGGAATGTTTACAGTCGGTGATTTCCCGCTTCTGTTCTCTAAATCTAACCTGATGGCACTGATCGTATTTACTGTTATTTTCTCTATTGCGATCATCCAGACCGGTGAAAAGGGCAAGCCGATCGTAGAAGCTATGGATCGCCTTACAGCAGCTATCGTAAACGTGATCAATATCGTTATGAAACTGGCCCCTTTAGGACTTGGCTGTTATTTTGCGATCCTGATCGGTTCTAACGGCAGTGATGTGATCGGACCGTTGTCAAAAGCAATTGTCATGTACCTGTTTGTGATCGTTGCCTATTATGTTGTTTCACAGACAGTATTTGCTTATATCGGTGGCGGCATGGAAGGTGTACGCATATGGTGGGCAACCTGCGTGCCATCTACCTTAACTGCTCTTGGTACCTGCTCTTCAGCAGCAACTCTGCCAGTTAATTTACAGCAGGCAAAGAAAATTGATATTCCCGATGAGATTGCAGATCTTGTTATTCCTTTAGGTGCAAATCTTCACAAAGATGGCGCATGTGTGATCCAGATCATTAAGGTAGCGTTTTTATGCTCAGTATTCCATATGGAATATGCAACCCCACGAAACATTTTAATGTCTATCCTGGTAGCTGTTATTGCATCTGTTGTTATGGGAGGAATCCCTGCAGGCGGTTATGTAGCTGAGATCTTTATCATATCTGCATTCGGCTTCCCTACAGTAGCTATCCCGATCATGGTTCTCATCGGAACCATTACCGATGCACCTGCAACTGTAGTCAATGTAACAGGTGATACTGGACTTGCCATGGTCATTACAAGATTTGTAGAAGGAAAAGACTGGATCCACAGAAAAAAACTGGCACAAAAAGCAGCATAAAATAATAATATAACTGCGCATCCCTCATGGTCGGACCGGATCTGACATATGGGGGTATTGTGCGTTTCTTTACAAGCGTTTATAATGGTTTAATGGGAATACAAAAATGCTTTGCAGAAGATGCAGGCACGAAAAGGAGAATTTCTTATGGAAAACAAGAAACTGGGGGCGTTGGCCTTTCTGCCGCTGATCGTATTTTTAGGAACTTACATTGGTTGTGGTATTGTGTTTTCGGTTATGGGAGCGGAAAGTCCTTTTGGCTATTTCCCACGCCATGTAGCGTTGCTTGTGGGAATTGCGTCTGCCCTTATTCTGGCACCGGGGGTGAAGATTTCAGAGAAGGTAGATGTCCTTACAGAAAATATGGGCCGCAGCGGTGTTATGATGATCGTTCTGATCTATCTTATGGCCAGCGGATTTCAGGGCGCAGCAGCAGCTATTGGCGGCAAGACTTCTGTAATTAACCTGTGTTTACACTATATTCCGGTCAAGCTTCTGGTTCCTGGCGTATTTATGATGTGCTGCTTTATCTCTACAGCCATCGGAACATCCATGGGTACCATGGCAGCTATGGCTCCGGTTGCTTTGGGCGTAGCGGAAGGCGCAGGCTTAAATGCGGCTATCGTCTGTGCGGCAGTGATCGGCGGTTCTTATTTTGGTGATAACCTGTCCATGATCTCTGATACCACCATTGCAGCAGCAGAAGGCTGCGGATCTGAGATGCGTGATAAGTTCCGCATGAACTTCTTCATTGCCTTTCCGGCAGCTGTTCTTTCTCTGATCTTTTATGGATTTATAGGGGGAGCAGGCAGCGGAAGCATTGAAGTAGGTGCTTTTGACCTGTTCCAGATCGCTCCTTATATTGTCGTTTTAGTAACTGCGTTAATGGGTATCAATGTAGCTGTGGTACTGTTCATTGGTATTTTAATGACCTTTATTGTAGGACTCTTACAGGGAAATGTAGGCTTCTTTGATATCGCCATGGCAGTAGGTGATGGAATGGCTGATATGTTCAGCATCAGTATTGTTGCTATCCTGGTATCCGGTGTGATCGGTCTGGTACGGTATTACGGCGGTATTGAATGGATGATCGATACGATCACCAAAAAGATCAAAAACAGAAAACAGGCAGAATATGGTATCGGTATCCTTTCCGGTATTTTATCCGGTGCTATGGTCAATAATACGATTGCTATCATCGTTACCTGTCCTATTGCAAAAGAGATCGGCAGCAAGTACAAGATCGCGCCAAAGCGTCTGGCAAGCCTGGTAGATATTTTTGCCTGTGCATTCTTAGCTGTTATGCCTCATGACGGCGGTATGCTGATGACATCTGAAATGGCGAACATATCCCCGTTTGCTATCCTGCCATACTCTGTTTACCCATTATTCCTGATTATTGCAACCTGCATCACGATCCAGGCAGGACTTTTAAGGACAGCGGAAGAAAAACAGAAAAAATAGGCAGAAAAAGCAATAATAAAATAGGATTTTTCGGTAAAATAGACAAAGACCGAAAGAAAGTGCATTGACTTATAGGGGTAATGATGATATTATAGCCCTATCGTTATTTTCTTGATAATATTGGTTGCTCTAAGGCAACACGCAAAACCAATTTTGAACGATATTATGTGAAACAGATATTTGTTCAAAATTGGTTTTTGTTTTAAGGGGGAATTATTATGTTTCAGGGAATTAAAAAATTATTCGGTGGAAAAAAAGAGGAAGGCCAAATCCTTGCACCTGTAGCCGGTCAGGCAGTGCCTTTAAGCGAGGTGCCGGATCCTGCATTTGCCCAGGAGATACTGGGAAAAGGCGTAGCCATCCTGCCTTCGGAAAATGAATTTAAAGCGCCTGCATCCGGAGAGGTAACTGTATTATTTGAAACCGGACATGCGGTCAGTATCCGTACAGAGAGCGGTGCAGATGTGATCGTTCACATTGGCTTAGACACTGTGAATTTAAAGGGGCAGTTCTTTATCACCCATGTAAAACAGGGTGACACAGTAAAGGCAGGGGATCTGCTGATCACAGCAGATATAGAGCAGATCAAAGCAGCGGGTTATGAGGTAATAACACCGGTGATCGTCTGCAATGTTTCTGATTTCCCGGATATGGTATGCCATACGGGAAAAGCCGTAAAAGCCATGGACGAGATCATTACTCTGTAATGAACATCAACATGGATATAAAGGGGATTTGAAACCAGGAGAAGGGTTCAAATAAATAAGCCGGGATAAAAAAACGGCAACAAAAGAAAGGGGTTTTTAGTTATGATGAAGTTCTTTCAGAAACTTGGTAAGTCACTGATGCTTCCAGTGGCGTGTCTGCCAGTATGTGGTATCCTTATGGGTATCGGATACATCCTGGCACCGGCAGCTATGGCAGGTGAGGTTCAGGGATTTACTGCGGGGGGCTTAGCTTACTCAATCGGACTGTTCCTGATCAAAGCAGGGGGTGCGTTGATCGATAACATGTCCTGGCTGTTTGCAGTAGGTGTAGCCGTAGGTATGGCAGATGACTCAGATGGTACAGCAGGTCTGGCAGGTCTTGTTTCCATGTACATGATCACCACACTGTTAAGTCCCGGTGCTGTTGCCGGTATTACCGGACATGAGGCAGCACCTGCATTTGGAAAGATCGTCAACCAGTTCGTTGGTATTCTTTCCGGTCTCATCGGTTCTGCATGTTACAACAAATATAAGACTGTAAAACTGCCGGATGCACTGGCATTCTTCAGCGGCAAGAGAGCAGTTGCGATCTTTACAGCTATTTATTCCATAGTTGCAGCTTTAGTCCTGTTTGTTGTATGGCCTCTGGTTTACGGTGGTTTGGTAGCATTAGGCGAAGCATTTATCGGAATGGGTGCTGTTGGAGCAGGTATCTATGCATTCTTTAACCGGCTTCTGATCCCATTTGGCCTGCACCATGCGTTAAACTCTGTATTCTGGTTTGACGTAGCAGGTATCAGTGACCTGAGCAATTTCTGGGGCAATACCGGTGTTTACGGACAGACTGGTATGTACATGACCGGATTCTTCCCATTTATGATGTTCGGTCTTCCGGCAGCCTGCATTGCTATGTATCAGACTGCAAAACCTGGTAAGAAGAAAATTGTTTACGGACTTTTAGCTTCCGCAGCGTTCTGTTCTTTCTTTACAGGTGTTACAGAACCAATCGAGTTTTCCTTTATGTTCCTTGCTCCGGGACTGTATGTAGTACATGCTCTGTTAGCAGGTATTACAGCAGGTATCACCGTTGCCCTGCCGATCCGTGCAGGCTTCTCCTTCTCCGGCGGTGCTGTTGATATGGTACTCAGTTCCTTTACACCACTTGCAGAAAATCCATGGCTGCTGATCCCGGTAGGTCTGGCAGTTGGCGTTCTTTACTATGTTGTATTCCGTTTCGCAATTGCCAAGTTTAACTTAAAGACTCCGGGACGTGAAGATGATGATGCAGAAGAGTTAAAGGCAACTTTAGCAAACAATGATTATACTTCTGTTGCAAAGACAGTCCTGGAAGGCGTTGGCGGTCCTGAAAATGTGGCTTCCATTGACAACTGTATTACAAGACTTCGTCTGGAAGTAAAAGACTATACAAAGGTCAACGAAAAAGTGATCAAATCTGCCGGTGTTGCAGGTGTGATGCGTCCAAGCAAGACCTCTGTACAGGTTATCATCGGAACACAGGTACAGTTTGTAGCAGATGAATTTAAGAAGCTGTGCAAATAAAGAGTATCTGAAAAATTTATCTGGAAAATTAAGTTAGATCATATGGAAAAGATCGCAGCAAAGCGGCATTTAAAACGTCATTTTGCTGCGATCTTGTTTTATTTTCAGGTCATTGTTTTAAAAATTGTTTCTCAAGCATCCCTACTGCCTGATACAACACACAGGACAACAGGCAGAGCATGATCAGGGCGCTCATCAGTTTTGTCATCTCAAAGGTCTGGGAAGCATAGGTGATGAGGTAGCCAAGTCCTGCTTTGGCGCTTAAAAATTCCCCGATGATCACACCGACCAGACAGAGACCGATATTTACTTTCATATTTGCAAGAATAAGGGGCACGGAGGAGGGTAAAACAATTTTTAAAAGTTCTTCTTTTTTACCGCCTCCAAGTGTGCGAATCAGCTTCAATTTTTCCTGGCTGATCTCCCCGAAGCCTGTATACAGGTTCAGAATTGATCCAAAGATTGCCACAGACATACCTGCAACAATGATGGTCCGCTGACGGGCACCCAGCCATACAATGAGAAGGGGTGCCAGGGCAGACTTGGGAAGGCTGTTCAGCACTACCAGATAAGGCTCCAGTACTTTTGCAAGTCTGGGGCATCCCCACAGCAGAATGGAAATGCCAAGACCCAGGACTACTACGAAGAGGAAACTAAGAAGAGTTTCCTTCAGGGTGGTTCCAATGTGGATGAACAGCGAGTGGTTTTTGGCCATCTCCACAAATGTATTGAAGATCATGGAGGGGCTGCTGAAGATGAAAGAGTCGATCCAGCCAGCCCTTGCCAGGACTTCCCATTGTGCCAGAAAAATAAGAAAGACCAGAAGCCTTGCGCTTACAACAAGGCGACGGTCCCTTTTCTGACGGGCAAGATATGCTTTTTGAGCGGGGGATGGTTCATGCATTCTGATTCAACTCCTTCCAGATCAGATTAAAGTAGGATTTGAAAGCCGGGGCATTTCTCGAAGAAAGGGGCGTACGGTCTTTCATATCCAGATTAATGGGAACGATCTTTATTACAGTGGCAGGACGCTTTGAAAGAATCAGTACCCGGTTTGCCATGCTGATGGCTTCGGAAATATCGTGAGTGACAAGAATAGCCGGCTTTCGTTGTTTTTTCAGGATTTTTCCAATGTCATCACTTACGTTCAGCCGTGTCTGGTAATCAAGTGCGGAGAATGGTTCGTCGAGAAGCAGAAGATCCGGTTTTAATGCAAGTGTGCGGATCAGTGCCGCCCGCTGCCGCATGCCGCCGGAAAGCTGGCTTGGACGACTGTCACGGAATTTGTCCAGCTCATAAAGCTTTAACATTTCATCTACATAGGAAAGATTGTCTTTTGTGAGTTCACCTTGTATTTCCAGTCCAAGGAGAACATTGCGGTAGATGCTGCGCCATTCCAGAAGGTGGTCTTTTTGAAGCATATAGCCAATACGGGCGCTGTCCTTGTTCAGTAGCTTTCCATTCATAAGAATGGTTCCGCTTTCCGCATGTAAAAGCCCGCAGATCAGATTCAGCAAAGTGGACTTTCCACAACCGGAAGGCCCCACGACAGCCAGAAACTCTTCTGGCATAAGATGAAAAGATATATGAGAAAGGGCAGCCGTTTCCCCGGATAAGCTATGGTAAGAAAGGCACACATCCTTTACTTCCAGAAGCGGATTCATAATCAAACCTCCATTTTCGTATAATTTATGATATGCTTTTGGGGTGGGGGGTGTTATAATGAAGTGATTTATCTATGTGCAGAGTGTAGCGAAGAGGAGTTCGCGGTTCCTGTACCGACAATTTTTTTTAGAAAGAAAATAATATTATGAGTAAAAAGCAAACGGTTTTCAACCTGTTATTTCTGGTGATCGTTTTCGGTCTTACCATGTACCTGGTTTTTCGCGGCAAGGACATCGGAGATATTATCAGTACTGCCAGGGATGCTGATGGGAGATATCTGCTTCTGAGTCTTGTGTGCGTGGTATTTTTTATTCTTGGCGAATCGGTTATCATTTTTTATATGATGAAAACACTTGGAGCCAGTGTGAAAATGACTCATTGTGCATTGTACTCCTTTGTAGGATTTTTTTTCAGCTGTATTACTCCGTCTGCATCAGGCGGACAGCCCATGCAGATCTTTTACATGAAAAAAGATAAACTGCCTATTCCGGTAACTACTCTGGTCCTGATGATCGTTACCATCACCTACAAGGCGTTCTGGTAGTGATCGGTGTTCTGATCTGTTTTCTGGGCGGTGATTTCCTGAGAGGCTATCTTGGGGACTATATGTGGGTGTTTTATCTAGGCGTGGGTCTGAATGTGTTCTGTGTTACCTTTATGATGATACTGGTATTTGCTCCCGGTCTTGCGAAATGGATCATGGTAAAGGGTCTGAAGATCATTGAGCATGTCCGGATTCTGAAGCCCAAAAAGGCAAGGCTTGAGAGGCTGGAGGCTTCCATGGACCA
>ERZ779894.2368-NODE-2368-length-16917-cov-8.059779_pt1 | contig 16917 bp, 16 predicted proteins | sample MGYA00511587_ERZ779894 | MGnify/ENA primary metagenome ERZ779894 (study PRJEB29588, sample SAMEA2160490) | human gut metagenome | biome: human gut; feature: human-associated habitat; material: faeces | place: Denmark | collected 2008/2010 ... | reverse complement strand
CCTTGATTGAAGTAAAGGATCTGGTCAAAAAATATGGTGACCATGTGGCCGTAGACCATTTGAGTTTTACCATAGAAAAAGGAAAAATTTATGGATTTTTAGGACCAAATGGAGCAGGTAAATCGACTACAATGAATATGATTACCGGCTACATTGCCTCGACACAGGGAGAAATTCTGATTGATGGACACAACATTTTAGAAGAGCCGGAAGCCGCAAAAAAATGTATCGGTTATTTGCCGGAGCTACCTCCGGTTTATCAGGACATGACAGTCAGAGAGTATTTAAAATTTGTAGCTGAGTTAAAATCCATTCCAAAAGCAGAGCGGGAAAAGAATATAAAAGAAGTTATGTCAACTACAAAGCTTGAGGAAGTACAGGAACGTCTGATTAAGAACCTTTCAAAAGGTTTTAAACAGAGGGTTGGAATTGCACAGGCTCTGCTTGGATATCCGGAAATTATTATTTTAGATGAGCCGACCGTTGGTCTTGACCCGAAACAGATTATTGAAATCAGGGATTTAATTAAGAGCCTTGGAGAAAAACATACCGTTATTTTAAGTTCACACATCCTTTCGGAGGTAAGTGCGGTCTGTGACCATGTATTGATTATTGACCGTGGAAAACTGGTGGCAAGCGACACACCGGAGAATTTAAGTAAAGTAATGGAAGGCGCAAATTCTCTTGAACTTACAGTAAAAGGGAAAGAAGAAGAAATCAGAGAGGCAATGAACCTCGTAGAAAATATTCAGGAAATGATTTACCATGAATCTTTTGTGCCGGATGCCTGTGATTTTACCGTTAAAATATCAGGGGAACAGGATATGAGAGAAAACATTTTCTTTGCTCTGGCAGATGCAAAATGTCCGATTTTAAAAATGCAGCCGACAAATATGACGCTGGAAGAAGTATTCTTGAAATTGACCGAAGACGACAATGAGGAGGAGAAAGAAAATGCTGGCGATTTATAAAAAAGAATTAAAGCAGAAATATGATGTAGACGTATTCATAGCCGGAGGAGGTCCTTCCGGCTTTGCCGCCGCAACAGCCTGCGCTCGTCAGGGAAAAAGCGTTTTCCTGGCCGAAAGCCGCGGCTCATTCGGCGGCGCGGGAACGGTAGGCATGGTGCCTGCGTTCATGTGCTTCGGAGACGGCGTCAACTTTCTTGCGGGCGGAATAGGCCGGGAAATCAGGGACGCGCTTTATTCCGACAGAAGCAATAACGCTTACGGCTATGCAATACACGCGGAAACCCTTAAACGCCTATATGACAATATGGCCGTAGAAGCCGGGTTCCATTTCTCCTTTTTCACAACCCTTTCGGATGTAATAGTCTCAAACGGCCGAATAGAATACGCCGTAATCTCCTCCAAAAGCGGCATGTATCTTATTAAGGCCAAGGTTTTTATAGATGCCACTGGAGACGGCGACCTCTGCGTATGGGCAGGCGCGCAATATGAATTAGGAGACCAAAACCAAAACACCATGCCCGCAACTTTATGCAGCCTTTGGGCTAATATAGATTTTTCGCGGAGAGACGCCCGGGATGACAGCAGGCTGGAGGAAGCTATAAACGATCATATTTTTACTCTTGAGGACAGGCATCTGCCCGGCATTGCCGACGCAGACCCTCCGCGCGGAGTGGGCGGCGGCAATATAGGCCATTGTTTTAACGTCAATCCTATTGATGAAGCCTCCCTGACAAAAGCTATGCTTTGGGGACGCAAAACCCTGCCCGAATACGAGCGCTATTACAACAATTACCTCAAGGGCTTTGAACACGCGGGCATCTGTTCTACGGCAGACCTTTTAGGAGTAAGGGAATCCCGCCGCATAAAAGGCGATTATGAGCTTTGCGCTCAGGATTTTCTTGATAGAGCGGTATTTGAAGATGAAATAGGGCGGTATTGTTATCCTGTGGACATACATATCATGGCTCCCGATAAAGAATCATATGAAGCGTTTAAGGCAGAATACGCGCGTTTCAGCTACGCCCCGGGCGAATCCTACGGCATCCCCTACCGTTCTCTGCTTCCTGCCGGCCTTTCAAACGTGCTGGTAACAGGCAAATGCATAAGCACCGACCGCCAGATGCAAGCCTCCATAAGAGTTATGCCCGGCTGCTACATAACCGGGCAGGCAGCCGGAATAGCGGCGGCGCTGGCCTGTTCCCGCGGCAGCGAAACCCGCGGCATAGATATAAAAGAGCTGCAGCGCCGCATAAAAAATATGGGCGGTTTTCTCCCCAACGTCCGATAAGACAACTCAATCAGAATACAATGCTATGCAAAGGAAGAAATGATCCGTTTTACTGCGCCCTCCTCTTTCAAATATCTTAAATATTTTTAAGAGCTTGCATTAAAACGGACGCGTCTCTTCCGCAAAAAACATTGTATTCTGATTGATTTATCTAAGCATTCAAAGCTCAGCTCATATAAAGCTCCGCAGAAATGCGCAGCCTGCCCTTTTTGCTCTGGCCCTGAACACCGTTATATATGAATCTGCCTCTTCCCCTTACGGAGATTAAATCCCCCGCCTTAATAAGAACAGCCGCGTCATAGCTCGTTCTATGATTAATCTGCACCAAACCGGCTTTTATTAATTGAGCGGTATTGCCGCGCGAAAGATTATATACGGCCGAAACAACGCCGTCCAAACGCTCCGAAGCAGCCGTGCAGACCATTCTTTCGGTTTTAGGCCTAAGCCCGTCTAACGCCTCAGCGACAGAACAATCCAGCAATTCGCATTTCACAGGAGTATTTTTGACTTTGTTAAGATTATCCGCCGCAAAGGCTGCTATACTCTCCTTTAAAAACATATAAGCGGAATTGCCGTTAACAAAAATATCTCCTACTACCTGCCTTTTAACCCCCAGATTCATAACCGCGCCTAAAAAATCCCTATGTCCGAGCTCCTGAGCAAATTTCTCCGCCGCCGGACGCACTCGCATCAGCGTTATAGGAAATTCAGGCTGGTATCCCATTATTTCAGGAGTACCGAAGCATATAAGCTTCCTTTCGCAATATTCCAGGCCGCCCCAAAGCATATGGGGCGTTTTTCTTATAACGGGCAGATCTAAAGCTGCACGCGCCTGCTCGGGCGAAAGAAAATCCGAAAAGACATATATTCCCCGCCCCTCCCATTTCTCCGCCAAATCTTCCAGCCGGGAAAACAATATTTCTTCTTTATCGTCCATGGCCCCGCCCTTCACGCAATTTCTCCTTCACTATCTGATACACCGTTTCGGAAGTCTGCTGCTTTGTACAGCCCGCGACGTCCAGCATAACAAAATTATCGTTCTGCCCAGCCATTTCTTCAAAGCCGCGGTATACTTCCTGATGAAAGGCCATGCCCTGCATTTCCATGCGGTCCTCCTCGTCCATGCCTCCCTTGCGTTCAAAGGAAAGGCCCGGTTCAATATGCAGAAAGATGGTCAAATCCGGATGACAGCCCTGAACCGCTATTTCATTAAGGCTCTGAACAAGCCCTATATTCAGCCCGCGCGCATAGCCCTGATAAGCTATGGTAGAATGGGTAAAGCGGTCGCATATAACTATTTTCCCCTTTTTCAGGGCAGGGGAAATAATTTCATTCACATGCTGAGCGCGGGCTCCCTCAAAGAGCATAAGCTCCGCCAAAGGAGAAATCTCGCTTCTGCCCTCCAGAAGCAATTTGCGCACCTTCTCGGCCAGCTCGCAGCCGCCCGGCTCTCTTGTGAGCAATACGTCCAGGCCGTCCTGCCGCAGACGCTCGCAGAGCATTTTTATCTGCGTGCTCTTGCCGCTGCCCTCCGTTCCCTCAAAAGTTATAAAAAAGCCTCTGTTCATCCCATACACACCCTTAATTTTATCATTAGCTAAAATAATTATATTACTTGATTAGACAATATAATCAGAGTAAAATGCGTTTTTGCTCAGAGCGCCCGCTGCGTCCTCTTTGCTGCGCGGTCTTAAAATACTCCGGTATGTCTTCGACCGCGCGCCCCGCGGCCTTTCATTGGGCGCTTTGAGCAAAAATCTTTGACCGCAGAGAAAAGGAGATTTTTTGTTTTGCAAGGCGGCAGGACGCAGAAATATTGGAATATTTCAAGGACGACAACGCGGCAAAACGGAAAATCTCCTCCTATGCGGCGCATTGTACTTTGATTGTATTGTCTAAGCAATATAATCAGAGCAAAACATCCGCCTATTCTTCCGAACATACCAGCACACGCCCTTTGCGCACGCCAAAAAGCTCCCGTCCGCTTTTTGCGGCGCTTAATATATAGTCTATCATATCTCCGTCTATGCGCTCGCCTCTATCGGCTAACGGCACTCCCGGAGGATATGTCCCAAAAGCCTGCGCGCAGATTTTTCCCGGCGATTCTTCAAGCGGAACATATATATGCCGCCTATTAAAAGCCGCCTGCCGCGGAGATATAACTCTCTCGGGCAGTTTATCGGGCATATCCGGAAAAGGAACAAACGGCTCGGGCTTTAAGGCCAAAAGCGCGTTATATAAGCGTTCCAGCTTTTCAGGCGTATCTTTATGGGTTAATATAAAAATTACCTGATATTCGTCCGCGCATTCGGGATAAATTCCCATATTTTCAAGCTGCTTGGCCCCGTTAAGCCCGCTGAGAGCAGGGGCGGTTATTACGCACAGCCGGGTTATATCCTGCCTATCCCCCTCATTCAGGCGAAACCCGGCTTCCTTAAGCCCAAAACGCAGGCTTTGAATACGGCTTAGCACAGCCTCCCTATCGCATCCTTCCAATTCCGCGCGCGCTAAATCCATGCTGGCCATTATCAGATAGCTTGGGCTGGAAGTGCCCAGCGCGGGCAAAAACGCCCAAAGCTCGTTTTCAAAGCGATTGTCCTTTATATTAAGCAGAGCCGCCTGAGTCAGCGCGCCCATGGTCTTATGCATGGACTGCACCCACATATCCGCTTCCGCTTGGGCCGCGCCTTCAAAGCCGTAATAGGGAAAATGCGCTCCGTGCGCTTCGTCCACAAGCAAAAGCATGCCCTTTTCCCTCGCCAGCGCGCCGATTTCTTTCAGCGGCGCGCTATTGCCGCAATAATCGGGAGAAGTTATAAAAATTCCTTTAGCCTCCGGATGCTCCAAAACGCATTGCCTAACCTCTTCAAAAACAGGTTGAGCCAGCCGCCCCTCTTTTATGCGGGGAGAAATATATATAGGCTCCGCGCCCGAAAGAACCAGGCCGTCTCCGGCGCTTCTATGGGAATTCCGGCTTAAAATGAGCTTTTCGCCCTCTCTCAGCGCCGCGCACAGCATAGCCTTGACTCCCTCGCTGGAGCCGCCTGTAAGCATAAAGCTTTTATAGGCCCCCGCAGCCTGCGCGATAAGCTCCTGAGCCTGCTTAATCGCTCCCTGAGGCGCATAAAGATTATCGCTGAAAGAAAGCTCGGTTATATCGTACTGCTCGCAGCCCAAACCGCCCATGCCTTTATGGCCGGGCATATGAAAGCGCGCGCAGTCCGCTCCGGCATATTTTTTCAGCATTTCATATAAAGGAGCATTCGTTTTCATTATAAACCCCCGTATAACGTCATTTTATTGTAAATAATATTTTAAAATTTATCAAGCTGTTTTTTCAAAAGCATATTTTGCAGGAATTATTTCATCCAACTTGCATTTTAAAAATTATTAACTCTTTGTTCATTTTAAATCTCTTCAATATTGCTTGACAAAAATACTTGATTTATAGTATGCTTTAAAAAAATGGGGAAAGATGGCCAGCAAAAAGACGGCCGATATCCTATTCTCTAAAAAAAACAAACAAAATGAATTATGAAAGGGGATTTCTTGCATGAACACCTACGGACTTGAAAAGCTCGGAATCATCGCTCCCAAAGCGGTCTACCGCAATTTATCCATTCCGGCTCTGGTAGAAAAAGCGCTCCAGGCCAACGAGGGGAGCTTAAGCGAAACAGGCGCGCTTGTAGTTAATACCGGCAAATATACGGGCCGCTCTCCTGACGATAAATTTGTAGTGGATTATCCCTCCATACACGATGAAATAGCCTGGGGCAAAGTAAACGTGCCTATGGACGTTGAAACTTTCGACAAAATATACAACAAAATGACCGCCTATCTCCAAGGCCGGGACATCTATATCTTTGATGGATTTGCAGGCGCCGATCCCAAATATACTCAGCGCTTCCGCATTATAAACGAATTTGCCTCCCAGAATTTATTCATCCATCAGCTTTTAATACGTCCCGAAAAGGAGCAGCTTGAAAATTTTGAGCCTGATTTCACAATTATCGCCGCGCCCGGCTTCAAATGCATTCCCGAAATAGACGGCACGAACAGCGAAGCCGCCATAATCGTTTCTTTTGAAAGAAAAATGGTTATAATCGCGGGTTCCCAGTATGCGGGCGAAATTAAGAAGAGCGTGTTCTCCGTTATGAACTACTTGCTGCCCAAAAACGGAGTATTCCCCATGCACTGCTCGGCCAATATAGGCGCCGAGGGAGATACTGCCCTTTTCTTCGGGCTTTCAGGCACCGGCAAAACCACTCTCAGCGCCGATCCGGAGCGCATGCTTATAGGGGACGACGAGCACGGCTGGTCGGATAACGGCGTATTTAACTTTGAGGGCGGCTGCTATGCAAAATGCATTAACCTTTCCAAGGAAAACGAGCCGCAGATATGGAACGCTATCAAATTCGGCGCCCTTGTGGAAAACGTTGTTATGGATCCTGAAACAAGAGAATTTGATTTCAACGACGGCAGCCTGACCGAAAACACCCGCGTAGGCTATCCCGTTGAATTTATCCCCAACGCCGCCATTCCCGGCGTGGGCGGACAGCCTAAAACCGTAGTATTCCTCACGGCCGACGCTTTCGGCGTGCTCCCTCCCATCGCCAAGCTGGATAAGGATATGGCCATGTTCCATTTCGTTTCGGGCTACACCTCCAAGCTTGCGGGCACCGAGCGCGGAATAACCGAACCCCAGGCCACGTTCTCCACCTGCTTCGGCGCTCCCTTCCTGCCCCTGGATCCCAGCGTATACGCTCAAATGCTGGGCGAAAAAGTTGCGGGCAGCGACGCTAAGGTATATTTGATTAATACCGGATGGTCGGGCGGAAGCTACGGCGTTGGCAAGCGCATGAGCCTTAAATATACCCGCGCCATGGTAACGGCCGCGCTCACCGGCGCTTTGGACAACGTTAAATTTGAGCTGGATCCCATCTTTAACGTATATGTTCCCACAGAATGCCCCAACGTACCGGCTGAGATCCTCAATCCCAAGAATACCTGGACTGATAAGGCTGAATACGACAAAACCGCCAGAATGCTGGCCGCGCGCTTTACTGAGAACTTTAAAAAATATACTCACATGCCTGAGAATATTGTTAAGGCCGGCCCTAAAGCTTAATTTTGAATAGTTTTTGCCTCGCCTTAGCTATTGCCTTATATTAATTAAAAGAACGTTCCTGAGCTCCTCGCGGTGCTTCGGAACGTTCTTTATTTATATCTAGATTTCAGCATTCTGCCATAAGAGCGGGTACATAAAAAAATAATATACCCTTATGGATAACGCATATGGCTGCGCATGCCGGAGATTTGTTATAATGCTGAAAATATATTTAAGAAAGGAATGTAATTAATGAAAGCATTAAAATTTTGCGCCGCGGCGCTGACGGCTATATGCGTTCTGGCGCTGGCAAGCTGCGGCAAGGACGCAAATCCCAGCACGCAGGCAACGCCCTCCCCCACTTCTCCGCAAAATACAGCCGCGCAGGAATCTTCCTATCTCCGCCCGCGCGGAGATTTAAAGAACAGTCTGAAACAGGGCGAGAAATACAATTATCTGCTTTGGGCCGTAAACGACGTCTCCAATCCCTTTGAGCATGAGACTGAAATAAACAAAGTGGGCTGGACTCAGCGCAAGGCCGACCTGGAGAGCAAATACGGAATTACCATTCAATACGTTATGCCCACTCCTAATTGGTGGCAGGACGCATGCGCCAGCGCGTTTTCAGGCAATCCCTCGGTTGATTTCATGCATTGCGGCGGACCGTTTACAGTTTTGCCCATGTACGCCTATAACGGTACGGCCGCAAGCGTGGTTCTGCCTTTAAGCGATTATTCGCAGAGCGCGGATTTCAGCGATAATAATTGGTGGAATCAGGCTCTTCAGACGGCGAATACCACTTTTAACGGCAAGCTTTATTTTGCCGTGCCCCAAAGCACGGGCATAGGCAGCATTGCTTTTAACCAGGTAGTGCTTTTTAATAAGGAAATATTGGAGCGCAACGGTTATTCGGCCGAAACCCTATATTCGGCAAATCAAAACGGAGAATGGACGTGGGAAAAATTCAGAGAAGCGGCCATTGCCTGCACGGATCCGGATAACTCCATATACGGAATAGCGCCCGCTTATCAAAACGCGCTGATTTGGTCTCTGGCCGCCTCAAACGGAGCCTCGTTTGTCAGCCAGGTGAATAATAACGGAACTACATATTTTGAATTCACAGGCAATTCGGACAAAATGCTGGACGCCTGGAATTTCCTCGTTCAATTAGGCAGAGACGGAGTGCTTTACCGCGACCAAGGCTTTACGGCTGATCATGAAACTTTCCTGGCAGGCAAAACGGCCATGATGCCCACTTATGTAAACCGGACCTCCCAGCTTGTCAACGCGGGCGCCTACCCAGAATACGGCGTGCTTATGCCTCCCAAGGCTCCCGGCGCTGAAGATTATGTTTCAGACGTTAACTGGTTTGATCCCTATTGCGCTTTTAAGGGCACGGCCAATCCTGAAGGAACGGTTCAGCTTCTGAGCGATTATTGCTGTCCCCTTTATTCTCTGGACGACGAGCGCAATGAGGCTTCCTTTGACGCGGAGCTTCTCAGCCTTACCACCGACCAGGGCTCGCAATGGACACTGCGCAATATCTCGGAAAAGAGCGCTCCTCAAAGCTATTTTATGTTTTCCAATCTTACTTTCCCGGATGGAGCCAATTTTATGAATAAAATTACCGAGCAATGGCCCGCCTTTGTGGACGGACAGCAGACTCCGGGCACCTATTTTGATTCCATAGCCGAAAGCGTAAACCAACTGCTCAAGGATGCGCAGGGGCTTAAATAATTTAATTTTATACACCCAAATCATTTTAACACGCTCATACTCAAAGCGCACAGGCTTTAAATTAATAAAGCTGCGAAGCCCTGAGAAAGCTTTTGCTTTCCCAGGGCTTCTTTTAAAACAAACCTCTTACGCCTTAATCTGCCTATAAACTATAAGCCTTGTTCCCGCGGGCGGATTATCAGATATTTCCGGATTTACTTCTTTTAAATCTTCAATGCCTACTCCCAGCTCCCGGCCTACGCTCCAAAGCGTATCTCCCGGCTGCATTATATAAATACATATCCCATAGCCGTCCGGCCTGGTTTCGCCCGAATCCTCAACTGACAGCAGGACGTTGGCCGTTTTGCTCTCATATCCCATTAAATCTACGGTTATTCCAAACCGTATTTCACATTCGCTGGAGCCAAGCAGGGCGGATACCATCTGCTCTACCGCAGTATTCACAAATATTTCCATACCAGAGCGTATATCAGGGTTATCGAAAATAAGTTCAAAATTAATAATCTGGTCAAAAGAACTTATTTCACCCGTTCCCGAAGCAATAAAAATTACATATACCCTGGCCGCCATATTAAGCAGCGCGCGGCCGTCCATAGCCGTAACGCTTTCAGCATAGGGCTGAGCAAGCACGGCGGAAATACGCGCCATGGGCGGCATGCCCTTGGGCAGAGAAGCGGCCACCCGCGCCGCAAGATTAGCCTGCGCCTGCACGGCGCATTTCTTATATTCAATCTCCTTTTGCACAAGAGCCAGCTCGTTCTGCGTTGAATATGCGTCCATGATAAGATTGACGCTCTTCTGGCTGCAAGCGCTTGCGCAGGCGTTAATAAGGCATTCGCAGGTCAATATGCGGTATTCGCCCTGCTGGTTGGTTTCAATCTGTATATTGCATTCCTCAACCATGGCGCATACGTCCGCTTCCATGCCCGCCCGCACAGGCGCCTCTATAACCCTGCTGAAAGGTATTTTATCCGCCACCTGCGCTATCGGCTCATATTCGTCCTCGCAATCATATGTAATCCTGAGCACGATATCTCCCTCAAAGAGAATTTCATTATCCTCGCAGCGGGCTTCGCTTATAACGGCGCTGGCCTGAGTGCAGAGCACTCGTTTAACCTCAGGCATGCGGACCGAAAGCTCTATATCCTCCTTAACGCTGAAACGGGAATAAAACACGCCCTCGTTGACCGTGCTTTCCACCTCGGCGGAGAGCACATGCACATTTTCATCCTGTATTTCGGATACCGCGCTGATATCCTCCGCAGTTATGCTCATAATCCGCAGCAGCAATTCTACGTCGAAGACTACGCTGCCTCCCTGAATAGCAGCCGTATAATCCTTAACGACAGGGCAAACCTTGATTGTGGCCTTGGGGCTCAGCCCAGGAAGCTTCGCAGCATAATCAAAGGCCTGGCTTCCGTTCACCCTCATAAGCGCATCCCCCTGAGAAACAACCGCGCAGCCCCGCACCGTTCCTTCCAGGATACACTCCGAGGCAAGAGCCTCGCATCTTCCCATGCTTACTTCAACATCCGCTCCGAGCAAAACGGCTTGAGCGTCCGTGCTCGGCAACTGAGCAATTATCCGCACGCTGCGAGTAAACTCCGCTGCGGCGACCTCATCATAACGTAACTGTTCCATGGTTATATCCATATTCGCTCCTCCCTCGGCACAATCAAAATTTGTCCCATTAATTGTTATTACATTCTATAAACCCTTTAACTCAAATATGACTGTTCATTTCAGGTTTTTTAAAATTTTATGCGGCCGTTTGCCCCCCTTTGGGCCCGTGCTTAGAATTTATATGCAGCTTTTGTTAAATAATTTCAAAAAAACTATTCACAAAACTCGCCGGCATATGCTATAATATAATCAATAAATTGTTGATAACTGTTTTTAAGGCAGTATTATTCAAATTACTTGTCCGCCGAGCGAAGAAACGGAGTAAATTATGGCCAATTACAGATTGAGTATAAGGAAAATCGAGCGCAGCGATATGCCGGCTATTATTGCCTGGGCAAGAAATCAAAATCTTATGAAATATCTTCATATATCTCTGCCTCAAACCGAACAGAACGGCAATCAATGGTTCCAGCGTTCTCTTATAGACCGCACGCGCGACGATTTTGTTATTCACGCCGTAAACGAGGAAGGAGAACGCACTCCTATTGGTCTGCTGGGACTCTTTAATATAGACGAGGCCAATAAAAAAGCTGAATACTATATTCTAATAGGCAACAGTGATTTTGCACGAAGAGGCATAGCTTCCAGAGCCACTGCTGAAATGCTGGGCAACTGCTTCAAGCTGCTTAATTATAATAAAATTACAGTCATGGTGGATAAAGAGCATTATGACGCGCAGAAGCTTGCCGAAAAGCTAGGCTTTAAAAAAGAAGGGCTTCTTATTCAGGATATACTGCCGGAGGGCGGCGAATATATAGACCGCTTTATTTACAGCATAACCAAAGCGCAATATGAAGAATGGTCAAAATAATACGCTGATTGTTCAGCCCGCTTAAGCGGGCTTTTTTTATTTCTCCATTTATACAATGCAAGCAGAGCGCAGAATCTTTGCCAAAAGGCTGCGCCCGCTTTGCCCCGCGGGCATGAAAATTTCCGGCTCCGCTTTTATTTTCGCGGCTTTAAGCTTCCCTTAAACTCCTCCGCGCAAAAGCCGCATAAAAGAATTCCATCTCCTTTTTATTAAAAAATCACTTCTACAACATCCTGCGGGAGCATATTGTATTTCAGGAGGACAAACCCTCCCCATTAATAACGAGGACTGATATCATGAAAGAAATACTGGACATTCTTCCCGAGCGGATATCGGGCATGCTCTCAGCCGTATCCCCCGCCAAGCAGGCAGGAATCCGGGAAATACGCCTCAGAAGGGAAAAACCCATTCTGCTTAAGACGCCCGACGGCGAATACGGATTAAATAAAACCGGGCTGAGCAGATATGACGGCGAAAAATTCACCAGGGACGACTGCGAACGCTTCTGGCGCCGGCTTACAGCCCATTCCCCCTATGCGCTGGCGGTATGCGGACGTCAGGGATATATCACAATTCCGGGAGGGCATAGAATAGGCCTATGCGGAGAAGCTGTAATTAAAGAAAACGATATACACCTTTTTAAAAACGTATCCTCCTTCCTGATAAGGATAGCTCATCAGGTGCGCGGATGCGCTCTGCCCCTTATAGACCGCATTACATATAATTCCAGGCCTTTGAGCTCGTTAATCATATCCCCGCCCGGCTGCGGCAAAACCACCATGCTGCGCGATTTGGCACGGATTTTTTCCGAAATGGGCTTTAATGTCTGCATAGCGGACGAGCGGGGAGAAATTTCATCGGGAAGGGATGGAATTGCCTGCCTGGATATCGGCCCCAGGACGGATTTTATATGCGGCGCGGACAAAGCGGACGGAATGAACATACTTTTGCGCAGCATGAGCCCAGATCTTATAATTACGGACGAATTAGGCAGCGCCGGAGAAGCAAGGGCCGTATTGGACGCCGCCGCCGCGGGAGTAAGCGTAATAGCCAGCGCGCATGGCAGCAGCCTTGACAGCATTCTGGCCCGCCCCAGTCTCTCAGGGCTTTTTGAATCAGGCGTTTTCAGCAGATACATAATACTCTCGGATATACCCGGACGTATTAAAGAAATTTACGACGCCGAAGGCCGCCCGCTTGAAACGCCCGGCGCCGGAAGAATGGTTATATAAGAAATATTGCCGCGATAAAAAACTGCGCGACGGAATTTTTCAGAACACGCGCCGCTATGAATTAAGCGTCCGTCTCCATAAAAGCCTATGATAAAAAAGGAGAGTAAAATATGCTTTTAATTAAATTGGCCTGCTGCGCGCTGTTAATCTGGCTGTGCGCTTCAGTTGGACAAAAGCGAGCGCTTTCCGCGCGTTCAAAGGCGCAAAGCCAGCTTGAGCTTGCAGGCGCAATTCTCAAAATTAAAAGCCTTATCATTTACGATAACGCAACGGTGAAGGAAATATTATCCTCCCCTTTATCTGAAAACAGTCAGGTCCGTCTTTATTTTGAATCAATCCGCCGGCAGCTATCGGATAATCCAGAGCTTTCTCTGGGCCAGGCAGCCCGCGGCGCGGCCATGAATAATGAATTAGAGCCCGTCAAAGAAGCTTTTTTAACTGCCGCGGACGGCTTAAAGGAAATTGAATGCGCAGACACGGAGCACAGCGCCGCCCGGCTGACTCTTGCATATGAAAGCATCAAAAACAGCGGAGACGCGGCCATGGAAATATATAAGCAAAAATCCTCTCTCTATCGCAGCATAGGCATACTTTCAGGCCTGTTAGCATCTATATTAATAATTTAAAAATACTTAGGAGGCCGGTTATGGACATAGATATAATTTTTAAAATAGCTGCGGTAGGCATTTTAGTGGCCATACTTAATCAGCTTCTTAACAAAGCGGGCAAGGAAGAAATCGCCATGATGACTACAATCGCCGGCCTTATAATTGTGCTTCTGATGGTAATTGATATGATAAGCGGACTGTTTGAAACCATCAGACAGATTTTCGGGCTTTTCTGACCATGGGCGGAATATTTACCCTTCTGGGAATAGCCGTAACGGCCGTTATTGCTTCTGTTTTATTAAAGCGGGAAGGGGCGCATTGGGGATTAATTATTTCCGCGGCGGCAGGCGTGATACTTTTTATTACCGTACTGCCCGAGCTTAGAGATATAATATCCGCTTTATCCGGGCTTGCCGACGTTTCCCAAATTGGCTCGGCATGGCTCTCCCCCCTGTTAAAAATAGTAGGAGTGGCTTTTTTAGGAGAATGGGGCGTGCAGTTATGCAAAGACGCCGGCGAAAACGCCATAGCGGTTAAACTGGAAATGGGTGTAAAAATCGTGCTGCTTGTGCTTTGCATACCAGTTATATCCCAGCTTTTAAATCTAATTACCTCTCTTTTAAACGGAGGAATATAAATGTGCAAAAGATTATGGATTATAATTCTTTTAGCTTTAACTCTTACAGCAATGGTTTTTCCCTCTCTTGGATCGCAGGCGGAGGATATTATCGACGAAAGCATAAAAGGCCTGGATTTAACCGAATGGGAGCAATTTCTTAATACCCTGAGCGAGGACGAGCGCACCCTGCTGCCCGAAGGCGGCGCTCAGAGCCTTATTGAGGATATTGTACAGGGAAAATTGGAATTAAGCTATGACAGCGTTTTGGAAGGACTGCTTTCCCTGCTTCTGCATCAGTTTTATAAATTGCTTCCGTTTATGCTGGAAATAACCGTGCTGGCCATTCTTGCTTCTGTGATTTCCAATCTTCAGAATAACGGGCAGGGAGTAAACGAGATTATACGCTTCGTGCTTTATGCCCTTATTGCGCTTATATTATGCCAAAGCCTGTTTTCACTAGTAAGCTATGCAAAAAATACCGTAGAAAAAATAGGCTCTCTTATACAATTAGCTACTCCCATATTGCTGGCTTTGCTTATATCCATCGGGGCTTCCTCCTCTGCCGGAGTGCTCCAGCCCGATTCAGCTATATTGGTCTCAGGAGTAGGAAGCATTCTCGCCTCCTTTGTCATCCCCATAATTCTCGTAATGACCGTACTAGTTTTTTTATCCAATCTTTCCCCCAGAATAAAGCTGGGAGGGATAGCCGCTCTTATGCGCAGCGTTGCAAGCTGGACGATGGGCATTGTTTTTACAATCTTTGCGGGAGTGATTTCTATTCACGGGCTGGCGGCGGCCAGCTATGACGGCGTATCCCTGCGAGCCGTAAAATATGCCATAAATACCGGTATCCCCATAATCGGAGGCATGGTAGGAGAAAGTATGAATATGGTGCTTTCCTGCACCCTTCTGATTAAAAACGCCGTAGGAATAGTTTCCCTGCTCTGCATGGCCGGGATAATGCTTGCTCCTTGCATAAATATAATAGCGTATATCTTTATGCTGAAATTCGGAGCGGCCGTTCTCTCCCCTATTTCAGAGGGCAATATATCGAATTTTTTCAATCAGCTTGCCGATTCGCTGAAATTACTGCTTACAGCCGTCTGCGGAATGAGCGTTATAGCCATTATCCTGATTGGAATTATAATAGGCGCCGGCAATGCGGCGGTATAAGAGGGAGCGTTAATATGGAATGGCTCACAGGATATGTAGTTAAAACATGCGCCGCCGCGCTTATTTCCTTTGTAGTAGATATGCTGCTGCCCGAAGGAAATATAAAAAGAACCGCACGCTTCTGCGCGTCTTTAGTAATAACCATAATAATATGCGCGCCGCTGATAAATCTTTTTACGCAGCAGCAGACTGTTATAACTCCCCCTGATGAAAATCACAGCGTTCCTGATGAATATCAGATAAAGCAAAGCGTGGAAAAGGCGATAACCCAGCTTATAAAAACAGTAGACGGATTTAATGAAGCACAGGTAACAGTGACCCTCTCAGACGGGAATCCGTATTCAGTAGAAATATATAAAAATCAAAACGGCGCGCCCATAAACAAATTAAACGAACAAAAAATTATTGAGCTAATCTCTGTTCTATATAAAATTGATGAGAATAAGATTTATATAAGAGAATAAAACCATATATAAAGGATGGATAAACCAATGAAAGGATTTAAGGAACTGGTAAACAAACTGAAAGGAATAAAGAATATTGAAATTATTCTGGCGGTGGCAATAGGAATCATAATACTCGTAATATATTTTTTCCCATCAGAAAATAAAAATAAGAATCAACAGACCGAATCGGGCATAACAATTAATACGAGCAGCGAACTTACAGACGAACAAAAGCTTAAAAACGTGCTATCGGAAATCAAAGGCGCAGGGAGGATAGAGGTGATGATTACATATGAATCCAGTCCGGAGCTGGTGCCTGCATTCAGCACCGACACTCAGGAGACCACCAATGTGCAGTCGGGACAGAACAGCACAACCGAGTCACAGACTGTTTCCCAGAATCAGAATCCCATCACCATCAGCAAAGACGGAGAAAGCCAAGCGCTTATATTGGTGGAAAAAAAGCCGAAGATAAGGGGGGTGATTGTGGTTGCCGAGGGTGCTGCGGACTTAGGAGTAAAATTAAACCTGTATAGCGCCGTACAGACGGCATTGCAGGTGGACGCCAACAAAGTAGATGTTTTTGAAATGAATAAAAATTAATTATAAGGGAGTGTATGTAAAATGTTCAAAATTAACCGTAAAACCATTGTGATTGCTTCCATGGTGCTGCTGCTACTTGTTACCGGCTTTTTAAATTGGAGATATACCCAAGCCAAAGCTGACGAGGATTTAAATAACAATAATAATATAACCAATCCGGACGACGGAGTAACCACCTCCAGCACCTTTTCAGATTACCGGCTGGAACGCGAGCGCACCCGCACCCAGGAAATAACCTATATAGACAGCATTATCAGCAACACGAACACTGACCAGGAAACGCTGGCGGAAGCACAGCTTATGAAGCTTGAGCTAACCGACACTATGGAAAAGGAAATGCTGCTCGAAGGACTTTTAAAGGCTAAAGGCTTTGAGGACGTATTTGTAACACTGGGTGATGAATCTATTAACGTAGTAGTTAAAGATGCGGAACTGAATCAATCAGAAGTAGCGCAGATACTTGAATTAGTCCAGCGTGAAACCTCCGCTTCAGCCCAGAATGTTAAAATCATTCCCACTACATGAATATATGTTATTTAGCAGGGTTAAAAATTAGCCCTGCTTTTTTATTTAAATAATTATGCCCCGGATATAGGCGGGGATGGCGAAATGGCGCCCAGACCGGCATAAATGCCGGCC
>ERZ779894.2347-NODE-2347-length-17029-cov-3.857488_pt1 | contig 17029 bp, 15 predicted proteins | sample MGYA00511587_ERZ779894 | MGnify/ENA primary metagenome ERZ779894 (study PRJEB29588, sample SAMEA2160490) | human gut metagenome | biome: human gut; feature: human-associated habitat; material: faeces | place: Denmark | collected 2008/2010 ... | reverse complement strand
GGGGGGGCTGAACGGGACTACCCGCTGAAAGGAAAAGGAGCAATAGTAAATAGAGGATTTACCTTAGCGGAAGTACTGATAACGCTGGGAATAATCGGAGTAGTGGCAGCACTAATCCTGCCGACAATAGTAAACAATATAAAAGACCGAGAATATTCAACAGCGAGGAAGAAAGTGCTGTACACAATAAGCGAAGGGACGAAAGGAATAGCAAGCCAGGGCTATACCCGGGAATCAACAAACGCAAAAGAATTCGTAGAGAACCAATTAAAGAAACAAATAAAAATAATAAAAACGTGCGAGAATGACAACTTACGATCATGCGGGATAGAAACGACTGAAAATAAAGTATACAATATAGCCGGAACCCCAATAACCATGCCAATAAAAATAGGGGACTTAGCAACAGGCATGGATAGTAGTGGAAACGTAGATACAGATTCAACAAGCTATGGATTTGTAATGGCAAATGGGTATTCAGCACACCTATTTTACAATCCAAAGTGCAAAACGGATGACAAAGACGCAAACCACTATGGCCAAGATAGAGTATGCGTAAACGTAATTTACGATATGAACGGGTTAGCTCAGCCAAATCAAGTTGGGAAAGACATCGGCTTTGTAACGATGCTGTACCCGGATATAACAGTACAAGTAGTAGCGCCGGATCCATATAAGAAAAATGCGTCAAGCAGCGACTTTAATAGAGCGGATGCGTCCTGCAAAGCGCAAGAAAAAGACCTATCGGTCCCAACCCGAGATGAACTTCTATCAATGTATTATAATTCAGCGCTTTTAGGAACTTCCTCAGGCAACTATTGGTCGTCTTCTGAGGCGTCCGAGGAGCTGGGTTGGGAACAGTATTTCACCAATGGCTACCGCAACAGGGACGCTAAGTCGTATAGAAACGATGTGCGCTGTGTGAGGAGATGAGTACACTGGATACAAGTGTTTGCAAAACCGGAAAAATGTGTTAATGCTGTTAACCCATAAGCTTTCGCGTCTGTTGCACTGAACCTCATACTTTATAAAGGTAGCTTCCCATTTTACAGAAAGATTTCATAAAATGGGAAGCTTTCACTTTACATCTTTTAGAATTAGAGTGGATATGTGCTTATTTGTATTTTCTTGTAACCAAGAATTCATTCAAAATCGTTTCTAAATCTTCGTTGTTATAATGCTTCTGCTTAATTGTTACGTAAGTCATCCTTTTGGTGTCAACGATAAAAAGCGCTGGCAGTTTTTCTACTTTAAAAAGCTTTGCAAGTTTTGCGTTGGCTTCTTTTTCGGTGTTGAGAATAGAAAAATTAAAGTCGTGATAAAAATTATTGTAGATGAATTTTCCAAGCGGAACGGTTTTTAAAATTGTGCTTACATCTTTAGAAGATGCGAAAATAAGTAAAAAAGGGCGGTTTTTTCTTAGGGCTTTATCGTATGAAAGTCCGACGTAGGCCCTGTTCAGGTAGGATGACGGTGGAACTTTCTCTGCGGCCGCAATGTTTTGGCAAAATATAACTGCTATTAGCACAATTAAAATTTGTTTCATATATTAATAAAGTATGAAAAATGTTAAAATTTGCCTGAAAATATTCTTTTTTATTCAACAAATGTAAAATTATTTCCTAGCATTGTTTTCAACTCTTTCAATATGTCGGCGGGTTCTACTTCAAGCCCTTCGCAAACACGCCAAAGCGTGCTTAACTGCGGGTCTTTAATCCCCTTTTCCAAATCCGCCCACATTGATTTTGTCATCCCAATTTCTGCTGAAATCAGACTGATAGATTTTTTCAACTCAAGCCTGTGTTTTTTTACTAATTTGCCTAGCTCTTTTTGAAACAGAATTTTATTTTCGTAGATTTTATCTTGCATTCCAAATATTTTAGTGCTAAATTAAGAACAAATTGTGCTAATATTAGAACAAAAGAAAGGAGTGTTATGAAGAAATTTGCCTTTACTCTTGCAGAAGTTTTAATCACCCTTGGAATTATAGGGGTAGTCGCTGTGATTACTTTGCCTGCTGTCATAAACAACAGCCGCAATAAACAGCTTGAAGCCGGCTTGAAACGGGCTTATTCCGTAACCAGTCAGGCCCTTGACGTGTATCAAGCTGAAACCGGGGAAAGATATACTCTGGAAAACGCAGAAAAGTACACCCTAAAACCAATTCTAATGAAATATCTAAAAACAGTTGAAGACTGTGGTTTCGGAGCTAACAAAGTGAACGAATCATGTATTCCAAATACTGGCAACAGCAATTACGATCCAGATAACAATAAAGCCAGGGCCTCGTATAAAACCTACAATGGCAAAAAAGAAATTAATATAAATTTTTTTGACGACGGCCAGTTTGTCATGAATGATGGCAGCCTTGTTTTACTTGAAAATGAAATTACAACAAGGGCATACATCTCCATCGACGTCAACGGCTATAACAAAAATCCTAACCGTCTCGGTCATGACCTTTTCATGTTTCAAATAGATGACAAAGGAAAACTTCTACCGATGGGTGTAAAAGGTACTGATTATTACAGCACAATCGACGCCTTTTGTTCTTCAACAGCAACAAGCAGCATGAATGGCGCCGGCTGCACGTATCACGCTCTTACAGATAAAGACTATTTTAAAAATCTTCCAAAATAAGTTTTACGATACTTTTTTTTGTGGTATTTTGTTGTTAAGAGAGACAAATTAAAGGATAAGGATTAAAAATGACAGATACTGCAATAAAAATCGAAGATTTACCAACGGTTTACGACCCGAAAGCAACGGAAGAAAGCATCTACAAATTCTGGGAAGAAGGGGGATTTTTCAAAGCCGATGCAAAAAGCAAAAAGCCGCCGTATTCTATTGTAATTCCGCCGCCAAACGTAACCGGAGTGCTTCACATGGGCCACGCGCTCGATGAAACTTTGCAGGATATCTTAACGCGCTACCACAGAATGGCAGGGTTTGAAACTCTCTGGCTGCCCGGAACCGACCACGCAGGAATTGCTACCCAAAACGTTGTTGAAAAAAAACTGCGTGAAAAAGGGCTTTCGCGCTACGACCTTGGCCGTGAAAAATTCCTCGATGAAACCTGGAAATGGGCAAATCAGCATAAATCCGCTATCTTAGACCAGTGCAAGCGTCTCGGGGCTTCTTTTGACCGTTCAAGAGAAAGATTTACCTTTGATGAAGGCTGTTCGGACGCTGTAAAAGAAGTATTTGTCAGATTATATGAAAAAGGCCTTATTTACAAAGGAAAATATATTGTAAACTGGTGCCCACGCTGTAACAGTGCGATTTCCGACGTTGAAACGGAATACGTTACAGAACAGGGTCATATGTGGGAAATTTCATACCCGCTTAAAGGTGAGTCAGGCGCGATAATTGTTGCAACAACACGTCCTGAAACAATTTTTGGCGATGTTGCAATTGCTGTTCACCCGTCTGATCACAAGTATTCCGAACTTATCGGAAAAACAGTTGTAATCCCGCTTTCAGGCCGCGAAATTCCGATTATTGCAGACGAATACGTTGACAAATCTTTTGGAACCGGTGCGGTTAAGATTACGCCGGCGCACGATCCGAATGATTACGAAGTCGGCAAACGCCACAATTTAAAACCAATCTGGGTAATTAACGAGGACGGCACAATGAAGGCTTGCGGCGAAGTCCCGCCGGAATTTCACGGGCTTGACCGCTACGAAGCAAGAGAAAAAATCGTTGGAATGCTTTCTTATAAAAACTTCTTGCTCAGAACACGCGATCATGAGCACAATGTTGGCAAATGTCAGCGCTGCGGCACGACAATTGAACCGCTTTTGTCTGAACAATGGTTTGTAAAAATGGAACCTCTTGCTAAAGAAGCCATCGCGGCCGTTAAAGACGGCAGAATTAAATTTGTTCCAGACAGATGGGAGAAAAATTACCTTGGCTGGATGGAAAATATCCGCGACTGGTGTATTTCACGCCAACTCTGGTGGGGACACCAAATTCCGGCTTACTATCACAAAACAACTGGTGAAATGGTTGTTGCGCGCGAAAATCCTGATCCCGCTAATTATGTTCAAGACCCTGATGTGCTTGATACCTGGTTTTCATCAGGCTTGTGGCCGTTCTCAACAATGGGCTGGCCAAATACAGATTGCGAAGATTTTAAGAAATTCTACCCGACTACAACTTTAGTTACAGGATTTGATATTATCTTCTTCTGGGTTGCAAGAATGATTACAATGGGGCTGGAATTCACAGGAAAAGCGCCATTTTCGACGGTTTACATCCATGGGCTTATTCGAGATGAAAAAGGCCAGAAAATGTCAAAATCCAAAGGCAACACAATCGATCCTGTTAAAATTATTGACAAATACGGCAGTGATGCCTTGAGATTTACGATGACATCACTCTGTACATACGGCGGCCAGGATATCAAGGTCAGCGACGAAAGATTTGAATACGGCAGAAACTTTGCCAATAAAATCTGGAATGCGTCAAGATTTGTATTGATGAACCTCGCCGGTGTTGACGATAAAGACATTGATTTCAACAATTTGACAATTGCAGACAAATGGATTTTAAACGAGCTTAACAATACAGCAAAAGAAATTAACGAAAATATCGAAAGTTTCAGAATTGGCGAAACTGCGCATGTTTTGTACGATTTCTTCTGGAACAAATATTGTGATTGGTATGTTGAAATTGCAAAGATTCAGCTACAGGATGAAAGTTTGAAACTTAATACTCAGCGCGTACTAAGATATGTTCTTGATATGTCGTTGAGAATGCTTCATCCGATAATGCCGCATATCACAGAACGTGTTTGGCAGTTAATTCCGAAGAAGACTGATTTTAAAGCGTTAATGGTCGCTGATTTTCCAAAATTTAGTGAAAATCTTGAGTTTCCAAAAGAAACTAAAGAAATGCAGCTTGTATTTGAAACAATTACGTCATTAAGAAATCTGCGCCAGGGCTTTAATATTTCACCATCTGTGAAGTTTGATATTGAAATCCGCGCCGACAAGGATGAAAAACCGATTTTTGAAGAAATTGAAGCTTATATTAAACGCCTGGCCCGGGTAGAGAATATTTCATACGCAAACGACAGCACAGAACCCCCCAAAAAATCAGCTACTGCGGTTGTTTGGGCGTCTAAAATCATTGTCCCTCTTGAAAACCTGATTGATTTTAATGAGGAAATTGCACGTCAACAAAAGAAATTAGATAAATTAGTTGCTGAGAAAAAATCACTTTCCGGCAGAATTAATAACCCGAAATTTGTTGCAAACGCTCCTCAAGATTTAATTCAGCAGACAAAAGACAGAATTGAAGAAATTACTTTACAAGAGAATACTATTTCAGATTTGATAAGGAATTTGAAAGCGTAAAACAACGACATATCAATAAAAAACGGGGCGTGGAATAAAAATCACCGGGCTCCGTTTTTAAATAAATGTTAAGTAAAGTTAAAAAAGATTTACAAATTGACAATATTTTGTTACAATATAAATGTAAATTAGTATAAGTCTATGACAATGGAGTAAAAATGGCATCAAGTGAATTGGATTTTGAAGAGTTATTGAAACAATATGACTATAACTTTCAAAAAGGTGATTTAGTAAAAGGAATTGTATGCGGCTATGACAGCCAAGGGGTGATGGTAGACATAGGAGCAAAAACCATCGCAGTAGTTCCGACGCGCGAAGCAGCGGAAAAAGACGAAAATGTTGAAACAAAATTGGAAAAAGGTAAAGAATACGAATTTCTTATCATAAGAGAAGAAGACGAAGACGGTAAATTCTTACTTTCACGCAAAAAAGTTGACCTTGCTTATGCTTGGAAAGAGCTTGAAAAAGCTAAAGAAGCCGATGACACAATTCTCGGTACAATTGCCGGAATTGTTAAAGGTGGTGTTTTGGTTGAGATTTCAGGTGTAAGAGGGTTTGTTCCATCTTCGCAATTGAGAAGCAAAGAAACTGACCTTGAAATCGGCGGTAAGTTAGAATTGAAAATTTTGACTCTCGACAGCCAACAAAATAACTTCATCCTCTCTAATAAAAAAGTTTACGACGACAGTGCGGTTGAGGCGCGTAAAAACGTATTCTCACAAATTGAACCGGGCCAAGTTGTTAAAGGTGATGTTGTAAGAATTACAGATTTTGGTGCATTTGTTGACCTTGGGGGAATTGATGGCCTTCTGCCGCTTTCTCAGCTTTCTTGGCGATGGATTGACCACCCGACTGATATTCTTAAAGTCGGCGACAAAATTGATGTTGAAGTTATTGCAGTTGACCATGACAAACAACGAGTTTCTCTTAGTTTGAAAAACCTTGAACCTGATCCATGGTTAGAAGCAGAAAAACAGATTAAAGAAGGCGATAAAGTCGAAGGTACAATCACCAGAATTAAACACTTTGGAGCGTTTGTAGAAGTGTTCCCGGGTGTTGAAGCGCTTCTACCGCATAACGAAGTGGTTGAGCTTCAAAATCAAAAAGATTGTATTTTGCAAGTCGGTGATAAAATTGATACTTATATCTTAAAATTCAATCCAACCGACAAACGTATTGCGTTAACAGTTTCAGAACCTAAAAATTCTGAAGAATAAAAAGAATTAACAACCTAAAATAATGTAAAAGCTGACCGGAAAGAAATTTCCGGTCTTTCCTTGTGTACTTGAAAAATTTCAAAAAAAAGGGTATAATAGGAATAGTTAAAAAGTTAATAAGTTAAAAAGGAGGCAAAAGGCATGAATAGACGACAATCCTTGGGGGGGGGGGGCTCGCGAGAATATATCGCTTAGAGGTAAAAAATTAACCCACTTGCAAACTGACCAAAATAATGTTATTATGAATAATAAATATAGCAAAAGCGAGGTCAGTATGAGAAAGAAATTTGCATTTACTTTAGCGGAAGTTTTGATAACTTTAGGCATAATCGGTGTCGTGGCCGCAATGACAATGCCGACGTTAATAAAGAATTACCAGAAGAAACAAACAGCCACGCAAATGCGAAAAACCTATGCAGTACTGGAAAATGCCTTAACGATGGCCCGCGCTGAGCATGGTGAACTTAAAGAATGGGAAGGCCCAAAAGGTTATATAAAAGACGGAGATTATGAAGGTATTGAGGCTTTTGCCAAAAAGTACATCCTGCCTTATATAAAATATACCAAAACTTGCAAAGGGTGTGAGGATTACAAAATAACTCTTTTGAATGGAGAGTTGTTGGATGATTGGTTAGCAGGATTAGGTGGCAAGCCCCCTTATCAAATATTTTTACCGGATGGAACGATATTGAACCTTTCTACAAATCAGCAAGCGCGTCCTGATGATCCGACAGTTTTCTGGAGCGTTGCGATTGACTTTGATATAAATGGAAAGAAAAAGCCCAATATGATGTCAAAAGATGTGGCCCATGTTGAAATAAGAGAAAATAAGCATTTTCTTCTTCTTCCTGGTTGGGAATACACGTATGAAGAACAAACTGATCCGTCATCATCAGATTTAGCATGTCATAAATCTGCAACAGGTTTTCGTTGTCTAAACTTGCTGCGGCTTGACGATTGGGAAATAAAAGATCATTACCCTTGGTAACCTTCAATTGTAACGAATTGTAAAGATGGATTTAAAATGGTCTAAAACTCGCTTATACTCACTGATAGGATAGGATAGGATAGGATGCGATGCACGCGTGTAAATAATTTCCGCCCTATTTACTTTATAAAGACATAAGAGTTTTCGAAAACACGAGTGAAGTAAATTAAAAAAGGAGAATTATTATGTCTATGAACGTAACCCCTAACAATCCAAATCCTGCGCCGAATATAGCAAACAAAAAATTGCCGCAACAGCAACCCGACACGGGAGGTGTAATTTTTGGAGAAGGTACCCTCAAGAATATTGAGGGTAAAGAAGTCCTTGATAAGGACTGCAGAGGAGTGTTCCAAACCTACAAAGAATATAAAGCAAAATTAACCGATGGCACGCAGGTTGAATATAGAAAGCAGGATGAAAAGCGTGAAAGCCAGATTATCAGAAACGCAGACGGCTCAATTGATTTTGTCGGACTTAAGGAGGCTTCAATTACGGAAACACCTAAAAAAGATGTCTACAATCTTATCGGCTGTGAATTTACAGAGGTTGATACACGGAGCTATTCTAATAAACACAATAGTTATGATGATGATACTGTAAGGATTGCAAATCGAGAACATAACGGTGAGGTTGAAGAAAGTCGTGAGATTTTTATATCCTATGGAAAAGGTGATAGGATAAATACTTATAAGCACAATGCGTTTGCTTATCACAAAGATAATATAGGAAATATAGATTTTCGAGATTTTGAGAATTTTACTGAGCGGGAGTATATCGAATATGGGCGAGTCAAAAGTACTAAAGTTGTTGATGGAAAAGAAACTGTTGAATATCGGTCTCACGATGACAAAAAACTCGACCCGGGCTATGTGGAAGGCAGCAATAAAAAGCTGGCTGACGGTTATACAATCAGAACGTCGCCCGACGGTAAAAAGCAATGGTTCTTTGCCCCTGACGGCAGCTTAATTTCTAAACAAAAATTTCTAAACAGAGATCTTTAATAAATTCTAAAAGCGGGATTAATTTCCCGCTTTTTTGTATGAGATTTGCGGATTTATCTACATTAACCGGATGATTTTTTCAGATTTACTATATATATTTTCAAAGATATACCGTATAATTTATTTAGATTATGTTGACTTTTTTCAAAACATAATTATAAACAACTACAGTAGGTATAAAAAAACTTGATATAAGGAGAGAACAACATATGGGCATGGCAGCATCACAGGCAAGATACTTAGGCTTGACCGCAAGGAAGACGAATGTTGAATACGAAGGGCAGCAAATTAACCAGGCACGTACAGCATTGGCAAATCAAAGTGCTAATACATTCAATGATCTTTTAGCCCTGGAAGTTCCGACAGCTCCAAGTACTCAGGATTTTACAACGACTCAATACTCTTATGAAGATGGTACAAATTCTGAAACTATTACAAGCATGGATCCTCTTGTGAATGACCCTGATGGATACAATTACCAAGTTACTCATTATCATTATTCCGATATATTTACTGGTATTGAAAGCAGAATGACTAATCCGCAAGTTTATGTAACAGATAAAGTCAGCGCAAATACTGTTGAATCTAATAAAGTGCAAACAACAACCGACCCTGCTACAGGTGAAGTAACTTATACAATTAAAGGTAAAGAAGCTTCTGTTTATGATGAAACTGACACTGCGCAAAAAACAGCGTTTGATCAAATTTCTAATGCGTATCCGGAATTGAAAAATGCCGCTCCTGAAAATATTTTGACTTACAATGACGATAGCGGTACTATTCACTTTGCGCTAAAAGACCAATTAGATCAAACAGCGGCTGGTACAGGCGGGGCAAATGATTACTATATTAAAAATTCAAAACCAACATATGACACTATAGAAGCAAATAAAGTTTCTTCAGCAACAGATCCGGCGACTGGTGCCAAATCTTATAATGTAAACGGAAACGCAACACAGGCATATGACCCGAACAATACTGAATTAAAAGATGCTTATGACAAAATAGTTAAAGAACAACCCGAATTATCTACAATAGATCAGGACAAATTGGTTTATTATAAAGATGCTTCAAATGGTATTCATTTTATGTCAACAGACAACCTTGAAGCTTCTATTAATGGAGGTGAAGATTTGAAAGACTTCACTATGTCTCCTGGCACACCTGTTTCAGTTGGAAACAATGAACTTTCAGTATATGATCCTACTGATAAAACACAATTGGCGGCTTATGAGCAAATTCTTAAAGATTGGCCGGATTCTAATTTCGCCCATGAAACAGGTACGATTTACACTTGGACAAAAGACGGACAAATGTATTTTGCATGTGAAACTGATCTGTTGGCATCTTGGACAAGCGCTCCTGATGTTGAACATCAAACCGAAAATCAAGGTAAATTATCATATTATTCAGCGCAGGATGTTTCAACCAAGATTGAGGTTACAGAACGTGCAATGGTAGATTTTGATGATTCCGGCCGGGCTCAAACAATTAGATTTGAAGATTCTTCAGTTGTTCGTACGCTGAATGCAGAAACCGTTACTGATGAGGCAGCTTACAATGACGCTATGAACCAATATAATTACAACCAAACTGTATATGAGAAAAAATTGGCTGATATCAACGCTAAAACAGAAAAAATTCAAGAGCAAGACAGAACCCTTGAATTGCGCCTGCGCCAGTTAGATACAGAACAAGAAGCGCTTCAAACTGAAATGGAAGCAGTTAAAAAAGTAATTGATAAAAATATTGAATCTACTTTCAAAACTTTTGAATAATAAATGAAAATCAGAGGTAAAGATGTCATACAAAAACGATAGTTACTTAGTAATAGCAAACAAATTTGGCTCAGCTAGTGGAGAAGCGAAAGCCCAGCTTTTTGAAACCTATGATAAACTTCGTGATCTAACTGTATCAGGAAGCGGAATGGGCACAGGATTTGAAGCAACTGGAGGATTTTTATATAGAATTGCGAGCTTGCTGGCGCCTTCATCTTTTGCTACAGTTTTTGGGGCGTCTGAATCTATGAATGTTCCAGGGACTTCATATGCTTCGCAATTATCAGGCTCATCAGCTTATGGAATAGATTCATTATATAATTACTCAGGATTTCCGGGGGGAGCTGCACCTATATCTTGGGGATTAGACGGGTATTCAACCGGTGGGGCTGCATCGATTATAAGCGGATGGGGGACTGATACCGGCGTGGTTACCGGCGGTGCCTCAGGTGTTGCCGGAATTGCTGATATTGCAAGTGCGGCAAGCTATGGTGTCGGTGCTGCTAACGGTTTTGGAATGCTAGGTAAAAACATTGTTCTTCCTGTTGCAGGTATAATCTCAGGATGGGGCGGAATTATGCAGGCTGCGGCGCCTTATTTGGGCGAATATGGTCTTCCGGCACTTGTTATGGGGAACTTAATGCAAGGTACGACATCAGCCGCACTTGCTGCTTACCAGAACGTTACCGGAAACATTACAGCAAATGCTGATACAATTCTTTCTAACAAAGTCCGTAACATTGAAACTGTATGCAAAATGCTTGATACTCAAGGCGATGTTGTGAAAAAAATGTTAAAAGAATCAATTGATGGGGATAGCAAAGCTATTCAAAACTTGTAATATTTTGTAAAATTTTTATGGAAAAGATTAAAGTTTTCAATCTCTAATGTCGATAATATTTCTGTGCCGTTAAGGTTTTAGAAAAGGCCTATGAAAAGTTAAGACATGTTACGAAATGCTTAAAACCATGGCAATCCAAGCATTTGAATTGTTTTAATATAATTGTAGGTCTAAAGTGTAAAGGAATATAATGTTTCGTGATACTTTAGAGATGAATATAAAAAGGTTTTTAGACTTTGCAATATATTCAAAGAACTTTCTGATAAGAAAAAATCCTTTAAAAGCGTTTGCAGATTCATTTGTAGAAGGTTTAAGGGACTTTCTGACGATGAACAAGAAGCGCAAAATGGCTCAATACAGGCTAAACTATCACATGCACCAGTTTAAAAAAATGGAGCAATTGATAGCAGAAAATAACCAGCATACTTTTCTGAAAGGAAATAATCTTAACGAAACCAGATAAGGAAAATCAAAAATGGGTGTCATCACAGATTCAATAAGAATGCAATATTTGACGGGTGTCAAACTGGATTTGGAATATAAAATCCAGCTTGTAACACAGTCAAAAATGGGCTTAGCTCAATCTGCAAGCGACTTGATGCAAGTTGGCACTGATTATTCACCGGATTCCCCGATAGTAAAACAGCTTAATGCTAGACAGGCTAAGCTTAAAGTTTTAGAGCAGAAACTTGAACAGCAAATGCAGCAATACCAAGCACGGTTACAAATGGTTACAACAGAACTTGAATCTTGCCGCTCAAGGTTATATCAAGGCATAGGACAAGCCTTTAGGTATCAGTAAACTAATTTCCGGTTTGAATGAATAAAGATATAATATCATTCAACTGGGCATACTGACGATTAAATTTGTGGGTTTGTTTTTCCAAAACTTCAATTTGGCGTTTGTATTCAAGAATATTATTTTGGCATTCACGTGCAGAGTTATTGAGACTTTCTTGAACTTGATGAGCTTCTTGCAAAACATTTTTCATAGAAATTCCAAGAGCTTCCATTGTCTGCTTAATGATTTGGGCGCCTGTTTGTTTTGAAACATTAGGAGGAAGCTTTGTAATCAAACCTCTTAGCACTTCAACGTTTTGTGGTAATTCAAATTCTTCAAATTCGTTTGTATAATTTTCATTGATAACAGAAGCGGTTTGAGTAAAATTCATTGTATTTGAGGATTTAGGTAACGGCTGGTCAAATTTTGGAATATCAAAATTCAAGTTCATAGAAGTTGCAGCAGGTTCAATATACGGTTTTTCCAATTCTTCATGGTGAACTGTTGGAGCCGGTGCTTCATCCTGAATAAATTCAAATTCCGGGATTGACTCGTTAAATGATATCGGGGTATCGACTTGAGCAGTAGGTTCTACTGAATCATATGGAGAAATCTCAACGTCTGTTTGTTTTTTTAACGCTTCTACAATTTTTTTTCCTACGCCTTCTGTCATTCTGTTATTTACCATTTGCTGCTTTGACTCCTTATTCTTTGTCAATTACGATTATATAGCGGACAAAAAATTATTTCAAGAAAATAGTGTCCGAAATTTGTCTAAAGTTACGAAATACTAAGATTTATATTTAAAGAGTAAATACTGCACTTGCAAAAGCTGTTTATATGTGTTATATTAACATTTGATTAAACGGGGTAAAAATATGAAAAAAGTTTATATAAGTGTTTATAACAAAGAAGGAATAGTTGATTTTGCCAAAGATTTATATAAAAAATTTGATTATGAAATAATTTCTTGCGGCGATACATATGATTATTTAAAAGCTAATGAGATACCTGTTCTGGATTTGAAAAAATTATATGTAGATAACCAAGTTTATGTGGACATAAATTTTGAAGAATTTGTAAAAGATAGTTTTGATATGGTTGTGGTTAACTTAAAACCATTGAGCAAGATTTCATCACAGACTGATGATATAAACAAATTTCTTGCTGAAGTCAATATTGATGACTATAATATTCTTCATACAGCAGCGAAGTTTTATGACGAAATTGCTGTTGTAACTTCAAATACTGATTTTTATGGCGCAATTAATACAACCAGTGATAAGAGATTAAATCTTTCAACAAAAGTATTTGAATATCTTTCTGATTATGACGGGCTTCTTTCTGTAAAACTGAAAGAGTATGCCGGCGAACAGGCGAGAAAATTATTTAGTTTTGAGAAAATTTCCGAACTAAAATACGGCGCTAATCCGCACCAGAAAGCAACAATTTATAAAAGTGATAAAATGGTTGATTATGAAGTAATAAATGAGAAAGTGCTTTCATATAATGACATTTTGAATCTTACAACGGCCGCAAATTTAATGAGTGAATTTTATGACATTCCTGCCGCAGCAGTTGTAAAGCATTCTGTACCTTGCGGAGCCGCACTCGGACGTGATATTTATGAAGCTTATACAAAAGCATTTGATTGCGACCCATTTGCAATGTTTTTTGGTACAGTTGCGTTTTCAAAAACAGTAAATTTCGATGTTGCAAAACACCTTGGCTCAATGTCAGTAAAGCTTATACTTGCACCGGATTACGAAGAAAAAGCGCTGGACTTGTTGAAGGAAACAACAGATGCTAAAATAGTTAAATTGATTACACCGTTGAAAGATTACAAAAAAATCACGCAAGAAGAAATTAATGTAACACCTTTTGGTACTCTGGTACAAGAAAATAATCGAAGCGAATTAGACAAAGATTTATTCAAAGTTGTTACAAAGACAAAGCCAACGTCAGAACAAATTGAAGACGCTATTTTTGCGTGGAAGATTGCCAAGTATTCAAGAACAAATGCTGTAGTTGTTGCGCATGATTTTAAAACATCTGCAATTGCGCAAGGTCAGACTTCTGCTGTCGCAGCTGTAGAAATTGCAATGGATACTGCATGTGATAATTCAAAAGGTTCAGTTCTTGCATCGGATGAGGCTTTGCAAGGTGCAGAAGCTGTTAATGCAGCAGCTCAAGGCCGTGTATCTCTGATAATTCAGCCGGGTGGCTCTATTAGAGACCGTGAAGTAATTGCTGCTGCTGATAAATTCAATATAGCAATGGTATTTACAGGTATAAGAAATTTAAGATTTTAATTTTTCATATCATTGATGACTTTTTCGCGCAAACCCGCGTAATGTTTAAACACGTTTTCAAGTTGAATATAGAATAAATTTTCGCCATTGTCGTTTATTTGGCAAAGACAGGGGCCGTTTTGTGTTTCTTCAAGTTCAGCGGGCTCATTAATATTGTTTTTAATTTGCACGATTTTGGTGTTATTTAACACCGCCATCAGCCAAAACCAAATATCATCGTTAGTCGGAGCAAGTTCTGTAAACAATTTTTCGTCGCAAATATCCTTGTACAAAGAATGCGGAGGATATAAAACTCCGCCAACTCCAACAAGCTTGTTGGCAAAAGAGGGCTGCTTGTAGCATTTTTTGCATTTAGCCTTAAATTTCCCGTTCTTCAAAAGAATTTTTGTAATTCTGTGGCAGTGAATGTATTGAGGAGCTTTTTCATACGATTTATATAAAAGCTCAACGAGCTTTTTGTCATAATAAACATCGTCATCCACTGTTATAATAATATCATCGGGAAATTCCTTCAAAGCCGGTATAAGCTTTTTATATGAACGAATATCATTACACCAGCGGATGGACAACCCAAACTCTTTTAAGCGCAAAAGGTTTTCGGGCAAATCGTTTTCAAGATGAGGAAATTGTTCTTTAGCTAAATACAAAACAACTTCATCCGGCTTCATAGTCTGATTTAACAGGGATGAAACCGTGATATATAAAGTTGGAATACGTGCAGGAAAAGATGTTAACGAAACAATAATCTTCTTTTCGCGAGTGTTTTTGTTAACTCCGCTTTCTGTAATTTCAGAAAAGTTATATTTTTTCGCCGTGTTGTATTCAAATTTCATACCGCAAATTGTCAGAATTCTCCTGCTTCCAACTTTTTCTTTTTTAAATAACTTCATAAACAAACCTTATCTTTATTCTTTGGCAATTCAAGCATTTCACCCAGTTTCAAATCATACTCGGCAGGTTTAAAAACATCAACCCCGCTTGCTGAAGTAAAAGTCATTTCGCCAAAGTAAATTTTGCCGTCAACGTTATAGAAATCAACACGTACAAGCGCGAAATCCTTAGATAACTTGCGTGCAAATTCAATCATTGTTTCAAGATTTTTAGGCGGCGGAACTTCTTCTTTTGAATTTTCGTACGTAAGCAAAAACGGCTGCAAATTCCATTCTGTATCATAAATATTTTCAGTCCTGTTAGAAAATCTTCCCTGATCAATCCAAATGAATTTCGGCTCTCCGTTAAAGCATAAGACTTTGTAATCATTCAACTCGCCCTTGCTGTCCTGAATAAAGGCTTCAGCAACGATTTTAGGCGGAATGTCTTTGTACTGCATTTCAAAACCGGCTTTGAGCGCATAATTTCTCTTCATCCATTTGTCGAATTTTTTCTTAGCTTTTTTCTTATCAAACTTTTGTTTGTCCTTAACAATAATATTCCATGCGCATCCGTGGTTGGCTTTTAGGACAAACTTATCCGGAAGCTTGTCAAAGTCAATTTCATCAAAGCTGTCATAAACGCCAAGCAAAGGTATAAGATATTCTTCGCCTAAATTTTCTTTAATCCATTCACGAACGAGGTATTTGTCGGCTAATTTAGTCTTGAGCGGAGAATTGTCATAGAGTTTAAGCCATTGGATTTTTTCATTGAAACTTTTGGGATTTTCAAGATTAAGCTCTCGTCCAGTGCGTTTTTTGTACCATTTTTTTAAAAGTTCAGGCAGGTCTTTTTCGTCCATATTTTTAGCTAAAGACAGCTTAAACCCGAAAAGCTTTAAACATAAGCCGTCTCTGTATTTTAGTTTTTCCAAAATTTCCATTACGTAATCCTTATATCTTTTTAACTTATTGTAAAATGCTTTGATTATATTGTCAATCAGAGTGTAAACATAAAAAAAGACGACGGATAAAAACAATCCGCCGTTTTTTTATCGGGAACGATAAAAATACTTTGATCTTTATAACTTTTTCTAAATTTTTAATATATACCCAACCGGGTACTTACATTTTTTATTTTAAGACGTAAAAAGTCTAATGTCAAGTATTAATTTTAGAAATTAAGACAAATGACGCCCTTAAATTGCTAAGTAAATAAATATATAGTCAAATAAGGAAGGAAAATTATGTTTTTAAATCTTAAAGAAGGCTTCGGGCAAAAGCTGAAAGAATTGAGAAAATCAAAGGGCTATACACAAGAAAAATTGGCAGAAAAACTTGATATTACTCCTCGTCAATTAACAAGAATTGAAACAGGTGATAATTTTCCATCCGTAGAAACTTTGTCTAAGATTTGTTACGTTATGAACATAGACCCCAAAAGTCTTTTTGATTTTGAATGGGACGTAGAATACTCCTATTTCACAACCGGAACAGATGACAAGCCTGTTATGACAGTTTCAGAAAGAGACGGTGTTATTGACTTTATGCCGCATCTGAAAAATTCGCAGCGCAAAAAATTTTCATCCCGCCTTTCTGTTGTCAAAACTGAAGACGGCGACGATGCCATGCTCGAGATGGCTAAGAATATCGGTAAACCTTTTACTGTAAAATACAACGATGATAATGGCGAACTTTCCTGCATAAAAACATATTACCCTGATGGCAACATAGAAGTTTTAATGTCTAAAGAAAAAGTTGAATTAAAAAAGATTTTGCAAAGTATTATCGAGGAATCCGCAAAAATCAATACAAAAAACGCCGTCGAGCAGGCAATTATGGACGTTGCTCACGCAAAAGTTGATTCTGTTCTTTGCGG
>ERZ779894.2340-NODE-2340-length-17071-cov-15.793488_pt1 | contig 17071 bp, 1 predicted proteins | sample MGYA00511587_ERZ779894 | MGnify/ENA primary metagenome ERZ779894 (study PRJEB29588, sample SAMEA2160490) | human gut metagenome | biome: human gut; feature: human-associated habitat; material: faeces | place: Denmark | collected 2008/2010 ... | reverse complement strand
AAGAGCATATTATGCAACAGAAGTAGAAAAAGAAAAAGATATACTAACAATGGCATTAACAGAAGGACAAACAGGATTAATAGTAGACACAAAAGGAAATGTATATACAGTAGGATATAATGGACAAGGACAAATAGGAAATGGAACATATGAAAACACAACAGAAAAAGTATTTATAAGCCAAGTAAAATTAAACACAACACCAAAAGTAATAAACTACAAAAAAGCAGGAGACACAGGAGAAAAAATAGAATACACAGTAACAGCAGGATTCAATTTATTATATGAAGAAGTAGAAAAGGGAGAATGTGAATACAAAACACAAGATGACCAAATAGCAACAGTAGATGACAAAGGAGTAGTAACAGCAACAGGAACAGGAACAACATACATAAAAGTGTATAACAAACAAAATGACTGCTATGCAGCAGTAAAAGTCCAAGTAAATGGGGAACAAGGACGCACAGCTGCCAAAATAGTAGGAGGGGGAAATCATTTTGTAGCACTAAAAGCAAATGGAGAAGTATGGACATGGGGATATAATGGCTATGGTCAGCTAGGAATAGGAAATACAGAAACCAAAAATAGACCAACAAAAACAAACATCTATAACTCAAAAGACGAAACACAATCAACATATGCAATAGATGTAGCAGCAGGATATAGTCATACATTGGTATTAAAATCAGATGGAACAGTGTGGGCAGCAGGATATAATGAATATGGACAACTAGGAGATTCAAGCACAACAAATACAAGTGAATTTGTCCAAGTAACAGGAATACCAGAAAAAGTAATAGCAATAACAGCAGGAGGACATTCATCATATGCATTAACAGAAAGTGGAAAAGTATATGGATGGGGTTATAACTATGAAGGACAATTAGGAAGAGGAAGTACAAGTCAAAATAATCCAAATGCAACACCACAAAAAATGCAAAAAGTATCAAACATAATACAAATGTCAGCAGGAGATAACCATATAGTAATGTTAGATGCAGATGGAACAGTATGGAGCACAGGACATAACTATTATGGACAATTAGGAACAAATAACAAAACAAATTACAGCATACCACAACAAATGAGAACAGGAACAACAACAGTATTAAATAATATCAAAAAGGTATCAGCAGGAAGTCTACATACGCTAGCACTAGCAGAAAATGGAACAGTATATTCATTAGGATATAACTATTATGGACAATTAGGAACAAGAAATACAACAAACTACATGTTACCAGTAACAATGGTAGACTCAAAAGGAAACACTGTAACAGGAGTAAAAGATATAGAAGCAAATGGATACACAAGTATATTATCAATAAAACCAACAACAACAGGAACAGAAGGAAATCTAAGCCAAACAGCAGGAATATATGTTACAGGATACAACAACTATGGACAATTATTTAATCAAGACACAAAAACACTAACATCATTAACAAAAGTACAAGAAGACAAAAACATAATAACAATGGCAAGCACACAAAATATATCAAGCCAAACAGCAGCAATAGTAGATGATTCAGGTTTAGTATACACAGTAGGATATAATGGATATGGAGCAATGGGAAATAAAACAACAACAAGTACAACAGAACCAGCAAACATCTCAGAAGCAAGCCTAGAAGTAAACACAAGAAAAATAGTATTAAACTTAGAAACAAACAATCTAAGCAAACAAATAGAAGCAAAAACAGACTTAGGATTTAATCTATTAATAGACCAAGTAGAAAATGAAGAAATAACATACAAAACATTAGACGAAAACATTGCAACAGTAACAGATGCAGGACTAGTAACAGGACAAAAATATGGAACAACAAAAATAGAAGTATCAACAAATAAATTACCAAATAAAGTATTAATAGATGTACAAGTACTAAGAAAAAATGACAAAACAATAGCAAAAACAGTAAGTGGCACAGACTTTACACTAGCATTAAAAGCAGATGGAACAGTATGGACATGGGGATATAATGGCTATGGACAACTAGGATTAGGAGACAATTCAAACAGATATAGACCAACACAAATAAACATAGAAAATGTAGTAGATATAGCAGCAGGAAACAACCATGCTCTACTTGTAACAGCAGATGGAAAAGTATATTCATTTGGATCAAATAGTTATGGACAATTAGGAAGAACAGGAAATACATACACACCACAAGAAATACCAAACTTAGAAAACATAGAAAAAGTATCAGCAGGAAATTATCATTCTATGGCAATAGACAAAGAAGGAAATGTATATACATGGGGCTATAACCAAAACGGACAACTAGGAGATGGAACAAGAATAAGCAATAGTATACCAACAAAAATAAAATTAACAAACATAACAAAAATAGCAACAAAAAATAATACATCAGCAGCAATAGATGGAGATGGCAACTTATATACATGGGGATATAATAGCTATGGACAACAAGGAATTTCAATAGACAACATATATACACCAAGAAAAGTACCAACACTAGAACAAATAATAGATATAGCAGTAGAAAACAACACAATAATAGTATTAGACAAAAAAGGAGAGGTATTATCAAGTGGATATAACACATATGGAAACTTAGGAAACAATGCAACACAAACAAGAAAATCATTTGACAAAGTAATAGAAAAATACGAAACAATAACAACAGGAGAAGGAGAGGAAGAGACAACAACTACTACACCAGTTTATCTATCAGGAATAAAATCGATAGAAGCAGGAAATGAATATGCAGTTGCAATAAAAGAAGATGGAACAGCTATTTCATGGGGTTATAATGGCTATTCACAATCTTCAAATGGAACAACTACAAACAATTTATTACCAGTAGACTTAAAATATGGAAAAGACAAAGAAAACATAGATAAAATAATAAATGTATCAGCAGGAGAAGGAACAATAGTAGTAGTAAGAGAAGATGGAAAAGTATGGACTATTGGAAAAAATTATTCTGGACAATTAGGAAATAGTTCAGCAGTAAATTCAAATGAATTTGTATGTATAAGCAAACCTGTATTACTATTTGAAGAAACACCAATAAGAATAAAAGGAATAGGACAAAACAAAAATGCAAAAGTAAATATGTCACAAGGATTTAACCTATTATATACAACAATAGAAGACACAGACTTAACATATCAAATAAAAAATGAAAAAATAGCAACAGTAGAAGAAACAACAGGAAAAATAACAGCAGTAAAAAAAGGAAAAACAGCAGTAACAGTAACAGACAAAAAATCAGGAGAAACAACATCAGCAGATGTATATGTATTAGGAGAAGAAGATGTAACATTCCCACAAATCGAAACCCAAAATTATTCAACAGTAACTCTAAAATCAAATGGGGAGATATGGAGTTATGGATATAATGGATATGGACAATTGGGAACAGGAGACACAACATACAAAGTATTACCAACATATACAGGAATAAATAATATTACACAAATATCACTAGGAGGAACACACACACTAGCACTAGACACAGAAGGACATGTATGGTCTTGGGGATATAATGGCTATGGAGAACTAGGAAATGGAACAACAACAAGCTCAACAGAAAAAGTACAAGTAAAATCACCAGACGGAGAAGGAGTACTAGAAAACATAGTAGCAATATCAGCAGGAAATTATCATTCAATAGCATTAGATAAAGACGGAAATGTATATACATGGGGATATAACGGATATGGCCAATTAGGCTTAGGAAACACAACAAATACAGTACTTCCAGTAAAAGTAGACGACTTAGAAGGAATAATAAAAATAGAAGCAGGAAACTATACATCATATGTAATAGACAACAATAATCATCTATGGTCAACAGGATACAATTATTATGGAGAATTAGGAAATGGATCAACATCAAACAGAAGTAAATTTACACAAATTCAAACATTAGAAAATGTATCAGACGTATCTGCAAGTGAAACAAATAGTACAATAGTATTATTATCAGATGGAACAGTATGGGGATTTGGAAACAATACAAATAACCAATTAACAACTGTAGGAGGAGCAACACCACAACAATTAAAAGGACCAGACGGAATGTTAAAAGATACAACATCAATATCAGTTGGATATTATACAGGATATGCCATAACATCAGAAGAAAAAGTAGTTGCATGGGGATTAGACAACTACTCACAACTAGCATCAACAAAAACAGGAACAACAAAAGAAACACCTGTATATATGAAAGAAAAAGACGGAAATGACTTCACAGATGCAATGATAGTATCAGGAGGAAGATACAGTGCAGAATTAGCAAAAAGCGATGGAACAGTATGGGGAGTAGGATATAATGGATATGGAAATATAGGAGATGGAACAACAAATTCTAAAAATCAGATAACATGTATATCAACACCACATATAAAATTAGAAGAAAGAGAAGTAACACTAAAACTATCAAATCCAAACTATCAAATAAATCCAAAAACTGTATATGGATTCAACATATTATTTGAAGAAACAGAAAATGAAGGATTTACATACAAAACATCAGACGAAACAATAGCAAAAATAGATGAAGCAACAGGAAAAGTTACAGCAACAGGATTAGGAAAAGCATATATAACAGTAACAGCAAAAGGAACAGAAGAAGAAACAAGAGTAGTAATAAACGTAATAGGAGAAAACAAAAAAGTAGAAGAAAAGGTTCAAGTAGGAAGTTCACATTCACTAGCACTAAAACAAGATGGAACAATCTGGAGTTGGGGAAACAACACAAGTGCAATAAATACAACAGAACCAATACAAATAGAAAAAGGAAAATACAAAGAAACAAAAGAAATAGAAACACCAGAAGGAACAACACAAACAACAACAACAGAAAAAGAAATAGACTTAAACAACATAAAAGACATAGCTGTAGGATATAATCATAACCTAGCATTAGACAGCGAAGGTCATGTATATTCATGGGGATACAATGGCTATGGACAATTAGGAGATGATTCAACATCAACAAAAGAAATACCAACAAGAATAGAAAGCTTAGAAGAAATTGAAAAAGTATATTGCTATAAAGATGTAAGTATAGCAATAAATAAACAAGGAGAAATTTATATATGGGGATATAAATATAATAAAACTCCAACAAAAATCAATTTCTATGGAAAAGCAATAAGTCTAAATGAAAAACTAATATTAGCAGAAGATGGAAGTGTATGGAACTTATCAGATAACCCATCAAAAATAGACGGATTAAAAAATATAGTAGAAGTAACATCAGGAGAAAACCACTATGCAGCATTAGATTCAAAAGGAAAAGTATGGGTATGGGGATATAACAGATATGGACAATTATCACAAGGAAACACAACAAATGTAGGAACACCAACAACAGTAAAAACACAAGATACAGAAGGAACATCATATCAAGACCTAGAAAATATTGTAGAAATACAAGCAGGAGAAAACACTTTACAAATGTTATCAAGTACAGGAGAAATCTATATTTCAGGATATAATGGCTATGGACAATTAGGAGAAGGAGAAAGCACAAGTAATATAACAATAGCAAAAAAAGCAAAAAATATGGACCAAGTAAAAAATATAGACACAAACACAAACCATAGTATAGCATCAGACAGAAGTGGATTTGTATATACAACAGGATACAACGGAAATGGACAATTAGGAATAGGTTCAAATGTATCAACAAATGAATATACAGTAATAGGAGACACATATGTACATGTAAGTGAAAACAGAATATCAATAGAAGAAGGAAAAGACAAACAAGTAACAGCAACACTAGACAATAAGTTCAACTTAATAAATGACCTAGTAGACCAAAACAACATCACCTACGAAACACTAAATAATGAAATAGCAATAGTAGACCAAGATGGAACAATCCATGCAAATAAAATGGGAACAGTAGAAATAATAGCAACACACACAATAACACATAAATCAACAACAATATTTGTACAGGTAGTACCAGTAGGAAAAGTAACAGTACCAAAATTAGAAATAGGAGCTACACATACAGCAGCATTAAAAACAGATGGAACTGTATGGACATGGGGAAGTAACTCATATGGACAATTAGGAACAGGAGACAATATAAATAAAGCAATGCCAGCAAAAGTAATGGATATAGAAAACGCAATAGATATATCAGTAGGAAGCTATAACACAGTAGTAGTAAAAGATGATGGAACAGTATGGAGCTTTGGATATAATGGATATGGTCAATTAGGAGATGGAACATCTTCAAGTAGAAATACACCAGTTCAAGTAATAAAACAAAACGGAAAACCACTAGAAAAAATAGTAAAAATATCAGCAGGAACAAACAAAACAATAGCATTAGATGAAAATGGAAATGTATGGGTTTGGGGAAATACATACAAATCAACAGCAACAAAATTAACAACAATAAATAATGCTATAGACATCTCACCAAGCTATGTGGTAACACAAACAGGAAAAGTGTATACATTAGAAGGAGAAAAACTAGAAATAGATAATATCCTAAGAGTATCAGAAGGTACAAATCATGCACTATTCCTAACAAAAGAAGGAACAGGATATAGCATAGGAGCAAATTCAAATGGTCAATTAGGAGATGGAACAACAGTAAGCAAAAACTCACCTACAGTGATAAAAACAGAAAAAAGTAATCTAACAGACATCAAAGAACTAAAAGCAGGATCAGGAAGTTCAATGGCAATAATGAAAAATGGAGACACATATACATGGGGAAGCAACAACAACAATAAATTAGGAACAACTGCAACAAAAAACCAAATATATCCAACTAAATTAGAAAATGTAAACACATCTATTTCAGGAGATATTGGAACAGATAATGGAGGCATTATAGATACCCAAGGATTTGTATACATGTGGGGATTAGGAACATATGGAAACCTAGGAAACAGTTTATATAATACATCTGTAGAACCAGTATTAGTAGGAGCAGAAGAAGCGGGATTAGACGAATATGACATTATATTACACCTAGGAGAAACACATCAAATAACAGTAACAAACAAAACATTTAATGTATTAAAAGAAATACAAGAAACAGGAACAATAAACTACAACATTGGAAACAGCAATATAGCAAGTATTTCAAACACAGGACTTGTAACAGGACAAAAAGAAGGAAAAACTACAGCAATAGTAACAAAAGCTGATACAGGAGCAACAAGTATAGCAAATGTAACAGTATTACCAGAAGGTGTAGAAATAGAACCAATGGCATTAACATGTATGTCACACACAGTAGTATTAAAAGCAAATGGAACAGTATGGGCATATGGACTAAATTCAAGTTATGAATTAGGAAATGGAACATCAATAAGTAGTGATAGACCTATCCAAGTATCATTCCCAAGCAACATAAAAATAACACAAATAGCAGTAGGAAACACACATAACTTAGCATTAGACACAGAAGGTAATGTATGGGTATGGGGAGTAAATTCAAATAATGCATTAGGAACAAAACTAAAAACTACACCATCACGTTTAGGAATAAGTAATGTAAAGAAAATAGCAGCAAACAATGACCAAAGCATGATATTAACAAAAGACGGATATGTATATGTATGGGGACTAAACTCAAATGGGGAATTGGGAGTAGGAACATACAAAGAAGTAAAAACACCAACATTACTAAACTATGTAAATAACATATTAGACATATCAATAGGAAAAAATCACACAATGTTATTAACAACAAAAGGTAAAGTTCTAACAAGTGGTCTAAATAGTTATGGACAAACTGGAAAAACAGAAGGAAAAACAAATATCTTTACACAAATAGAAGTACCAGCAACAGTAGGAAAAATATCAGCAGGAGATAACCACAGTGTATTACTAACAACAAATGGAGAAGTATATACATTTGGATATAATGAAAATGGACAATTAGGATTAGGAACAAAAACAAATGTAACAATACCAACCAAAACAAATATGACAAACATCATGGAAATATCAGCAGGAAGAAACCACACAGTAGTATTAGGAGCAAATAGAGTATTATACTCTACAGGTTCAAACAGTAATGGACAACTAGGAATAGGAACAAAAGATGATAAATTGTTATTCACGGAAATAACAAAAGTACAAGACATGATGTCAATATCATCTGGAAATACATACAATGTAGCAATAAAATATGATGGAAATGTATATGGATGGGGAGACTACTATCATGGAACAGCATCAGTAAAAACAAAAACAAACAGCAGAGTACCAGTAAAAATAGGAAATGACTCATCATATGCAGAAGAGCCAGAAATAACTGTTAATGTAAATGGAGCAAAACAAATACAAATAACTCCAAAATACAGCTTTAATGTATTTAAAGAAGACAACGAAGAAGATAGCGATTTCCAATATGAATCACTAAATGAGGATATAGCGACAGTAGGAGAAAATGGTTTAGTAACAGGAGTAAAAGTAGGAACAACTTGGATAAAAGTAAAAGAAGTTGCAACAGGAAAAGAAAACATAGTAATAGTAAGAGTAATAGAATCAGATTCAAAATATGCTTCAAAAATAGCAGGAGGAGATGGATATGCAGCAGTATTAAAAGCAGATGGAAGTATATGGGGATTTGGATATAACTCAGATGGACAATTAGGAAATGACAAATTAGCACCAATAAATGTGCCAAGTCAAACAAACATACTAGCCACATACAAACAAATCGAAGCAGGAAAGAAATTCACAATAGCATTAAGAGAAGATGGAACAGTATGGGCATGGGGAGATAACACATATGGACAACTAGGCCAAGGAAATAGGGTATCAGCTAAAAAACCAGTACAAGTACAAAACCTAACAAATATAGTATCAGTTGCAGCAGGAGATAATCATGCAATAGCAATAGATAAATTAGGAAATGTATATACATGGGGATTAAACAGTAAGGGACAACTAGGAAATAGAACAACAGAAACAGTAAGTATACCAGAAAAAATAACAGGACTAGATAACCAAGTGGTTAAAGTAGCAGCAGGTGGAAATCTAAGTGCAATAATAGATTCAACAGGAGATGTATATGTATTTGGAGACAATAGCAAAGAACAAATCGAAGAATTTAAATATAATTATGATGAATTTGGACAAAAAATATTGCCAGCATTAAATACATATGTATCGCAACCGATAAAAGTTCAAACAGTTGAAAATGCTGTAAAAGTACAATGTTTGCAAACTGGAATAGTAGTGTTAAAAACAGATGGAAGTGTAGAAAGAACAACAAAATATGCAAAACAAGCTAATGCCCAAAAAACAACAGTAATAAACTCAGGAATGGTAGACATATCAGGTAAAAACGAAAGTGTAGTATTACTAGATAAATATGGTGCAAGCTATACATATGGGGATAATAGCAAAGGCCAAGCTGGAATAGGCGAAACAAGTGCAAGTGTAATATTACAAAAAATACGAATAGCAGAAGAAAAAACATATTTGACAGTAGGAGCAGGCTATAAAGATAATTATGTAATAGATACAGAAGGATTTGTATATGGAGCAGGAGCAAATGAATATGGTCAATTAGGAAACAGCACTTATGATGAAAGTTATGACTTTACATTAGTAGGAGACAGAAATTTTGAAATTGTACCAGATGCAAGAACTATGAAACAACCAGAACAAGAAACAGTAAAAATAGTAGCTAATATATTCAATGTATTTAACCATAATGAAAGAGCACTAACAGATTATGATTGGAAATCAAGTAATACAGATGTAGTAACAGTAGATAATGGTGTATTAGCATCTCAAGACATGGGAACAGCTACAATAACAGCTACAGATAAAGCAACAGGAGTAAAAGCAACAGCACTAAGAGTAGTACAACCATTAGATGAGCAAAGAATACAAAGTATTACTGTAAATAATAAAGAGGCAAAAGTATCAGGTGAAAACAAATATGAAGTGTCTGTAGAAAAAAATCTAGATGGAACAGGAACTTTAAAAATAACAACAAAAGATTCAGCAGATGAAATAAGTATTGATGGAGGAACAACATATGTAATAGGAGGAACATTAACACAAGATATACCATTAGACACAAATCCAACAGTACAAAAAATTAAAGTAAAAGCAAGTAATGGAAAAACAGTAGACTACATATTAACAATAAACATATTGTCAAATGATGCAAGCCTAGAAAGTCTAACAATAGACAATGTACAAGCAACATCAATAAGTTCAACAGAATACGAAATAATTGTAAAAGATACTGTAACAAAGCCAGAGGTACATGCAGTAGCAAGTGATTCAAAAGCAACAGTAAGTATAGATGCAAGTATAGAAGAAACAAAAGAAACAACAAAGACAGTTGATATGACAACTGTTATAAAGAAAACAATACCAGTTCAAGTAACATCAGAAAATGGTGACAAAGTAACATATACATTAACAATATATAAAGAAGATGCACTAACACAATTAGAAACAATAACAGTAGATGGAAAAGAAGCAACAAAAATAGGAAATACATCATATAAAGCAACAATACCAGCAGATGCAGATTATAGCACAATAATGGCTAAAACTTTATATAGTAAAGCAAGAGCAGAAATAAATGAATTGGGAGAAGAAACACAAGTTACAACAAAAGTAGTAGCAACGACCCAAGAACAAACAATAGTAAAAATCTACGTAAGAGCAGGAGAAGGAGAAAACGAAAGAGAAAAAGAATACACATTAACATTAGACAAACAAGGAACAGAGTTAATACAAGGTATATTCTCACTAACAGTAAATGGACAAGAAATAGAGCCAATAGGAAATATATATAATGCATACATAAGTGAAAATGCTGAAACAGTAGCAGTAACTGCTATCACTATTAATGATAATGACTTAGTAAAAATTGGGGAAACAGAAGCTAAAGTTCATATATCAACAGAAGAATTAGAAATAGCAGAAGAAGAAACAACATATAGAATAACTGTAACTGATCCAGAAGACAGCACAAAAACAAAAGAATATATATTGAAAATAAGAAAACCATCAGCAGACAATTCACTATTATCAGTAACAGTAGGAAACGAAGAATTTTCTAAAGTAGCAACAAGAGAAGCAGGAACAAACAACTTTAAAGTAAATATCTCAGACAAATATAGTGAAGTAGATGTAATAGGAACAGTAGGTTATGACCAAGCAAAAGTAAGTGTAAATGGAGAAAAATACGAAACTAAGATATCCACAAGATTGGTAGAAATTGGGAAAAATGAACCAACAAAAGTAGAAATTTTAGTAAAAGCACTAAATGGAGAAGTAGCAACATACACACTAGAAATTTACACAGAAAATAGTAATACAAATTTAAAGAAAGTAACTGTAGATGGAAAAGAAGCAACAATAAGTAGTGTATCAGAAGACACATATGAATATACTTTAGACAAAAAAGCAGGCAAAATAACAATAGGAGCAATAGCAGAAGAACTAACAACAAAAGTAGGAATAAACACAAATGAACAAGAATTAGGAGCAACCTACAGAGAAATAAAAATGGAAGGAAGAACATTAACAGTAAATATACCAGTAACAGCAGAAGATGGAACAACAAGAGTATATAAACTAATAATACATGCGCTTCCAGACAATGTAAATTTATTAAGTGTAAAAGTCAATGGAAAAGCAGCAAATGCAGTACCTGTAAACAAATATGAAACACGAGTAAACAAAAATGACACATTATTTGAACTATATGTAATACCAGAAGACGAAAAAGCAAAAGTCCAAATAGAAAACAATATAGAAGTTACAGGAACAGCCAGTGCAACAATAGCAAAAGACACAGAAGAAGTACAAGTAAAAATAAAAGTAACAGCACAAGACGGAACAACACAAGAATACACACTAATAGTTACAAATCAATCAGATGATTGCAAATTAGCAATTTTAAAAGTAGATGGAGAAACACTTGAAACAGATGCAGATGGAAAATATCATATAACAAAGAAATACTTAACATCATCTGTAAATATAGACGCAATAGCAAATAATAGTTATGCAACAGTAAGTATAAATGGAACAACACCAACACAAGAAGAACAAAAAGCAAGTGTTACAACATCAGACTTAGAAAACACAATCACAATAACAATAAAAGCAGAAGATGGAACAAGTAAAGATTACACATTAATAGTAGACAAACTACCAAATGAAACTGGAGCAACAATAACAATCAACTATGAAGAAAATGGAGAAACAAAAGAAAAAGTAATAGAATTAGACAGGAATAACAAAGGAACAATAAGAATAGGAAATCAAGAAAGTGTAAATCTAAAAGTAGTTGCAAAAGACGAATTAGCCCAAATCTCAATAGATGGAAGTATAGCAGAACCAAAAGAATCAACAAAAGAAATAATAACAACAGAAGAAACAACAAGTGTACCAGTACAAGTAACAGGACAAGATGGAACAATAGGAAACTATGAAATAACAATAATAAGAGCATCAAATAATGCAGAACTAAAATCAATAGATGTAAAAGGAATAGAAAATGGGGATATTCTAAAAACATCTGACAACACATATCTAGTAAAAGTACCAGACACAATGGAAAATGTTGATATAACAGCAATAGCAGAAAGCAGCTATGCAACCGTAAAAATAGCAGATGGAGACTATTCAGAAAACAACACACAAAATGCAACAATAACAATGGATGAAGGAACAAAAGAAATAACAATAACTATAAAAGCAGAAAACGGAGAAACAAAAGAATATAAAGTAACAATACAAAAAGTAACAGACTTAGGATTAGAAAGTGTAAAAATAGATGACAATGAATGTACAATAAAAAACGGAAGTTACGAAATATTTATAGATAGAAATGTAACACAATCAGCACTAAAAGTAAAACCAAAAAATCCAAAAGCATTAATATCAATAAAACAAGGAGTAGAAGGAACTTATGGAGAAGAAAAAACAGCAGAAGAACACATAGAACAAATACAAATAACAGGAGAAGAAACAACAGTAATAATCCAAGCAAAAGATCCAAATGACCCAACAAGAATAAAAGAATATTCTGTAACAATCAAATACAAATCAAATAATGCAGACTTAGAACTAATCCAAGTTGATGGAAAAGACGCAATGGAAACAGAAGAAGGATATTATGCAGTAACAACAGAAACAGCTACAACAGCAAGAATATATGTGAAAGCAACAAATGAATATGCCAAAGTAACAATAGGAGACAATGAAGCTGAACAAGGAGCAAGCAGAAGAACAATAACACTAAGTCAAGAAAAGAAAACAATAATACAAATAACAATAAAATCACAAGACGAAAGTGTAACAAAAACATTCAATGTAATAATAGAAAGAAAATCAGATGACACAAGTTGTAACATAAACATAAACAACGAAACAGCAGACGAAATAGACACAACAACAAATACTTACACAAAATACATTGAAAGAAATGATACACAAGCAACAATCCAAGTAACAGCAAACAATGACGAAGCAACAATAGAAATGGCAGGAGATACACAAACAAAAACATTAACACAAACTGTAGACATATCAAGTGAAATAACAGAAATTACAGCTATTGTAACAGCTGAAAATGGGGAAAAAGCCGTATACAATATCAGAATTGTTAAAAAATCAGCAGATACTACATTAAAAACAGTAAAAGTAAATAATCGAGTAATATCTGAAATTGATGGAAAATATGTAGCAACAGTATATGATAATGGATTAGATACACAAGAGGCATTGGTAGAAGTAATAGCAACAGAATCACACGCGAAGATACAAATAGGAGATGGAACTGCATGGCAACAAACTCCAGCAACATCAACTGAAATCTTTAGAGACGGAAATAGAAAAATAACATTAAATATTAATGTACAAGCACAAGATGAACAAACAGAAAGTATAACAAAAGAATTAGAAATAAACTTGATATCAGATGATGTAAGTATAAAAGTTGTAAAAAACGGTGAAAATGTTGTGACAAACTATAATGCCGAAACACACACATATAAAGAATATCTATCAAGAGATATAGAACAAGTGAGTCTATCAATAGAAGCAAATAATATGTATACAACAATAACATCAGGAGAGACAACAGGAACACCAATCATATCAATAAACAACATATCTGTAAAAGACCAAGAGGAAGTATATATAACATTTGCAGCAATTGCAGAATCAGGAAGAACGCAAGAATATACAATACAATTATTAAGAAAATCAAGTAATGCAGATGCAGAACATATCTACGTAGATGGACAGGAAATCACAGATAGATTTGCAGATAAAGACTCAGTACCAACATGCATAGTATCAATTGGAAAAACAAAAGATTCAAGTACAATAAGAGTTGTTCCAGAAAATGAATTTGCAAGTATAAAAATAGGGGATACAGAAGAAACAATAGGAGAAACGTCACAAAGAATACCACTAGATTTATCAAATGGAACAATAACAGTACCATTAGTAATAACATCACAAGATAGAACAGTGACAAAAACATATAATATAATGTTTGTACGTTTATCAAATGATACAAAAATACAATGGTTAGAAGTAAATAATAAGCACATAATTGAAGATGAAAGTGGAAACTATGAAGTAACTGTAAAATCATCAGAAAAAATAGCAAAAGTAAAAATAGTATTATCAAATATTTTAGCAAAAGTAACAATGGGAGGAGAAGAAAAACAAGGACAATTAGAAGAAAACGTAATCCTACCAAATGGAGACATAGTAAAAACAATAACAGTAACAGCAATAGACGGAACTATAAGAACTAGTAAATTAACAATCCATAAAGCACAACCTAATTTAGGATTAGAAAAAGTATATTTAGATGGAAGATTAGCGACTAAGGTAGATGATAAGACATTTGAAATTGGTGTTGAGAAAGGAACAACACAGGCTCAAATAAAAGCAATAGCAAGTAATCCAGATGAATATGTAAGCATAAAAGGAAACACAGGTGTCCAAGGAGAAAATATATATACAAATTGCTCACTAGCAGACAAAGAAATACCAATAAAAGTAACCGCAATATTTGATGGAGAAATAGACCAAGAAAAAGATTATGTTTTAAAAATAAAAGAAATAGAAGAACCAGATATATTGGAAGATTTGAGAGTGAAAATTAAAGTAGACGATGAAGAAGTTACTCAAGGAGAAGATGGAATGTATTTAGTAGAAGTAGATAATAGCCAAGATAACAGCTCATTATGGGCAGAAGTAACAACAGAAACATCACAAGTAAAAATAAAAGATACAAATGGAGAGACATCATATGATTCACCATCAAATCAAAAAAATATAAGTTTAAAAGAAAACATAACAGATGTTACTGTAACAGTTAAAAATGGAGCAGGGAAAGAAAAAGAATACATAGTAAGAATACAAAAGAGACAACCTGCAATAACTGGAAAGGTAATAACACAAGCATCAGATCAAGCAAATCAAACAGCAACAATAAAGGTATATAAAACATCAGACACGAGAAACGAAAATGATGCAGATAATCCAAGAGAGTTAATCAAAAAAATTGAGATAAAACTAGATGGAAGTTATACTTTAGACTTAAAACCAGATGAATATGACATAGTAGTAACAAAAACATCATACTTAGAATATAGATTGACAAATGTATTGGTAAAAGATGGAGAAACGATTGCTATAAATGATATCTATATCTATGCAGGAGATCTAGACGAAAATGGGGAAATAGAAATAGAAGATTTAACAAACATTATAGAAAACTATGGAGAAATAACACAAGATAACAAAGATGAAAAAGGAAAATATGACTTAAATGAAGATGGCATAGTAAACAAACTAGACAGAAACATCTTAAAAGAAAATTATGGAGAAACAAAAACAACAGAACAATGGGTAGATCCAAATCCATCGACAACAGCAAATTCAATAGTAACACACTCAACAGAATCAACATTAAGCTCAGAAGTTAAGTCTAAGGCAGTAGTAGAAGAAAATAAGGGTACAACAGGACAATCACAAATCTTTGTAAAACCATTAAAAGGACAATATACAATAACATCTGCATATGGAACAAGAACACATCCAACAACAGGAGAAGTAAAAAAACACACAGGAATAGATATAGCAGGAACACATCATGCAGAAGTATTGTCAATAGCAGATGGAGAAGTAACTTATGCAGGAGTACAAAAAGGATTTGGTAATAGTGTAGAAATTAAACATGTTGTGAATGGGGAAACAATATATAGTTTCTATGCACACTTATCAAAAATAGATGTACAAAAAGGTCAAAAGGTAAAACAAGGAGAAACAATAGGATTAGAAGGAGGAGACCCTAAGACAGATCAGAATGTAGGAAATTCAACAGGACATCATCTACACTTTGAGATAAGAAAAGCAAGTGGATATGGAAATGACATAGATCCAACAAAATACATATAGATGTTTTTGGAAACTGATAAAAAATATCCGAAGCAATTATTCAAGGACAGAGCAAAAATATGCTCTGTCCTTATATTAATTTGATAGATATGAAGTGAATCAAAAAAGAATAAAATTGCTTTATACCAAAATGCATTTAGAAAGAATTGACATCAAAAAAATAGAACAAGATTTTAAATGGGAAAACCTAAAAGTTTTACCGAAATTGCATCTGATGATTACTTATTTTCATCTGCGAGCAAATCTTGGATTTAAAAGCCCAATTACTACTGCTTTTACTATTGCAAGTATAGCATCTTTAATCTCCATTTTGCTATCTCACTTTGCTAAAGAATGGAAAAAAGAAAATTATCAATATAGCATAAACCCCATTTATTTACAAAAAAATTTATACCAAATTAACTTTAATTGTATAATTGAATTTAAAATGGTACATATTATAAATGTAATCTATATTTTTGTAAAGAAAGGAAAAAGTGATAAAAATGAGCGAACAACATCCAATAGAAAATCTTATGGTTACAGCTATGAATAGTATTCAAGACATGATAGATGTCAATACCATTATAGGAGAACCAATTGAAACCTCCAACAATATTATAATTATCCCTATTTCTAAAGTAGGGTTTGGCTTTGCAGCAG
>ERZ779894.2323-NODE-2323-length-17134-cov-3.608642_pt1 | contig 17134 bp, 20 predicted proteins | sample MGYA00511587_ERZ779894 | MGnify/ENA primary metagenome ERZ779894 (study PRJEB29588, sample SAMEA2160490) | human gut metagenome | biome: human gut; feature: human-associated habitat; material: faeces | place: Denmark | collected 2008/2010 ... | reverse complement strand
GGTGACGGCCTGCTTGACCTGCATCGGGGTGTACTCGTAGATGGGCAGGCCCGCCTGCGCCGCCGCCAGCAGGATGACGCCGCGCGCCTCGGCCACGCCGATGACGGTGGTCTGGTTGTGCTGGTAGAACAGCTTTTCAATCGCCAGCACCTCCGGCTGCGTCCGCTCGATGACGTCCTTGACACCCGCATACACTTCGTCCAGCCGCCGCTCGAACGGCACGCCGGCGTCGGTACACACCGCGCCAAAATCCACCGGTGCAAAGCGGTTTCCCGCGTAATCCACCACGCCCCATCCCACGATGGCGTAGCCCGGGTCGATGCCCAATACTCTCATTCTGCGATACCTTTCCTATTGTAATCATCTTATTATAGCACACCTATAAAAAAGGGGCAACGATAACCTTTTAACTCCCAGCCTTCGCCTGCTTTCCCGCCCCTCCGGCAGAGGCGTCCCGGCCAGCCCTGGAAAGATTTTTTGAAGATTTTTACAAAAAAGGCTTGATTTTTATTCCATCCTATGCTATCATAATTGAGTCATCTCAATATATGAAGGCATGGGAATTTTCTTATAAAGAAAAACTGCTCACAACATCTTCATAAAAATAGCCAAAGTCCTTAGTTGAAAAGGATTTTGGCTATTTTTGTTTCCCTCAATTGTACGAGGAATTTTTATCAAAAAAACTGACGCTGTTTTTAATGGAACGCAGCTTTATGAGCTTTTCGTTTGTTTTATATTCCAATTTAATTTACATTCATGCCTTCTTTTCGTTTTAAGCGGAAATACAATGTCCCAGCCACGATTAAGGAGATGGAGTCCACAATGGGCTGTACCCACATACACCCATAAAGGGGCATCAACCGGTCCATAAGAAAGAGCAAAGGGATATCCAAAACACCCTTCCGCAGTACAGAAGTAATAAGAGATTCTTTGACTTTTCCCATGGCCTGGAACTGGATAATCATTGGATAGCACAGTGACATCATAGGCATTGCTGTAACCATTCTCCGCAAAAATCCAGCGCTGTATGAAATAGTTGTTGCATCCTCAATAAACAAAGCGGAAAGCTGTGGTGCAAACAATTCATAGCAAACCAGGCAAAGCAGAGAAAAAGAAAGGGAAATCATGCAGCCAAAGCGAAAAGACTTCCGTCTTCTGGTTTGGTTGCCAGAAGCATAATTGTATGCCAGCAAGGGAAGCAGTCCACTGGACACGCCGATAGAAAAATAGAGGGGCAATTGGTCAAGCTTTTTAACAATTCCTAACGCTGCAACTGCTTCTGTTGCGTATTTCGATACAAATTTTGCCTGTGCTGCAATGGCCACCACTGTCAAAGCATATTGCACTGCAGATGGAAATCCAACAGATAAAATACTTTTCAAATGTAATTTCGCATATCGCAAGTATTTCGGATCAATATGAATCACAGAGTTCTTTCTCATGCGATACAAAGAAATCAGGAAAAATACCGTTGCCAGAACGTTGGAAAGAGCTGTTGCCATACCTGCACCGACAGCACCTAGCCCAATAAACTGTGGCAATACAAAGAGTGGGTCTAAAATGATATTGATAATCCCACCCAAAGAAACACCAAAGGATGCCAATCCTGCACTGCCTTCTGAACGAATCAAATTGGCAAGAAGGGTATTCATGACTGTAAATGGACCGCCTAAAATAACTACATATTTCGCATAACCCATAGTCAGCCCATAAGTTTCTTCCGTTGCACCGCAAAGAAACAGTATGGGACGAGCCAAAAGGAAAAATGCCAGTGAAAACAGGCAGGCGCAAATCAATCCGCCCCAAAAGGAAACGGATGCAATCTGCTTAGCACGCAATGTTTGTTTTTTGCCTAAAGCTCTGGCAATGGCACTAGCCCCGCCCACACCAAACAAATTTGAAATTGCAGTAAGCATAACGAAAGACGGAGCTGCAATGGTAATGGCAGCCGTCTGATGTGGATCATTAAGCATTCCTACAAAATAAGTATCTGCCAAATTATAAATAAGGGCAATCATCTGGCTGACAATGGCAGGAATGATTTGTTTGCACACAGCCTGATGAACGGGCAGTGTTTCAAAAATAGCAGTGCGATTTGCAGCATTCATGACAGCATCTCCTTTTCTTCATTTTTGATATTTTCATAAGCCATTTTCAGCAGGCGGTAGAATGTTTCCTGTTCTTCCTCCGTCATACCAGACAGTAGTCTTAAAACGGTCTTTTCTCGATTATTTGCCATTTTTACCCCTAACTCTCTTCCATTTTCTGTGGGAGTAATGCTGCGGCACCGCCCATCTACCGTGGATGTCGAAAGGGTAACCAGTCCCTTTTCCTCAATTCTCTGTGCCAATCCTCTGGCAGTCTGATGGGTAATTTCCAAATAATCCTTTAAATCTGTTACTGTGCTTTCCGGATTTGCCAGAAAGTATTGAAGGCTATCAGCCTGACTGGTTGTCAAACCAAGAGCTTCCAAATGACGGTTTCTATTTTTGATAAGGGTATTTGCCAATTTTAAAATCAAACGTCCCAATTGGTGTGCATTCTCATAATCCATCATATCCTTCCTTTCTGAATCATATGCTAAGGACCATAATTATTGTACAGCTTACTGTATATTTAGTCAATGAAAGACCATTTAAAAATAAAAATTTTGACAAGAAACAACGAGATTTGTCTGATAAGCGTAAAAAAACAGTTAAGATTACTGAAATCCCCTTTAAAAATCAAGTTTTTTGGTGCATGATATTGAAAAATCCAGTTATATGAAAAAAGGAGGGAATTTTAATGGAGTCTTATGATTTTTTGCTGTTTGTTGCGGTTATTTTGCTATCTACCAAAATATTTAGTTTACTTTCGCAAAAAGTAAATATGCCGCAAGTTGTAGGCGCACTTTTGGTCGGTGTACTTTTAGGTCCAAGCTGTCTGAACATCTTACACGAAACAGATTTCCTTGAGAAATCAGCAGAAATTGGCGTCATCTTTCTAATGTTCCTAGCTGGGCTTGACACCGATTTGGAAGACTTGAAAGCAACAGGCAAATCTTCCATTATCATTGCCTTCGTTGGTGTTTTGATTCCCCTTGGAAGCGGATTTTTGACATACTATCTGTTCTTCCATGGAGAAAGACCCGATTCTGTTTTATTCTTAGAAAGCGCTTTTATCGGCACTGTTTTAACAGCCACATCTGTAAGTATTACAGTCGAAACACTGCGGGAGATGGGAAAATTGCGCGGAAGAGTCGGGGCTTCTATTCTTGGTGCAGCCATCATTGACGATATCTTGGGGATTATCGCTTTAACAGTCATCACCAGCTTTACAGTGCCTGACGTTAAAATCTGGGTCGTATTGATAAAAATCGTTTTATTCTTTGTTTTTATCGGCGTTTGCGGATTTTTCGTATTCCGTTTGTTCCGAAAATTGGAAATCGTCTATGGTACCAAAAGAAGAGTTGCCATTTATGCAGTTTCTTTCTGTCTTTTGATGGCATATATTTCAGAAGTATTCTTTGGCGTTGCAGATATTACTGGAGCATATTTTGCAGGATTGATTCTGTGTAACGTTACAGAAACAAAATCTTACATTGCATCAAAAATCAATATAACGTCCTACATGTTTTTCACGCCAATCTTCTTTGCAAGCATGGGGATCAAAACAGTTGTAACAGACATGTCGACGGAACTGATTCTCTTCACCATTGCACTTTTGCTGGTTGCCATACTTTCAAAAATCATTGGCTGCGGATTTGGCGCAAAGATATGCGGATTCTCCAATATGGATTCCTTAACCATTGGGGTAGGGATGATTTCCAGAGGGGAAGTTGCGTTGATTGTTGCACAGAAAGGGGAGCAGGCTGGACTGATATCCGATTCGCTTTTCCCTGCCATTGTCCTTGTTGTTATCGTAACAACACTGATCACACCAATTTTGTTGAAACTAGTGATGCAAGCAAGTGATCGAAAACTAGCAGAACAATGTGAAGTATAATATTCATAGTATAGAAAAAGGTCATTCCATATTCAAAAATGATGGAATGACCTCTTTAATTTTCCAATTAAGATGCGCTATTCAGATTTTCCAGTGCCAAATTTACATTTTCAATCTGATTAGAATCTGGATATGTGGATTTGATCTTTTCATAATATTCTTTAGCCTTAGCAGTATCCTTTTCTTCTTCTGCGATTTTGGCTAAATAGTAATAGGCGTCATCAACAAAGTTTTCCGATGTTGTATAGTTCAAGCACTTTTCCAGATAAGGCTTTGCATCTGTGAAATTATTGCTCAAAAATTCGCTTTTCCCTTTTGTATATAAGGAATTTGCAGCCTGCGGATAAGCTTCTGTTTTCACAGATTCGTATTTCTGCAAATCTTCATCACTAAATCCAACTGTTTCAATGCTGTCTAATGTAGCAACACATTCTTCAAATTGCTTATCATTCAGCTGAGAAACTGCTGTTTCCAGTAATTCCAGATTTGCCTGTTTTGTTTCCTCGCTGCGAAGCTGTTTATTTTCTGCTTCCAGTGTGGTTACTTTTTCACGCATTGCCAGTACTTCTTCAGGTGTCATATTGGTTTCGCCCTGATAGCTTTCTACCTGTGCCTGCAATGTTTCGATGGTTTTATCCTTATTTTCATTGATTGCGGGTAATACCAGCACAAGCAAAACAAGGGCTGTTGCTACAATACCAACACCAAAAGCAATCAGATCACGGTGTTCCAATGCACCGATTTTTTTCTTTTCAGAACGTTTATAACGTGGCATAGGGGGAGCGCTGTCTGTTTTTTTCACAGAGATTCCCTGTGCAACTTCCGCACCAGCCGCACGTTTTTTCTGCTTGCCAACAGACCCCTTGCGTTCTTTGCCCAGTTCCTGACTATAGCGAAGGGCAGTGGGGTTATTCACATCTTTACGCAATACCGCATCTATAAAATGCTGCGCACGTTTTTCGTTATGTTCCATCAGACAACACAAAGTCATCAGGTTATTGGCATCAATAAAACCGGGGCTCAAGTCCAGACTCTTTTTCAACTGAATAATGGCCAGATCATCGCTTCCCTGATGGAGATAATGCAGCGCCTGATTATACAAACGCACAGCATCATTATATTGATCCATCTCTCTGGCATGTTTCTGCAAATATTCAATATATCCGGCAGCAGGGTTATTTTCGCTGACCAAAGAATTGCTGACAATCCAATGCTTCAAAGCATCTGCCATCCGTCCAGTTTCCGCATAAACCAATCCAAGGAGGTTACGCGCCTGATAGTTGTTTTTATCAAATAAAATACTCTGTTCCAACAAGGTAGCTGCCGCAGAAAGATCCTGGGCCAAAGCCGCTTCCAAACCGTCATTATACAGGCGAATGGAGGCATTGCGTGCTTTTTTAAAGATATATGTATCTACACCGCAGGAAGGGCAGAGAAAGCCATTTGGAACAATATTGCCGCAGTTAGGGCATTTCATATCCATCGACTCCTTTACGCTTCCTCAGCCTGGCTGGCAGAGGTATCCTGTGATTTGTTTTCTTTCGCAATATGCTGTAAAATATCCAGCAAATCCTGCATCTGAGAAGGCTGCAGGGCACTTTGTATATCATCCAGTTCCATCAAGGGCTGGTATTTTTTCAATTCTTCTTTAAAGTTCAACATTTATATATTCCTCCAATCACAATGAAAGTATATATTCTCGAATTTCGCCAATCATGTATAAAGAACCGCAGCACAGTATCATGTCGTTTTCATCTGTAATTTCCAAAGCGCGGTCAAAAGCCCGTGGAATTTCCTTTTCCAATATCACCGGTTTATGGAAATGTGCAGTTGCTTTCGCCAAAGATTCCAAATCCAGTTTTCTTTCGCTCAAAGGCTCTGTCAAAACAGCCTGATGAATCAGTGGGAAAATTTCTGACAGCATTAAAGGATATTCTTTATCACCCAGTACGCCAAGTACCAGCGTGATTTTTCTCCCATTCACATAATGCGGGAGAGATTGTGCCAGTTTTGCAATGCCATCTGCATTATGGGCGCCATCCAAAAGCACAAGGGGATGTTGTTTTAAAACTTCCATACGTCCATGCCAGAAAGCATGCAAAATTCCTCTGCGAATGGTTTCTTCTGTCAGCGGCAGACCAAGCTGCTGCAAAATCGCACAGGCATTCAATACGGTTATACAATTGGCAATCTGGTAATCGCCCGGAAGGGGCAGTGTCAATTCTTGATAATCAATAAGATGATTTTTTACGGAAAAAATCGTTCCGTCAAAATCCTGTTTATGAACGGAAATCTGATTTTCAGTTTCGCAGTAAAAAGGTGCGGAAAGGGCTTGTGCCATTTCTTTTTAGCCATATTATATACTATTTTTTCCTGAGAATACAACACCACAGGGCAATTTTTCTTGATGATTCCGCATTTTTCACGGGCAATATCAGAAAGTGTATTTCCGAGATAATCCATATGGTCCATACTGATGGACATAATCAGACTCAAAAGAGGTGCTTCAATGACATTGGTTGCATCATATGTACCGCCCAGACCAACTTCCATAACAGCAATATCAACTTTTTCTTCAGCAAAATAATGAAAAGCAGCTGCTGTTACAATTTCAAAAAGTGTGGGTACATCTTCTCCATTTGCTGCCATTGCCTCACAATGATGACGCATCAGCGTGATTTCTGCAGCAAACTGTTCATCAGAAATTTCCTGACCATTGATAACAAACCGTTCGTTATAACGATGCAGATGTGGTGAAGTGTAGGAAGCTGTTTTACAGCCGCTTTCGCGCAGTACAGAAGAAAGCATTGCCACAGCGGAACCTTTGCCATTGGTTCCAGCTACATGAATGCAGCGCAGTTTTTTTTCAGGATTACCAAGTCTTTTCAGCAAAGCCTGAATACGGGATAATCCGGGGACAGATGCAAATCCCACTTCCTCTTCCAAATATTTGATTGATTCCTTATAATTCATGTTACACACCTCTGCTTTTAGTCTGTATTTCATTATATCAGGTATGGAATTTTCTGCAAGTTTCTTTGAAAATCTACAAGATTTTTTAGGATTTTTTTAAATATGATGCAACAGCAAAGAAAAGGTTGTCGGAAATGCAGGAAAAAGGTATAATAAATAAGATTGAGAAATCGAAGGAGGAAGCTAGATATGGATGAACACAGCAATCGAAGCGATGAACAGGCTAGCCAGCAGCAAAGCCGGACACCTGAACAGCGACGTTCGATGCAAAGAGATATGGAAGAAGAATTTTCTACCACTTATTTTCCCCGGAGGGACAGAAGCAATACTGCCTATTATGGACAGCACTCTTCCCGCACTGTTGTACCACGGGAAAAAGCAAAAGTGAAAGAAGAAAAACCGGCAGAGCCTCTGATTACGGAGGAAACAGGCATTACCAAAGTACCCAAAAGAGATGCGGAATTTGAAAACACATATGTTCCACGCAGAGCTTCCAGAGAAGATGAATGGAACAGCCGAATCGAAAGGGAGCTTCAGGAAACTGCCATGTACCGGAAAAGTGAACCTGCAAGGGAACGCAGAGAAACTGCCCGTAAAGAAACAACACGACGGGATACTGCACGCAGAGAAAATGCGCATAGAGAAACGGTATATCGTGAACCCAGCAGCCGAACCATGTCAGACCGTTCCAAACAGAAAAAACATAAGCGGAAAATGACAAAAGGTTTCAAAGGCTTTATCGTTCTTGTAGTTGCCTTTATTATCGGCTTCTGTTCTTTCCAGTTCATGAAAAGCATCATGATGATGGATGGCAGCACAGAAAATCTCACTGGTGAAACCGTTTCCGTTACCATTCCTTCCGGCTCTACCACATCTGATATTGCGAATATTCTGAAAGAACAGGGATTGATCTCCAATACCTTTACTTTCCGCTTAAGCAGTAAAATCAACGGCTATGACGGTACTTATCAGATGGGTACTTATGATGTGGATACAGGTATGACACCCACACAGATTATGGCACTTCTGCAGTCCGGGGAAGTCAGCACCAAAAACAAACTGACTATTCCAGAAGGATACACAGTAAAACAGATTGCGGATCGTGTGGCTGAAACAGGAATTTGCACGGCAGAAGAATTTATCAACGAAGCTAATACAGGTACATTCCCTCACAGTTTCCTGAAGGATCTGCCTGATCGTGAATACCGTCTGGAAGGTTATCTTTTCCCGGATACTTATTTCCTAACAGAAAATATGACCGCTCATGAAATCATTTCCATGATGTTGGATCGCTTTGAACAGATGTATACACAGGAATATCAGGATGCTGTTGCAGCAAGTGGGCATACATTGGATGAAATTGTTACCATTGCATCTATGATTGAAAAAGAAATCACACTGGATGAAGAACGCGCAAGAGCTGCAGGCGTTATCTATAATCGTTTGGAACAGGATATGTCTTTGGGTATTGACGCGACTGTTCTGTATGCCGTTGGTAAAACAGGCGGCGAATTGACACAGGAAGATTTGCAGACAGATTCTCCTTATAATACCCGACTGAACAAAGGTCTGCCTTTGGGGCCTATCTCCAACCCTGGGGAAGCATCCTTTAAAGCAGCTTTGTATCCGGAAGATAATGACTATTTGTATTATGTAGTAGAGGCAGCTGGTAAGAGCAACCATGTATTCTGCAAGACCAATGAAGAATTCCTGGCTGCCAAAGAAAAATACCAGGCAAGCCTGGCACAGTAATTTTGAGGAGCGAACAAAGAATGAATTATGTAACAGACGATACCATGAACGCCTATCTGCGTACGGTACAGCCCATGTATGATGGTGTTCTGGGTGAAATCCAGCGGGAAGCCATTGCGGCAGAAGTGCCCATCATTCCTCTGGAAACAGCAAGACTTTTAAGTGTGCTTTTGACTATGCAGAAGCCAAAACATATTTTGGAAATCGGTACTGCTGTGGGATTTTCTGCGGGACTTATGTGCCGCTACCTGCCAGAAGATGGTACCGTAACAACCATTGACCGGTTTGAAGTGATGCTGAAAGACGCGAGAGTAAACATCAAACGAATGGGACTGGAAGACAAAATCAAAATTTTAGAAGGTGACGCGGCAAATATCCTGCCCACGCTGGAAGGCCCTTATGATGTGATTTTCCTGGATGCGGCAAAAGGACAGTATGGCAATTTCCTACCGCACTGCCTGCGTCTGCTTCCTGTTGGTGGTCTGCTTATCGTAGATGACGTTCTGCAGGGCGGCACCATTGCGCAGACCCGTTTCAGCGTGCCTAGACGACAGAGAACCATCCACAAACGCCTGCGGAACTTCCTGTGGGATATTACACATAATGACGCATTAGAAACTTCCATCATTCCCATTGGGGACGGCATGGCACTTTGCTATAAGAAAAAAGAAATTCCTGTAACACTAGAAGGAGAACAAAATGATGCAGAATAAAATCAAACCGGAATTGCTGGCACCTGCCGGCGATCTGGAAAAATTAAAAATTGCGGTACTGTATGGCGCCGATGCTGTTTATATTGGCGGCGAAGCATACAGCCTGCGTGCAAAAGCGAAAAATTTCGATAAAGAAGCTATGGCGGAAGGTATCCGCTTTGCTCACGAACATGGAGCAAAAGTATATGTGACAGCTAATATCTTTGCTCACAATGCGGATTTTGAAGGCATGGCTGACTACTTCAAAGAAATCTACGAACTGGGTGCAGACGCTGTACTGATTTCTGATTTGGGTGTATTTGCTGTAGCAAGAGAAGCGGCACCTGATTTGGAAATCCATGTTTCTACACAGGCAAACAACACAAACTACCTGAGTGCTCGTATGTGGTATCAGCTGGGAGCAAGACGTGTGGTTGTTGCCAGAGAACTTTCTCTCCGTGAAATTCGTGAAATCCGCGAAAAAATTCCTGCGGATATGGAAATTGAAGCCTTTGTTCATGGCGCTATGTGCATTTCCTATTCCGGCAGATGCCTGCTGAGCAATTATCTTAGCGGTCGTGACGCCAATAAGGGTGCTTGTGCCCATCCCTGCCGTTGGAAATACCATCTGGTGGAAGAAACACGTCCCGGCGAATATATGCCCATTGAAGAAAACGAAAGAGGCACATATATCTATAACTCCAAAGACCTTTGCATGATCGACCATATTCCCGATCTGATTGATGCAGGCGTTGTCAGCCTGAAAATCGAAGGCAGAATGAAAACACCTTTCTATGTTGGTACCGTTATCAAAGCATATCGTCAGGCGATCGATGATTACTTTGAAGATCCAGCAAAATATGAACAGAAACGCGAATACTATCTGGATGAAGTATCCAAAGCAAGCCATCGCGATTATACAACTGCATTCTACTATGGCAGACCCGACGGCAACCAGCAGGTTTATACCAACAATTCCTATATCCGCCCTTATGACTTCATTGGCGTGGTACAGGAAGCAAGCGATGCAGAAGGCTATGCATGGATTGAACAGCGCAATAAATTCTCTGTAGGCGAAGAAATTGAAGTTATGCCTGCAAAAGGCCCTTCTTTCTCTATGACCGTAACAGAAATTTATAACGAAGCTGGCGAATCTGTTGAATCTGCGCCGCATCCTCAGGAAAAACTGCGGGTGAAATTCTCCCAGCCAGTACAGCCTTTTGACATGATGCGTAAATTTCTTTCGGATACGAAATAAAAAAACTTGATTTTCAATGGATTTCCATTTATGCTAATAAGTGTAACAATTTAGTAAAGGAAAAGGATAGGGCTTATGGAATTAACACAATGTATTAACTACTTGCTCACAACTGCACAGCATTCTGTGTTTCAGTATCTGAACGGAAAGTTATCGGAATATGATGTAACACCTTCTCAGTATGGGGTGCTGAGTTGTCTTTGGCAGCGCGAATTCGCAACACCAAAGCAGATTTCTGAAATTCTTTGTCTGGAAACTTCCACCATTTCTGGTGTGCTGGACAGAATGCAGAAAAAAGGACTCATTGACCGCGTAATCAATCGGGATGACAGACGGGAAGTGCGTGTAGTACCTACAGAGAAAGGAAAAGCATTGCAGGAACCCATATCCAAAATCATAGATGAAGTCAATGAAGAAGTGTTGAAGTGTTTTACGGAAGATGAAGTGGCATTGCTGAAAAATCAGCTGCGCATCATTGCAGAAGGGAAGCATTTCTAATTTCATACGATTTACAGAAGCAGGTGTTTATCGCCTGCTTTTTTCTTTATGTATCAGGGCATTAGCCCTGTTTATGCTCTAAGGCACGGCAGAGTTTCTGCAGTGCCTTTTTTTCAATTCTGGAAACATACGAACGGGAGATACCAAGCTTTTTGGCTATTTCCTGCTGAGTCAGTGCATCATATTTGCCTAAACCATATCTGAGGCATACAACAAAACGTTCCCGCGGCGTCAAAACCTGTTCGATGGCGGCCATCAATTTTTGAGATTCAATGGCAAAATCCAATTCAGCGGCAAAATCAGGTGCATCTGTATTGATAATATCCAACATAACAATTTCATTTCCATCGCGATCTGTCCCCACAGGTTCATAAAGTGAAATTTCGTTCTGTGTTTTCTTGACAGCGCGTAAATGCATCAGAATTTCATTTTCAATGCATCTGGATGCATAGGATGCGAGCTTGCTTTTCTTTTCTGGTTTAAAAGTCTGAATGGCTTTGATCAGCCCAACTGTTCCGATAGAAATCATTTCCTCTGTATCTTTTGGAGAAGTAGTATATTTTTTTGCAATATGTGCGACCAAACGTAGATTGTGTAAAATCAATCTTTCTTTTGCCTCTGCTTTTTCTTGTTCCGTACCTTGAAAATAATTCTCCAGCGTTTTCTGTTCCTCCTGAGAAGAAAGCGGTTTCGGAAAAGAACCGCTTCCACCACATGCACATGCTCCCATCAGACAAAAAAATGCCAGCAGCAAAATCGCCACCCCCGTTTTTGCGATTGATTTATTCTATGCGATTACCCTTTTGTCTGTGCCTGTCAGAGAATGTTTGAATCTGTCCTTTTTTGCAGGGACAAGAGAGGACATGGCAGAATTTGCAGGACGAAACATCAAAAAAGCAAGGCAAAATCAGGTATAGTGGAAATCGAGAGGAGGAAAATTATGGAGATAACATGGAAAACATTGGATCATATTTTGATGGTAAAAATTTGCGGTGATATAGATCATCATACCTGTGAAATGCTGCGTCAGCAGGTGGATCAGGCATTGGAAAACACCAACAGCCGAAGCATTCTTTTCAGTTTTGCACAAGTATCTTTTATGGACAGCTCCGGCATCGGAGTCCTCATTGGACGGTATAAACTGGTTCAGCGTCTGGGCGGCAAAATTGCCGTTGCTTGCCCCAGTGATCGCGTTAGAGAGATTTTTCGTCTATCTGCCCTTGATAAACTTTTTCCGTTTTTTGAAACAGAAGAAGCCGCTCTTGCGGATTTGAAAGGGGGAAATCAGAAATGAAAAATCAAATGCGGATTTTTTTTGACGCTGTTTCGGAAAACGAAGCCTTTGCCAGACTGGTGGCAGCTGGATTTTTTGCCCAGCTCAATCCCACGCTGGCAGAAATCACAGACGTAAAAACAGCTGTTTCAGAAGCAGTTACGAATGCCATCATTCATGGATATGAAGGAAAAGGCGGAACCGTTGAGCTGTTTTGTGCATATGATGAAAATAGACTGCAAATAGAAGTGGCTGACAGAGGCATTGGTATCCCAAACATTGCGCTGGCAATGGAACCCCTGTATACATCAAAGCCTGAACTGGAGCGTTCCGGCATGGGATTCACCATCATGGAAACCTTTATGGACAAAATGCGTGTAGAAAGCATTCCTCATTTCGGTACCAGAGTATATATGGAAAAAAACCTCAAAACGGAATGAGGTGACAGCCTTGGATCGAACACGGGAATACATTGGTCAGGCTCAGAAAGGAAATCAGGAGGCAAAAGAAATTTTGCTTCGAGAAAATGCAGGATTGATTTGGAACATTGTAAAACGCTTTCATGGACGTGGATATGACCCAGAAGATTTGTACCAAATTGGTGCCATTGGGCTGCTCAAGTGTATTGACAATTTTGATTTTACCTATGATGTTAAATTCTCCACCTACGCTGTTCCCATGATTATGGGAGAAATACGCCGTTTTTGCAGGGATGACGGCATGCTGAAAGTCAGCCGTACACTCAAATCTCTCGCTGCACAAGCGGCGCAAATGCGAGAAAAAATGACAAAAGACCTAGGGCGAGATATCACTTTGCAGGAACTGGCAGACGGCCTCGGAATTACATTAGAAGAACTTTTGCCTGCATTGGAAGCAACAAAAGATGTGGAAAGTCTATCTGCCTCTTTGTTTGAAGGAGAAAACGGTAAAAAGACGGAATTGGAAGACAGACTTGGGAAAGGGGAAGAAGAAGAAATAGTAAACCGACTGTTTCTGGAAGAAGCCTTAAACACGCTACCCCAAAGAGAACGTCAGATTTTAATGCTGCGTTATTTTGGAGATTTGACTCAAAGCCAAATTGCTGCACGCCTTGGCATATCACAGGTACAGGTTTCCAGAATTGAGAAACGTGTGTTATCGCAAATGCGAGAAAAATACGGGAATCAAAGAGGTTAATAGAAAAGGATTTCACCCCAAACTGGAGGAAATCCTTTTCTATTATCAATCTATTTTGCGACCACATTTCGGACAAAATGTAAAATCATCAGACAGTAAGTAACCACATTCGGGACAATGACAATCCTGATAAGGATTAGATCCAACAATGGTCAAATCATCATCTTCCAACGTCACAGATTCGCCTCTGGCAATGGCTTCGCCTTTTTCTTTTGGAATGGAAAATACCGTATTGCAGCAGCTGGACACAGCAAAATACTGCCGATTCCACTTGAAAATCGGAATAAAAAAGAACGTAAAACAGGTGTAGGTCATAAATACGGAAATACTGCCGTAACGACCACACTTTTTACAGATAATGGTTTGTATAAAGTCAAGGGCTTTCTGTGCCGTGTTGATACCGCCAATAAAAATCATAAAAACACCTCATTTTGTAAGAAAATCATTATTTTTTCGGATTCTATTTTACTTCGATTGATATCCATGATAAAATATTTCCAAATAAATTGCAACGGATTTTTCAGAAAGGAAGGATTGGATATGAAAGTAGCAAAATTGGTATTGAGCGCCGTATCTTTGGCAGTGGCAGCAGGCATGTTAACCTTGTCTATTATTGATATGTTCACCAACGAAGAATACTAAAAACCTCGCTTTTCTCGGAACAAAAGGTATAATGCATACAATATTGGGGCAAAATCCGAGAAAACAGGCAGATTCAAGAAAAAATACGCAAAAAATTCCAAAAAAATGCAAAGATTTTCTTTGTAGAAACGAAATTTTGTGGTATACTATGGGAGTGGGCGGTTGCACTGCCGAGATAAATTCGCAGCCGCATCATTGAAAAGAAAAAAGAGGAGGAATTGAATATGGTAAAAGTTGGTATTAACGGATTTGGTCGTATTGGTCGTCTGGTATTTCGTGCTGCGATCGAAAGAGGCGATGTAGAGGTTGTTGCAGTAAACGATCCTTTCATCGATCTGGATTACATGATGTACATGCTGAAATACGATTCCGCACACGGTCGTTTCAACGGCAAAATGGAAGCAAAAGACGGCAAACTGGTTGTTGAAGGTCATGAAGTAACAGTTTTCAACTGCATGGACCCCAAAGACATCCCTTGGAAAGAAGCTGGTGCTGAATACGTACTGGAATCCACAGGTCTGTTCACAACAATGGATAAAGCATCTGCTCACTTCAACGGCGGCGCGAAAAAAGTTATCATTTCCGCTCCTTCCGCAGACGCTCCTATGTTCGTTATGGGTGTAAACAACGAAACATATACAAAAGATATGACAATCGTTTCCAACGCATCCTGCACAACAAACTGCCTGGCACCTCTGACAAAAGTTATCGACGATAACTTCGGTGTAGTAGAAGGTCTGATGACAACAGTTCATTCCACAACAGCTACACAGAAAACAGTTGACGGTCCTTCCAAGAAAGACTGGAGAGGCGGTCGTGCTGCTTCTGCAAACATCATCCCTTCCAGCACAGGTGCTGCAAAAGCTGTAGGTAAAGTTATCCCTCACCTGAACGGCAAACTGACAGGTATGTCCTTCCGTGTACCTACAATCGACGTATCTGTTGTTGACCTGACATGCCGTCTGGAAAAACCCGCAACATACGAAGAAATCAAAGCAGCTGTTAAACATGCTTGCGAAAACGAAATGAAAGGTATCATGGAATACACAGATGAAGACGTTGTATCTTCCGACTTCCTGTCCGATGCACATACTTCCATCTTCGACGCAAAAGCTGGTATCGCTCTGAACGATCACTTTGTAAAACTGGTTGCATGGTATGACAACGAATGGGGTTACAGCAACAAAGCTCTGGACCTGATCAAACACATGTACAAAGTAGATAACGAATAATTTCTTATCTGATTCACAGAGATATTATGAGAGCCAAAGGATTTATCCTTTGGCTCTTTTTTGTGACATCATTGCACAAAATAAAAACCACTGCCAGATTTCTGACAGTGGTTCTATATTATGCCTCTTTTTCAAAGCGTTTTTTCAATACAACATAGTGGTTGTAATTGCTCTTGTCTCCGCCATTATCCGGGAAAAGACAGAAGGGAAGGCTATCTGTATCTCTGTGTTTTTTCACGCAATCACAGCATTTTCCATGATTGGGGCAAGTTGTTTTAGGACAAGCACATTCAGTAACATTAGGACAACTCATGCCATAACCTCCTTTAACAATTCCGCAATTTCTTCTGCTTTTGCCACTCTGCCAGCAATCAATACCTTTTGGTCATACACCAATGCAGGGGTTGTCATAACGCCATATGCAGCGATTTTGCTGAAATCAGTAACATGTTCTACAGGCATTTCTTTGCCAAGCATCTTCAGGGCTTCTACTGTGTTATCTTCCAAAGTGTTGCATTTTGCACAGCCGCTTCCTAAGATTTTTACCAAGGATGATACTTCTGCTTTTTCTGTTTTTTTCTTTCCAAATAAACCCATTTTAAAAACTCCTTTCTAATTTAAAACATAAATGCACAAGCATTAAATAAATAACCAATAAAAATAATACCTATCGTAACGATAACGGTAAATGTAAACAGCAGCTTAAGTTTCACTGCCTTTCTCAGCATAATCAGAGAGGGCAGAGAAAGTGCTGTTACAGCCATCATAAAGGATAAAACAGTACCAAGACCAGCACCCTTAGCAAACAGACTTTCTGCTACGGGTATTGCGCCAAAAATATCCGCATACATAGGAACACCAACCAGGGTGGCAAGAGGGACGGAGTACCAATGACTGCCTCCCAGAAGTGCTTCTACGTATCTTGTTGGAATGAAATTGTGAATGGCTGCCCCAATCCCTACACCAACAAAAATATATGGTGCTACTTTCTGAATAGTCGATACCAGCTGCTCTTTGGCATATATAATTCGATCTCTTCGTGTCAAAGATTCGGCTTCTAAATCAATTGCAGGGGCAGAGCGGATAAAATCTTCCACATAAGCTTCCATACCCATTTTTTCAATCAGAAGGCCACCCAGCACCGCAAGTACCAATCCGACAATGACATAAGCCACAGCAATTTGAAGTCCGAAAATGCTGGTAATCAAAATCAAAGAACCAAGATCTACCAGTGGAGATGAAATCAAAAAAGAAAATGTAATCCCTACCGGCAAACCTGCACTTGTAAATCCAATGAAAAGGGGAATGGATGAACAGGAACAAAAAGGTGTTACGGTTCCCAACAGTGCAGCGAAGATATTTGCTGATATTCCGCGAAATTTTGACAAAATCTGTTTTGTCCGCTCCGGCGGAAAGTAACTTTGAATATAAGAAATGCCAAAAATCAATACAGAAAGCAAAATGAAGATTTTGATTACATCATAAAAGAAGAACTGCAAACTTCCACCAAGTCTGCTTTCCAAGTCCAATCCCAATCTAGACAGTATATTACCAATAATAACATTTAGCCATTTCATGCCAAGAATTTGATTTTGAATGAAATTCCATACTTCCAAATGAATAACCCCCAATACATTTATATATTTAAAATTAT